>ERZ808252.1226-NODE-1226-length-19794-cov-7.402807_pt1 | contig 19794 bp, 26 predicted proteins | sample MGYA00521242_ERZ808252 | MGnify/ENA primary metagenome ERZ808252 (study PRJEB31516, sample SAMN03275581) | gut metagenome | biome: mammalia-associated habitat; material: feces | host: Papio cynocephalus | place: Kenya | collected 2012-08-07 ...
CCGCAACGCGGCCCCTCGCGCGAGGTGGGCTAGCCTAGCCCGTCTCGCGCGGGGATAATCTCGCAGCGCAAACGAAGGGATGAAAGATGAATATTACACGTGTCGCTAGTGTGACCGAAAATTGTGAATACCATATTTGCGAGTATATGCCAACTTACAAGTTTCAAAATGGCCGCCGCGATTTTGACCGGTACGTTGAAACGGCGGATTATGTGACGACATTTGCTGATTACATCGCCCGCATTATAGAATGTGAGCAGACCGGCGTAAGCTATGAGGCGTCTGCTATTGGCGATACACATGTGCTGGATGTATTTTTGCATTAGCCGAGCGGGCCGCAACGCGGCCCCTCGCGCGAGGTGGGCTAGCCTAGCCCGTCTCGCGCGGGGAAAACCTCGCAGCGCAATGAAAGGATGAAAGATGGATGACAAGTATACGGTGCGCTATGTGACGATGGACGCAAATGGCGGGCTTGTTGAGCTATCTGAGCGTAGCGTGGACCAGGCTGATTATCTAGCCGCTATCGATACGGCAGTCAAGCGCGATTTGAGCTTTAACGCCACTGATATGGGTTACATCGCTGGTTTCGACGTGCATCGCTATATGGTGAGCGTTTATCTGTGGTAGCACCAGCCGAGCGGGCCGCAATGCGGCCCCTCGCGCGAGGTGGGCTAGCCTAGCCCGTCTCGCGCGGGGATAACCTCGCAGCGCGAATGAAGGGGTGATTGTCTTGCTGTATCGTCTTACAAATTTTGATAGCGATAATAGTGGGACGGCTAGTGGGGTTGCGAGTACATTGAAGAGCTGTGGGTGCTGCCCTACTGGTTTTAGAGTACAGGGATTGAACAAGGATGGACGTGTGTCGCGCCGGCGGCGCGAGTGCCGTATGGCCTATATGCCGTGGCGCACTGGTGCTAGGCATGGTGCCGACATATTTGTTGTCGGTAGCGGGGCACTATGTGAATGCTTGTATGCAGAGCTTAGGGCCATATTTGGAGCCGGCGCTAGCGGGTATCGTGTGCATAGGTTGGTTCGCGCTGTAGGCGCGGATATGGAACAACTTATAAGTGACGCTGGTATTTGGTGGTTGCGCAACTAGCCGAGCGGGCCGCAACGCGGCCCCTCGCGCGAGGTGGGCTAGCCTAGCCCGTCTCGCGCGGGGATAATCTCGCAGCGCAAATGAAAGGGGATACACATGGAGCGTACCTATCATATTTGCGGTAGCGCAAATGGCGGTTTTGGCGGCGGCTATGGCGGCGTCTATGACGTGGAGCTTACGTATACGTCACGTCACAGGGCTAGAAGTGCCGATAATTTGCTAGACGCGCGGGCCGCGTATAGGCGGCGTTATGGCCGTAATGGGACAATTATTTTTGACGCAGATACATGTAGGTTGGTTCGTGAATAGTTGATGAATCGGTGAGCGGTAGTTGACAACGCCTCGATTACCGCTCACCACTCAAATACTACCGTTCACCGATTCGGGGTTGCATACCGTTCACGGTGTGCTTATTGCCGTTCACCGATTAATGCTTGCTTTCAGGTTGCTTTTAGGTTGCTTTCAGGTTGCTTTCAGGTTGAATGGAGGTTGGTATGCGTGACTTTGCATGGTGGTTGCTACGCAAGGTGCTGTTCTTCGCCTTTTGCGCTGTGACCGCATTGCTTATTCATTGGTACGTTTGGTATTACTGAGCCTAGGAAAATAATCCTAGGAAAATAATCCTAGGAAAATAATCCTAGGAAAATAATCCTAGGAAAATAATCCTAGGAAAATAACGAAAGGGGAGCAGTAATGAGGTGGGAGAATTTGGTTGTCCTTGGGCTGATTGCCTGTGAGGTCGTGTTTGTTATCGGGCTGCTTATGGAAAGGGGTAGCGCGGATGTCTAGATTCAACAAGGATGCTAATGAGATTATGCTAGGGAAGCAACCTGCCGCAGCGCGGGGCGCATACCGCATATCTCGGGCACATGGGGGCACCACAACCAAGGGTGCTGATTACAGCTTCACAGCGATGTGCGCAGATAGCTACTACCACCTAACACATACGCTTAAGCTAATGCGCCGCAGGTGCGTCTTGATACGTGACGCGGGTATTAGGCGCGAATTGCCTGATATGGTGAACTCCGCTAACAATGAGCTAAGCCTTATCGATAGCTTGCTTACCGCTTGCGATAGTTGGTATTCGGAACGCACAAAGTATCTGTCTGAGCGGACGGGGAAGGTAGGAAAGTAAATGCGCGATTACCTGATTAGTAGGGCTGATGTTGTCGAGGAGCTTACGCGCCGCATTGGCTTGAGCGATAGGGCGCTCCAACAAGCAATGGGACTTGTGCCCGATTATGCCAAGCATGGGCGCGATGGTGATGTTGCCGAGGTTTCTACTGATGTCATAGGTTTTGCGTATGCCCGCAGTGCTTATAAGACCATGCTTCGCATGGTAAAGTCTATGCCCGTAAGGGGAGAGCTTGAAGGGGGTGGTAATAATGCGCAGCATTAAGCGGACAATCAGCTTGACGGCTTGCGTAGGCCAACGGCTGAACCCGGTCACGGGGCAGTTCATCGAGGTATGCGAGGTGCTGGAGGGGCTTTACACGCGGGAAGCGGCACAAGCGTACCTTAGGCGGGCTAAGCATGACGATACAATTGTCATTTCTGCTGTTGAGCCTGATACGCACGTCTACGTTTTGTCCGGCCATGATTTCATGAAGTATGCAGTCGAGCAGTAGCTAGGAAAGGAAACGAACTATGAGCATTTTCGATATCAAGAAGTCTCACGCCTGGAACTATTCTGACCCTCACAAGCCGAGCTTTTGCACCACGCTTACGGGCACTGTCGTTGGCATTGACAACCCGCAGGCATACGATTTCCAGAGCGGCAAGCCCCGCACTTGGGATGATGGCACGCCCGTTCGCAACATTCGCATGTTCATTCAGGAGAGCAAGACTGGTGACGAGCTTAGCATCACGTTCAAGCCTAAGAGTGCCCTCTTCAATGCCATTGGCGAGAGTGTCGATTCAGTGGCTGACCTTATCGGGCACGCTGTCGAGCTGAAGACTGAGGAGGGCAACTATGGCTTTGGCAACCCGCGTCCTTGGCAGGTTAGCGTTGGTGGGGTTGTCGAGGGTGCAAAGCTTCACAAGGTGCCCGTGCTTGACTATGACACGATGAATCCTGTCACGGGTGCGGTTGAGTAATAAAATGAGCTACGCGGCATAGGCTTCGTGGTTTGGGGCGGGGCTACGGCCCCGTCCCATTTGTTAGGCTAGGAGCTAAATCATGGCACGAAAGCGCACGGCACTACAGCAAGCGCAGCGCAGGGCAAGGGCAAAGGTTCGCAGCCTTCAGGCACGTGGCGCCACTGCCGCTGAGATTGCGGCAACGCCCGTGCTTTCGTGGGGTGAGGTTCAAGCCCTTAGCCCAGCGCAGCGCGGCGGGTACTACCAGAAGCTCAAGAGCTTCAATCAGGCGCGAATGCACGTCCTCGCGAGTGGCGAGATTATCAAGGAGAGCGTCCTGCTCGATATCAAGCGCAATGCTCGGGAGATTAACAGGCGTGCGCTCAAGGAAGCTAAGCGTATCGACGCGCTTAAAGTCAACGAGAGTGTGAAGGGCGCGTCTAATATCACGACAATTGCGCAGCGGCAGAAGGAGTCGCGCATTACCGATGCATCAGGCAAGGCCCATTATGTGCGCGGTACCGTCTATGGGGCGCTCACAACCCTCCAGGTCACGGAAGAGCCACGCACACGCAATGCCGCCATACAAAGGAATGAGATTTTGGCAAAGGCGGCAAAGTTGACTTTTGACCAGCGCAGGACGGCGTTGCGTGGTAGCGTGGATGACATGCTTAGGCGCATTGGCGATGATGCTACAGCCGATATGATTAGCAAGATGAGCGATGAGGACTTTGACGTTCTCACGCAGCGCACTGTTTTTGTCGATACGTTGGCAGTGGCTTATTCGCCTGCCGCGGGCAGCAAGGCGCAAGGGCTTAGTGCCAAGGAAACTGTTAGGAAGATTGATGAGCAGGGCGCTGTCATTAACCTGGATTATCTTGATTACGTGAATATCGTCCAAGACGCGCGAAAGTAGCTGAAGGGGGGCGGGGTATGTGCGTATGGCTATTGCTGACTTCGAGACTACTACGCTTAAGGATGATTGCCGAGTATGGGCATGGGCGGTGGCACAGGTTGCGGATGACCCCGCTACCGTATATGGGAACTCCATTGACACGTTTCTTTCGCATATCGCGATGGATGGTAAGTGCTTGTATTGGTTCCACAACCTAGCTTTCGATGGCAAGTTCATAGTTGATAGGCTGTTTCACCTTGGCTATGAGTGGGTTCCCGAGAAGCCCGAGGGCGGGCAGTTCACCACGCTGGTAAGTGGCAAGGGCAAGTTCTACCAGCTTGAAATTTGCTTTTACAATGGGAACAAGGTGGACATTCAAGATTCGCTCAAACTCTTTCCTATGAGCGTGCGCCGCCTTGCGGGCGCGTTCAAGCTGGATGAGGGTAAGGGCGATTTGGATTATGAGGAGTTTCGTGCCGAGGGCCACGCTATCACGCAAGAAGAGAAGGACTACATTCGCAGGGACGTTGAGATAGTGGCGGCAGCTATGGCTGTTAACGCTTCGCAGGGCCTTACCAACATGACCATTGGGTCAAATGCGTTTAAGTTCTTCAAGAAACAGATGGGCAAGAAGCGCTTCGAGCATATGTTTCCTGTGCTTATCCCCGAGGTCGATGCTGATATCAGGCGTTCTTACCGTGGCGGCTTTACCTATGTGAACCCAAAGTTTGCAGGCGTTGACGTTTACGGCGGAATATCTGTCGATTACAACTCGATGTATCCGTCCATGCTTATCTCGAAACCCTACCCCGTGGGCGTGCCGCACATGTTCTATGGGCGCTACGAGAGCAGGTTTGCAGACGCGAGCGGGGCGTATCCTTCCTGGGATGATTCGCACGAGCTATACGTTCAGCACCTTACTTGTTTGTTTCACGTGAAACAAGACGGAATACCGATGGTGCAATTGCGCAATAGCGGCTTCTACGGGCAGCATGAGTATGTGCGCAAGACGGTTGAGCCAGTGCAGCTTACACTCACGTGTGTTGACCTGGAACTGCTCTTCGAGAACTATGACGTTGACGTTCTATCGTGGGATGGTGGCTATTGGTTTCAGACGCTTCCAGGTGCTGAGATTTTCGGGCCATACGTTGACCATTGGGGCAAGATAAAGCGTGAGAGCAAGGGTGGTATGCGGCAGCTTGCCAAGCTGATGCTCAATAACATCTATGGCAAGTTCGCCACTAACCCAGATGTGACACCTAAGGTTCCAGTCATGGGTGAGGATGGTGTCGTAAGGTGGGTACTAGGTGAGCATGAGGAGCGTGACGGTATCTATATCCCTGTTGGCACGTTCACAACCGCCTACGCTAGGCAGACGCTTATTAGGGCGATTCATGCGAACCTCGATAGGTTCATCTACTGCGACACCGACTCGATGCATCTGGCTGGAACTGCCGACCCCGAGGGCATTCCACTTCATGACACGAACCTTTGCGCATGGAAAGTCGAGGGCACGTTCACGCACGCTAGGCACCTTAGAGCCAAGTGCTACATATGGGACTTGAACGGTGAGGTGTCGGTGACGTGCGCTGGAATGCCTGACAATGTGAAGGCGCTTTGCACATTTGACAACTTCCGCTATGGCTTGTCGAACGTTGACCCCGTGACAGGCAAGGTTATCGAGGGCGCGGGCAAGCTCACACCCGTTGCGGTTCCTGGTGGCGTGGTGCTCGAACCACGTGTTTACGAGCTGCATGAGTGATAGAATGTTTGCGGCAGGTGCTAGTGCCGCGCGTGTTGGATTGATACGATGGAGCATCGCTGACCGGCGCATCGTGAGGGGGCACCCTATCCCCGCGCTGCTAGTTAGCTTGCCAAACTTTGCTTTGGGCCCGCTACGGTTATACTGTTAGCGGGCCTTTTCCATATAAAGAAGGGAGCAACATGGCAGACGATAATGGCAACAAGGAGCCTAACAAGGAGCCTAACAAGGAGCCTGACAACAAGGAGCCTGACAACAAGGAGCCTGACAACAAGGAGCCTGACACCTCGGAGCCTGAGCAGGATTGGGCGGGTTCGTTCGAGGAGCTTAAGGCTGAGATTGCATCGCTTAAGGAGGCAGTGGCGGCCATTGCGAACGCTGGTGCTGTCAATGCGTCTGTTGCAGCTGACAATGGGGATGACGATTACCCCGAAATTGACCTCGATGAGGTCAATCGGATGATGGGAGCTTAAATGGCAGAGATTAAGAATGGCGTTCTTCATGCCACGAACGCTGAGATTTTCAACACGATTCGCAGCTATGCGCCGTCTGACTATCAGTCGCGCGTTCCTGCCGTCACACAGGCCACTATCGGCGATGCCATTTCCGCGCTGAATGACTATACGCCTGATTGGAACGTTTTCTACAATATCCTGCTCAATCGAATCGCCACTACGCTTGTGCGGCAGAAGTCGTTCACCAACCCGCTTTCCCAGTTCAAGCGTTCCTCGATGCGGTATGGCACCCAGATTCAGGAAATGCAGGTTAATCTTCTCCGCGCCAAGTCCTATGAGAAGGATGCGCTCGACATCTACGGTCTTGAGGGGCGTGAACCTGACATTCACGTCAAGTATCACACCATGAATCGCCGTGACAAGTATGAGATTACCTTGCCTATGGAGCAGGTTCTCGCAGGTGCTTTCGATGGTTCCGAGGACTTGAGCGCGATGCTCAACTCTTGCCTTGCGCAGCCGATGAACTCCGACCAGAACGATGAGTTCCTTCTGATGCTTAATCTGTTCAAGCACTATCAGGATTTCACGGGGTTCTACAACGTTCACATTGATTCGATTACTGATGCAGATTCCGCGCGGCAGCTTGTCAAGGCTGTTCGGTCTATGAACACCAAGCTTCGCTACTACTCTACGGATTACAGTGCCGAGGGCCGCAACGCGGGGCTGTCTACGCTTTCCGATTCCACGATGCTTCTTATCGATGCCGATACTGACGCAACGCTTACCGTCGACATGCTGGCATACATGTTCAATGCCGAGGACGGCAAGCTTATCGCAGACCGAATCATTCGCGTGCCCAAGCTGCCCGTGGCTGGCGCTCACGCCTTCCTCGTTGACACCGACTTCTTGCTTTGCGCTGACAACATCCCTGCGCTCACGCTGACCGCGCCTATCAACCCGCAGAACATGACGCAGCCTGTTGTCATGCACCATTGGGAGACGCTTTCCTACTCGCTGTTTGCTAATGCCATCATGTTCTCCACTATGGCTGACACTGATGTCACCCAGCTGGAGAGCACCGTTACGGGCGTTACGCTTAACGATGCTGAGGGCCACGATTCTGGTACCGTCATGCCCACGCTTGACACCCGCACGGGCTACGCGGCTACCCCGTCCGTCAAGCTGCTTGCCACTGTCGAGGGCAACAATTCGCCCTCACAGGCAGTCCGCTATGAGCTTCGTGCGTTCAACGGGCGCGGGCGCGGCATTGGCCTTCCTGCTAACTGCTATGTCGATTCCACGGGCACGCTGCATACGGGCGCTGCCAAGGCTGGCACCGTAATCAAGGTGACTGCCACGAGCATCCAGAACGAGCAGTTCAGCGCTACCTATACGGCCACAGTGGAGGGCGTCAAGGCAACCACGGCGCTCACGTCTAACCCCGCCGCTGTCACGGTCAAGGTTGACGAGACTGCCACGGCTACCGTGACTGCCACGCCCGCCGATGCCACGGATGCTGGCTTTACCGTTGCCGTGGCCACGGGCGCTGAGAACGTGGCCGTCACCGTTGACCGCGTGCACGGCACCTATTCCGTCACGGGTGTCAAGGCTGGCAATGCCACGCTGGTTCTCTCCGCCACGGGCGCGGGAGATACCCCAGTCACCAAGGCGGTTTCTGTCACGGTGAATGCCAAGGCTTAATAGCCTAGGGTATCGACTATAATGGCTGCTAGGGTCAACCGCCCTAGCAGCCTTTTTCTTTAGGAGCAGACATGGCAGACAGAGAGATAAGAGCGCAGGATGCATCGCAGGTGCTCACGCCCTCGATTTGGCCCACGGGCACGCACGTTCGCTTGCTCAATGTCCCATGGGATTCCGCCTACCGTGACGTTGTGGCGTGGTCAAGCGCTGAGGAGCGCGACACGTGGTTTGCCAACAGAGAGGGCGCGTGGTTCAGCTCCAACTTCCAGAACCTGCGACCTGGTGAGCCTATAAGCGTGCCCGTACCCTATAGCTCCGTCTACAAGTTCAACTACATTGTCGTGACCAACCCGCAGCAGCCCGTTGACGATGAGGGCCCCGCGCGTTCCTACTTCTACTTTGTGACGAGCGCCCAGTACCTTAGCCCGCAGGCAACGCGCCTGACAGTGCAGCTTGATGTCATGACTACATATGCTGGAGACATTACGTATGGCCGCGCCTACGTTGACCGTGGGCACATCGCCATGGCGAACTCCAACGCGCGGGGCATGGATGGAAACACGCTCAACGAGTACCTTGCCCTGCCCGAGGGGCTTGACGTGGGTAGCGAGTACCTACCTTGTGCTCGTGAGGTTATCAAGATTAACACCGAGGAGCACCCGCCCAAGATTGTGTTCATATCCACGGCCAACCTTGCGGCTGACCCAGGAGACACGGCCAACCCCTCACTTAACGTGGCTGACGGGCAATTTGTCGATGGGCTTCCGAGCGGGTGCAACGTCTATTGGGTGGCGCTTGACAAGTTCAAGTCCGTTATGAGCGCAATGAAGGACAAGAGTTGGGCGGCACAGTGCATCGTGGCTATCTATGCCTTTCCTGGTGCCCTGCTTACGGACGGCCCAGCTGTCAAGCTGTTCGGCAGCGGCCCTGAGATGCATTTCATCGGCACAACCGAGAATTACACGTTGGGCCATACGCCATATTGGGAGACAGAGAATATGTTCAATCAGCTAAGCGCTGGATTGGGCACGACTTCTGACGTGCATAAGCTCTACAGCTACCCGTATTCCGTTATCGAGATGAGCACGCTCACGGGCAACCCCGTCTACCTCAAGCCGAACCTAGTAAGGGGAGACCACCTTGTGGTTCAGTGGATGGGGTGCTGCCTTGCACCGTTTGCCAAGGCGGGCTTCTTTGCCGAGAACTACGGTGACCCCGCAGGGCACATGAACGGATACTCGTATACGTACACTGACTTCGAGGGCAAGCAGAGGACGGGGGCCATTGCGGGTGGTGACTTCATCGATACGTGCGTTTGGCTTACGGACTTCCCGCAGTTCTCGTTCGTCAACAACAACTACCTCACGTATCTCGCGAGCACCACGCACACGCGGCAGTACAACTACCAGAGTGCGGGGTGGCAGCTTGAGAAAAGCAACCTTGCCGCTACCACAGCCTATGGAAACGGCATGTATACAACCATCGCGAACGAGCTTAATGCCGCAGACACGGCGCGTACTGATTATGCCAACGCTGGACGCACGAATTCAGCTGCGAATTGGGCTGTTGGCATGAATGCGGTGAGCGGCGGCGTTGGTGCGCTTGCTGACCTTGCTAACCCAAAGTCGTTTATCGGCGGCGCAATCAGCGGTGGCGTGAGCACTCTCACGGGTGCATCAGTTGGATTGAACAACGCTGCTACAGCGCTTGCCAACAGTAACGCGAGCACGGCAACGGCGCTTTCCAACACGCAGCGCTCTATCGCCACAGAGCAGGGCAATCTTGGCCGCGACTACAACACGGCCCTGCGCTCCAACCAAGGCGATTACCAGAATGCAATCGCGGGCATTAACGCCACAGTGCAGGATGCGGCGCTTACCCCACCATCAACCGTGGGGCAGAGCGGCGGGCAGGGCTTCAACTGGAAGAACGGGCTTGTATGCATCACCGTCACATACAAGACGCTTGCGGGAGCTTCGCTCAATGCGGTGGCAGACTACTTCAGGCGCTATGGGTATTCCGTCCGCAGGTTCCTTTCCTTGGGCAGCGTGCGGCACATGCTTTGCATGAGTAAGTTCGCGTACTGGAAGGCCATTGGGGCTTCGCTCACATGCGCTAATGCCAACGAGAGCGAACGTGAGACTATGCGCGGAATACTCGAGAAGGGTGTCACGCTTTGGGACGCGCCAGAATCAATCGGCAACACTGCCGCGACTGACAACGCGGCACGAGACGGCTATAGCTATTAAGGAGTGTGACCATGGGTAGACGGCCTGACATGGGCGGCTTCATCCCGCCTGATGTTGCCATGTTCGGCAATCGCTTTGCCATTAAGTGGCAGCAGAGCGCAAAGACCTACCGAACCTATGCCATGTGGTGGAGACTGTTCTATACGGCTGCGACCACGTGCTTCAAGTGGGTGGGTATGCCTAGGGAGGTTGACACGCGGTTTCTTGAGCGCGTGCTGTTCCTGAGTGGCAGCGCGGCGCTTACCAAGCGAGCGCCAAAGTCCGAGAAGCTTCCGTTGTGGGTAGCGGCGCGTTTCTCGCAGCAAGGCAACCCCGACATATACAACAATCCGAACACCATTCGGATGCAGTTCCCAAATGGTGCGCCTGACCTCAAGCGGCACTTGAACGTTTGGGTGCGCAACACTGGCAACCAGCACGGCAGCGTAGCAAAGCTGATGGAGCCTGATGCCGTGGCGATTTGGGACAATCTCCAGCGCCTGCCGCTGTACAACGAGATTGACCTTATCTGCACGCGCCTGGCCGAGTTCGACCTGACGATTGACCAGAACATGCGTGCGATGCGCGTGCCATACATCATCAACGTTGCCGAGGAGGGCAAGAAGAACGCTGAGGTCATGTTCAACAAGGTCAACGCCGGTGAGCCCGCGCTCTACCTATCCCCGCTCTCAAGCGGTGTCGTGTCATTGCAGGTATTCAACAGTGGCGTTGACTACAACATCGACAAGATGCTCAACGATGAGCTGAAGCTTGTATCGCAGGCATACACGCTGCTTGGCATTGACAACAATGCCGCAGCCGAGAAGAAGGAGCGCGTTCAGACCGCTGAGACGCTAGCCAACAACGAGCAATTCATGGTACAGCGGCAGTCGCGCTATCTTGCCCGAGTTCAGGCGGCAGATAGGGCGCGGGAGCTGTTCGGGCTTGACCTCAAGCCTATGTGGAGTGTGCCGCACGTGCCTATGCAGGACGACAATGACGGTGTGTCTCTTCTTCAGGGTGAGGGCCTTAAGCCCTACAACATGCGAACCGCTTCCAACCTTTCGTTGGGCGGCAATACCACAGGCGAGGTGAGCGGCAGTGCTGACACTATCTGACAATGACTGGACGCGCGACTATGAAGCTATTCTCACGCTGAGGGACATTCATGAAGCATACGGGCTGGATTTGGGGCTGCAAGACTACCCTATATTTGACGAGGAGTACAGGGGGACGCTCAACCAGCGAATCTATGACCATTTCGCGTATCGCAGAATCGCGGCTGACACGCCGCAGCTGTTCGTGTTCTACCTCAACCGCAGGATGCGCGAGCAGATGCCCGCTTACAACGCGATTTACAAGGCGGTGCTTGACAAGTCGTTTGACCCGTTCGACACGGCCGTGACCGATTCTGGCGGGCACACCAAGGGCAAAAGCGATTCGACCTCGAACACCACGCAGCACTCAAGCGGCAAGACCACGGGCGATTCGAATTCCACGTCAACGTCAATATTGTCCGATACGCCCGCCACGTTTATGAACGACCCCACTGAACCTAGGTACATGAGCCAACTCACGCAAACCAAGGGGACGAGCGCAAATAGCGGCACGAGCGACAACAGTGCAACGGACGATAACACGAGCGCCACGACCAGCCTTTCCGACTACATCAATCACCTCAAGGGCCGCAATGGCTACTTTGGCGCAAACGTGACGAACATGCTCACGAGTGGTTTCATGAACACGGATGCGATGGTTTGCGATATGCTCGAACCGTGCTTTTTGCAGGTATGGACGGACGAACCCTATTAAGGAGGGCGCTAATGGCAATCAACCAGACGGGCAATCGCGCGACAACCCAATATCACACGTGGGTACCACAGATGCCTGGATACAGCGACTTCAAGACAAAGCAGTTCGAGGACATGCGCACGCCTGAGCAGCAGATTTGGTGGCTCTATGCGCACATGAACGAGCTGCCTGACACGGGCAACTATGATGACATTCTCGATAGGCTCGATGCTCTTGAGCGCGAGGTGAGCAAGCTTTGGGATGCCATGCAGGACTTGCTCAAGCGCATGAACGAGCTTGAGCAGAAGTTTGACGCGCTTGCCCAGAATGGCATGGACTATGACGTGACAAAGGGATGCTATGCACCGACCATGCCTGCGCAGCGCCGCATGTGGCAGATGCAGATGTTCGAGGGCATGAACGTAAGTGACCTTGCGCAGTTCACCGTGAACCAGGCCAAGGGCATGAACGTTCGCCACGTGGCAGTCGATGGCCGCACCGAGTACATGGGTGTTGGCAAGGCCAAGCCTGACGTGCCATGGCAGGACGGCTGGTGCGAGCCGAACTTCACACCTGATGCCTACGTGCGCAAGGACGAGCTGACGCTTATCGACACGGACAACCTCGCAGAGCATACGATTATGGGCGTGCTTAAGAAGGTTGCCGACACGCGTTGCCCCAAGCCCGCCCCCTACCTGCGCAAGGGCACCACGACTGACCTCAAGTACCTGCTTGTCCGTTCGGACGATGCACTTTACACGACTGACCCGAGCGCAAGGGGGTAGAGATGTGGCTTAGCGACTGGGCGGTTTTCGCGGCAAGCTACCTACTTGGTGCACTCGTGACAGCGCTTGTTATCTGGCTAATGGAGGGCTGGAAATGATTGAGCTTACCAACATCAAGGCAACTGACACTATCGGGCAGTTGCGCGGGCAGATTAACACCATGCAGAACGAGATAATGGCTGACCAGCCATTTGTGGGTGTGCCCGTAAATCCCAGCGTCAAGTACTACAAGGCTAGCACCCCAGCTAGTTTTGACGGTGAGGGAGTAACAAAATGGTCAAACGCCACGCTTATAGGCACAAACGAGGCTAGCACCGTTGAAAGCCGCCTTGTCTGTCTTTGCCTACCGTCAAGCAAGGGCGTGTTCATCGCCAACGTGTGGGGCGTAGTTGAGTTCACGTCAGAACCGACAATGACGGGCAGTACCACAAGTTACGATTTTGCCGTGGTCAACATCCCAGCGATTACAATGGCAACGACAAACGGCGAAATCGCAACGTTCGTTTCCTGCGACCAGCTTGGAATACCAACCGCGCCAACTAGTGTCACCAACTATTTGACAGGCGTGGTAAGCAAGCCAGTGATGCAGCTTAGCACCGTGGGTACCGACCCAGCGGGCCTTAGTCTCAAGGGCATTTATCTTGAGCAGGGCGATAGCACATGCAACCTTATTTACCACTCGAAAGTAATTCAGTAGCGTAGGGAGCACACCATGCGAGACACACCATACAAGGGCTATGCGCTTTACGAGCCTGACGCAAGCCCAGACCTCACCGAGACGGGTGAGTACAATTCCGCAATCATGGCAATCGATGCCGACATGCACGATGAGGAACAAGCCCGAATAGAAGCCGACACGGCGCTCAATGTTGCCCTTGCCAACGAGACGGCGGCACGCACGGCGGCTGATGCAAAAGAGACGAACGACCGCAAGGCTGCTGACGCTGCTATCGAGACAGCCTACAAGGCCGCTGACACGGCGCTTGGTAAGCGCATTGACAACGAGACGGCGGCACGCACGGCGGCTGACACGGCTATTGAGACCGCCTACAAGGCGGCTGACACGGCGCTTGGCAAGCGCGTTGACAACGCAGAAGCTGAGATTAGTGCCAACAGTGCCGACCTCACGGGTATCAAGGGGCTTACCTATGGCGAGGAGCACGTCAACTTCATCGAGGAAAGCAACGGCGAATACTCAAGTCCCGCACTTGAGGAGATAAACGAGCAGATGAAGGCTGGCACCGTCTGCATCGTCAAGAACGACACTGACACCGAGCTGACCATTGCCGAACTGGCCACGATTGACAATGCCTTTCCAGCCGTTAGCATAGCTGTAATCTATGCCCCGTCCTCGCATGGTACAAGTCATACCATCGTATTCATGCCGTCTTACGCCAACACCACAGAGTACTCGTTCACCCGAACACAGGGTGCAATTACTGACATACTGACCGTCAATCGCAGCTCACGCGCCCTGACATATGACCAGACAACGCTTTCCAGCGGAGTCACAGGCACGACACAATGGGGCGAAATCGAATCCTAGCGTATAATCGGGGCGGGGTAATCCCGCCCCTTTCATTGAGGAGGACGCATGAATTACACGGACAACTACCATTTCGACCTTTATGAAGAGGATGACAACGCCAACCTGATGGACGGCTACAATCACACCATTCAATCAATCGATGCCGTGTGCCAGCAGTTCGCCGCGCTTATCCAGACGCAGAGCAATGCAATCAAGGCGTATGACACGCGTATCACGGCGCTCGAAACCGCTTGCGCAGACGTTGAGAAGCGTGTCGCTGCGCTTGAAGCCAAGCATCAGTAGGGAGTGGGCTTATGGCAGACAGACCGACTACACCGCATTACGGCATTGCAAAGTATGGCCCACAGGGCACGGCTGACCCCATGGATGTCTATACCGTCTACAATGAAGCCATGGAGACGATTGACAAGATTCTCTTTGACCTGCAAGCCCAGATAGCCAAGAATAAGAAGGCTATTGAGGACTTGGATGCCAAGGTTGAGAAGTACAACACGGCGCTCAACACGCGAATTGACAACCTCGATGCCAAGGTTGAGCAGTACCACGAGGAATTCAAGCAGTTCAAGACCACGACAGAACAGAAGTTCGAGCAGGTCGACAACCACTTTACACAGCTTGATGGAAAGACGGACAATATTTGGACTGCCATTGCCAACATCCTGAACAAGATTCAGGGTGGCGGCACTGCCAACAAGGACACGGGCGTAATCAGTTGGGGCGATGCAACGGGTAAGCTTGCTATCGGCACAATCAACCTCAACAGTGGCAGCGGCTACATCCGCACCCACGATGGCACGCTCGACAATGACCTCAAGGCGGTGTAACCATGGCCGAGCTTGTGCAAGAGCTTTCCGTCCATGTGCAGGAGAGTGCGGGCAGCGACTACAGAACACCCACAAGCTTTGGCCTTCCTGGCTATGGCACCGGCCGCGCCAAGTTCTGCAACACGGATTATTATGTGGAGCTGCATGTATATGATGATTTGAGCGTACAGGGCCGAGCGCACGGCACGTTCACGACACAGGCGCTCGACAATGACTATCCTGTGGCATTCGTGCTCAACCCGCAGAATTTCGGCTTCTCGCTAAGCAATAGTCACCTCACATACCCGAGCAGCGCCACGCTAATGGCAAGCGCGACAATCATTGTCGGCACGGGGCAATCGAGCAGCGGCAACACATCAGCGTTCACATGGACGTTTGACAGCGGGTGGAAGGCCGTTGGCAACCTAGCGGACTTTGGTGCGTCAGACACAGGAACGGACGGTTACCTTTGGGTTGGTGGCACAGGCACGTATACGCTCGATTCGCCCATTTACCCCGCACCCGTCCGCGTCACCGTGCCTGGCTTCATGAAGTACCTTGGCTATTACCCGTGGGCGCGATACGGTGATGGCAAGTACAAGAGCTGCAACCGCGATGGCGGCTCTCTTATGCAGGTTCGAGCCGGCGCGTATGCTGACGTTCGCAACTCCGAACGTGACCACAGCGTAGACAGGGCCTTTTACTACGGAGGCGGAAAATGGAACAGTTGTTTGGAGATTGGAGACAAGTAATGATTCAACTTAGCGAACCGCAGGCTTGGGCGCTTGCCATTGGCGGTGCTGTCATGGTAATTGACGTTGTGAGCGGGCTTGTGAAGGCATTTGCCAACAAGTGCTATGATTCGGCAAAGATGCGCGTGGGGCTTGTTCACAAGTTCACCGAGCTTGTGATTGTGGCGCTTGCGTTCGTGCTAGAGCTTGCGTGCGAGCACATCGCAGGACTTCCGTTCAGCGGTGTCACCGTGGTGCTGACTTGCACCTACATCATCATCATGGAGGTTGGTAGCATCATGGAGAACCTTATTGCCGCCTACCCCGAGCTTGCGAGCACCCCGCTTGCCAAGCTCTTTGCCGAGCACAAGGAGGATGAGGCGTAATGGGATTCACTATCGAGAAGTTTCACATCCGATACAACACCGTTGCCCGAACCGACACTATCAAGTTCATCGTGGTTCATTACGTGGGCGATGGCAACTCAAGCGCTGGTTCCGCCCGCAGAAATTGCGTGTACTTTGACGGTGGCTATCGCGGCGCTTCCGCGCACTTCTTCATCGATGACGAGTACATCTATGAAGCTGCTGACCCAAAGACCCGCGCCACGTGGCATTGCGGCGATGGGCACGGGCGCTTCGGCATCACGAACCAGAATAGCATCGGCATTGAGGTATGCAACAACGGTGGCCCATTCACTGATGCAGAGATTGCCCGCCTTGCATGGCTTGTGCAGAAGCTGATGAGCGACTTTGGCGTGCCCGCTTCCCACGTTGTGCGCCACTATGACGCTTCCCGCAAGGAGTGCCCACTTTACTATGTGCAGAACCCGAGCGAGTGGGCCAAGCTCCAGGCACAGATTACGGGCAACGCGGCAATTGACGGCGGCAGCGCGTCTAGTGGCGGCGCACTTGACGTTGATGGCTATTGGGGCAACGCCACTACGCTTGCGCTCCAAAAGCACTTCGGCACTCCCCAGGACGGCATCGTCTCGTCACAGAGTAGCTACTGGAAGTCACGTAACGCGGGACTCACGGGCGGCTGGGAGTGGGTGAGCGGGGCCGTTGGCTCACAGCTTATCGCCGCCATGCAACGCACGCTTGGGGTTGACGCTGACGGCCTGTTTGGCCCCACCACGGCAAACGCGCTTATCGCACGCTACGCTGGCGAGACTGGATGCATCCAGGACGGCAAGCTTGACGCTGGCAGCGCCACAATCAAGGCCATGCAGCGCAAGCTCAATGCTGGAGCTTTCTAGTTCTGCTATACTACTTAGTGGGCCTAAGTTGCCCCTTTCCCCTTTCTGGCCCCGCCTAGCATCCTTCCTTGCTAGGTGGGGCCGCGCTTTAGGCGGTGTACAATGGCTTTTACCGACAACCAGAAAATGTTTGCCTACTACGTAATCGCGGCAGTCGAATCAGACTTCGATTATGGGTGCTGCAACACGGCTGACGCGATTACCGTAGGCATTGCGCAATGGTGGGGCTACCATGCAAAGCGCCTTATGAAGAAGATGCAGAGTGAAGCCACTGATGCGTTCGCCCTGCTAAGCAAGAACAACCAAGACATGGTTGACAAGATGAGTGACGATGATTGGACGCGCTACTTCCTAACGTCTACAGACGTGGCAGGATGGCAAGCAGCGGCCAAGCTCGACAGTTGCAAGAAATGCCAAGACGAGCTGTTTATCGCAGACGCGTTCGGGCCAGGCGCGATGAGCAACGGGGACGCAAACTACACAACGGCACTTGCCCAATGGGGTGTGAGCGATTCTGACGTTAAGACATGGATTTACTGGATGAGCATCTACCACCAGACACCAGCAAGGTGCTTGCGCGGGCTGCAATCCATTGGTCAATCAGACATTGATAGCATATTCACGTGGACGCAATCTGACGGCGTGCTATCACAGTATTACAGCAGGGAGAAGGAAGTCCACGACCTACTAGCCAACTGGGACGGGGAAAGTGCCCCGCCTGACTTTGGGCAGGTAATCGATACCCCAAGCATCGGGGACGCTGGCAGCGCCATTGAAGGCTCAAGCCTACAAGACCAGATAAGCTATGTTGAGAGCGCAGGAAATGACCTTATCGTTCACGGCAAGGCCATGCAGACAGACAAGCTTCTTTGTCACAACACAGGACGTGGCATTTGGCTACCATGGAGCGGTACCAACACTGTCAATCCTGGCAGCGGCACAAGCGCTAGTGGCGATGCCCCAGCAGCAAGCGCGAATGACCCAGCGGACTTCCCCGCCATGCGGCAGTTGTGGTATGACAATGAGAAAAAATGGCAATATTCGCAGGGCGCGGGAAGGCTCAACCCACCTGCAAGCGGATACAGTGATTGTGGAGGATGCATCTATTGGGCCGCAAATGCGGCAACGAACAACAAATACAGCTGGATTGGCACGTGGACGATGGCAATGAAGGAAAACATGCACCAAGTCTACGAAACCACAAACGGCTACATTCCCCTAGACGTGCTTAGACCAGGGGACGTAATCATTATGGACTACAATGACGATGGCAGAACAGACCATGTAGATTGGTACTTCGGAAACGGCGTTGTTTGGAGCGCTGGAGATGCGCCACTGCCGCACAAAATGGGCGATGATGTAACCACGCTATACCAGAACTATTGGACGAAAGTATCTAGACTTTGGGTATGTAGGTTCCTCGACTAAGGTGATATAATATGGCTATCCCCAAGAGATACAGATATGACCCGAGCGCGGTAATGGGCAGCGGGTGCGCGATTAACATCGTAACTGGTGCGCGTTCATTCGGCAAAACCTACGGATGGAAAAAGGCTTGCATCAAAGATTATATTAAGTCCGGGCATACATGGGGATACCTGCGAACGTTCGACCAAGAAATTAAGGACATAGTGGCTGACGGCCCAGAAGCGTTTTTCTCCGACATTATGCGCAATGACGAGTTCCCCGGCTACAAGTTCCGTTGCATGGGCCGCACGATGCAGATTGGCAAGATTGGTGAGGACGGGGAAGTAGAGAAGTGGGAAACCATGGGTCAACTTCTCGCGCTGACAAAGGCACAGAGCTACAAGGGTAAGAGCGTTGCCAACATGCACTATGTGGTATTCGATGAGTTTATCCGAGAGACGAGAGTGCCCCCTTACCCCAAGAATTGCGTTGAGCAGCTGCTTAACTTATGGGAGACGCTAGACAGGCGCGAGGACAGAATCAAGATTGTGATGCTTGCCAACGCCGCAGACGTTGTGAATCCATATTTCGTGTCTTGGCACATCACGCCCCCGCCCGTTGGACAGACAAAGAGGGTGTCCGTAGGCAGGGCACAGATTTTCGTACAAAACTGCTGGAGCAAGGCATTTGAGCAAGCAGCGGACAAAAGCAACATCGGTATGCTGACTGCTGGTAGTGCGTATGCGGCATATGCGCAGAAAAACCAGTTCAGGAATGACGATAGGACGTTCATCAAGAAGCGGCCAAAGCGAGCAGCGGCCACGCAAAACGTGCGGTGGGGGCACAGCACGTTCAGTCTTTGGGCTTCAATTGACGATGGTAGTATTTACGTGTGCGAGGGTGCGGCCGCGGGAAAGAGCACGTATGCGCTAATGCGCGAGGATGCTGAACCAGACATACCGATGATTGAGCGGAACGAGCCCTTGCTCAAGGCGTGGGGCAGATATTTCAGGCAGGGCAGAATGCTATTTGAGAATGTGAAAGTAAGGGAAAGATTCTGCGAGGTGTTGGCACTTTGCGGAGTGCGCTGAGGGGCTGACGCAAGAAGAGAGGGGCCACGTTGCTGAGAGTAGCGTGGCCCCGCTTGTTTGCGCACGCGAATATGTTTCGTGAAGTTGGAGCGGAGCGTTACGTGGTTAGCGGATTGAGCGGGACATGGGTTGGCGAGAATTTTCGTACCCCACTTACATA
>ERZ808252.1233-NODE-1233-length-19769-cov-3.052095_pt1 | contig 19769 bp, 15 predicted proteins | sample MGYA00521242_ERZ808252 | MGnify/ENA primary metagenome ERZ808252 (study PRJEB31516, sample SAMN03275581) | gut metagenome | biome: mammalia-associated habitat; material: feces | host: Papio cynocephalus | place: Kenya | collected 2012-08-07 ...
GTCAAGCGGGTCTTTTTCCCCGTCGTGACTGCACCCGCACAGGCACCCGACCGTCATGAGCATCGCAAGCAACCGGAAAAATCGTCGTTTCATCTTATCCCTCCGAACACAGATGTTACTTTCATTATAAAAAATCGCATTCGCAGTTGCAAGCGAAAAGGTAAAAAGTACACAAAAATAGCTGATTTTTAAAAAAATCAGCTATTTTTGGTTATTCTTTTCATTCCGTTCAACACGGCATACAGGATGGCGGTTTCAATCAGTGTCACCGGAATTTTCACCAGCCGTGCGCTGACCGTCGCCCAGAACGGCGTCCCGAACGACACCGACAGCACCAGTGGCATCAGAAGCATCGTAACCAGCAAAAACCGCACCGTCTGCGCAAGAAGCACCCGCCAAAGGCTGAGTCTCGGGCATCGATAAAAAAATACACCGTACAAAAAAGCGTTGATCGCCGCACACACCGAAATGCCCAAAATGATTCCGCCGCTTTTCGGAAACAGCACCGTGGACAGCACGTCAATCATTCCGCCGCACAATGCCGCCGGGATCGGTCCGTACAGCATCCCGACGATTGCCGTCGGTACAAAGGAAAACTTGATCATCAGCAGGTCGTTGATCGGCACGGTGAACGCCAAATGCAGCACCACTCCCAGTGCCGTCATCATCGCCGTGACCACCAGCGCCTTCACGCTTTTCAATTCTTTACAGGACGCAAAAATTTTTGACATAACAAAAAGCACCTTCCTTTCCACTGTTCACAGGAAGGTGCTTTTCACCTATCGTTATGACACAGCGGGATGCGGAAAAAGAACCGTCGTTTTTCACTGTTCGTCCGCAGAGCAACTCCCCGTCTCTGCGGCACTGTGCCTTTCGGCTTACGCTCTTTTCCCTACTCTGTTAACTGACTTATCGAACCAGATTCTGCTCTCTGGAAGGACCGACGCCTACCATTTTGATCGGGCATCCGCACAGTTCTTCCAAGCGGGCAATATACCGCTTGCAGGCTTCCGGAAGCTCCTCATAGCTGCGGCAAGCGCTGATATCCTCATCGAAGCCCTCGATTTCCTCGTACACCGGCTCACAATCCGCAAGCATTTCCAGCGTAGCGGGATAGTTTTCCGTTACCGTGCCGTCCGGATACCGATACGCCACACAAACCTTCAATTTACCGATTCCCGACAATGTATCCAGCTTATTGATTGCCAAGCCCGTCAAGCCGTTGACGCGCACGGCATGGCGCAGAATCACCGAATCAAACCATCCGGTACGGCGCGGACGTCCCGTCGTCGTGCCGAACTCATGTCCGCGCTGACGGATTTCCTCGCCCTTTTCATCCAGCAGTTCGGTCGGGAACGGTCCTTTTCCGACACGCGTGGTGTAGGATTTTGCCACACCAATGATCTCGCCGACCACCGTCGGTCCCACGCCACATCCAATCACGGCACCGCCTGCCACCGGGTGAGACGAGGTGACATACGGATAGGTTCCGACATCGATATCCAGCAAAGTCCCCTGCGCGCCCTCGAACAGGACATTCTTGCCCGCCTTGCACGCCTCAAACGCCAGCACCGACGCATCGTCCGCGTACTTTTTCAGGCGCTCGCCGTAAGCGGTATACTCGCGGATGATCGCCTCGACATCCAGTTCTTCCTGCCCGTAAACATTCTTGAGAATCTTATTCTTCAATTCGCCAACGGCTCTTGCCTTTTCCGCGAACAGCTCCGGATGAATCAGATCGTACAGACGCAGTCCGCAGCGCTCCGCTTTGTCCATATAGCACGGTCCGATTCCGCATTTCGTCGTGCCGATATCGCTCTTTCCGCGATAGGCTTCCGACGCGCCGTCCAGGGCAATATGCCACGGCATAATGATATGTGCGCGCAGATCGATCCGCAGATTGTCACAGGTCACCCCGCGTGCCTGCAAGCCTTCGATTTCTTTCAGCAGCACCTTGGGATCCACAACCACGCCGCAGCCGATCAGGCACAGCGTTTCGGGATACAGAATACCGGACGGAATCAGGTGCAGTTTATACACCTCTCCGCGATACTCCACGGTATGTCCCGCGTTATTTCCACCTTGTGAACGAATGACTACATCCGCCTGTGACGCGAGAATATCAATGATCTTTCCTTTTCCTTCATCGCCCCACTGGACACCGACGACAACTTTTGCCGGCATATGCACGCCTCCATTACTGATTTTTATTTACAAAATATAAAATTTTGACAAAATTATACAATTTGTAGTGAATTTTCCTTCTTTTCACAACATTACAAGTATACCATGTTTACCGCTAAAGTCAATCCCTTCGCGCAAAAAAGAGGTGCGGTTTCCCGCACCTCTTCGGATTAACCGACAATACCCGAACGCTCGATACTTTCCGTAAACTGTCTTTGGAAGATCATATACAGAATCAGCATCGGCAGAATCGAAAGCAGAGCTCCTGCCTGCACATACGTCGATGTCTGCAGCGGATCGCTGGATTCGGCAACCTCCGCCAGACCGCTGCTCTTGAGTCCTGCCAGCATGGTGGAAATCGTCGGAACGTTATTGATGAACATCGAAGAGTTGAAATAATCGTTCCAATACCAAACCAGCGAGAACAGGAACACCGTGACGAACACTGCCGTGGCGTTCGGAAGCATGACCTTCCAGAAAGTGCGGAACTTTCCGCATCCGTCAATCCACGCCGCTTCCTCCAATTCCTTCGGCAAGCCGCGGAAGAACTGGCGATAGATGAAGATATACAGTCCGGAACGGATGCCCATGCCGAACAGCGCCGGCAAATAGAACACTAGGTTACTGTTGAGCAGGCTCAGATACACCGGAGAGAAGCTCTCTCCGCCGATCAGTCCGCCCAGCCAGTTATACACATCCAAGATACCGAACAGGCTGAAGTTACGATAGGTACCGTACAGGGAAATTAGAATCGTCTGCGACGGCACGATGATCGTCATGATCACCAGTCCGAACATCAAGCCCTTGCCCTTAAATTTGAACCGTGCAAAGCCGTAGCCGACAACAGCGCACACAAACACCTGAATAATCGAGCTGACGACATCCAGCGTGATCGTATTCCACAAGCTCTGCCAGTATTTCAGCGCTTTGATCGCTCCCTGGATATTCTGCATGGTGAAATGACGCGGAATCCAAATGACCGACGGGTCGTACATATCCGAAATCGTACGGAACGACATACTGATCATGTACAGAATCGGGTACAGCAGGACGAACGACATACCCACAATGATGAAGGTTCTGAACAGCACCCACACAAAGCGAATCAGCGCCTGCGCGATAATCCGAAGGCGGATTTTGCGCCGCTCGGCATCCTTGAAGTCCTCCACAATCACGGAGAAACGGTGCGAGAGTTTTTTGCTTTCTGCTTTTTCCATGACGCTCTCCTCCTTATTCTCCGATATAGAATGTAAACTTCGACAGGATCCAGTTGATCAAACCGATGATTATCAGGATGCAGATGAAGAAAATCCACGCGACCGCGGAGCTGTATCCGTAACGCATCTCTTTAAAGCCCAACTGGTAAATGTACTGAATTACACTGTTGTTATAATCCGTGAACGAATCCACAATCGAATAGGTGACATTGATGACGATCTGAGGGGTGATCATCGGGAAGGTGATCTTCCAGAAGATTTCCCAGCCGGTGGCACCCTCTACCTTTGCTGCTTCATACAACTGACCGGGAATACTCTGCAAGCCTGCCAAAAACAGCAGAATCTGCACGCCGGATTTCCATGTGATATTGAAGATATTGTCCGCAATCGTTACGAACAGTTTCACCATATCATCACTGAATCCGCTGTTGACCAGAATCGTTTTGATACTTCCGACCGAGAACATACTCGCCGTCGCACCGCCGGATTCGACCTGCTGCTGTGCATACTGGTCGCCGTTGATGATGCTGATGATGATACCGGAAGTGACGATAACCGGAAGGAAGAAGATTGCACGCGCAAACACTCTTCCGCGGAATTTCTGGTTCAGAAGCAGGGCAATGAACATACTGAAGATGACAATGACCGGCACCTGCCATGCGATATCCGTCAGTGAGGTTTTCAATTTCGGAAGGAAGTTGTTATCGCCGCGGAACGCATACACATAGTTTTCAAAATTGTTCCAGGTCGTCTCTGCGCCGCCAAGCACGAATTCCACGTCGCAAAGGCTGTACCAGAAGGATTTGATCAACGGAATGATGAAGAACATACACACACCGAAGATGAACGGGGCAATAAACAGCCAACCGGCTCTCGCCTCCTGCTGACGCAGGTTCAGCGATTTCACCTTTTTTGGCGCTTTTGCGGGCTTTTCGGCTTTGGTTGCCGCTACATTCTGTGCCACAGTTTCGGTAGCCATGATCAATTTCCTCCTTTCTTCACGTCATACGACATCGATTTGACGGTTCTGCCATCGACGGTGACATCTTTCTTGCCGTAGTTGACCAGGATCGACGTGCCGTTTTCATACAGGGTTTCAAAGACATGATCTTCAACTTCGCGGTGATTTTTGATCTCCACGCTCTGAAGGTCGCCCAGAATACCGTCAAGCTCCTTATACATCTCCGCTGCGGTATCCAGCCACACGCTGTAATCCGCCGCATACAGGTAGTTATATTCGGAATCCTTCAACGTGCTGGTTTCTTTTGCGGTGATGGTGAACAACAGGTTCGATCCGGTTTCGATCGATTTCAGGAATGCTTCCTCAATATCGCCCGAAGCACTGATTGCCGGAGACGAATAAGGAATCCAACCGTGAAGCACAATCTGAACAAACGGAACCGCGTAGTCTTCCATCAGATAGTCGCTGGAGAACGACGGCACGGAAGAAATGTAATCCGCATAGGTCATGGCATACGCATTCGGCTGTTTGAGCAGAAGCGAGGTTTTTTCAGACATCTTAGAAAGAATGTCCGAAACCTGCGACTGCTGGTAACCGCGGTCATAGACCGCGTGAGAACGGTAGTCGGTATACTGCATATTGACCAGCGCATCCAAAGAAAGGGTGTTCATGCCCAATTTGCTGTATGCTTTATCGAACTTGCCGTAAATCTCCTCCAACAGCATATTGGACACCAGGAAGCTCGGCGTGGAGCCCAACGCTTTGGTTCCCGATCCCAGGAAGTATTTAAACACTTGGATCGGCGTACGGTTGACGTTCTTGGCGAGCAATTTGGATTTGCTGTATCCGTTTCCTCCGCCGGTGACTTTCAAAAATTCAACCCGCGGGAAGATCGTAGCGTCCAGCTCCTCGGCGGTTTTCAGAAGATTCTGATACTCGCTCTTGCCGCCCAATTTCTTTTCAAACGACATCTTTGTCGGCACCAGTTTATTCGGTCCGCCCGTCTGCCAGCCGACATAGTCCACCACCGTGCGATCCACACCGAGATTCTTTGCCTCCTGCAGGATCGACGCCAGCTCTTTATAGGTGGTCATGGCAACGGTTTCCTCAGTCGGGAAGCCCAGCACGTTACCGTCTTTTGTGACAGCACCGTACACTTCCAGAAACAGCGGAAGTTTGCCGGAGGTGTCTTTCTTTTCAAAGTTCTGCGTCTCGATCAGATACTCACGGTATCTTCTCGCCATGCCCGCATAGCTGACGTCATCCTGATCCAGCATGAAGTATTCTACCTGCAGATCGGAGCTTTCATAAGTATACGGTGCGATGGTCGTCAGAATCTTGGCGTTCCAGTTGCCTTCACCCATGGTATAGTAGTCTTTTTTACGAAGGGTGAATGTAGTACCCACACGGTTATACGCCGTACTCTTCGTCGAAGACGGCAGTGCGGAAATTTCCGCATCGGAGCCTTCGGTGATGACCGCCACATAGCCGTGGTCGTTCTTCACCATACCGAACACCGGCAGAACTTGCTGCTGGGTGACGGTATATTTGACGCTCAGCGTGATTGCCTGATCACGTCCGTACACCGGCTGGTTATACTCCAGGCGGCTTCCCTGTCCGTTGTTGAAATTGATGACCGCGCCCGATCCGTCCGGCACAAACACATAACCGGTATCATTGATACTGCCGGCACCGAAGTGCGGAATCAGTGTGATGTTCATGATACGGTTGGGGCTGTCTGTACGGTCGGCGCCCTCATCGATTTCTTTGGTCAGAATCGTCGCTTTGAAGGAGTCCTCGGTGATGGTATAGGTGACCGGGATCGAGAACAGTTCCTTCTTACGGCTGAAATCGTACACAATCTTGATACCGTCCTCAATTTGTGTGACGGTATAGGTGCCGGAGTTGACCGACGACACCTGAGAGTTTGCGTTGGCAGACTGGTTCTTGATATCCACATACTGAACCCAGACCTGCGCCTGCTGCTGCAATTTCAGGGATCCCGTGACGTACGGGTCGTCCTTGGCGTTCACCGGGTTGGTGAACCAGATTTCTCCGGTTGCCTTATTTTTGACACCGATGTTCAGATATTTGTCACCCTCGGCAAGATACAGCTGCATATTGCCTTTTTCCGCCACCAATTTCATGGACGCCAGGGCTTCTTCATCGCTTACAGTCTCAAAATCCTTGGGATCGGCGGCAGGTTCTTCGTCGGTCGGCGTTTCACCTTCTCCATCCCCTGTCTCGGCTTCGGGATTCTCCGTCGCAGTTTCATCCGCCGGAGCTGTCGTCGTGTCCTCCTGCTCGGTCACGGTCGTGTCGGAAGAAGTGTCTTCCTCCGCCATGACTGCTGTCGGCAAGCAGGTCAGGAGCATCGACAGCACCAATGCGGCGCTTAAAATTCGGATATTTTTTCGCATATCGTGTTCCTCCTCCCTGCTATACTCGGAAGATCAATTCGTTATAAATTCCCGCTACGAAGCTATACACCTGGTTCCACAACGTACCTGCCAGCACGCACAGGAACAGGATGATGAACACTCCGAGCAAGGCTGCCAATGTGGAAAAGAACGTCTTTTTGAACGTATACTGATGCACGGTGTTCAGTCCGATGAATCCGACAGCCAGCGACCAGATCAGTCCGGCGGTATGAATCATGCTGACAAACGCATACTCGCTCTGAACCACGTAGTTGGATGCCAACACGGAGAAAAGACGCGTCATGGTATACGGTACCAGTGCATAGCACACGGCAATATAAATCTCGTAAAAATGTCCCTCTCCGTCGAACAGCGTACACACTGCCCAGTTTGCCGCGGCAAACAGGAAAAACGGAATCAGGTTCGACACGGCAAGAAGCAGGATATTTAAATCCTCCGGCTTATTGGTCGTGAACAGGAACCCTGTGTACTGATATTCCACGATGGAAACGAAGTAGTAAAACAGCAGGAACAACGTGGCACAAACCACAGAGCCTTTATGCTGCCACTTGATTTCCTCAAATCCGTGGAACGGGTGAGCCAGCGTATACAAGGCGTGTTTGAATTTGCTCATGCTTTTACACCCCCTGCTTTCTTCTTTTTCCGCGCACGGACAACTCTCGGAACAATTGCGATTGCCGCAATCACCAGCACAATTCCGGTGAATATGTAGCCGAAGTTCTTTTTCAGTTTGATCGACCGCAATTCCACGTAGGCATCTTCATAGCCGTCACGGTCATAAGCAAGCTCAAAATACTTCAGCGCCTGCTCGAAATTGCCGGCTTCGTACTCTGCTTTACCGAGGCTGATATACGCCACGTCATAGTTACTGTTGAGTTTGAGCACCTGCGTCCACGGCTCCACCGCTGCCGCGTATTCGCCGTTATTGTACAGGCTGATTCCTTCGGTGACCAGTTGTCCGAACGTCGTTTGCTTGAACGTCGTGACAGATCCGTCTTCCGAATCCAGAACATAGACCTGCGTATCATGCTCTTCAATGGCAATTGGCGCGAGGAAGGTTCCGAACTGCTGTCCGGTTACGGCACCCATGGCACCGAAAACGTACAAAAGGTTATACTCGTTATCGTAAACGAAGATTTTACCTTCTGACTGATCCAACAGATAAACCAGTGTGCAGTCTTCGTTCAACGCGGAATCGATGAAGTTGCTTCCCGTACGGTTTCCGCCGACAATTCGCACTTCGGAATCGCCGAGGATCGTTTTATCATACGCCAGGTCGGTATAGAAGCGGCGGCGCTGTTTGACAACGTCGATACCCTTCGGGTTCAGCTTCTTGAGCTGTCCGGAGTTATCCCACGAGCTAGTGAACAGGGTGGCATAAACAAAGTTGTCATTGCCGTAGGTCATGCTCTTATACTCCACCGGAGTGAAGGTGACGGCAGATTCTCTCTGCTCATCCGACATGAAACGCTCCCAGAAATAGTACGCGATGACTTCCGCCGTCGCTTTGACTCGGGAAGTTCCGTAATAAGCAAGGAAGTTGCCTTTTTCATCGAACGTCAGGATACCTTTATTGTTGGAACGGCTCAGCACATACACGATGCCCGACATATCCGAAAATACTTTGATCGGGATCAGCTCATCCGTCTGCTCGTACACATCGCTGTTGACGGGCTTGGTGATGATACTGCGCAGGGTCAGATCGGGATTGGCAATCAGCACTCTGCCGTTGCCGGTATCTGCCACGAAAACCGATCCGTCCTCGGACACGTACATACCTTCCGGATTCTTGAACGTGATCTTCTCCTCGCCCTGTGTGAACGAATCGATCACACCGAGATAGTTCATCTCAAGGTCGAATTTGACGATACGGCTGTTGCCGGTATCGGTCACGTACACGATATCGTCGTCCCCGATGAAAATGTCCTGCGGATTGCTGAAATCTCCGCACTCGTAATCTCTGCCGGCAAAATATTCGTCGGGCATATATCCGGTCGGTGCCGGCACAGACTCTTTCCACGAGTTATAGTTATAACCCTCATACGGTGTCTGTGCCGAGGCGGGAATCGCGAACAATGTTGTCAGTATGGCAAGCGCCAGCACGACTGCTATCAATCTTTTCATTCGCTCTCCCCCTTACTTAATGCCTGCCGTAGACATCGTTTCGATGATGCGGCTCTGCGACAAAATGAAGGTGGCGATCGGCGGGATCAGAAGCAGCAGCGATGCCGCCATGCCGACACCCATACGGGCGATACCGGCAGAAGCAATCTGCGACAGTGCGGTCGGCAGCATCTTCAACTGCTCATCGAAGATATACGATCCGCCGGTGCTGTTCCACAGTCCGGTGAACGAGAAGATGACCAATGTCAGCCACGCAGGCTTGACGTTGGGCATGACCACTTTCCAGAAAATCGTCCACTCATTGGCACCGTCGATACGAGCGGCTTCCAGAAGCGGCGTCGGGATACCTTCCATGAACTGCTTCATCAGGAACATACCGAACGCACCGCCGACTGCCGGGATGATCAGTGACCAATAAGTATTGATCCAGCCCAGTGTGGACATAATGATGTATGTCGGAAGCGCTGTAACCGTTCCGTTGAACAGAAGCGAAAGCTGAATCACATTAAAAATGCCTTTCCTTCCGGGAAATTCGTGTTTGGCAATCGGGTACGCGCACAGCGACGCGATAACCACGTGCGACGTGGTTCCGATCAAGCTGACAAACACGCTGTTGAACACGTAACGCGAGAACGGCACCCAGGAGTTCGCCGTTACGATGAACAGATCGCGGAAGTTGTCCAAAGTCGGGTTGACTACATAAAACCGCGGCGGGAAAGCAAACAATTCCTCAAAGGGCTTGAATGCCTGGATTATCGTGTATACAAACGGCAATGCCATAAACAATGCCACAATCAGCAACAGCAGGAATACAACGATATCTCCCCACAGCGAACGGTTAATTCTTTTTTTGCCGGATGCATGGATACGTTTGGACTCTGCCAAAAGAATCGACCTCCTCTGAGTTATTTTTAATCGTTATGCGCTACGCCTTTCAGTACTTTCTGAACCACGTTATTGAAAAGTACCATGAACACAAACAGTACCACCGCGATGGCGGAAGCGTAACCCATTTCGTATCGTGTATTACCGTAGTCGCTGATATGCGTTACGATCGTATCCGCTGCATATCCTACGGACGGCGAACCTGCCAGAGCGGTAATAATACCGCTGACTGAGAACGAAGCACTGATCTGCAGCACGGCACTCAACACCAGCTGTCCGTACATCTGTGGTATCGTGATATACCACAACTGCTGGAAGCGGTTCTTGACGCCATCGATGGCACCTGCCTCGAACAGTTCCTGGTTCAGGGACTGGAAGCCGGCGATAAATGTCAAGAATCCGGTACCGAGACTCAGCCACAACTGAATGATGATGATAATCGTCAGCACATAGCGCGAATCCTGGAACCAAAGGATCGGATCGCTCAGGATTCCCAGTTTGATCAAAAAGCTGTTGACCAGTCCGTATTGGTCAGAGCTGAAAATGAACTGCCAGATGGTGTACACACCGCCGGAAATCGACGGCGCATACAGGATCACAGTCAGGATCGTTCTGACCTTCGGATGAAGGTCGTTGATCATCCATGCAAACACAAAACAAAGGATATAACTTACAGGTCCCGTAATCATACCGAACACCAAGGTATTGCGCACGGTGATCAGGAAGATACTGTCTTCCACGAACAGGGTTTCATAGTTCAGAAGCCCTACCCAGGACGGTGACTGCAACATATTAAAATAGGTGAAGCTGAGTCCGATGGAGATGACCACCGGCAGGACGGTGAAAACAAAGAAGATGATCAGAAACGGTGCCATCATGAAATAGCACGCACGGTTCTCCTTGATCCGGTATCCCAAAGAAAATTTATCTACCGGTTTTCTCGCCTTGCCTGCGGCGGCAATTTTTTCGGAAACAGCGTCTTTCTCGACAACTGCGCTGTTATTCAAAGGTGCCCCCTCCTTACTGCAATCCGAATTCTTCACGCTTACGCGCAATCTCGCTGTCGGTCTGTTTTGTCCATTCCAGCAACGCGCTGCGCGGCTCTTCTCCGGAGCTTACCACTGCCTGGAAAGCGTTGTTGAAGTTACGTGTCAAATAGTAGCCGCCCGGAACTTCTTCCACTTCGACCAGATGCGAGCGCTGTTCATTGATGACATCCCGCGTCTTTTTCGGCCATCCGAGGTTTTCAAAGGCTTCCAGGTTGGCGGTTGCCACACGTGCAGTCGGTCCGAGAAGGGCTTCCAGTTCGCGTCCGTAACGTGCCTGTGCCTCTGCACCGGTACGCCACTTGATGTACTCCCAAGCCCAGCTTTCACGATCCGCATTGTCGCTCTTGATGGCAATGATGGACGTTCCGCCCGCTGCCTCGCTGCGATCGATAGTTCCGTCCTCTCTCTCGGTGCCCGGAAGAATATCCATCTCCCAGAGTCCAGTGATTTCCGGAGCCGCCTGCTGCAGCTGCGTATAGAACGTATAAGCGGAGAATCCGATCGGCATTTCGCCGGAACGGAAACGGTTGAAGAAATCGTAGGACACGGACAGTTTATACTGTGTGAACAGGTCGGTGTATTCCGTGAACACATCGATTGCGGTCTTGCTCGTCAGCGCCGTTGCGGAAAGGTCTTCATTATAATAACTTCCGCCGTGCTGATAGAGCAATGTGCCGTAGATACCCGCCATACCGACTTCCAGGTTGTTTCTTTGCAGGATCGGAAGCATACGGTACACATCCGTCCAAGTCTGCGGCACTTCCATGCCCAGTTCTTCAAGAATATCGGTACGGTAAAACATCATATTGAAGGTCTGCGTTTCGGGGAGCGCATACACCGCATCACCGAGGGTATATGCCGTGGTGGCTCCCGGAGTGAACCGGCTATTGACGATTTCGTCAAAATCATCAAACTGCTTGAGATTGACCAGCGTTCCGCGGATTGCCAGGTTCATCGGCGTTCCGCGATCGGAGTTTGTAACATCCGGGTTTCTTCCCGCGGCAATTGCCTGAATCAGCGATCCCTGCACCAGGTTCAGGTTAACGTAAATTCCCGACTGGGAAGTGAACATATCATCAATCATCTGCTTGAGGATATTGGCGTTATCACGTCCGGCGCTCGTCCAGACAGTGATGGTCTTGACATCCTCGCCCTCGGCGACGTTACCGACGCTCGTGTAGTCCTCGGTGAACGAAGCGATGAACGCCTGCACCTCGTGAACCACACCCTCAAAGAAGTTCGACTGAGTACGTTTGAACTCGGAATTTGCCGGGGTGACGATCATATAGTCGATTGCCAGCGGCTGCGACTTCATCGACAGTACCCAGGAAGCCAGGGTTGTGATATTATTCTTATATTCCGCCAGGCGCCGCGGCAGTTTGTAGGTTTCCGTGATAAAGCTGTCCACCAGCAGGTACGCCTGCTCCAGAGTGGCTGCTTCCGATCCTTTACCGGTCGTTTTGATGATCTCGGCTTCCACGTGCTTGAGTGAGTTGGAAACCGTGGTCAAACGCGGAATCAGGTCATTGATTTTTCTCTCCAGATAGTACTGGCGGTAGCTGTCCGGAGAAGTGGAAGTGATCATGATGATCTTACGGTACAAATAGTTGAGCTGATAGACGCACTCGTCGATCTCGGCAAGCAGTTCCGCCATCTCGCCCAGCGTGACTTCCATGGTAATGGTGTGTTTGCCGGGTTCCAGATAGAAATAGAACGTCTCGCCCGTCTGCTCATCGCTGAGCGTCTTGAAGCCCCAGTTACGGGTATATTCAAAGCGCGCGTTCTGCATTTCCTCGAACGGCACCTCGCCGTCAATACGGATGGTACGTGTCACAAACATTCCGCGCAGATAGTTTTGCTTATAACGAACGCCGATTTTATAATATCCGGCATTCTGAATTTCAAAATCCCACTGAATCCACTGTCCGGGGGAAGCCCAGCTGTCTCCGCCGACGATATTCATGCGGATCTTTGACGGATCCGACGGCTGTGTCAGTGCATCGGTACGATCCGACGCCGGCGTCAGCATGGAATGAGATTTATAGGAAGTTTTCTCCGCTTCGATTTCAATCGGTTTGCCCAGTGTTTCCACTGTCGAAGCGTTGATCTCCGATTCGGAGACGTTTTTCATCAGTTCTTCATAGGAAGGGGCGACTTCCTTCTGATAGATACGGATAGAATCCAGAATGGCACTTTCGCCGACACATTCCAGCGAGATGGTATGTACACCTTCGGAGAAGTAGAAGTAGAAGCCTTCATTATAGATACCTTCCGAATCGCGGAAGATGTTCTCCAGCCACATACCGACCTGCACCTGCTCGGGGCGAAGCTCGTTGCCGCGGTTATCTTTCTCGAAATCATTGGTCGAATTGACGAAGATGCGGTTGAATTCAAAATTCTTCATGGAATTGAACTGAATCTTTCCGTCAATACGCATTTCGTAGGCAATCGTAGTCAAAGAATCCGTGAACGGATAATAGGACAGCGCCACATTGTACAAGCCGCCTTTTCCTTGAGGAATTTCGACCTGCCATGTCAGCTTGCCGCTTTCCTTTTCCCATTTCACCACGTTTTCCTTGCCTTCATAGGACGGCAGAATTTCCACGTCGGCACCCTCATCTTTGATATAGCTTGCCGCGGGGATGGTGGTTTCATAGTCCGGAAAACTTTCTTTGTTATAGCGTTTGAGATGATTGACATAGTTATTGTCACGACCGTATTCATCCGCTGCCAGGACGGTCTGTCCCGCAGGATCGCTCGTTTCTTCTCCGGAGCCTTCTTCCGTGGAAGTTTCTCCTTCTGTCGTTTCATTCCCCGGTGCGGGTGAGATCACCAAATCCGCATCCACATCCGTTTCGCTTGCCGAAGACGTTTCCGCCGTCGTTTCCGAACTTGTCGCCGCGGAGTTCTCTCCGTCCGCGAAAGCCGTCAGGGGCATCACTGCTGTCAACAGCATCGCCAATGCTGTTGCCGCGCTGAATGCTCTCAAGCCCTGTTTCATGTTCAAACTGCCTCCTTTATGATTCCTGCGTCGCCTGCCGCAGTGATCGCTGCGTAAAATGCCAAGGTGTGCATGGGCGCACGTACCCTCTTGACATCTACCTGTTTATACAGTATAGCACGCTTTTTTTGCTAAATAAATAGTACATATTTTACCCATTGACTTTTTATGCTCTCTCTCTTTTGGTAAATATGTCCACATTTTATTTTTGCTTTTGCAACAATCGTCCATGCCGTGAATTTCAAAAATGCAAAATTTCCCGAATATACTGCCTATTTTAGCTGGATTTATGATATAAAATTTTTCATTTGCAAACATGGATTTTTATACTGCACTTCCGTGTCATTCGTCATTCTGCTTGTATGTGGATTCTTCCAATTTTTTAAAAAATCTGCGAAATTTTCATATAACGAAAGCTCCCGCCGATCGGCGGGAGCTTCGCAGTTATGCCTTATGCCATTTGACTCCCTGCGGGGTATCCTCCAGTGTAATGCCGCGGGATTTCAGCTCGTCCCGTATCGCGTCCGCCGTTTTGAAATCCCGATCCATCCGTGCCTGCTGGCGTTTGGCGATCAGCGCTTCGATCTCCTCATCCAGCGAGTCTTTCTGCCGATTGTATACAATGCCCAACACATCCGTCAACCGATCGAACAGTTCCGTCGCCGCCTGCACATACGCTTTTGACCACGTATTGCCCGCCGCCAGCGCCGTATTGGTATCGCGTGCCAGGTCAAAAATTGCCGCCACGGCATCTGCCGTGTTCAGGTCGTCATCCATTGCCGCTTCAAATTGCGCCCGACGCTCGTCCAGCTTTTTCAGCAGCGTCTCATCCTCCGGCTGTGCCGCTTCGGTTGCCTGTGACAAGGCGTCCTCCATACGTTCACGCGCCGTATACAATCTTTCCAGTGCCGCTTTGTTCTGTTCGATAACATCCACACTGTAATTGATCGGGCTGCGGTAATGCGAAGCGATCATCATGAATTTGATCGGCTCATAACCGTATTTTTCCGCCACGTCGCGCACGGTGAAGAAATTGTTCAGCGATTTGGACATCTTACGGTTGTCCACATTGATGTAGCCGTTGTGCATCCAGTAATGCACATAGGGTTTTCCTGTTGCCGCTTCTGCCTGGGCGATTTCATTTTCATGGTGCGGAAAGATCAGATCCTGTCCGCCGCAATGAATATCGATGGTTTCACCGAGGTAATTCATGATCATCGCGGTGCACTCGATATGCCATCCCGGACGTCCCATCCCCCACGGAGATTCCCACGCAGGTTCGCCCTCTTTTGCCGCCTTCCAGAGCACGAAATCCATTTCGTCCTCTTTCTGACTGTTCACATCGATCCGCGCGCCCGCTTCCAGCTCCTCCATGGGCATATGGGAAAGTTTGCCGTAGTCCTTGAACTTTTTCGTGCGGTAATAGACATCACCGTTGACCGCATAGGCAAAGCCGTTTTCTTCCAAGCGGCGCACCAGTTCAATGATCTTATCGACATTTTCCGTTGCCCGCGGATGCACGGTGGCGGGGCGAACATTAAGCCCCGCGGCATCCGTGCGGTATTCTCCGATATACTTTTCCGCCAGTTCCCGGACGGTGGTATTCTCTTCCTTGGCGCGGCGGATCAGTTTATCGTCGATATCCGTGAAATTCTGCACAAAAGTCACTTTATACCCGCGATATTCCAGATAGCGGCGCAGAGTATCGAACACGCAGATCGGGCGCGCATTGCCGATATGAATATAGTTATACACCGTCGGTCCGCAGGCGTACATTTTCACCTCTCCGGGAACCATCGGTTTGAATTCTTCTTTTTCATGCGTCAGTGTATTGAAAATTCTCATTTTTTCTTTCCTTCCCATTCATCCAAACGGTTTTCAAGCGCTTCCAGTTTTGCGCGCAGGCGGCAAAGTTCCTGCGATACGGGATCGGGAATATGCACCTGATCCAGATCGTACAGCGGTTTTTTCACGCCGTTCTGCGACACCACCCGTGCCGGCACGCCCACCGCCGTGGAATTGTCTCCGATCGGCTCAAGCACCACCGCATTGGCGGCAATTTTCACGTTGTCCCCCACACGGAACGGTCCGAGCACCTTCGCACCGCAGCCGATCATGACATTGTTTCCGAGCGTCGGATGGCGCTTGCCTTTATCTTTTCCGGTGCCGCCCAAAGTGACACCCTGATAAATCGTGCATTCATCGCCGATTTCCGCCGTTTCGCCGATCACCACGCCCGTGCCGTGGTCGATGAACAATCCCTTGCCGATTTTTGCGCCGGGGTGAATTTCAATTCCGGTGAAAAATTTTGCCACTTCGGAATTCATTCTTGCCAGCAAAAACATCTGATTCTCATACAGCCAATGCGACACGCGGTGCGCGATCAGCGCATGGATTCCCGGATACAGCAGCAGGACCTCCAGTGAGCTGTGCGCCGCCGGATCGCGCCGTTTTACAGATTCGACATCTTCCATAATTTTGGAAAACATCCACGCCACCTCCAAAAAAATAAGCCTCCCGCGGCAAAAGCCACGGGAGGCGGTAAAAATACCACGGTTCCACTCCGTTTTGTTCTCAAAACCCTTAACGCGGGCAAACGTACCGCCATTTCCTGCGGTCTGCCGCAAGGCGCATTTTCCTTTTCCCGCGGTCGGGACGCTCACAGCCACTGACGTCCGTTCTCTGCTGCCGCTTTCGAAAAGTACTTTTCCCTGCGATTGCTTTATTGTATTATATTCAATATAACACGTTTCCGTGCCGATTGCAAGTGTTTTTTATTTTTTCACCCGCAAAAGCGCCGCACTTACCGTACCCGCCAGCAGGCAGGTCGTCACCGCTTCCACCGCGGCATTGATTCCCGCGAACAGCACGGCAAACATCAGCACGTTCTGTGTTCCGAACGTGGCGGCGATCCCCTGAATATACTCCGAATTCCAGAAAAACAGAATCACCATACCCACAAACAGCACCGTATTGAGCAATGCCGCCGAAAGAGATGCCACATAGATTCCCACGCGCGCCGTTTTTCTCATTGCAAGGAAAATCCATCCCGTCAGCCATCCCATCAGCGCACGCGACACAAAGCAGGTAATCATGGTATACCACACGTTGATTCCCAGCACCGTGGCACCGAAAGAACTCGGCACGAAAATTCCGAGGCACTGCAAAAAGCTCGCACCGCCCAGGACAAATCCCAGAATCAGTCCGCTCACGGGTCCCATCGTGATCGCGCCGACCGCCACCGGAATGACCCCCAAGGTCATTTCAATGACGCCGAATTTGATCGGCAGGTTTGCCAGAAGCACCGTCAGTGCCGACAAAAGAGCCAATCGGGTCAGTTTCTGTGTGTTTTGTTTCATCATTTCCTCCTTGCTGCTGTTCCTTTGCGGATACAGCGCGTTTCAAAATGAATTTATTGATTCTTCCCGTACAGAATCCGCAAGCCGTCCAGCAGCAGGTTCTCATCGCGGACAATTTTCTCCCGGCAATGCGGCAGAATGTCCCCCGAAATCCCGCCGGTGGCAATCACCGTCAGATCCTCTCCGAGAAGTTCCCGATAACGCTGCACCAATCCGTCCAGCATACACGCTGCGCCCAGTATCACGCCTGACTTCATGGAATCCACCGTATTTTTGCCGATCGTCGGCACTTCGCTGTCTCCCAGGCTGATCTGCGGCAGCTGCGCCGTGCGGGAGGTCAGTGCCTCCAGCCCGATGCGCACCCCCGGAAGAATCGATCCGCCGAGAAAATTCCCGTTTCGGTCGATTGCCGAAAGTGTGGTCGCCGTGCCCATATCGATCACCACGGAAGGCAGCGGGTATTTTTCCTGTGCCGCTACCGACACGCACACGATATCCGCACCCAATTGGGCGGGATTGTCAATTTTGATATTCAGTCCGGTTTTTATCCCGGGTCCCACCGTCATGAACGGCACTTCGGGGCAGATTTTTTCGATTGCTTCCTTCACAAAGCGCGACACGATCGGCACCACCGACGACATGATTGCCCCTTTGACATCCTTGGCGGAAAAGCCGTACAGCTGAAGAACAGACGCGATGATCACCGCGTATTCATCGCACATTTTGGAACGGTCGGTCGCAATCCGCGACAAAAACAGGCGCTGTTCGCCTTCAAACGCACCGATGACGGTATTCGTATTGCCGATATCCACTGCCAGTATCATGAAAAACACCTCTTTTTTCAGTATACCACATTTTCGCGTGAATGAAAAGAGGATTTTCAAAACAAAATAAAAAAGAAGTTTTACAAAAACCCTTTACAAAAATGCACAGGAATGTTATAATATAGTTACAAAAAACATCCAATTTTCATGGTGCTTTTTGGTAATTTCTCTGAATCAGGAGGTCGTTTCATGAAGATCACCATCGTTTCCAAAGCCAACATCAAAGATCCGTTCCGCGAGAGAGCCGAGAAAAAATTGCAGAAGCTCGACCGTTTCTTCGACAGTGAAGCCGAGGCGGTTGTCAAAGTTTCTTTCAATAAAGATATGGAAACCGTGGAGGTGACGATTCGTTCCCAAGGACTGATTTTCCGCGCGGAGCGCACGACCGAGGACAAATTTGCTTCCCTAGAGGCGGTCGTGGACATTCTCACCAAGCAGATTGTCCGCAACAAAACCAAGCTGGAAAAGAAGTTGAAAACCGCGCCCGCCTTTGAAGTACTGGAATTCACCGACGATTACACCGAGGAACCGCAGACCATCGTCAAAACCAAGCACTACACCGTGCGTCCCATGAGTGAGGAGGAAGCGATTCTTCAGATGGACATGCTCGGTCATCAGTTCTTCCTTTTCCGCAACACCGACGGCGGGGACATTCATGTGCTGTACCGCAGAAGAGACGGACAGTACGGTCTGATCATTCCCGAATGAGGTTTTGCCTTTTTATCCTTTCAGCCCGAACGGGCGGTGTCCTCCGGATGCCGCCCGTTCGGGCTGTTTTCGGCTGATTTTCCGAAAATATCTTTTCTGTTTTTCCGAAGATATTTATTGACTTATCAAAATCGGTTCCGTATAATAAAATTACTGTTATGATCGGGAGGAAACCGTCATGTCATCCATTGTTTCACAGCTTTCCGACATCGGGCTGGTGCCGGTGGTCAAAATCGAACGAGCCGAGGACGCGATTCCGCTTGCGGACGCGTTGATCCGCGGCGGGCTTCCCTGCGCGGAAATTACCTTCCGCACCCCTGCGGCGGCGGAGGCAATCCGCCGAATAAGCAAGGCTCGTCCCGACCTGTTGGTCGGTGCGGGAACGGTACTCACCTGCGAACAGGCGGACACTGCCATGGACGCGGGAGCAAAATTTCTGGTCAGCCCCGGGCTGGACGCGCGAATCGTGCGTTACTGCCTTGAAAAAGGGTACCCGATTCTTCCCGGCACATCCTGTCCGACCGACGTACAGGCGGCAATTGCCCTCGGTCTGGATGCGGTGAAATTTTTCCCCGCCGAAGCCGCAGGAGGACTGTCCATGATCAAAGCGATGTCTGCGCCCTACGGCAATCTGAAATTCATGCCCACCGGCGGCATCCATCCCGAAAATCTCAACAACTATCTCTCCTTTCCGAAAATTTTCGCGTGCGGCGGTTCGTGGATGGTTCCCGCGAAGCTGCTGGACGCGGGGGATTTTGAGGGCATCGAACGTCTCACGCGCGAAGCGGTACACACCATGCTCGGCTTTGAGCTGAAGCACGTCGGCATCAATTTTGACGGCGAGCAAGCCGCCGAAGATGCCGCGCAGACATTGGAACATCTGTTCTCTTTTGAGAAAAACGATGTCGGCAATTCGATTTTTTCGGGCGGTACATTCGAGTTGATGAAGCACGGCGGTCCGGGTGTACACGGGCATCTTGCCGTCGGCACAAACTCCGTGGTTCGTGCCGTGCGGT
>ERZ808252.1234-NODE-1234-length-19727-cov-7.286702_pt1 | contig 19727 bp, 18 predicted proteins | sample MGYA00521242_ERZ808252 | MGnify/ENA primary metagenome ERZ808252 (study PRJEB31516, sample SAMN03275581) | gut metagenome | biome: mammalia-associated habitat; material: feces | host: Papio cynocephalus | place: Kenya | collected 2012-08-07 ...
TGCAAGGGTTTTGCCCGCTTTTTGCCGTTTCCCTTGCACCTATTATAGCATATATGGTGAGAAATGTCTTGTGGCGCAATAGATTTTGGGCTGGTCAGTAGACATTAAATAGGAATAGGATATGCCCGTTTCTCTGAACCGTGGCGGTTTCCAAAATGCTTGCCCCCAGCCCCTCGTCCCACTCCTCAAGGACGAGGGGCTTTTCCGTTGACTCGGAGATGAAAATGCGAAGCTCCCGGTCATGGGTCGCTCTTAAATTCCTCCCGGCGGTAGCGTCATTCAGCCTTGATGCCGCCTTATCGTACCGCTTCACCAACGCATTGTACTTTCGGGCATAGGCTTCCTGCGACTGTTTTTTTGACCGCATTTCCTTCGACGCATTGGTCAACCCTTTCGGCAACAGCCTTTGGAACTTCTGAATACGCCTTGGCCTTGCCAAAACAGTCTGTTTGCAAGGACGCTTTTGTGCGCCCTTTTTTCGCTGTGCTGGTCCGGTACTTACTTTCACACTGCACCGTTCGGCAGCTTGCAAGGAAAAAGCGGGACGTATCCTGCGGCAATGCCGCGATACGCCCCGCTTTCGGATAGACCCTATGTGCCGCTGTCAGCCCCGGAAAGCATCCAGCGCCAGCTTGAACGCGCCGTATGCGCCCGCGTCATTGCCAAGAGAGGCCAGCGTGAACCGCACGCCGCTGGCGGCGTGGAATACGTACTTGCGGAAATAGGGAACGATGCCGTCGATCAGCACCTGTCCCGCCTTGCTGACGCCGCCGCCGATGACCACCACCTCCGGGTCAACGGTGGAGCAGACATTGCCCAGGAACTCGCCCATGTAGGCGTAATACCGGTCAAGAATCATGAGCGCTTCCTTGTCCCCGGCCTTGCCCGCGTCGAAGATATCCTTGCAGGTCAGATTTTCCAGCGACCGCAGGGAGCTGGGGGCGTCGGTGCTGTCCAAATGGCGTTTGGCCAGACGGACAATGCCGGTGGCGGAGCAGTACTGCTCCACGCAGCCCCGCTTTCCGCAGTTGCAGGGAACCGTCTCGTCCCGGTTCAGGACGAGGTGGCCGATCTCCGCGCCGGAGCCGTGAGCGCCGTGGAGCAGCTTCCCCTCCACCACGATGCCGCCGCCCACGCCGGTGCCCAGGGTGACGAAGACCATATTCTCGCAGCCCCGGCCGCCGCCCTTCCAGAATTCCCCCAGCGCCGCCACGTTGGCGTCGTTGCCCGCCTTCACGGGGAAGCCGGTCAAATCTGTCAGCTTCTGGGCGATATTGAACACGTCCCAGCCCAGGTTGATGCACCGGTTCACCACGCCCTTGGCGTTGACGGGGCCGGGAACGCCGATGCCGATACCCAGAATGTCGCAGTCCGGGATTTTCCGCTCCGTCAGGAATCCCCGGACGGACGCCGCGATATCCGGCAGGATCCGGGCGCCGTTTTCCGACGTATCCGTGGGAATTTCCCATTTTTCCAGCATATTTCCGGTTTCATCAAAATAGGCGATCTTGACGGTGGTGCCGCCGACATCGATGCCAAATCCGTATTTCATAGTCAGCTCCTCCTGCATGATGATTGATCTTCTCCTCCATTATACATATTTCGTGCAAAATTACCAGTGGAAAATATAAAAAAGTTTGGCACAGTTCCCATGGAAACTTTTTGTGAAGGGACTTGCGTTTCCGGCGAATTTGCGGTAACATATTGAGGAATCGAATAGACAAACGAAAGGACGTGTCCCACGACATGATTAAAGTTGATATCTCCAACGTATGGGGTCAGGTCACCCTGTCCGACCTGCTGGCCATGGAAAAGGAAGTCGCCGCCGCCCACGCCACCCTGGCCGACGGCACCGGCGCCGGCAACGATTTCCTCGGCTGGCGGAACCTGCCCGTCCGGGAGGCCACGGAGGAAATCACCCGCATCCAGCGGGCGGCGGAGAAGATCCGCAGCGATTCCGACGTATTCGTGGTCATCGGCATCGGCGGCTCCTACCTCGGCCCCCGTGCCGCCATCGAGCTGCTCCAGGGTCCCAACCACAACATCGGCAAGGGCAAGGGCGACCCCCAGATCTTCTTCGCCGGCAACGGCCTGAGCACCCGCCACTGGAACGAGCTGACCCGGCTGCTGGAGGGCAAGGACTTCTCCATCGCCATCATCTCCAAGTCCGGCACCACCACCGAGCCCGCCATCGCCACCCGCGCCCTGCGCTGGATGCTGGAGCGGAAGTACGGCACCGAGGGCGCCAAGAGCCGCATCTACGCCATCACCGACCCCTGCAAGGGCGCTCTGCGCCAGATGGCCACGGAAGAGGGCTGGGAGACCTTCGTGATCCCGCCCGATGTCGGCGGCCGCTACTCCGTGCTGAGTCCCGTAGGTCTGCTGCCTCTGGCCGTGGCCGGTATCGACATCATGGCGCTGATGAACGGCGCGGCCGACGCCAAGGAGAGCTACGATCTGCGTTCCTTTGAAAACCCCGTCTGGCAGTATGCCGCCGTGCGGAATCTGCTGTACCGCAACGGCAAAGCCATGGAGATCTTTGAGAGCTACGAGCCGGGCTTCAAGATGTTCGGCGGCTGGTGGCAGCAGCTGTTCGGCGAGTCCGAGGGCAAGGACGGCAAGGGTCTGTTCCCCGTGACCGCCGAGTTCACCGCCGACCTGCACTCTCTGGGTCAGATGATCCAGCAGGGGCAGCGGAACATTTTCGAGACCATGGTTCGCTTCGATCCTCCCGCCGCCCGGTATACCATCGGCTCCGACTGGAAGAATCTGGACGGCCTGAACTACCTGGAGGGCAAGACCCTGGACTTCGTGGACGAGAAGGCGTACCTCGGCACCGTGGCCGCCCATGTGGACGGCGGCGTGCCCGTCATCACCATGGACTGCGGCGAGCTGAACGACCGGAAGGTGGGCGAGCTGTTCTACTTCCTGGAGCTGTGCTGCGGCGTCTCCGCGTACATCCTGGACGTCAACCCCTTCAACCAGCCCGGCGTGGAGCTGTACAAGCGCAACATGTTCCAGCTCCTGGGCAAGCCCGGTTACGAGAAATAAGTTTTGATTACATAGGGCGGGACTTCCCGCCCTATGTCTGTCTCTGGAAGGGAGGGAACGCTTATGGAGCAGCTTGAATTGTATGTGCCGAAGCTCGAAGACCTTTGGTTCTATCAGAAAATGATGTCCGACCCCGAAACCATGTCCTACAACGCGAATTGGGACGTGGAATATGACGGTTATCACCGGGATACCGGCTGCGTCGATTATCCCAACGCGGTCTTGCCTGCCTGGTATGCGCATACGGTAGGACAGGAGCCGGAGCGGTTCTATGCCTACGTAAAGCGCAGCGCCGACGGCGCGTGGATCGGCGACGTCAATTTTCACTATAACCCCGCAAAGGACTGGTGGGACATGGGCATTGTGCTTTACGCCCCTTATCGCGGGAAGGGGTATGCTGTTCCCGCGCTGAAGCTCATGCTGGCGCACGCCTTCCGGGACTGCGGCATTTCCAGGATACACAATGATTTTGCGGTCGTCCGGAATGAAGTCTCCGCATGGGAGACCCACCGCCGGGCAGGCTTCCGGGAATTGGGCGTGGAGAACGGCTTTCTTCAGATGATGATCACGAAGGAAGACTATTTCGCGCAGCCGGATACGGACGCTGTTTCCGGCCAGCCGGACTGACGCAAGTGCAGGGTATCCCGCCCTGTATTTTTTCCAGAAAAAACATTTGTCTAATCTGCAAATTAGTAGTTGCAAATTAGCGCGATTGCTGGTAGAATGTGCATAAGCCAATATGCTGGCAAGCAAAGGAGGACTTTCCTATGATTCATGTTATTATGGGCCTGAAGGGCTCCGGTAAGACCAAGAAGCTGATCGATGCCATCAACGCGGCTGTGGCGGATGCCCACGGCGACGTCGTCTGCATTGAGTACGGCAAGAAGCTGACCTATGATGTGACCTATAAGGTTCGATTGGTGGATTCCCGGGAATACGGCATTTCCACCCCCGATATGCTCAAGGGCTTCCTGAGCGGCCTGCACGCAGGCAATTTTGACATCACCAACGTTTTTATCGACAATCTGTACAAGACCATCGGCAGTGACAAGGCCGCGGCTGAGGAATTTGTCGCATGGTGCGCAGGGTTCGCCGCCGAGAACAACATGGAGATCACCATGACCATCTCCGAGGATCCCGCGAACGCCTCCGAGGCTGTGAAGCGGTATCTGTAAATCCGGGGTACATCCGCCCCCGCCGCTTACTGCGGCGGGGCGTTAGACTGTTCCAAAAGGCCGTTGGCCTTTTGGAACAAAGGGGCTTGCAGTTTGCTGCGTGCACTCCTTGGCCGCCATAGGCGGCCAACTCGCACTGCTCCGCGCTAAGAGCCGCCTTCGGCGGTTGCGCTCTGCACAGCGCTGCGGCGCTAGACTTCGCAGCCTGTAAGGAATTTTGCGTCAGGTACACGCCCTGACACAAAATGATTTAGACTTTATTTGCCGCCTGTGGGCGGCAAACTCTGCGAGGCTTTTTTAAAGCACTCTCGCCCCGCTGCTTGCAAAGCGGCGGGGCGTTCTTTGTGTTTGTGCGTATTTCATTGCCCTTAGTACTTGCATAATAGGAAGAACTCTGCTACACTATAGCGTAAATGTTTTTTGATATTGGAGAGAATTATGGCTGCAACTACTTTACAGGAAAACAAAATGGGCGTTATGCCCGTGGGGAAGCTGATCGCCAACATGGCGCTGCCCATGGTCATATCCATGCTGGTGCAGGCGCTTTACAACGTGGTGGACAGCATCTACGTTTCTCAGGTGTCGGAGAGCGCGGTGACGGCGCTTTCCCTGGCCTTCCCCGTCCAGAATCTGCTGATCGGCTTCGCCGTGGGCATCGGCGTGGGCGTCAATTCCCTGCTTTCCAAGAGCCTGGGAGAGAAAAATCAGGAGGCTGCCAACCGCGCCGCCGGAAACGGCATCGTGCTGATGGTCATGGCCATGGTGCTGTTTGTTCTGTTCGGCCTGTTCGGCGTGGGCCCTTACTTTGCCGTCCAGTCCGGCAACCCGGAGACCGTGGAGGGCGGCATCGTCTACACCCGCATCTGCTGCGTGTTCAGCCTGGGCTGCTTCGCGTCCGTTCTGGGCGAGCGGCTGCTGCAATCCACCGGCCGGACGGTGCACACCATGATCACCCAGTCCGTCGGCGCGATCATCAACATTATTCTCGATCCCATTCTCATTCACGGCTGGTTCGGCCTGCCCGCCATGGGCATTGCCGGCGCGGCCATCGCCACGGTGATCGGCCAGTGGGTGTCCGGCATTATGGTCATCCTGTTCAACCTGAAATTCAATCCCGAGGTACAGCTGCACAAGAAGTATCTGCCCCTGGAGGGCAAGACTGCGGCAGCCATTCTCACGGTGGGCATTCCCTCCATCGTGATGAACGGCATCGGCTCCGTGATGAATTTCGGCATCAACCAGATTTTGCAGGGCTTCGCCGAGACGGCCACCGGCGTGTTCGGCGTGTATTTCAAGCTCCAGAGCTTCTTCTTCATGCCCCTGTTCGGTCTGAACAACGCCACCATTTCCATCATCGCCTACAACTACGGCGCCCGCAAGCCCCACAGGATCACCAAAACGCTGAAAATTTCCTGCACCGCGGCGCTGTGCCTCATGACGGCGGGACTGCTGGTGTTCCAGTTCTTCCCGGATCTGCTGCTGGGGATGTTCAATCCCTCTCAGGCGTTTCTGGAGATCGGCCGGGTCGCTCTGCGCACCATCAGCTGGAGCTTCCCCATTGCGGCCATCTGCATTGCCCTGGGCGCCAGCTTCCAGGCGCTGGGCAACGGCATTTACTCCACCATTGTTTCCCTGTGCCGTCAGCTGGTGGTACTGCTTCCGGTGGCCTATCTGCTGAGCCTGACAGGCGAGGTGCAGAGGGTCTGGCTGGCCTTCCCCATCGCGGAGATCGTCAGCGGCACGGTGACGTTTATCTGCTTCACCCGGATTTACCGCCAGAAGATCAAGCCCTTGTTTGATCAGGCGTGACATAACCTCAATACAGAAAAAGCGTGTGCCGCAAGCCTGCGGCACACGCTTTTTTTGCCCTTGCGGGGAATATCTTATGTTCCGATTGGGTAGGATGATTTTTAGGAACCTCTGAATAAATCGTCTTCGGCTGTGAGCGGATCTTTTCCGCCCACTCTTCGGTACTGAAAACGGGAAATATAGCGCAGCCGTTGCCGACGTAAGCCGGCTTACGGATGCGGCATACCCCTTGCGGGTACATACAGTATTCCGCCGTTTCCAGTATCTTGACCGGACGAAAAATATTTCGCTCACAGTCCTTGCCGATTTAATCAGAGGTTCCTGAACCCCCTACGATGGTGCCGGGGGCTCCGGTGAAGGCCGAGAGCACCTCTATCGGGATCCCGTGCTCCCGGGCAAGCTCTACGCTGCGGTCATGGAGCACCTGGGCGCCGTTTTCGATCAGGGTCATCATTTTTTCGTAGCTGATGCGGCCGAAGCGGGTGGCGTCGGAGTAGATCCTGGGATCCCGGTCGTAGACGCCGTCCACGTCCGTGAAGATCTGACAGCGGTCGGCCTTCAGCCAGGCCGCCAGCGCCACCGCCGTGGTGTCCGAGCCGCCGCGGCCCAGCGTGGTGATGTCCCCATCCGGTTCGATGCCCTGAAAGCCCGCCACGACCACGATCTTCCCTGCGTCCAGCTCCCGGCGGATGCGGGCGGCGTCGATATCCTGTATCCGGGCATTGCCGTGGACGCCGTCGGTCCGGATGCCCGCCTGCCAGCCGGTGAGGCTGACGGCGCCGCAGCCCATAGCCCCGATGGCCATGGTCATCAGCCCCGCCGACATCTGTTCCCCGGCGGCGAGGTAGGCATCCATCTCCCGGGCGGAGCCCCGGCGGTTGACCTGGGTTGCCTTTTCGATGAGCATATCCGTGGTATCCCCCTGGGCGGAAACCACCACGACCACCTGATTTCCCTGCCGGGCCAGCCCCGTGACTCTACGAGCCGCGGCGCGCAGGCGCGACATTCCCGCAAGGGATGTTCCTCCGTATTTCTGCACGATGAGCATATCGCACCCCTCCCGATTCATCGTATGTCAGGGATGGGCGAAGTGTGACGAAGAAAAACCGCCGCGTTATGCAGCGGCGGCGGTTTTGCACTTAAGAGTGTGGGGTATTACCCGGCCAGAACCTCGGCCTTCAGGACGCCCCGGACGGCACAGAGCCGGTTCATCAGCTCCTCCAGCGTCATGGTCAGGTCGATGGTCTCCGCGGAAATGGTCACGACTGCCGTGCCGTTGGTGGGGACGATGGAATTGATGGTGCTGATATTGGCGCCCGCGTCGGCAAAGACGCCCAGGATTTCGGACAGAAGTCCCTGCTCGTCGTGGAGCAGCAGCTGGAAGGTGACGATACGCCCGGTCATCATGCTCTGGAAGGGCAGCACGGCGTCCCGGTACTTGTAGAACGCGCTGCGGCTGATGTCGGTCATGCGGGTGGCTTCGTTGACGGTGGAGGCTTCGCCTGTGGAAAGCAGACGCTTTGCCTCCGCGACCTTCAGGAAAACCTCCGGCAGGGCGGAAGCCTCCACAATATAGTATTTGGGTTTGCTCGACATGTCGAACCTCCTTAAAACTGGTTCAGTTTGTATGTGGCAGAACAACACCTGTTTCTCCACAGTGTATTGTAGCATACTTTTCTTAGAATGCAACCCCATATTATCAGAGTTTTTGTCGGAAAGGAGGCGTCGTTTTGCGCCCGGTAGTGAAAAAAAGCCTGACCGTGCCGGCGGCGTTTTTCGCCGTGTGGCTGGCCGCCCGGTTTCTTCTGCCGCTGTGCTTTCCCTTTTTGCTGGGGGCGCTGCTGGCGTTCGCGGCGGAGCCTATGGTGGGATTCCTTCAGAAGCGGCGGGTTCCACGGTGCGTGTGCTCCGGCATCGGCGTGAGCATGGCCTTCTGCTTTCTTGCCATGCTGGTGCTGATCCTCTGCGCCTTCGCCCTGCGGGAGCTGCGGCGGGTGGCGGGGGTGCTGCCCGACCTGGAGGACACCGCCAAATCCGGCATCGGTCTGCTGCAAAGCTGGCTGCTGGAGCTGGCGTCCCATGCGCCCCGGAGCGTGCAGCCCCTGCTCAGCGAGAACGTGACCTCCTTTTTCTCCAACGGCACGTCCCTGCTGGACAAGGCCATCCGCTACATTCTGGGGCTGGCGGGAAGCCTTCTCAGCCACGTTCCCGACGGCGCGCTGAGTCTGGGCACGGCGGTGATCTCCTCCTTCCTGATCTCCGCCCGGCTGCCGAGGATCAGAAGCTGGCTGAAAAACCGCCTGCCCGGGGAAAAGCTCAAGCCTGCCGCGGACGCTCTGAAGCGGATGAAAAACGCCGTTGGCGGGTGGCTGACGGCGCAGCTGAAGCTGATGGGCGTGACGTTCACCATTCTGACGCTGGGGTTCGTGGTGCTGCGGATCGCCTACGCCCCCCTGTGGGCGCTGGTGGTCGCGCTGGTGGACGCCCTGCCCGTGCTGGGCACCGGTACCGTGCTGGTACCCTGGGCGGTGATCTGTTTTTTGCAGGGGGAGGGGGCGAGAGCCATCGGCCTGCTGGGGGTTTACGCCGTGGTCACCCTCTCCCGCTCCATGCTGGAGCCGAAGCTGGTGGGGCGGCATCTGGGGCTTGACCCTCTGGTGACGCTGATGGCGCTGTACGTCGGCTACAAGCTCTGGGGCGTGGGCGGCATGATCTTTGCCCCTCTGCTCGCCGTGACCATCATGCAGGTCACGCCGGCGCGGGAACAGGGGGATATCCCCTGAAGAAGAAATTTCCCAACAACCTATTGTACATCCCGTTCGTTTTTGCTATAATATAGGGAAAATGTTATTACTGGATGTGCATGAATCGTGAAATACGGAATTTGGAAGGTGTCCCAGCTGGAGGCGGGGGCTGTCAACGCATTGGTTGGCAGCGGCTACGCTCCGCTGGCCGCCATGGTGCTGGCCTCACGGGGAATGGAAGACGATCATCAGGCCAGAGCTTACTTAGACTGCAATGCGCCCCTGCTTGACCCCTTTCTGATGACGGATATGGACAAGGCTGCCGGACGGGTGGGACTTGCCATGTCCAGAGGGGAAAAAATCGCCGTATTCGGCGACTACGACGTGGACGGCATCACCGCCACCTGCCTGCTGACGGATTTTCTCCGCCGCCACGGCGCAGATGTGGTGAGCTACATCCCCGGCCGTCTGGATGAGGGCTACGGCCTGAATCCCCTCGCCATCCATCAGCTTCACGCCGAGGGCGTCAAGCTGATCGTCACCGTGGACTGCGGCATCACCGCCGTGGGCGAGGCGGAGCTGTGCAGGAAGCTCGGCATGGATCTGGTCATCACCGACCACCATGAATGCAAGCAGACGCTCCCTGCCGCGGCTGCCGTGGTAGACCCCCACCGCCCGGACGGCGGCTATCCCCATAAGAACCTCTCCGGCGTGGGCGTGGCCTTCAAGCTGGCTTCCGCCCTGTCCGGTTCTCAGGAGGCGGTGCTGGAGGAGTATGCCGACATGGTATGCCTCGGCACCGTGGCGGATGTGATGCCCCTGCAGGGGGAGAACCGGGTGTTTGTGGCAAGAGGACTGGAATCTCTGGCGCACACCCGCCGCCCGGGCATTGCGGCGCTGATGGCGGAGTGCGGCTGCGCCCCGGAGACCGTCAGCGCGTCCTCCATCGGCTTCATGCTGGCACCCCGGATCAACGCCGCCGGACGGATGGGGCAGATCGACCTTGCCGTGGAGCTGTTTCTCACCGACGACCCGGACAAGGCCGCCGAGGCCGCCCGGGGACTGTGCGAGCTGAACCGGCAGCGTCAGGCCGTGGAATCGGAAATTTACCGGCAGGCCGTGTCCATGCTGCCCATGGGCAAGCCCCCGGAGGCCATTGTGCTGGCGGACGAAAGCTGGCATCAGGGCGTGGTGGGCATTGTGGCCAGCCGCATTGCCGAGGAATACGCCTGCCCCACCTTTCTGATCTGCCTGGACGGCGAGCACGGCAAGGCCAGCTCCCGCAGTCACGGGGGCTTCAACCTGTTCGCTTCGTTAAGTGCGCTGTCCCCGCTGCTGGAAAGCTACGGCGGCCATGAGCTGGCGGCGGGCTTTACCATTTCCCGCGGCAACATTCCGGAATTCCGCCGCCAGATCTGCGCCCTGGCCGCGCAGTATTACACCGACGATGTGCCGCGGACGGTTCTGGACGTGGACTGCGCCGTTTCCCCGGAGCTGCTGACCCTGCACAATGTGGACTCCCTGCAAATGCTGGAGCCCTGCGGCAACGGCTGCCCCAAGCCGGTGCTGATGATGAAGAATCTGACCATCGACCGCATCAGCATGGTGGGCGGCGGGCGGCATATGCGTCTGCGCCTGTGCAGCGGACATACGTACCTGAACGCCATCTATTTTTCCGCCAATCCCCAGACGGTGTCCATCCAGCCGGGGGACTTGGTGGATGTGGCCTTCACCCCTCAGGTGAACGAGTTCCGGGGGACGCGCACCGTGCAGATGAACGTCATCGACATCCGCCCCAGCTGCAATGCCGAGTGCCTGCCCGATGCGGCGCCCTACCGGGATATGCAGCGAGGGAATCTGACGCCCGGCGAGGCGGCGGCGCTGCTGCCCGACCGGAAAATGCTGGCGCTGGTATGGCGGTACTTAGACGCCGCGGACCCGGTGCAGGAATCGCCCATGTGCCTGTGCCGCAAGATCGTCCGCTGGTCGGGGAAGCCGTTGAGTCTGGGGCAGATGCTCACCTGCCTGGATATTTTCCGGGACGTGGGACTGCTCACCGTCCAGCGGCAGCATAAGTATGTTTCCATCCGGCTGACCCCCGGAGAAGGAAAGGCCGACCTGACCCAGAGCCAGACCATGCAGCGGCTGCTGCACGCGAAAGAGAGCTGAACGAAAATGGAATCCTTTGAAGAACATTATACGTCCATGTGCGACGCGATTAAAAAGCACCTGCCCGGCGCGGACATGGCGCTGATCAACCGCGCCGTAGACTACGCCAACGAAAAGCACAAGCTGCAAAAGCGCAAGGACGGTTCCCCCTATATCATCCACCCCCTGGCGGTCGCCCAGATCGTGGCGGAGATGGGGCTGGACTGCGACGCCATTCTGGGCGCCCTGCTCCACGACTGCATCGAGGACACCGACGCCTCCCACGAGGACATCGAAAGGATCTTCGGCCCCACCGTGGCGGAGCTGGTGGAGGGCGTCACCAAGCTGACCCGGGCGAACTTCTCCTCCTCCGAGCAGGCGCAGATGGAGAATCTGCGCAAGATGTTCATGGCCATGAGCAAGGACATCCGGGTGGTGCTGATCAAAATCGCCGACCGGCTCCACAACATGCGCACCATGCAGTACCAGTCGCCGGAGAAGCAGATCCAGAAGTGCCGGGAGACAATGGACGTTTACGCGCCCCTTGCCCACCGCCTGGGCATGCAGAAGATCAAGTGGGAGCTGGAGGATACCTCCCTGCGGTACCTCGCCCCCATGGAATACAACGAGATCATGTCCTACCTCCAGGCCCACAAGGAGAAGGATGAGGCCTTCATGCGCACCATCCAGAACAAGATCACCCAGCGCCTGACCTCCGTGGGCATCCACAACACCACCTACGGACGGATCAAGCACGTCTATTCCATCTACCGCAAGATGCTCGCCCAGGGCAAAACCATTGACGAGCTGTACGACATCTACGCCTTCCGGGTCATCGTGGACACCATCCCCGACTGCTACAACGTGCTGGGGCATGTCCACGACCTGTTCAGTCTGGTGCCGGGACGGTTCAAGGACTACATCTCCACCCCCAAGCCCAATATGTACCAGTCCCTGCACACCACCGTCATCGGCTCTCAGGGCATCCCCTTCGAGGTGCAGATTCGTACCTGGCAGATGCACGAGACCGCCGAGTACGGCATCGCCGCCCACTGGAAGTACAAGCAGGGGACGGGGACAGGCACGGAAAAGGATTTCGAGTGGGTGCGCCGTCTGCTGGAAAGCCAGCAGGATTCCGACGCGGAAGAGTTCGTCCAGTCCATGAAGATCGACATGTTCGACGATGAGGTGTTCGTCTACACCCCCAAGGGACGGATCGTCTCCCTGCCCGCCGGCTCCACGCCCATTGATTTTGCCTACGCCATCCATTCCGGCGTGGGAAATTCCATGATCGGCGCGAAGGTGAATAACCGCATCGCCAACATCGACACCACCCTGAAAAACGGCGACATCGTGGAGGTGCTGACCTCCAAATCCGCCAAAGGCCCCAGCCGGGACTGGCTGACCATCTGCAAGAGCAATCAGGCCAGAACCAAGATCAAGCAGTGGTTCAAGAAGGAGAAGCGGGAAGAGAACATCGTCCACGGCAAGGCGTCCTTCGAGTCCGAAATGAAGCGGGTGGGGCTGCCCCTCACCGCTACTACCGACCCGGAGCTGGAGGGGCAGCTGCTGAAGAAGCTGTCCTTCGACACCTGGGACGATATGTTCGCCGCCATCGGCTACGGCGGACTGACTGCCACCAAGGCCGTCGGCCGCATCCGGGACGATATCAACAAGGCGCTGAAGCAGCAGACCGCGGAAAAGCTGCCCCAAAGTCCCCTGCGCTTCCGTCCCGATTCCGAAGCGGCTTCTCAGAACCGCCACGCCGTCAACGGCGTCATCGTGGAGGACATCGACTCCTGCATGATCAAATTCGCCAAGTGCTGCACCCCCGTCCCCGGCGACCCCATTGTGGGATTCATCACCAAGGGCTTCGGCGTCAGCATCCACCGGGCGGACTGCCCCAACGCCAAGAGCCGGGAGGATCCCCGTCAGGCCGCCCGCTGGGTGCGCGTCCGCTGGGCGACCCAGGAGGAGCAGCCCTTCGAGACGACCCTGGAGCTGGACTGCATTACCCGGGACGGGCTGATCCTGGACGTGGCCATGGCGCTGTCCACCGCCCGCGTCCGGGTCAAGGAAATGAACGGCAAGGATCTACCCGGCGGCCGCAGCGCCATTACCATCCGTTTCGAGGTCAAGGACGTGGCGGAGCTGGAATCCGTACGGACGAAGCTGCTGAACATCCGGGACGTGGTCGGCTCCCGCAGAGGGCAGAATTAAGGAGAATCACTATGCGCGCTGTACTGACAAGAGTCAATTCCGCCTCCGTCGCCATTGACGGCCAGGTGGTGGGAAAAATCGGGAAGGGCTTTCTCATCCTTCTGGGCGTCGGCCCCGACGATACCGAAAAGGAATGCCGGTATCTGGCGGAAAAAGCCCTGGGACTCCGAATTTTTACCGACGAAAACGACAAAATGAATCTGGGACTGGACGCGGTGGGCGGCGAGGTGCTGGTAGTCAGCCAGTTCACCCTCTACGGCAACTGCCGCAAAGGCCGCCGCCCCAGCTTCACCGACGCCGCGAACCCGGAACTGGGGGAGCGGCTGTACGAGCAGTTCCTCGCCGACTGCGAAAGTCTGGGGTATCCCCCGCAGCACGGCCGCTTCGGCGCGGACATGAAGGTGGAATCCGTCAACGACGGCCCCGTGACCCTGATCCTGGACACGGAGCAGCTGATGGATACCCCCAGAAGAAAATAGGTGATCATATGCTGAACATTCACACGCTGACCCTTGGGGTCTACGGAACCAACTGCTATATCGTCCACGACAGCGCGTCGAAGACCTGCTGCGTCATCGACCCCGGCTGCTCCCCGGAGAAGATTCTGGCCGAGGTGAACGCCCTGGGGCTGACCGTGGAAGCGATTCTGCTGACCCACGGGCACTTTGACCATGTGGGCGGCGTAAAAAAGATCGCCGCCGAGACCGGCTGCGACGTCTATCTCTGCGCCGACGAGCTGACCATGCCGCCCCAGATGACTTTGGGGCAGCTGTACTATACTAAGACCTATGACGAGGGGGACATATTGCACCTTGCCGGGCTGACGATCTGCGTTATCCGCACCCCCGGCCACACCCCCGGCTCCGTGTGCCTGCTCATTGGCGACGCTATGTTCTCCGGGGATACCCTGTTCGCCGGTTCCTGCGGCCGTACCGATTTCCCCGGCGGCAGCGACGCGGCCATGCGGGCTTCTCTGCGCCGTCTGGCGGGGCTTCCCACCGACTACCGGGTCTACCCCGGCCACGGCATGGATACGACGCTGGCGGAAGAAAAGCGGTATAACCCCTATCTTCGATAACCGAGGTTCTTATGAAACTGACACTACACGGTCATGACGACCGCTATGCCGTGGAGCAGCTGCAGCTTTCCCTGTTTCCCGACAACACGGAGGGGGAAGCCGCTTCGGCCCTTCACCGGGGGCGGGTCTGGCTCACCGCCGTTACGAAAATCACCGTAAACGGCGTCACCGCCGCGGCTACCCGGCGGATCAAGGCGGCGGACGAAACCGTCCGACTGCGCCGCCGGGCGTTGCAGCAGAGCTATTATCTGGCCGCGAAACAGCTGCTGCCCGCCGTGCCCCCATGGGGCGCGCTGGCCGGTGTCCGACCCACGAAAATCACCACAAAGCACCTGCTGGAAGACGGCACGCCCAAATCCGCGGACAAGCTGCTGCGGGACGTGTACTACGTCACCGACGACCGCCGCAGGCTGGCCATCGACTGCTCGGTCTCCACCGTCCGTGCGGTAAACCTCTTGCAGCCCAGGGATTTGTCGCTGTATGTCGGCATCCCCTTCTGCCCTACCCGCTGCACCTATTGCAGCTTCGTCAGCCGCACCATCGGCAGGAAAACAGAGCTGCTGGAGCCCTATCTGCGGGCGCTGGAACAGGAGATCGCCGTCACAGGCAGGCTTCTGGCGCAGTCCGGGAGAACCGTCCGCACCCTCTACATCGGCGGCGGCACCCCCACGACCCTTTCCGCGCCCCAGATGGAGCGACTGCTTAGCGTCATCCGGGACAATTTTGACCTGTCCCGGTGCATCGAATTTACCGTGGAGGGCGGCCGCCCGGACACGCTGGACTCCCAAAAGCTCCAAATCATCCGCTCCGGCGGCGCCGACCGCATGAGCATCAACCCCCAGACCATGGAGGATGCCGTCCTGCGTGCCTGCGGGCGGCCTCACAAGGCGGCGGACGTGCTTCGCGCCTACGGCGAGGCGGTGGACGCAGGGTTCGGCGCCATCAATATGGACTTGATCGCGGGTCTCCCCGCGGACACCACGGCGGGCTTCCGCCGCAGTCTGGACGCCGTGGCGGCGCTGCACCCCGCCAACATCACCGTCCATACCCTCGCCCTGAAAAAGGGAGCCGACCTGTTTGAAAAGCGAGAAAACCTCCCCTCCGCCGGGGACGTCGCCGAAATGGTCGCCTACGCAGAGCAGACCCTCCGGACTCTTGGCTACAAGCCCTATTACCTCTACCGCCAGAAATACATGTCCGGCAGCTTCGAGAACGTGGGCTGGAGCCGGGACGACCTGGACTGCCTGTACAACATCTACATGATGGAGGAGGTGCATACCATCCTCTCCCTGGGCGGCGGTGGCATGAACAAGGTAAACCTCCCCGACGGGACTCTCCGCCGGTTCCATAACCCCAAATTCCCCGAACAGTACATCGAAATGCTCCCGGGCGTGCTGGAGCAGAAGCGGGCGCTGTTCCGTCTCATGGCGGACTAAGTCCCATACGAAAGGAAGTGTGCCAATTTGGACACCCTCATTTCCAATGTCACGGCCGTGACCATGAACCCCCGGATGGAGGTCATTTTCGGCGCTTATATCGGCATCCAGGACGGGAAGATCGTCTCCATTGCGCGAAAACCCCCGGCCGAAGCGCCCAAGGCCATTGTGGACGGCACCGGCATGGTGGCCATTCCCGGCCTCATCAACTGCCACACCCATCTGGCGACGGCCAGTCTGCGGTGCTTCACCGACAATCTGGGCAACACGGAAGCCCTTCAGACGCTGCTGCAAAAGGAAGCGAAAATGGACTCCCGCAGCGCCAGGGCGGCGGCGCTGCTCGCCATTGCCGAGTGCCTGCGCTTCGGCGTCACCTCGGTTTCCGACCTGTATTACTACCCCAACGCCACCGCCGAGGCCGTGGCGGAGTCCGGCATCAAGGCCAATCTGGCGCTGTCCAGCTACCGCTTCATCGACGAAAACGAGGACTTCGATTTCGAGACCGACGAGCAGTGCCGGGAGCTGGTAAAAATCACGGAGAAGTGGAACGGCTTCGACGGCGGCCGCATCAAGATCGACGCCGGGATCTACGGCGAATACATCAGCAATTACAAGCTCTGGGAAGCTCTGGTGGGCTACGCCGCAGAGCAGGATCTGGGCATGCAGCTGCACCTTGCGGAGACCCAGAGCGAGGTGGACTCCTGCCTGGAGCGCACCGGCATGAACCCCGGGGAGCTATTAAACTGCCACAATGTGTTCAGCCGCCCCACCACCGCCGCGGGCTGTACATATTTAACGGCGGACGAGCGTAAACTGCTGGGGAAGAAGGGCGTCTGCGCCGTGGCGACCCCCGTGTCCGCCTACAAAAACGGCCAGTCCTCCACCCCCATCTTAGAATCCGTCAAGGCGGGGATGAACGTAGCCCTCGGCACCGGCGGCGCCATCGAGTGCGGGAATCTGGACATGTTCGAGGTCATGCGCTTTGCCGCCATGTCCGCCCGGAAGGAAAGCGGCAATCCCGCCGCCCTCCCGTCTCCCGCCGCGCTGATGATGGCCACCGTCTCCGGCGCCCAGGCCCAGAGACGTGCCAAGGAATGCGGAATGCTTCAGGTTGGCATGGACGCGGACATCGCGCTCATCGATTTTTCCGCCCCCCATCTGATCCCCTGCCACAATGTTCTGAACGGCCTTGTGTGGTCTGCCGAGGGCGGCGACGTGGCCATGACCATGGTGCGGGGCAGGATCCTCTACAAAAACGGCCAATTCCCCACCATCGACATGAAGAAGGTCGTGGAAGAACTGACCGAATACGCCATCCCCCGGCTGTTTGAAGAAGCGAAGTGACCCCGCAGAAAGGATGAAACCATGTCTGATATGCAAAAAAAGCAGAATTTTCTTCAGGGCACCGCCCTGCTCGCAATGGCGACGGCCATTGTCAAGGTCATCGGCGCTCTGTACAAAATTCCCCTCAACGCCGTCATCGGCGAGCAGGGCTTCGGCTACTTCAACACGGCCTATGACATCTATAATGTGCTGCTGATGATCTCCACCGCCGGGCTGCCCGTGGCCATGAGCCGGATGATCTCTCAGGCCAGCTCCCTTGACCACTACAATCAGGTGCGCCGGATCTATCACACCGCCCGGGGCATTTTCCTTGGGCTGGGCATCGCAGGCAGTCTGCTGATGACGGTATTCTGCCGTCAGCTGGCCGCCTTCCAGAACCAGCCCGACGCCTGGGCGGCCATCGGCTGCCTTGGTCCCTGCGTGCTGCTCATCTGCGTCATGAGCACCTACCGGGGCTTCTTCCAGGGGCAGGGGAACATGCTGCCCACCTCCGTTTCTCAGGTGCTGGAGGCCGTGGTGAAGCTCATCGTGGGCATGGGCGCGGCGCTGGCGATCCTGAAAATGACCAACGAGATCCCCCTGGCCGCGGGCGGCGCGATCCTGGGCGTTACGGCAAGCTGTCTTGTTTCGGCGATTTATCTCTTCGGCCGCTTCCGGAAGAGCTATGCCCTTCTGCCCCGGACGGAGGAGGAGCCCCGCTCCTACCGGGATACCGCCCGGGGGCTGCTGGCCATCGCCATTCCCATCACCTTCGGCTCCGCGGCATTGCAGCTGATGACCATGCTGGAAACCAAGATCTACATGGGGCAGCTGCTGGATCTGGGCTACACCCAGTCCGCCGCCGACACCATGCGGGGCGTTTACGGCATGTGCCTGACCATCTTCAACATGCCCTGCGCCTTCATCACCCCCATCACCATCAGCATCATTCCCGCCATTACCTCCCACCTGACCCTCTGCGGCGACGAGGAGGCCAAGGCCACGGAGGAGTCCGCCGTGCGGATCACCGGGCTGATCGCCATGCCCTGCGCCTTCGGCCTTGCCCTGCTGGCCGAGCCGATCACCGCCCTGCTGGGCGGCTATTCCGGCGGGAATCTGGCGATGGCCACCCGGCTGATGACGGTTCTGGGCTTTACCATCATTTTCAACGCCCTGGTGCTGGTCTCCACGGCCATCATGCAGGCTCACGGTCACGCCGGGCGGCCGGTGATCAACATGCTCATCGGCGGCGTTGTGAATCTGGCGGCGGTGTATGTGCTGGCGGGAATGCCGTCGGTGAACATTCTGGGCACGCCAATCGGTCTGCTCATGGGCTACGTGGTCATCGGTATCCTGAACATCCTGTCCATGCGCCGCCTGCTGCCGAAGCCGCCCGCAGTTCTGCCCAATCTTCTGCGTTCCTTCTTCGCCGCGGCGGTGATGGGCGTTCTTGCCTGGGGCGCACTGTGGGCGCTGAAGGCCATCGGCGTGCGGGAGATCGGCGCAGGCCGCCTGATTCTGTGCGCCGTGCCGGTTCTGGTGGGCGTCATCAGCTATTTCTTCACCGCCGTAAGCTTCAAAGTCATCACTCACGAGGACTGTCTGCTGCTGCCCAAGGGCGAAAAAATCGCAAAAATCCTTAAGCTGTGAGTTTTTTGAAAAAATCTCTTGCAATTTGGGTAGAATTATGTTAATCTAAACACCGATTCAATTTATTTTTACTTTCAGAAAAGAGGATATAAACATGAACAAAACCGAACTGATCGCTGCCGCCGCCGAGGGCGCCGGCCTGACCAAGAAGGACACCGAGCGGGTCATCAACGCCGCCATCGACGCCGTTACCGCTGCGCTCGTAAGGGGCGACAAGGTACAGGTCTCCGGCTTCGGCACCTTCGAGACCAAGGAGCGGGAAGCCCGCGTCGGCCGCAACCCCCACACCAAGGAAGCCATCGAGATCCCCGCCACCCGCGTTCCCGCCTTCAAGGCAAGCAAGGCGCTGAAGGACGTTGTGGCGAAGTAAGGGATGCGGCTTGACAAGTATCTCAAGGTCTCCCGTCTGATCAAGCGTCGGACGGTTGCCAACGAAGCCTGTGACAACGGCCGCATCAGCGTCAACGGCCGCGTGGTCAAAGCCGGTTACGACGTAAAGGTCGGGGACAAGATCGAAATTTCCATGGGCGCCCGGACGGTGACCGTGGAGGTTCTCCAGGTAGCGGAAACCGTCCGCAAGGACGATGCCGCCGCCATGTATAAGGAAGTATGATGAAGCACCGGCGTGAAACAAACGTTTCACGCCGGTGCTTCCCGAATCGACCAAAAGCCAGGACATGCCCGCCTTATGGCGCGTCACGTCCCGGCTTGGTTCTTTTTCCTTGCAATCTGTCGGATTTTGTGCTACGCTATCGGTGGTGCTACCAGTACCCCGGTAGGCGGTTCCCCTCGATTTTTTTCGGGGGTGATGCTTCTTTGCCCCCAATCGTAAAAGAGAGGGGGTGACCGACATGGTTACATGGGAAGAGTTGTTCGCTTTCTGTATGGTCATTGTCGCTATTGTCTCTCTGGTTATCCAGATACATGATGATAAGAAGTAACCGCCCACTCTCCAAAGTAACGGTTACTTCTTAACTCAACCTTGGGGAGCCGTCCTACTGGTAGCACCCCTGTACTCATAGTATATCCCGGAACTTCCCTTTTGTCAACTGCTCTGCGTCTTAAGCAGGGCTTTTTTGTTGCCTCAATATGA
>ERZ808252.1240-NODE-1240-length-19642-cov-5.978710_pt1 | contig 19642 bp, 15 predicted proteins | sample MGYA00521242_ERZ808252 | MGnify/ENA primary metagenome ERZ808252 (study PRJEB31516, sample SAMN03275581) | gut metagenome | biome: mammalia-associated habitat; material: feces | host: Papio cynocephalus | place: Kenya | collected 2012-08-07 ...
AGCCACTTGTCACGATAGGCGATTTTCAAGAGACCACGGAAAGTGGAGAAGTAGCCTGCTGCCGAGTTGAGCGATACTCTTTGGTTGGTGCGCTTCAACTGATGAGCATTCAAGAGATATTCTCTGAATTGCTTGCACAACTCTACGGTTACCTCGCCAAAGGTGCAATGCCCTTTTACAAAATTATAAAAGTGCTTATAGACGAATGTCCACTTGTCGTCTTTCTTGTGGGTCATCTTCTCGAAGTAAGCCAAGAAGTCCATCTTCTGTTTACTCTTATCCAAGAAGCCAAACTCCTCATTGATGAGTGACTGCGTTCTGATGCAGCGTATCGCCTCCGCCTTGTTGAGCATGTCGGCATTAAACTCTCGCTCCATCTCGTTCGTAGGGTGGGCGTAGATGTAAATGCCAAGATACTCTCTGCGGCTCATCTGCATGGTCTCTGGGTTACGAACTGGTGGATAGAAATCCAAGTAAAGTGAGATGCGGTCATTCTTAATCGCTCTTTGGCGAAGTGAAACTCTTGTACATGTATTAACCATGATGTTACTGATTTTATAATGTGATACGAATGTTACTGATATACTTTCAGTGAAGATGATACTGAAATCGGTTGCAAAGTAAAAGGGTGATATGATGGGGACAAACTTAACTCCCCGATAACCACTATATAACCGTTGGTTTACCGATGGCTTTCTCCAAATCTCGCTTGGAAATTTTGATGTACTTGCCTATTTTCACCTTTTCGATGCCATATTTCTTGATGCGCTTATAGATTTGGTCTTGGCTCAATCCATATAGTTTCATGGCTTCTGGAATGGAATAGTACAAGGTATTTTCAACTGTCTCTCCCTTAGCCATTTCCACGTGTCGCTTAGAGTAAAGCACATAGTTGCCTTCCATTTTTCGAGGAATGGCATTATGGTTCACGAAGCTATATACGGCATTCTTGGTCATGCAATACTTTTGCTGAATATCCATGACTGACATCCATTCCTTAATAGTTGGGTGAGGAGTTTGCTTGGCAAAATAATCATCTACCTCTTTCTTGTTCCAATACACTCTGCCTTGAATGGAGATTCTTGAAATCTTTGTCTTCTTGGCAATCTCATAGATAGCCGTATCGTATGTATGATGTACCTCTGCAATCTCTTTGGCGGAGTAGTATTCGGGAACAGGTAATTCCTTCACGACCTCAGAAGAGGTAGGAGATGCTCCATTGTTCGTTTGTGGGTTAGTCAAACTGTCCTTTTTAGTATAAGGCAGACTATCTACGAGATAATCGACGTCACGCTTTCTGATGAATGACAATCGTGAGGTAATCTTGGATGCCCTCAACTTTCCACTATACACCATATTATATATAGTCTGCTTGCTGAGCCCTAACAAGATTGCTACCTCATGGATGGTCAAGTATTCTTTGGCAAGAATCTCCGACATGGATTTTTCGGAAGCCTTTCTTTGGCTCATGGTCTCTGCTACCTTGATTTTCTCCTTGCGTCTTGCTGCCTTGTACGCATAGCTGTTGCATTGCTTGGAACAATAGCGAGTGGTGGATTTCTGTGCATAGAAACTCTTGCCACAATACTCGCAAACTCTTAGAATTTTCTCTTTACTTGCTGTCATTTGTACGCTTTTTATACCGTTAAACCTAAATCATAGCAGATAAAGTCGTCTGTCATTTCGCCCGATTTCTTTCCATAGTCTTAAATCATCGTCCATCATTGTCCAAAACTCTCGGCAATCTTGCACTCGTCTGCCGAAAATGGTGTCACAATTTATTACTACCGAACCGTGGCGGTACAAGAGCGGTACAAAAAGGTGCTAAAAAAGCCTTACCATTAGTTGCCACCAATAGTAAGGCTAAAAAGAAAGGTGCTCATAATGAGCACCTTAACTATCATTCATTGTCGATGACAATCATTGATTATCACCACCTATTTTCCGATGCAGAAATGACTAAAAATATTTCCAAGCACCTCATCTGTCTGAATTTCGCCACCCGTAATTTCTCCAAGATGATATAGACAACTACGAAGGTCCTGACTAAGCAAATCTGTTGGAATATTCATCTGTAAACCATCTATGACCCGCTTTATGTCGGAAAGGGCAGACTTGAGAGATGACAAATGGCGTAAGTTGCTGACAATTACATTACTGCTCGTATCTTGAATCTGTGATGAATATGATGTAAGAGCAGCTCTTAGATTATCAATTCCGTCTCCATCTTTTGCAGAAATAGCTATAATATCAGAATCACAATATGTCCTTGGGGTATCGGCAGATTTTGAGCAACAAAAGTCTGATTCTTCAATTAAAGAGACAAAATTAGAATATACATTGAGAATGTCAATTTTATTGAGAACAAAAAATACTTTCTTGTCCAAACACATAGGACCAATTTTTTGTGCGAGCTCAAGATATTGCTCCTTGGCATTTGTTGAATCAATCAAAACAATTACAATCTCAGCTTGTTTAACTTTCTCTAAAGTACGCCCTATTCCGATATTTTCAATTTTGTCTTGAGTTTCTCTTATTCCTGCAGTATCAATAAAACGGAAATTTATGCCAGAGATATTTATAGTATCTTCAATTACATCACGTGTCGTGCCATGAATATCGCTGACGATAGCGCGTTCTTCCCCAACCAGCTTATTAAGGAGAGTAGATTTACCAGCATTCGTCTCACCTATAATAGCAACAGGAATACCGTTTTTTATGGCATTGCCCAATTTGAAAGACTCAACAAGCTTATTTATTATCCTATATATTTTACCGGCTATATCGTTAAGCTTACTTCGGTCGGCAAATTCCAGTTCTTCGTGATCGGAAAAATCAAGCTCCAATTCCATAAGTGAAGTCAAATGCAACAATTCATCCCTTAACTTCGCAAGTTCAGAACTAAAAGCTCCTCTCATCTGATTCATTGCAATACGATGGCTTGCTGCAGTATTGGATGCAATCAAGTCAGCAACCGCCTCAGCCTGCGACAAATCCATCTTCCCGTTCAGAAACGCCCTTTGTGTATATTCTCCAGGACCGGCAGCCCTACAACCATTAGCAATCAGCAATTGCATAGTACGCTGAAGGATATAAGAAGAGCCATGACAAGAAATCTCAATAGAATCCTCACCAGTATAAGAATGTGGCGCTCGAAATACAGACACAAGAACTTCATCAACAATCTCGTTGTAGTTATTACCGTCAACAATAGTTCCAAATACGATGGTATAAGCATCGCGATCATGAAGTTTTCTTTTATCTTTGCCCACAGGCAGGAATATCTTGTCTACAACTTCAATAGCCTTCGTTCCAGAAATTCTTATTATGCCCAATGCTCCTCCAGTTGCCGTTGCAATGGCACATATTGTATCGCTTTCAATCATTTTTTCTTGTTTTATCTGCAAATGTACGTTTTTTTATTTAAATTTGCACAAAAATATATGTAGCAAGACATGACAATAACAAAAAATAACGTCATTAAAAGAGAAATATCAACTATAAAGGATTAATATCAGAAGTGAAATTACATATTTTCAATCCAGAACATGACATAGCACTTGCTTATAACAAGCCGCACATAAGTGTCCCCCATGCTGCACAGGAGCTCAGAATGAATTTGGGTTTTCTCCCGTCACTTTGGGCAGATGACGGCGATTGTGTATTGGTAGATGACATAAAATACGCATTAAAGGCATCTAATCCATTGAGAAACCTTATGAATGATGTTCTCTTCGTAGAAAAAGAGGACATAAAGAAACTTCCTATTGATGGTGTACTTCCATGGGGATGGGATAAAAGAATTAGAGCCGAACTATCAGAGAATGGAGTAGGAGAGAGTCTGCTTCCCGATACCAACATGCTTGATGTTATCAGAGAGCTTTCAGGAAGGCGTCATACCGTAGCACTTCTTAAAGAACTGCGCAACGGAATAGAAAACGTAACGTGCGGAGAATCCTTTGTATGTAGCTCAAACGAAGAAATAGAAAAAATGTTGCGCAGCTATCGGGCTATAGTACTTAAAGCCCCTTGGAGTTCATCCGGTAGGGGGATACGCTATGTTACAGGCAAGTATGATGAGGCAAAAAGTTCGTGGGCAAAAAAAACAATCATGCACCAAGGATATATAATGGCAGAGCCATATTATAATAAAGTGTGTGATTTTGCACTTGAGTTTGTTGCCAATACCGATGGCAGAGTAGAATATCGCGGACTTTCGGTATTCCATACACTTAACGGAAAGTATACCGGAAACATTATATCCAGCGAAGAAGACAAGCGTTTCCGTCTGGCAAGATACGTTGACATAGACTTGCTTGATATTATAACTCACCGGTTAGAGAAAAGTCTATCAGAGATTCTCAACGGGAAATATGTAGGCAGACTTGGAGTAGACATGATGGCTGTAGCCGACATGCCTTCGGGAAAATTGTTGCTTCATCCATGTGTGGAAATAAATCTCCGTAGCACAATGGGACATGTAGCATTGGAACTTTCAGCCAAACGAATGGAATTTGCCAGTATGATGAGTATCTCGCATGAAGTAAACTATCAGTTGAAAATCAACAGAATAGAAGGAAAATTCGTAAATGTTATTTTCAGATAGGCGGATGTATATCAATCCTATAAAATAAACAAAACTACTAAATATAAAATAGATGAAGAAAAGATTATTAGTGGCGACAATGTTGTCTTTGCCATTATTGGCAACGGCACAATACCGGTCGCAAGTATGGTGTCCGGACAATGGTAACGGTACATACACGAATCCTGTGATAAATGCGGATTATAGTGATCCAGACGCTTGTGCTGTAGGCGAAGACTATTACCTTACGGCGAGCTCATTCAACTGTATCCCCGGTCTTCCTATTCTCCATTCTAAAGATATGGTAAATTGGGAAATTATCGGACATGCGGTTAAGGAGCTTGAACCAAAAGAGGTCTTCGGCAAGCCATCTCATGGAAATGGCATTTGGGCACCATCTATACGCTATCATAATGGAGAATTCTACATTTACTGGGGTGATCCAGACTATGGCGTGTTTATGGTTAAGTCAAAGGATCCTGCAGGAGAATGGTCAAAGCCACTTTGTGTAATCCCCGGAAAGGGAATTATTGATACCACTCCATTGTGGGATGAAGACGGACGTTGTTATTTGGTAAATGCCTTTGCCAACAGCCGCTCACGTTTTGCTTCCATCATTTGCGTAAGAGAACTGTCTGCTGATGGAACAAAAGCTATCGGAGATCCTGTAATCATATATGACGGCAACGGAAAAGAGAGCCGTACATGTGAAGGTCCTAAGATTTACAAGCGTGACGGATGGTATTGGGTAATGTTCCCCGCAGGTGGAGTACCTACAGGATTTCAGGTTGCCATGCGCTCAAAGAATATTTACGGTCCATACGAAAGCAAGGTTGTCTTAGCACAAGGAAAGACTAAGATAAACGGTCCTCACCAAGGAGCTTGGGTACACACAAAGTTTGGTGAGGATTGGTTTCTTCATTTCCAGGACAAAGAAGCATACGGTCGAGTTGTACATTTACAACCTGTAACATGGAAAGACAATTGGCCAGTAATGGGAATAGACAAAGACGGTGATTATTGTGGCGAACCTGTTACTACCTACCGTAAGCCTAAGACTTCCGGTAAGGTGCAGATAGAGAATCCGGTAGAGACAGACGAATTCAATACTCCGAAATTAGGACTTCAATGGCAATGGCATGCAAATTACGATCAGACTTTTGGAATGCCAACGGCATTTGGTACCATGCGTATATACACCCATAAGTTGTCTGAGAACGCACCAAGTCTTTGGGAAGTTCCAAATCTTTTACTTCAGAAGACACCGGCTGATAAATTCACGGCTACTGCAAAACTTCGCTTTACATCAAAGGATCAGAACCAGAGTGGAGGAATTATAATGCAGGGACTTGACTACTCTGCCCTTGTGGTAAAAAGGGTAGGCGAGAGCTTCCAGCTTCAGCAGCTCACGTGTAAAAGTGCAGACAAGGGTAAGACACAAACTGTAGATGTACTTGCAACTCTTCAGCCAACGGAGATAGACAAAATAGACTATCAGCCGGGTACTCATATCGACATTTACATGCGTATGAACGTCAACGACAGTAAATGCCAATTCTCTTACAGCCTCGACGGCAAGAAATTTACAAAGGTCGGTAAACTGTTTACTATGCGCGAAGGCAAGTGGATTGGAGCCAAGATAGGTTTTGCAGCTTTCGAGCCTGCAGGCAAGACAAATCGCGGTTGGATTGATGCCGACTGGTTTAGAGTTACAAAATAACAAGATCTAATAAAACGAGAAGTATACATAAATAAAAACGGAGATATGGGCAATCTGCTCTATCTCCGTTTTTCTTATTTTATATAATATCTCTAATTAATGCCTCTCTCATTAAGAGCCTTAGAATATTTTGCCGCATTCTGTTTATGTTCCTCATACGTGCGTGCAAAATTATGTGTTCCACTAAAATCCTCCTTTGCACACATATAAAGATAATCATGATGTACATAGTTAAGTACTGCATCAATACCCTTTACCGATGGTATTCGGATAGGTCCAGGCGGCAGTCCGATATTTTTGTACGTATTATAAGGACTGTTTGTAGACAACATGTTATGATAAATTCTTTTAAGTTCAAACTGTTTCAAGGCGAACTTCACCGTAGGGTCAGCCTGTAGCGGCATGCCAGCTTTAAGTCTGTTGTAATACATACCGGCAATCATAGGCTTTTCACCGTCATTTGCCGTTTCTTCATCAACAATACTTGCCAGAGTCATAACCTCATTTGTAGAAAGTCCCATAGCCTTAGCCTTATTCTTGCGCTCAAAAGTCCAGAACCTCTTGCTCTCTTCGTTCATCTTGTCAAGGAATTTATCAATAGAAGTATTCCAGTAAAGGTCATACGTGTTAGGAATAAACATGCAGCAGAAATTTTCCTTGTCATATCCATATTTCTTGCATACAGAATCACTTTCAAGAGCATTCATCAAATCACTCTCGCTAAACATCATTTTCTTAGCAACAGCTTCAGCAAGTTTATCCATAGTACGCACGGATGGGATAGTAAGACTTACAGGTGCTTGCATTCCACTTCTAAGTTTTCTGAAAACGACAAAAGCTCCATTACCCGGTTTAATTTCATACCTACCCGGTTTGATACTCTCTCCATACGAAGAATGACGCGTTAGCGTACGGAATCCGACCATAGCATGACTGTTTGAAATCTCCGAAAGCTTATAGGTAACAGAATCCAGATTGTCATCATTATCGATGTAAACATACTGAGTGGAAGGTTTCACCAACATAGATGAGAAAAAGAAATAATACACCATTCCAACAATCACCACAGCACATGCTACAGCAAGCGACAAATACCTACGTCTTAAAAATAAATCTTTATTCATCATCAAAATAATTTTGCAGAGTGTTCTGAAAATAATCCAGCCCACTCTGCATATTCTAAAATGTTTATATTAATCAAATTCGTTCCAATACAATCTTAATCAAGTCATCAATATGATTTTTATATCCAGTATCAGCTTTCTGTGCCACTCTGTTAGCTATTACCATACAGCAAGTTGTAGCCTTATGTCCCATAAGTTTCGAGAGTCCGGCAAGGGCAGAGCTTTCCATTTCGAAATTGGTAATCTTCAAACCATTATATTCAAAGCTTTCAATCTTTTCATTTTGGTTAGGGTCAGCAAGTGGTATACGTAAGCGTCTGCCTTGCGGTCCGAAGAATCCGCCACACGCTATAGTAACACCTCTTACCATATCACCGGCGGCAATTCTATCAACAAGTTCTTCATCAGCTTTAATCACATAAGGAGCAGGTGCACACATATTTCCCGACCATCCCATATGATTAAGGAAAGCCCTCTCCATAGGCAAGTCGCACACAGCATTCCTTCCGGCATAGAAATTCAGCAATCCATCAAATCCTATAGACATCCTTGAGCATACGAAAGTACCTGTTGGTGTGAATTCCTGCAATCCGCCGCATGTTCCTATCCTTACCATTGTAAGCTGTCGGAAATTATCCTTTTCCTCTCTCGTATTAAAGTCGATATTTGCCAAAGCATCAAGTTCGTTGACAACAATATCTATATTGTCGCAACCGATACCCGTAGAGACAACAGTAATCCTTTTGCCTTTATACGAACCAGTAATTGTATGGAATTCACGACTTTCTATATCACACTCTCTTGAATCAAAATGTGAAGCTACCAGTTCCACACGTCCCGGATCACCGACAAGAATAACCTTATCAGCCAGATACTCAGGTTTCACATGCAGATGGAACACGCTACCATCACTATTGATGATCAATTCAGATTCTGCAAAATACCTTTTCATAATATAAATGTTATAGATTAAACAATATGCAAATTTACATCAGATTTTCGGCATTTCTGATTTTTTTCTCGATAATTTTAATCTTTGAAGATATGTTTTCACTGTAATTTTCCAATTTTATAATTGTTTTTGACAAATTTGCCTTTTCTGCATTATTTCCATTGGAATAGTTACCCCTAAACTTCTCGAGCTGACCTAAGACCTTTTCCTTTTCCTTCTTCAGTTCTTTAACTTCTAGAAAAAGTTTTTTTCCAGTTTCCGACTTAAAGTCATTTAGTGAAGTATAGACTCTTTTATCATTTACGGGAAAGAAGAACATGTTGTCATTCTTTGAACCGGCAACATCATTAGAGCTATTCTTTTCAAGAAGTGAATTCAGCCTATTCTTTGCTTCATTTACCTCAGTCCTGTCAGTCCAAGTATCTGCGATTTTTGCAATTGCGGCAAACCCCTCCAGTTTTTTCTCGCTCATCTCATCATTATCGTCCGTCCATCTTTTCGTTGTAGGGACAAACGTGTATATGCATACTTTTCCACTTGGCTGTCTGCGATTAGTAACAAGCCAGCCAAGATTATTTATATCATCGATAATACAACAGAACTCATCGGCAGTAGAATTATACGGCAGACCGACATTCTCCGGTTTGTAGAACGTCATCGAGTCCGTATTAAGTCTCGTCATGAAAATGTCCCTTCCGCCGAGGGCCTTTTCCTTATTCTTAGCAGAAAAATACAGAGTCACTCCGTCTGGCATCAAGTATGGAAAATCAGCATCCTGAAAATCAGCCCCGAGTTCAGTCAAAGCCCTCGGCTTTTGCCATTTTCCTCCAAGCTTTTCGGCAGTAAAGAGCAGACTCTCGCCTTTTGCTGTAGAATCATTGAAAAAGCATCTGTCTCCAAAGTCGTTAATATATATTAGTTTCGAGTTACTGTGCTGTTTATCATCTTTAAAGACATCATTATACCTCATGATTTTTCCACAGGCCTTCGACAGAGGAATATGCTGCATAAAATCATTTTTGTTTGTTACAATGCTGTCCACTACAACAAGTTTTGCTGTTGCAGGTATCAAATCCTGCATAACGATACCCGTCTTAACATCTTTGTTCCTCTGTTGTATTTTGTTCGTTCTGCGCTGTGCATAGATATTACTTGCAGTGAGCGTAAGCGCAATACCGAGAGTGACTATAAATTTAGCAGAATCCTTCATATAAATAAAAATGTTATACCTTAACGAAAATGTTTTGGCGTGATAAAAGAAAATATCTACTACTCGTATTTCATAGACTTTGCCGGTGTGATATGAGAGACGATAAAACTCGGTCCGACAAATGCCAGCAGACAAATCACCAATGTCGCAATGTTAATAGCAACGACAAGCGGGATATTTAATTCTACCGGAACATAGTCTACATAGTATACAGAAGCATCAAGTTTTACGATTCTCGTCATACTCTGCAGCAAGACAATTCCTATGCCAATTATGTCTCCTATAAGAATACCTCTTCCGACGATGAAAGTAGCAAACCACATGAAAGTATGTCTAACAACGCTATTTCTGCACCCGAGAGATTTCAGCAAGCCAATCATAGATGTTCTCTCCAATATTATTATCAGTAGTCCAGATATTATAGTGATAGCAGCCACACACGTCATAAGGGCAAGAATAATCCAAACATTTAGATCGAGCAAGTCAAGCCATGAGAAGATTTGCGGATACATCTCCTGAACCGTTTCCGACGAGAACGAGCTTCCGAACTTGTCTGTTACCCGGTTAACATTTTTCACCAGATAGTCAGCAGCAGTATCAATTTGCTTAAAATCCTTTATACTGATTTCGGCACCAGTCACCTGGTCCGGTTGCCATCCATTGATTTTTGCAGCAGTATACAAGTCGCAAAAGCAGAGAGCCTCATCAAACTTTGTCAAGTTCGTCTGATACACTCCACTCACTGTGAAACGCCTTGCCTTTATATCAGTACCGTTTATGAAGTATGCGAAAATTTTGTCGCCTGCCTTGACTTTCAGTTTGTCGGCAATATTCTTCGACACGAGGATTTTATTGCTTCCCTTACTGTCAGAAAATTTAGGAATAGCACCCTCTTTCATACAAGAATGAATGAATGTAGTGTCGTATTCTTCTGCAATTCCCTTAAAGGCGACGCCCATAAAATCGCAGTCCGTCTTCAGTATACCTTGCGTCATGGCATACTTCTGAATATGGGCGATACCTGGAGTCCGCTCAATCACCTGCGTCATGCTGTCTCCAATAAACACCGGACACTGGTCCATGCCATGCAACGTATTGTAGCTTGCCACAGTAATATCGCTGCCAAGACCGATAACCTTATTTCTTATCGTGTGTTTAAACCCGAAGACAACACAGACGCTGATAATCATTACAGCAAGTCCGATAGCAACACCCGCCGTTGCAATATAGAGTGCAGGTTTACTGACCTTCCTCCCGTTACCGCTGTCTGAGTAGATTCTTCTCGCTAAAAAAAACGGTAAATTCATATTCTGTATGTTATTTACATGTCTGTTTTATGCTACCTCTATTCGTCAACTCTTCCTGGGTAAGCTTCAAGGGCTTTTCTGAGTACAAACAGAGCCCTGTTAAGGTCTTCTTTCTTTAGTACATAAGCAATTCTCACCTGATTGCGTCCAGCTCCCGGTGTTGTATAGAAGCCACTTGCCGGAGCCATCATAACTGTTTCGCCTTCATATGAAAATTCTTCAAGACACCAGCGACAGAATTTCTCACTGTCGTCAACAGGTAATTTTGCCACGGTATAAAATGCTCCCATTGGAATAGGAGAGTAGACACCCGGGATACGGTTAAGTCCGTCGATAAGACATTTTCTGCGCTCCACATACTCGTCATAAACATCACGGTAATATTCTTCCGGTGCGTCGAGAGAAGCCTCGGCGGCAATCTGTCCAATAAGAGGTGGCGAGAGTCTTGCCTGACAGAATTTCATAACAGCCTGTCTAACTTCCTTATTCTTGGTGATAAGAGCTCCGATACGAATACCACATTCGCTGTATCGCTTGCTGACAGAGTCGATAAGAACAACATTCTGTTCGATACCTTCCAAATGGCATGCGCTGATATAAGGCGAGCCAGTATAAATATATTCTCTATAAACCTCGTCAGAGAAGAGGTAAAGATCATGTTTCTTCACCATATCTCTAATCTGGTTCATCTCCCTTCTTGTATAGAGATATCCCGTCGGGTTATTAGGATTACAGATAAGTATAGCCCTTGTACGGTCATTGATGAGTTCTTCAAACTTCTCCACCTTCGGCAAAGAGAAGCCCTCGTCGATAGTAGTTGCTATCGTTCGAATTTTGGCACCTGCAGAAATTGCAAATGCCATATAGTTTGCATAAGCCGGCTCCGGCACGATAATCTCGTCGCCAGGATTAAGACACGACATAAAGGCAAAGAGAACTGCCTCGCTACCGCCACATGTTATGATAATGTCGTCTGGCGTAACATTAATGTCATACTTCTTGTAATACCCCACCAATTTCTCCCTATAGCTCAGATAGCCCTGAGAAGGAGAATATTCCAGAATTTTCCTGTCAATGTTCTTTATTGCGTCGAGTGCCACCTGTGGGGTAGGCAGATCCGGCTGACCGATGTTAAGATGATAAACCTTAATTCCTTTTTTCTTTGCTGCGGCAGCAAGAGGAGCAAGTTTCCTGATAGGAGACTGCGGCATCTCAAGTCCGCGTACTGATATTTGAGGCATATTTTTATAAAATTATTTTCTATATTAATTAAAGAAGTTCCATGAGAGTCCGAATCTCAGCACCATGGAATTCAGAGGATAGTGTGGTGTGAGGAAAGCCTCACCGTTACCGGCATTGACATGGCTCAGCATCAAGAAGAACCTTGCCTGCTTTAGTCGCATGTTTGCATATACATTAACGATAGGGTAGTTACCCGTCTTCACGTTATTCTCGCCGTTGTCCTGCACGGTAAACTGTCCGAGTGCCGCACTATAGTCCGGCGCTTTGTATTTCGTAAAATAACGAGCATCTGCACCAAGGTCCACGTTAAGCACTTTTGCTATTCTGAATCTCAAGTATAAATTCGTATATATGTTTATTGCCGGCACTGGGAGAACATCACTGTTGCTCGACTTCTGATATGTCAGTAAATTCTCCCAATGTAGTGGTCCGAGTTTAAAGTCTTGTCCGAGCTGGGCTGTTATAAGACTTATATTTCCACTGTTTTGCTTTACGCTGACAGTATTTCCAGTTCTTCCATAATCATCCGTTATGGTATATTTCTGTGCAAAATACGTATAGTTCTTTATATTGTCAAATGCCAGTCTAAGCGAAGTCTTAGTCTTTTCTATAGTAAACATTCCCTCTATTCTCGACCTAATCTCCTTGTCGAGTCCGTCATTGTCCCACCACAGGTGCTGTGAATGGTAGTGGCGGTAATAGAAAGTAGGGTTCAACCGATAGAAGTAAGCCTTAGCCACGAGTCTTACAGTATCTCCAAACAGCTTGAAGTTAAGATCTGCATCAGCGTCAATTTTCAGTTGTCCGGCATCTTCTCCCACGACCCAAGTTTCGGCAGTAGCATCATAATGCAGCGTACGTCCTTGAGTCTTGGATATTTGTCCGCCGATACTCAAATTGTGTTCGTTATAAGAATCCTTTCCGCTCCCGAGAGCCGGTAGTGAGAAATGTCTAAGTTCAGATGTAGCAAAGAGCTTTATTCCGGCCTTAGCCCATTTATTGAACCCCTCGAGCATTGCGAGTGCAAGAGTATTCTTCAGAGCATAATGGCGAGTTTTGTCGTATATAGAGTCGCCTCCAAGCTTATTGTCTATGTCATACTTGCTCAGATAGAAATTCTCCGGTGTATCATACGCTTCATATATTCGGCTGTAGTTGTCGAATTTTAGAGTATGAATAATACTTGTTACAGGCACATATTCGTTCTTCATCCATGCAGTGTCTGTTTTCAGCTTACTTTGAGCCATCGCAAGAGAGTCTGCCTCAGCTTTGCCATTGACTTTAACTCTTCCCGTAGCGTCTTTCCCCTCAGCTATAGGTTCGTCACCGACAATTTTTGAGCCGTCGGGTCTTCCTGCAAATGATTTTTTGCCGTTTTCATAACCCTGCTCGTCAAATTCGGTACCGTTTCTTTTGGCTTTCTTCCTTGCCTCTTCGAGTTTCTTTTCCTCGTCGTTTTCCTTTTTCGACTCTATAGCGAATTTTCTCGCCTTTATTTCCTCATCGGTCATCTTAACCTTGCGGTTAAATCCGATGTTGTATCTATGACTGAAGAAGATATGCTGGTTATCGTTTCTATTCCAGTTCTGCTGCAACACAGTAGGTATCTCATCCTCGTTAAAATCGTCGTTGAAGACCTCAGGATGCGTGATGTATCTATCGTCTGTAATACCACCATTTTCTGTCACCTTCTGATGATTTGTAGAAAAGAGGAAGTGCGCATTATATCTTTCTCCGAGATACGATGCATACATTGAGTAGTTAAAGTGTGCCGTACTTTGATTCTGATAATATCCTCTGCCGTAGATATAGTCGAATTTGAAGCCCACGCCGAGCCTTTTATTCACGTTAACTCCAAAGAGAGCCTTCAAATGATCCTCTCCATTCGTGCGGTCACCACACTCATTATATGTAAGGTTCGTGATAGGCGACAGAGTATTGGTAAAAAGGAAACTGCTTACCGGTTGCACGAAATAGTCGTATGGCTGAGTAAACATAAACTGTTCACTCGCTTGCCTGTCCACGAATATCCTGTTTATTCTCGGTGCTCCAAGATTTCCGGTAGAGTTGAATTCTCCTCTCATTCCAGTTGTAAAGATAGAATTCATGAACATATGTTGAACTGTGTCAGGGCGAGCCGTTATCCTGTCGCCAAATCTTTCATCCACCGTCCATACCTTCAGTCCCTTAGGTATAATTTTATCCTTACCCTTTGTGGAATCCCTTCGTCCGCCACTAAAAGAGTTGTTTTCAGCATTAGTTCCAGCTTGCGTAAAAGACCCATCGTCTGTAAGCTGGTTATAGCTTTGCGCATTTGCCGCAATTGAAGTCATAGCGGCAAATATTGTGGCATAGAGTTTCTTTCTTGTCATTTCACGAGTCGGATAACACATTCACACATCTTGAAAGCCATGGCGCCAAGAACGATAATCGTTCCTGCATCACTGTTTTTGAAGAAATATACAATCATTCCAACAATGGCACCAATGATGAATATTATATTCAGGATATTTCTGAGTAGGAAGAATCGTCCTCTTTCCTGCTGGGGTCTGGTATGCCTTCTTTCCGGCATGCGCAGTCCCTGTTCCTCGTTCTCGTTAATAATATTATTTTCTGTCATGTAATTACTTATTTTTTTTGCAGCCTCTAAGGGGTAGCGAACATTTTCTTGAGGAATACCGTTCCCTGATTATTTATTAAGATTCTTCTCTATACTCTCTTTCAGAAGCTTGAATATCTCCTCTTTAGAATCCACAGCGTTGCGTCTGAACTTTGCCCACCCCGGTACAAGTTTTGTTTTCTTTTTGTTTAGGGCGTTTTTGTCGTTTATAGACTCCTCGGCTGTTATCTTGTATTCTCCCTTGCCGTTATTTTCGTCATACATGAAAAATATCCTTTTCATTTCCACTTCAACAGCTCCGTCGGAACATTTAGCAATAAGCGTGTAGTTGAACTTCGCCCTGTCGAGTGAGAGAAATGAATTTCTGAACGTAATCCACTGCTTTCCTGCTGCTACGATAATTTTCTCGTTTTTGTTCAGCAGTGTTACAGCACTTCCGTCAAGCATTTTTTCATCTCCCATCATAGCTGTAAGCGCATTTAGCGTAGCATCATACAATTCTTGTGCCGATTTACCACTGAAGTTAAAATCAGCAGCCCATACCACCTTGTCGTTTTGTTCAGTCACAGCACCGCTGAGATATTTTTCCTCAGCCTTTGCCTTAGCGTCTTTCTCTGCCTTTCTTTCCGCCTTTTGGGCAGCCCTTTCCTGCGAGAGAGTCAACTCTTCATTCTGAGTTTCAGCTGTTTTAGGTTTCTCCCAAACATTCTGGGCATTTGCTGTCGTCGCCATAATCATGGCAGCAAAAAAGAAGATATATTTATTCATTTCGATTCTACAATTTTGGTTTTCTATGCAAAGGTACAAAAAAACTTGTAACGAGAGTCCTTTTAAACGTTTTTTTACGTTCAAGTCCATTACTGTTCCAAGAACTTCAACAGAGCCTTCATTATAACCGCTTTTTTCTTGTCAGACTTTATACATTCGAACGGGAATCCCATAACAATGGACCGTCCCCTTGTTCCCTGCCATGCCACGCATGCTGAAGTTCCGTCGGCATAGGTCAGCGAACAGAACGCCGGAGATATTGGCGACAGCCTGTCTACATGCGGGGCGGCATAATGTTTATCATTAATTTGCGAATATATATCAAAACTTGTTCCCATACCGCAGATTGAGTCTGATGTTGTCTGTCCTGCCGGTTCTATATGTAGGGCGTCTTTTAAGAAACGCCGTTCGCTGTCGCCCGTCATGTCGCTGCCCACGAATGCTCCACTTACGAGAATACTTCCGCCACGATCCATGAAGCTCTGCAAGCGGTTTTGAATCTTTGCCGGAAAAGTTTTAAAGCTTCTCAATGACCATTTGGAGTCTTTCTCTAAGCCTAAGACGTAATCAACACAAACATAGCTATTTAACTTGAGCGTATCTGTAGTTTCAAGAGCCTTGCTCGACATACTCACCACGTTGTATTTCTTCATAGGCAATATGGCCTTTGCATGCTCTGCGGTATAATCGAAAGTATTGCCCATAATGAATTGTCCCTCGAGTTCACTACCAGAAGCTCCAAGTCCGTCGTTGCCGAGTTTACCCATTTTTGTTTTGTCAAATCCCGTTTGCCTGCCACACCATCCGGCGGTAAGTCCATAACTTACTCCCATATCTTCATCGAAATCAAATCCCTGTTCTGTATCATTGTCGCATACGGCAGGTGCCGAGAGTCTATGGAAGGCATTAACCACGAGTATCGTCTTTTGAGCCCCGGGATGGTAAACGGCAGTCAATGTTTCCGACGGAAAGCTTTCTCCTCCGTCATTCACGGCAGTTACCTTGAATTTATATAAAGCGTCAGGAGACAGTTTTATTCTGATCCTGCACCCGTCAACAATTTCTCCGTTGTCGAAGTCGTTGTCTCCAGCCGCCGTATAAACAACATATTTATCAGGTTTTGCTGTCGGTTCAGAATCGTCAAGTTGTTTCTGCCATGACAGTTCCACTATTCCTTCGCCCACAAACGACAGCATTGGTGCCTCTGGCGGCAGGGGTTGCACTACATATTTTTTCCCGTGACGTTGGGCTGTAAATCGAAGTATTGTCTTGTATAGACTCCTGGCTATGGTAAATCTCGCATACGGATCCTGCGCTATCTTCATGTCGGGAAAGTTCTGGTGTGACAGCGTCTCTATGATTGCCGACGGTACTTCCGGTACACGAGTTTCCGAGTAGTTGCGGTCATAAAGATCGCGAGCTGCCCACGTCCCGAATTCGTGATTCATGTCCTTGTTGAGATTACCGAGCAGCGACTGTGCAAGATTCTTCGACCATTGCCGTGAGAGTCCAGTTGCCAACTTTCCGTCATTGAAGTCTGTCGTACAAATAGCAAGTGAGCCATATATTGATTTCCCGTCAGGAGAATATCCCGCATCACTATGAACAGCCAGCGACAGCTCTATAGGAACATTCTTTCCCTCATGTGTCGGAACATAACAAGAACCGCCGGCAAGCCAGTTCGTCATCCTCGAACGTACATTTATATCGTCTTTATAGTCGTCAGTACCTGCCTTAGAGTTATACACGCTATCTGGTGCTCCAGCCCATTGTGCATAATACCTTGCCCCCTCAAGACAGCGTGGCAGCATACTCACCGTGCCCCCTCTGGCAATATTTCCCATACCGCCCCCGAAGCGCACTGCATCTGCCGTAACAAAGCCCTTGTCGGTGCTTTCATTTGTCAGCGTCACACAGTTTCGCCCGGAGCATCCGCGTTCAAAGTCAAAGGTTCCGAGATATACCCATGTTCCGCCTCCCATACGCTGGTTCACAACGAATGTAGTTTTCTCGCCCTTGTGCCACACTGTGTAGTGTGCGTCCGTAACGCTTTTTTTTAGAGATGAATAGCTAACATATACAGCATATCTGCCATCCTCCGGGATTTGCGGTTTATAAGTTGCCGTACAGGTTGGCACTGTCGCAGTCTTTGCCTTGCGCGTAGTTCCCCATGTAAAAGGATTTGCCGATCCATAAAGTCTGTCGTTTGGCGAGCCTCCAAAACCTTCAGTTCCAGCATCAGTCCAACGTTGCTGGATATTGTCTTCTTTATACCCAGAAGCAGTGTTTGCGTCATCGTTGTCCACAACGACTTCATTTTTCTGCCAGTCTCTTTCTCGCGGCGAGAACACACTGGCTCCTGCATTTTCCAACATAGGCATCAGATACGGCACAACAATAGTTTGCGTAAACAAGTCCTCATTGGTGCCGAACAGCCGTGGGCGTTGCCATTCCCATTCGTTCTTTTGCAGGTTATAATATTTGCCATGACTTGCCCATATTGCGAAATGCCTGCCCAGCAGGCCCTTTTCCGGAGTCCATTGTCTTGAGACATTTGTCACCCATTGAGGTCCGCGATAGTCTATTTCTTCGGCATCCTTTTTCTCTTTTTTGTTCGATGTACTTGCCGGCAATACGGTTTCCTTATCCTTTACGGCATGTTTATGACTTCCGCAAGAGCACAACAAGGCAACCACACCGGCTATTATAATTTTTTTATTCATCTCAATAATTCAGTCTAAATTCCCAACAAGAAAGTTCTCGGGCTTTTTCCCCTTGAAATCCTTGAAGTAGAGCTTTATCTCCCTCATGTCGGCATCGAGGTTGCCCGAGGGGATAAGTTTCTTTGTACAGCGGATAAGTTTCTTTTCGTAGTCAACGCCATAGAGTAGGATAGGGAGCCCAGCCTTTAAAGCTATGAAATAGAACCCCTTTTTCCAGTCCTCTACAGGCTTTCGTGTTCCTTCCGGCGTGATGCAAAGCTTGAAGCTGTCTCTTTTTCGTGCCGTTTCCGCAAGGTTGTCCGTCATGCTCGTATGCTTTGAGCGCCACACGGGAATTCCGCCAATATGCTTGAAGAACACCCCGAGAGGCCAGAAGAACCATTCTTTCTTCATCAGGAAATTAATACGAAAGCCCTCTGCGCGCATATACAGCTGTCCGATTACGAAATCCCAATTACTGGTATGTGGAGCAAGACAAATGATGAATTTTCCAGGATGGTCAACTGTAACTTCTTTCTTCCATCCCATCCGGCTATAAAGTAGCCACCGGCAAAATTTTTTTGTCATATTATAAATAATTAGCCTTGCGAGCTGACAGGCATGCCGATATCAAGACACGTCTGCCAGCTCGTAAGGCTTGAATTTTAATTTGTTAAAGATTAGAGATCTGGTCAATTATTTCATTCACCTGTCCGTTGAAATTCTTTGAAAAGTCTGAGAAATACTTCTTTGCAGGCAATCCCGGTTCTACATGTGATATTCTGCACACATAGTCGTGGTGTATCGACAGGATTGTATGCATAAGTGCCTTTACGTTTTCCTCGTCCTTGTTTCCTCCATACAGAGATGTTGCCACACACTCAGCGAAAAGTTCGCTGCATATATAATTCACTCTTTTCTTAATGTCTCTTTTGCTTGCCATGTTTTCAATGTTTTAGTTATAATAAGTTGCATTTGCGAGACAAATATATGAATTATTTTTATTACAGAAAAATTTTATCGCTTTTTTTACTGATATTTTTGTTCTTCCGAAGTTTGGAGTAATAATTATATTCAAGTTTCTTGATTTAGTTCTTTATTTTCATATTCCATGAATATGTAAAAGTTTTTTGTTTCCCCTCAAAAACACGCCGTGCTGTTGACAGTTGACAGTTGACAGTAAGAAAACTTTATGGTGGAGGGTGAGAAAAATTGTAAAGAGAAAAGTTATTTATATATATATTATATATAATATATATATAAATAAAAAATACTTACATCTCTTTTGCTCTTCGTCCGGTGGTGCGGATTTCCTACTGTCAACTGTCAACTGTCATCAAAGCAGGCAAAATGGGCATGCAGGCACCCCCCTCACTTCGCTCCCTTAACCGGCATACTTGCGGAGCACATCC
>ERZ808252.1243-NODE-1243-length-19639-cov-4.900531_pt1 | contig 19639 bp, 16 predicted proteins | sample MGYA00521242_ERZ808252 | MGnify/ENA primary metagenome ERZ808252 (study PRJEB31516, sample SAMN03275581) | gut metagenome | biome: mammalia-associated habitat; material: feces | host: Papio cynocephalus | place: Kenya | collected 2012-08-07 ...
CGCTACAGGCGGGGTCGTAGCCGTCCCCCGCGAGATAATCGTGTGGGAGCGTGACCCTTTCCCAATCCTCGGAGGTGTACTCCTTCTCCTCGGTTGGAAACTGCGTCCCGTCCGTGACATAGTGGTAGGGAGACGCAGGTCCCATCTGATAGCGCTCGGTTTTGGCGCTTTGGTAGGAGATCATCTTGTGTCGCGGCGGCGCGGGGCGGAGGTCTCCGCGATGAAACATCCAGCCGTCACAAAAGAGCTGTTCTTCTCTCATAAAAACTCCTTTGGGGACAGCCAACAGGCTGTCCCCTTGCCTTGTATTATGCGGGGATACTCAGCTTCAGATTGTCAATCGTCAGCGCGGTATCCTGTGCCCAAAGAACGATTGCACTGTTCTCGGTCACATTGAACGCCTTGTCAAAGGTATAGCTTGAGGAATACTTGCCGTTGACAAAGACCGAGACCTTGCAGCCCTCCTCGGTGCTCTCCACGAGAATTGAAAGACGGAAGGTGGTCTTTGCCGCGTCCGCATCCAAGAGCGGATTGCGGATGGACTTTTCGGTCTGCTTCGGTTCAAAGTCGATGTAGTTGGTCACAATCGGCAGCTTGACCTCGCCACTGCCCCAACCGCTTCCGGTATTCTGCCGCACGGAGACAACCGCCGCGCCGACCTGATTGTTATCGCGGTCGGTCGAGGAAATTGCGTTGTCATTGTTGAGAATCAGGGAGAAAACCGCCAGCTCGGTAAAGGTCACGTCCATTTCCAAGAGGTAGGTTTTTGCGCCCGCCAGCTTTGCGGCATCCACCAAGGTCAGATAGTAATCAGGGGGGTTGTGCCAGCCGTGCTTGGAGATGGAAAGCGCGCCGTCCTTAACTTCATACGCCCACTTGTTCTCGCACGTGACGGTCGGAGTGATTGTTTGCGTAATGCCCGCTTCTTCAGGCGTTGTCGCGCTCTCGAAATCCTGACTCCAGACGGTTGTCACCTTGGTCGGCAGGCGCGGGGTGTCGTCCTCGCCCTCGGTGTAGGTGCCCTTTTCGATTGCATCCAGTATTCCGCCCAACAGCTCGGCGTATTCCTTGTGCTCCGCCTCGGTGGGATGCTTGCCGCCCTCCGCCTGATCTGCGATGTACACGTAGTACTTCTCCGCCGCGCCGCCAAGCTCACGCGTTACGCGCTTGAGGGTGTCGTTGTACTCGGTTTTCATCATACCGCCAACCAGAACGATGCGGCAATCCGCGCCGTTCTTCTCGCGCACGATGGCAATGAACTCCTTCAGTTTCCCTTCAAAGTCTGCGGCGGAAAGCCCGTTGGAGAAATCATTGGTTCCAACGTTGATAATCGAATAATCCGCCTTGCGCGCAAAGCCGTACTCGGTTTTCATCGAGCGGTTGGGGCTTGCGTACTTGTAGCCCGCGAAAATGCCCGGGTTTCCAACGGTCAAGCCCTGCCCCGAGAGCGCCGCGACCGAAAGGTCCGCGCCCATCGCCTCGGCAATCAGGTAGGGGTATGCCATCGTTGCGTCCTGGTCGCTGTATGCGCCCTTGTGGTCGCCGATGACACCCCAGCCGCAGCAAATGCTGTCGCCAACGAATTCCAGAAGCAGATTCTTCGCCGCAGGTGCGGTCTCGGCAACCGTTCCGTCAAAGGACACGCTCTTGAGCATCGTGTTCGCCAGCGTGTAGCCCGTGACCTTGACGAGGCGGACGGTATGCGTCCCCTCGGGCAGGTTCTTCAGGGTGATGGTTGCATCGCCCTTTTTCACTTCATAGTAGGCGCTCTCGCCGTTGAGGTATGCCGCGCCGTCCACATACGCGCGGAAGAAGCAGCCTTCCTTGCCCGCGCCCATGTTGGTTGTCACCGAGAGGGCAAAGGTCATATCGCCCTTTCCGGTTGCAACAAACTCAATGCCCGAGGCGCTCCAATCGCAGGGAATGCCGTCTGCCGTTGCTTCCATGCGGGGGTCCAGCTTCTTCACCCACGCACTGCTCTCGTTCAGCGCAAAGACGGTTCCGTCATCGGGGGTTTCGGGGGTGTTCGGGGTACCCGACTGATCGGGTGCTTTGGTGCTTCCGTTCGGCTCCTGTGCCTCGGTCGTGGACCGTGCGGAGGAGTTATCGTTTCCGTTCGGGGTGGGGTCGGTTGTCGCGCAGGACGCAAAGGGCACTGCCATAGCAAGCGCCAGTAAAATAGCCGCTACTCGTTTCATGGTGTCTCCTTATCGGTTTGTCAGTTTTTGATGGTGAGGAGCTTCAGGTTGTCGATGGTCAGCGCGGTGTCCTGCGCCCAAAGAACAATCGCGCTGTTCTCGGTTACATTGACCGTGGTATTTTGAGTCACATTAGTAACACCCTGCTTGAAAAGGAACGAGTTTGCATAAACGCCGTTGTAGAATACCGTTGCGCGGCATCCCTCATCGGTGCTCTCTACCAGAACGGACAAGTGGAGAGATACGCTCGCCTGCTCGCCTTCAATCGACAGGTACGGGAGCCGCTCTTTGACACCGCTCTGTTTCTTACTATCACCTGTCTCATCCCATGTGATATAGTTCGTTACAATATTTCTTTGAATCTTTCCGGAACCAAAATTGGTCAACTTGCCATCATCACCCACTATTTTGTCCTGCCGCAGAGCAACGCCCATAGCATTCGATCGGATATCGCCTTGTTTAGTTACATCAGTGGTAAGTTCTTTATCTCCGTTGAGGATTAGGCAGAAAGTTGCAAGTTCGGTAAAGGTCAGATCCATTTCCACAAGATAGGTTTTCGCCGCCTTCAACATATTAGCGTCCGCCAGCGTGAGATAGTAATCTGGATTCGCGTGCCAAGCGTGCTTCGGAACCACCAGCTTACCATCCTCAACGCTGACCTTCCAGTGGTCGGTCACCTTCGCTGAATCAAACGTTTTCGTAACATCCGTTGCTTCAATTGTTGTCGTCTCTGCAAACACACCGTTCTGGTCAACCGCCATCGTGACAGGCGAGGAGACAACCGTCTCTCCGTCCTTGACGTAAACGGTAACCGAGAAGGTGACGGTCAGGTTGGACGGAACGCCCTTGATAATCGCCGCGAAAATGCCTTTTGCATTCTCATCGCCCGCCAGCTCTGCTGCGGTTTTGCTCGTGGTCACGCCATCCACCGTCGACTTTACGGACGAATAGACCGTGTTGCCCTCCAGCCCGTCATCCGCATTGTACAGGACGCTCTTCGTTTCGCCGTCCGCAACAAAGGTCGCGCGGATTTCCATGCCGAGCGCCGTGCCGCGCAGGTCGGAAACCGTGGCAAGGAAGCGTACATCATGGGTGGTATCGGTCGCGTTTTCAGCCGTTTGCACCGAGCAAAGCGTCGGCGCGGTCAGGGTCGCAGCATCGGTCTGTGCCGCCTCCGCGTGCGCCGTGACAGCAAACGACAGGAGCATTGCAAGGACCAACAAAATGGGTAGAATTCGTTTCATCTTCTGTTTCCTCCGTTTAAGAGTTGATTTTGAACCGCAGGACCGTTGGGCAGTGGTCGCTGACCGACAGCAGCCGCTCCTCGGCAACAATGCGGTATTCTTCCGCCCGAACATGGGCGGTGGGGTCCCAAAGAAATACATGATCGATTGCGTAGGGGTAATGCGGCGCGGGCATTTCGTCTCTCTCCTGCTTCTCCCCTTTTCCCGAGGAGGGATGGCAGGATGCGCGGTCATCGCACGCCGCCGCAAGCGCGTGCGTATCCGCCCAGCCCAGCTCCGTCAGCCGTTTTGCGCCGCCCACCGCAATGCCGGAATTGAAGTCTCCGCAAAGCAGGACGGGGCAGGCATAGGTCCCTGACAGGGCTTTCAGCTTTTCGTGGATGAAGTCCGCCTCCTCGGTCTGGCACCACGGGCGCAGGCTGAGATGCGTGTTTGCAACCAGCAGTCTGCCGCCCTCGCGGTCCTTTCCGTTCAGCAGGACCCAAGAGAGACTGCGAAACCGCGAGCCGGACTTTGCCGCCTCCGGGGCTTCTTCGGGGTATGCGTAACGCGGGGATTCGTTGCAGGCATGAGCGGGATAGGTTTCGCGGCGGTCGTTCTTTGTGTCCACGGGCACAAAGCCGTTTGCCGTAAAGTCCCATCTTCCCGCCGCCTCCTCCCGCCATTTGTCGGAACGGTACAGGATCGGGTTCCAGCTCCCGCCCGACAGTTCACCCTCTCCGCTTGCCTCGGCGTAGCCCTCCCCGAGCGCGGGGAGAAACGCGGTGTCATGCCGATAGTAGTAGTCAAACTCCTGTAGGCAGAGAAGGTCGGGGGCGCGGTGCGCAATCCACTCGGCGGCACGGGGTGCGCGCTCTGCGGCGGTTTGGTACACCGCCGTTTTCGGCATCCATGCGTTGAGCAGATTCCACGACACACATAGAGTTTCGGTCATTCAGCCCTCCAGTGCGCCTCAAGGTCCCGTGCGTTGTCCTGCGAAAGCGTCAGCGAGTCGGTCAGGATGTCCTGTGCGGACAGCAGAACGGATGCCATCATGGGGGTTGTGTACGTTTTCTTCATAGTAGCTTCTCCTTTCTCAAGATTTGGTAAACGCGAGTACGGTGGGACAATGGTCGCTTGCGCTCAGAAGGCTCTCATCGGTCAGGACCAGATAGACCTGCGGGTCGATTCCTCCGAGCGTGAGAATATGGTCGATGGCATGGGTCCGATAGCTCCCGTCGGGCGCTTTTCCGAGCTCGTGCCATGTTCCCGAATCGTTGCGGACCTTTGCGGTGTCGTAGGTATCCGCAAAGCCCTTTGCGCGCAGCTGCTCCAGAACGCCGCCCGCTTCCGTGCGGCGGGAGTTGTAGTCCCCGCAAAGCAGGGTCACACAGCCCTCGTAGCGCGCCGCCACGCCTTGTACCGTATCCGAAATTGCCGTTGCCTCCGCAGGGTGCGTATCAAGGCTCTTGACGCTGGCGTGGAAATTCCCCACCAGATACAGGCTCCCATCCGAGCGGTCGCGCAGGACTGCCCAAACCAGCTTGCGGAAGCTGGAGATATGGTCCGCCGCGCCCGGGTAGGTGGTGGATTCCACCGCGCCTGCGGCAGTCACGAGGTCCAGATACCCCGATTCCACCACCGCGTAACGGTCCTTGCGGTAGAGAATCGGATTCCAGATGTTGTTTTGCGAAACGCCCTCCACCGTAACCTCGCCGTAGATATCCTTCGTCTGGTCCAGCAGTCCGCCCGCCGCCTTACGGTAGCTGACATCGAACTCCTGCAAGCAGACGAAATCGGGCAGGTAGGAAAGCAGCATCGCCGCCACAAGGTCGTCACGCGCCCCTGGGGTTGCGTTGTTCTGCCACACGTCCAGCACGTTGAGCGTGATGATAATCCGCTCGTCACTCCGCTCGGAGACCGTAACAAGACCGTCCATCTCCAGCTTCCCGCCGCCCGTTACATTGGCAAAGCGGTTTTCCAGATACAGCCGCAAAAGCGTTTCGGAGAGCCCGTCCCCGTATTCCAGACGGTATTCCGTACCGCTCCGCGCGATTTTGTAGCCCTTCAGCCCATCGGTCTTGCGGATGACGATGCGGTTCCCCTCGGCGCTGTCGGCTTTCGCCCATGCCAGCATCTCGCCCGAGGTGCTCCGCACGGTCTCAATCAGACTTGCGGCAAGGCTCTTTTCGGTGTCGGTGCAGTCCACGAGGTAATCCGAGGCGGGCGAACCGCCAACGGTCAGCGCACCGATTTGATAGCTTGCGTCATGCGAGAGCTTCAATGCGCTCCGCTTGATACAGAGGCTCCCGCCCCGCAGGGCAAGCGCATCGGTCATCTGCTCGGAGGCAATCCACAGCGCGGAATAGGTATACGCGGCAAGCGTGATACAGCCCGTGTCGCCCGTCACCCTGAAATCGTTGTAGCGAAGCCCGTGGAACACGTCCCCCGCGTAGCCCGCAACGTTTCCGACCGCAATCACGCCGCCGATGTCGTCGGGAATTCTGCGGTCACTCCAGACCGAGAACTCCACGCCGCTCTTTTCCTCCCAATTCGCCGCAAGGGTCCGCGCGATTTTCGCGTAGTCCGAAGAGGAAACCCCATCGGGCAGATCGGTCTGCTGATAAACAAAGGCGTAAAGCGCCTTGCCGTCCCGCGCCAGCTCCAGCCAGTCGGCGGAGTCATCGGCGGGTTCGGTGTCGGTGTCGGTCTCGGTGTTGCTCGGGACTTCGGTTGTTTTTTTGCTCCCGTTCGGCTTGGTTTCGGTCGATGTGCCCGACCCGTTCAGGTTACACCCGACCAGCGCGAACACAAAGACCAACAAAAGCAAAAGGATTCTTTTCATGGTAACCGAATTTGCGTTGCTTTTCATCAATAACCGAAGCGCGAGTTGATGTTGTCGATCACGCGCTGCATACTCTCAACCTTTCCGTTGAGCGCCGAGTACCAGTCGTCGGATGCGTTGTTGTAGAGCCGCTTGCGGAAGAGCGCAACGGGAGAATCCTCCCATGTGAATTCGTTGGCGAAGATACGCCCCATGTCATAGGTCTTGGAGGAGATGATCAGGTCGAACATCTTCGCGTTGATCGGGTCGTCCTGTCCGCGGTACTTCAACAGGTCGTAAACCTTCGGCTGGACCGTGCGGTAGCCGCCCGAGGCAAGCGCCTCCATGACATACGCCGCACGCTCGGTGTTCTCGCAGTAGGTCGTCATCGACCACATGGTGTACGGGAAGCCCGAGGTGGAGTAGTACTCCTTCTGGGTGGTGTCCGCCTTCGGGAACGGGAGATAGCCGTAGCGGTCGGTCATCTTCTCGCGGTTCTTCATCAGAACCAAAAAGCTGGTTCCCGCCAGAATCGAGCGTCCCTCGGTGAAGATATCGTAGCTGTAGGAGGACGGATAGTAGTAATCGTCGCTCTTGAAGCAGGCAATCAGGTCGCGGGAGAGGTCATAAATCGCGGTCCCGCGGAATTCGGGCGCGATAATCAGCTTGCCCTCGTCATCGGTGGAGAGGTACTTCAAGCCGTTCGATGCCAGAAACGCATCGCCGACAACCGAGTCCATGCCGATATAGCCGAAGGTGTCACCCGCGTCCTTACCCGTGACCTCGTTGTTCGTGTCCAGATAGGCGTTCCGACAGATGTTGTAGAACTCCTCCATGGTCCAAAGTCCCTCCTGCGCCAGCTCGCGCGGGTCGATCAGGGTCTGGTCCGCCTCAATCAGCCGCATATTGACACTCATCACAAAGGTTTGCAGAATGCCCGCCGCAGAAATCGAGCCCGAGGCGAAATAGAGCTTGTCGTTGATGGTCACGCCCTCCAGAAGCGATGCGGACCACCACGGCTTGGAGAAGTCGAGAATGCTTCCGTATTCGTTCAGGTCGCGCAGGAAGCCGTCCGCCGAGAAGTTCGCCGCACACTGGCTGTAGCAGGCGATCAGGTCCACGGTGGTCCCCGACCGCAGCGCGTTCTCCACGTTGGAAACGTATTCCGAGCGGTCCGCGTTGCCGCCATCGTAGTTCAGGTTGAAGTCCAGAACCACCTTCAGCCGCTCCTGCACCAGCTCGTTGCGCGAGAAGGTCTGCTCGGCAATCTCGTCGCCCTTTGCGTAGTCCGTGTTGAAGTCATAGGATGCCTCGCTGTTGCTCCAGCCCATGACGCGCACGGTTTCGTTGCCGTAGTCCAGCCCCGCGGGAATGGAATCCTTGAGATACCCGTTTTCGTCATACGGGTTCTCGGTTGTTCCGGCGTTTGTCTCCGGCGCATCGGTCTTTTCCGACTCCGTCGGCGTGGTCTTGCCTCCGCACCCGAACAGGAGCGTGGCAAGCAGAATGAGACTGAGAAGAAATGCGATTTTTTTCATAAGGAACCTCCCTCTATGTATTACAGCCTCATTATAACAAATTCGGACCGATTATGCAATCGACAGATTTTAGCATTCGGATATACTATTTTTATATTTTCCATCTCCAAAAGCCCCATTTTCCTCCACAAAAAGAATATTATACAAATCAGGCAAGGTCAAATCGTGCAAAATCACCAAATCGTTTTTTTCTTTCAAGCAAGCCCTTGCAAAATGCGGCTTTGTCTGCTATAATCAACATAGAAAAAACCGATTTGCGGGAGGATACGTGATGGAACCGATTTACGAAAAGACCAAGCAGAAGGAGGACCGCCTGTTGCGCATCTCCCGTATGCTGTTTGACTACAAAAACAACATCCTCCCGCCGTGGCAGCCGCTCCAGCGCGACCCGCGCACCTGCTGCCACCACCATCTGCACGAGAAAATCGAGCTGCTGTATTTTATTGAAGGCACGGTCATCTTCCGCATCGATGGGGTCCCCTACACCTGCAACCCCGGGGATTTCCTGATTGTCAACCCCTTCGAGCCGCACAGCGGGGTCACCTCGCCCGAGTGCGACATCGTGCGCTACTACGCCTTCAATCTGGACTGCAACCTCCTCAAAAAGCTGCCCGTCACCCGCCTGAGCGAGCTGTTCGACCCGCTCCTCTCGGGCAGTGCCGCCTATCCCCACACCCTGCCCGCAACCGACCCGACGGGGAAAATCATCCGCGCGGAGCTGGAAGCCATTCTTGCAACCGTTCAGACCCGCAACGCCGAGCTTTACCAGATTGCCTCGGTCTGCCGCATCTTTGCCGCGCTGGGGGACCCGATTGTTGCGCCCTCGGGCGGTGGGACCCGCTCGGCGGACTTCGTGCGGCGGTGCATTCTCTATATCCAGAGCAACGACCCGCGCGCGGTCTCACTGGAAGCCATCTCCCGCAGCTTCTCCTACAACAAAGCCTACTTCACCACGCTTTTCCGCAAGCATTTCGGCGTTCCCTTCACCGATTTTCTCAACCGCTACAAAATCGAGAACGCCCACGCGCTCATCCGCGGCGGCAACCGCAACCTCTCCGAGGTTGCCCAGCGCTCGGGCTTCAACTACTATGCCTACTTCTTCCGAAAATTCAAGGAGGTCAGCGGAATGACCCCCGGCGAATACGTCACATACTGCGACCGTCTCGAAAAGAAATAAAAATCGTATATCCCGCCATAAAAATCGTATATCGACACGGAATGCCTTTTTCTGTATAATAATAGCATAGCGTTCAAAGCTACCTGCGCAGACAGAAAGGAGCCTTCCATCCATGAACCATCCCCCGATTCTTCCCACGCCGAAAAGCCCCGCCTCGCAATTCATCCTTTGGCGGGATTTTCGCGTGACCGTCCTGTGTGACCGCCTCTTCCGCATTGAGGAGGACCCCACGCACCGCTTCAACGACCGTGCCACCCAGAGCATTCTGTACCGCGACCTCCCGCCTGTCCCCTTCCGCATCAAGGAGGCGGACGGCACGCTGACGGTTGCGACCGATGCCGCCGCACTCACGCTGTCGGAGAACCCCGCGCAGTGCTTTGTCCTGCTGGACGGGGTCCGCCATCCGCTTGATAACCGCGGCAACCTGCTCGGCACCACCCGCACGCTGGACTGCTTTGACGGGGAATACAACATCCGCGACGGGCACCGTCTTACGCTTTCCGAGGGGGTCTGCTCCCGTGACGGCGTTGCGATTCTGGACGACACCGCATCGCTGACGCTTGACGCGGACGGCTTTCCCGATGCCGCCTCGCCCGACAAAAGCGACCGCTACCTCTTTGCCTACGGGCACGACTACCGCGCGGCGGTCCATGCGCTCTACCGTCTGACGGGACTGCCGCCGATGCTCCCCCGCTTTGCCTTTGGGAACTGGTGGAGCCGCTTTCACGCCTACACCGACCAAGAGTACCTGCACCTGATGGACCGTTTTGCCGCGGCGGACATTCCGCTCACGGTTGCAACGCTGGACACCGACTGGCATTATTCCTCGCACCTGGACGAGGAGAAGGGCATCACCGCAAGCGGCAAAAATACCGTCGACCGCGGATGCTTGGAAACGCCCGAAAACCGCAAGATCGGCTGGACAGGCTATTCCTGGAACCGCAACCTTTTCCCCAACCCCAACGCCTTTCTGCAAGCCCTGCATCGGCGCGGCTTGCGCGTGACGCTGAACCTGCACCCCGCCTCGGGCATCCGCTATTATGAGGACGCTTACCCCGCCATGGCGGAGGCAATGGGCACGGACCCCAAGACCGAAGCGGTCATTCCCTTTGACGTGTCCTCCAAGCGCTTTTTAGAGGCTTACTTCCGCATCCTGCACCATCCCCTCGAGCAGGACGGCGTGGACTTCTGGTGGATTGACTGGCAGCAGGGAACCTCCTCCGCCAAAGACGGGCTGGACCCGCTCTGGGCGCTCAACCATTTCCATTACCTCGACCACGCCGCGCGCCACCGCCACCCGCTGATTATGTCCCGCTACGCGGGCATCGGCTCGCACCGCTACCCCATCGGCTTCTCGGGGGACACCACCATTTCGTGGGCAACCCTGCGCCTGATGCCCTATTTCACCGCAACCGCCGCGAACTGCGGCTACAGCTGGTGGAGCCACGACATCGGAGGGCACCACCTCGGGGAAAAGGATGACGAGCTTTACCTGCGCTTCCTGCAATTCGGCGTGTTCAACCCCATCAACCGGATGCACTGCACCGACTCCCCTTTGCTGACCAAGGAGCCGTGGGCTTACGAGAGCGGCATCGGTCAGCTTGCCGCCGATGCCCTGCGCCTGCGCCACCGCATGATTCCCTTCCTCTATTCACAAAACCACCGCACCGCCACCGAGGGGCTTGCGCTCTGTGAGCCGCTCTACTACGGGTACCCCGAATGCGCGGAAAGCTACCGCTACCCGAACGAATACCGCTTCGGTCAGCATTTTCTTGTCGCGCCCGTTACCGATCACAGCAGAACGAACGGGCTGAGCAAAACCCCCGTCTGGCTCCCCGAGGGGGTCTGGACCGACTTCTTCACGGGGGATGTCTACCGCATCGGCAAGGGCGGCAGGGAATTCACCGCCGTCCGCTCCCCCGACAGCATCCCCGTTTTCGCCGAGGCGGGCGCAGTTATGGTCTGCTCGGGCGACCGCGGGAACACCTGCGAGAACCCGCACGCGCTTGAAATCACCGTCTGGAACGGGGACGGCAATTTCCGCCTGTTTGAGGACCGCGAGGATGGCGCCGAATGCCTGACGGCCATTGAAGCAAGCTATGACCCGCAAATGGGCACGCAGACCGTGACACTCCGCACCGAGGGCGACAGAGCCGTGATTCCTCACGACCGACAGCTGACCCTCCGCTTCCCGAACATCGTCCTCCACCACTCCGCAGACGAGCTACTGAACCCGCCCACGGGCAATGTGACCGTCACCGTTGAGCGGAACGGTCAAGCCACCGCCTTCGACGCGGATACCTACGCGGAAGCCACGGTCACCGTTGCGGACTATGACCCCAACGCGACCTATACCGTCCGTGTCACCTCCCCCGCCGTCAGTATCCTGTCCGAGAAGAAGCGCGAGGTCATCGCAAAGCTGCAAAAGACACAGGCGAGCTTCTCCACCCGCCGAAAGGTTGCCGAAAAGGTGCAGGCGGCAGAGGACCTCTCCCACCTGCGCGGCTGGGTCCTCCTCTCCGACCTCGGCGAGCTTGAAAAAAAGCGCCTGTGCGAAACGATTTTTGCGGATGAAGATTTGACTTGCTGATTGATAGCCTATTGAAAAAAGCCCCGTTAATGTTAGATACTCTTGGGGAATTTCAAGAATATTAAATCAAAACAGAGTAAACAGCGAGTTCGTAATGTAAAGAGTCCGAAACGGGCTCTTTATTTTTGTCATAAATGTCATTAGAAATCGAGCTAATTTCATATTAACAGAAAATTTATATGCGCCATAGCTGAACGCCTATAAAATCTTAAGATTTGACACTATAATTCTTAAGAACGGATATTGTTGACGAAAGATTGATTTGTTATAATTTTATCGTAAAAATCAATGATTGATTCGCTTTCAGAAACAACACATTGAAATATAAACTGATTGAGGTGAACTATTATGCAATTCAAAAAGATAGAACTCGATAATCTTTGCGAAAAAATCGATCCCGTAGTAAGTATGCGTAATAAATGGTTTCTCGTAACCGCGGAAAGCAACGGAACGACGAATACTCTTACCGCAGGTTGGGGCGCGTTGGGCAACGTATGGGAAAAGAAAACCCTTACCGTCTATATTCGTCCGCAAAGGCATACTAAAAAATTTATGGATGAGTCAGGCAGATTTACGGCAACTTTTTTTGACGGTTATCAAAAAGAATTGCTTTATCTCGGAACGCATTCGGGCGCGGACGAACCCGAAAAAATAAAGCATTCGGGACTTCATCTGATTTACGCCGACGGACAACCAACCTTTTCCGAAGGCAAAATCGTTCTGATTTGTAAAACGTTGTATAAGCAGGCGTTTGAACCCGAATGTTTTGTGGACAAAAACGTTATGGAAGCGGCTTATCCGGATAAAGATTATTCGATAGCGTACATTGCGGAAATCGAAGCGGCATACGAAATTCAAGAATAAACGTAAATGTGCAAAAAGAAAAAGGTTCGTTGCAAAAACGGACCTTCTTTCGTATATAAATTTTCTGATTTTATTCCGAATCGTCTTCAAAGGTTTTAATAACCTTTGCGGGAACGCCTGCGACGATTGTATTTGACGGAACGTCTTTGGTTACTACGGCTCCCGCCGCAAGAATCGCGTTGTCTCCTATCGTAATGCCGGGTAACACCGTTACGTTTCCGCCAATCCATACGTTATTTCCGATATGAATCGGCTTACAGATGCCCATTCTTGCTTTGCGGGCTTTCGGCGAAATCGGATGTCCGATCGTCGTAATCAGCGTATTCGGACCGATCATAACGTCATCGCCGATATAAACGGGCGCAACGTCCAAAATCGTTACGTTGTAATTCGTCAGAAAGTTATTACCGACGTGTATGTTTTTACCACAATCGCAATTGAATACGGGTTGTATGGAAACGTTATCGCCAACGGAACCGAACAACTCTTCCGCCGCTTTTTGAATAGCCTTATCGTCCGACGGATCGCATGCGTTCAATTTTCGGCATCCTCTCAAAGCGTGCGCTTTTATGGAAGCGACTTCGGGATCTTTGAAACAATATTCCAGTCCTGCCTGCATTTTTTCAAATTCGGTCATAATTCACCTACGTTTATATTTTTATTTCTATATTATTTTGTTCGCCCCGTTCATAAATTTCGGCTTTTTTTATCGGCTTTACAACGGCGAACGCAATCAGTAAAAACGCCGCCATAAGTATCCAAAGCGCGGGTTCGGTCAGACAAACGGCTGTATATCCGAATATAGGAATCAAAGCAAAGCCCGAAACAATCTTTCCGACGAATTCTATCAGGCTCGATATTATGGGTATCGTTTTGTATTTCAACGCCTGCATAGTAGTCCTTAATTCGAGTAATATTCCGAGCGCGGGATAGCAGCCGAAGTGAATATTCATACTTAGCGTTGCGTTTGCGATTACCAGAGCGTCGGACGTGTTCGTCAGCAGTTTGACAATTTCCCCGCCGAAAAAGAAAATAACGACAAACATCAACGCGCCGTAAATTACTTCCAGAAGCGAAACGGATTTTATACATTTTCTGATTCTGTCAAACTTTTTTGCGCCGTAATTCTGACTTACGAAAGTAGAGTTTGCCGAAGAAAGCGATTCAAACGGCATCATACACATTTCTATCAGTTTGCGTGAAGAAGTCTGCGCCGTGATATATAATTTTCCCAAGCCGTTTACCGCGCGCGAATACACGATAGAACCAAGATCGACAACGCAATACATCGCCGCCATCGACAATCCCGAAGCCGTCATTTCTCCGAAAACTTCTTTGCTTTGTCTGAAATGCCTTTTTCGGGCAAGTAGTCTTTATATTTTTTCAAAAGATATATGACGGCAAGAATCGCGCTGAACGTCTGAGCGACGACCGTTGCTATTGCCGCACCCTGTACTCCCCAGCGGAATACGATTACGAACAAACAGTCGCAACTCAGATTGACAACGCTTGAAAATATAAGAAAATACAGCGGCGTAAGGCTGTTCCCGAGCGCACGCATAATGCCTGCGCACATATTGTAACACATCGAACTCACCATTCCCGCAAGAATGACGAAAATGTAAGCGTGTGCCTGCTCGAAAATACTTTCCGGCACCTGAATAAGGCGCATAAACGGTTTAAGACAAGTCAATGCAATTACCGTAAGAACGATTGTTACTATCGCGTTAAGGATAATCACGGCGGCTATGGAAACTTTCAGCTTTTCTTTTTCGTTTGCGCCAAACAAGCGTGCCACAATGATCATATATCCGCCGTTTAATCCCCACGCTATATCGAGTATCAGAGAATAAACCGAACCCGTCGAACCGATTGCCGCGATAGCCGAATCTCCCAGAACGTATCCGACTATCGCCGTATCGACAACGGTATATATTTCCTGAAAAACGTTCCCGATAAAGAGCGGTATGGCAAATAAAAGTATTAAGGCGAGCGGATTGCCGCTTGTCATATTTTTTGTATCAGTTTTCATCTGTCAAACCGAAAGCGGTGGCAATAACCGCTATTTTATTTATAGGATTCTTTGAAAATGCTCAGATAATCGTCATCGGAGAGCGGAAGCGGATCGGCGTGAATATCTCCGCCTAAAACTACGCGGATATGCGACGGATATAAAGCGAGTTCTTCTTTGGTTATGCCTGCGTCGCTCATTCGGAGATTATCGCAACCGATATCGGCAATCAGTTTGTCGAGCGCGTTGATGAAATCCTGCCCGCTCGAAGCGTTTTCGACGCCCATCGCTTTTGCCATTTTTATCATTTGTTCCTCAGCCGCCTTGCGGGAAGCAAAGAAAGAATAATAGGAATGAGCAATCATAATAAGTCCTGCGCCGTGAACGAGATTTTCGTGGAAACTGCCCATAACGTGTTCCATCGTATGCGCGGAAGTGCAAAGCATATAATATCCCGCAAGAGTGTTGGCAAGCGACATATTTTCACGCGCTTCCATATCGTTTCCGTCTTTGTATGCGCGCGGCAAATATTTTGCGATAAGTTCTATCGCTTTCAACGCGAACATTTCTCCCATAGCGTGTTCGTTTTTGTTGATAACGCTTTCGCTTGCGTGGAAAAACGCATCCATTCCCTGATATGCCGTAAACGTCGGCGGAACGGAAGCCGTAAGTTCTGCGTCCACGACGGAAAGAACAGGCATCATCGACGGGAAAAAGATCCCTGTTTTTTCGTGAACGGCGTCGTTGGAAATTACCGCCGCATAATCGACTTCGCTTCCCGTTCCCGCGGACGTGGTTATACAGACAAGCGGAATCGCGGGGTTTTCAGGAGTTTTCTTACCGCCGCTCGCACTCAGGCTGTAATCCCAGATATCGCCTTCGTTTGCCGCCATAAGCGCGATACATTTCGCGCAGTCCATAACAGAACCGCCGCCAAGGGCTATTACGAAATCGCACCCGTTGTCGCGAACCGCTTTCGCTCCGTCGGTTACGTTACCGTTTGTAGGGTTTGGACGAATTTCCGAAAACACGACATATCCGACGTTTGCTTTTTCGAGTTCGGCTTCCAAGCGGGAAAGATAACCGTATTTTCTTACGGACGAACCGTTCGTAGTTACAATCAGGGCTTTTCTTCCGGGAAGTTTTTCGTTGTGTAAATTGCTGAGTTGACCGCACCCGAACAAAACTTTTGTCGGCATATAAAAAGTAAATTGTGACATTTCAAAATCTCCTTTTTTGTTTGGTAACAACATTATACTTCTTCCGTGAATTAAAAACAGTAGTCTGCATTAAGAAATATAGTGGCTTTTCTTAAGATTTTATGATATAATATAAGAGTAAATCTCGAAATACGGGGTTTTCTCTCGCAAACGATAAAATTACGGAGGGTTTTATGGAATTCAAGGATAAGGTTGCCGTTATTACGGGCGGCGTGAAAGGAATCGGAAAATGCATCGCGGACGAATTTGCCGGACAAGGCGCAAAAGTAGCGATTATAGATATTTTGCCTAACGATTATTTTGTAGGCGACGTTGCGGATAAAAACACTTTGGAAATATTTGCGAACAAAGTCATCGAAGATTTCGGACACGTTGATTTTTTAATCAATAACGCGCTGCCTCTTTTTAAGGGAATCGACGATTGCTCCTACGAAGAATTCGAGTATGCGCAAAAAGTAGGCGTTATAGCCCCGTTTTATCTGACCAAACTATTCAAAAATCACTTTGCCGCAGGCGGAGCCGTTGTCAATATCTCCTCTTCGCGAGATCGTATGAGTCAACCGCAATCCGAAAGTTACACAGCCGCAAAAGGCGGTACTTCGGCGCTTACGCATTCGCTTGCCGTTTCTTTGTCGCAGGTTGTGAGAGTAAATTCCGTTTCGCCGGGGTGGATAGATTGTTCTTACAAGAAATACGACGGCGCGGACGCATTGCAACATCCCGTCGGCAGAGTCGGAAATCCGTCGGATATAGCAAACGTCGTTCTTTTTCTTTGTTCGCAGAAAGCGGGATTTATTACGGGAGAAAATATTTGCGTGGACGGCGGAATGACGAAACTGATGATTTATCACAACGATTACGGCTGGAGTTTTGACGGAGAGAAAAAATGAGAAGCGAAAAATTAAACGAAGCGCTGGAATTTCTTAACGAAGAGTTTCCTACCCATCATTGGGAATATTACGACGTAAACATCGGAGAAGAACGTGCAAGAGCGTCAAAATGGCCCGGAAAAGAAAACGAAGAAATAATGGTTTGCGTTCATAAAGGCAAAGGCTTGTACGAAGAATTTCACAGGCAGGATTTCTTCTTTTTCAATTTCGCTTACGAAGGCGATTACGACGCTTTAAGTTGTTCGCCTGCCAACGTAATTACCGTAAAACAAGGCGAATATTATATCGCGCAACCGTTTTCGCCCTATTCGTTGCACGGGCATACGGGTGACGACGAAATAATCATTATCGGCGTTTTAATGCAGAAAGAAGCGTTTTTCAAGTCGGTAATGTCGGTCCTTTCGGCAAACGCCGAGTTGTTCGAGTTTTTCCTTACGCCTACCATAAATCTTTATTCGGACAGGTATATTCGTTTGAAAACCGCCGACGATTCTCCTATGCGCGCCATTCTCGATTTAATGGTAACGGAATACGCAAACAGAAAGGAAGATACGCAGGAAGTATTAAAGCCGCTTACGCTATCTCTTCTGATGCAAATCTCACGGGAATACAAAGCCGCCAACGTGAAAAAAGAGGAAAAATTATCCGACCGTATCGTAAGGTATATAACCGAACATATCGACACCGTTTCGCTAAAAGAACTGGCTGAAAAATTTCATTATCACCCAAACTATATTTCGACGGTGTTGAGCAATGAAATCGGCAAACCGTTTTCTCGTATTTTGCTCGAACAGCGAATGCAAAGAGCCGTCGTTCTCTTAAAAAATACTTCTTTGTCGATTTTCGATATTTCCTATATGCTCGGTTACGAAAACAGCAGCAACTTTTTTAAGACGTTCAAGAAATATTATCATAAGTCGCCCCGCGATTATATTGAAGAATCGGACTAATGAATAGCCTGTTTTTTCAAAAAAGCATTTCGGACTCATAATAAAATCTTAATTCGTTATATTAAGGCGCTTAAAATAAATCTATCGACTTTTCAAAAAAATTGCCAAAAGCACTTGACGAACAAATGTTCGTATGTTATAATAAAATCGACTTGATGTAAGGTCAAGGTATTGCGCCGTAAGAAAAGGCGTTGTCGGGTGTGAAGATGTTGCCCGATTGTTCGTTCCCTTTTGTGGAACCGGACAGGATAATTACCGTCGTTTACCATAGAATTGTAGTTTAGGTGTAGCAATTCCGCGACGGGCGTTGAAATTGTTAAAAAGAGAGATTTCGACGCGGGTTTTGTTGTTGTGCGATTTTTTAGATAAAATCGACTAAAAATTAAATAATCGGGATTGAAATCCGTGCGAAGAACGAGCCCATTTAGGCAATCGAAATCGCGCGGATTTTTTGATCTGCGGATAAAAATCGGAGGTGCTTTATGTAACGAAAATAAAAACTTAATACTTGTGTTTTAAGTCGGTGATAGAAAAAAATCAGCGGCTTTTTTGTCGTCTTTCGGGAGGTAAAACAATGACAAACTACAATCAATATCGCCCGCCGTAGCGGGAGAAAACTTTGAGGAAAATGCGGAGCAAAACTTAGACTATTGAGCAAAGTGTAGCCCACTGCGTCGCAACTCGCCCTTTTATCCGCACCGCCTTTCGGCGGCGCGGGCTTTTGAGCGGTTGCTTCTTTTCCCAAAAAATCTTTGCTACGCAAATTTCTTTCGGGAGCCCTGTTTTATCGTATAGTGTGTTCCACTTATTCCATAAGTGTAGCCCACTATACTTTGCTTCGCAAAATAGTGGGCTCTGCGAGGCTGTGAATCCACTAATAAAACAGTCGGCAGAGAAAATTCTACACACTTTTGCTCAACAAGAATAAAAACAAATTTCAGGAGGAAAATTATCATTTCATATTTAGTGTGTCATATGGAGAAATACCATAAACAAGACGTCGCCCCTATCGAAAAAGAAAACGAACGGGACGAAAATTACGAAGCGACAAATCCGCAGATAGACAGCGAACGGACGAAAAATAATTATCGCTTCACGACGTATTTCGGGGAAACTTATACGGATTTTATAAACGGCAGAATTAAAGAGTTAGGCTTATCCCCGCGTAAAGACGCGGTTGTTATGAACTCGTTTGTGTTGGGTTCGGACAAAACTTTTTTCGATGGGTTAGCCAATGTCGAACAGTATAACTTTTTCTCGGACTGTTACAAGTTCTTTGTGGAAAGATATGGAGAAGAAAACATCATCGCGGCAGTAGTACATAACGACGAAACAACGCCGCATATGCACTTAAACTTAATGCCCGTAACGAAAGACGGACGGCTTTGCAGTAAACAACTTTTCGATAAACCGCAGTTACGGCAGTTGCAAACGGATTTTTACGAAGCCGTCGGAAAACGTTGGGGCTTACAGCGAGGAAAAGAAGGCAGTCAGAAGAAACATCTTTCCACCGCCGAATTCAAGGCAAAAAAGATAATCGAACAAGCGGAAGCCATACGGGAAGAAAATCAGTTTTATGCGGACGCTTTGACCGAGGCAAAAAGTGGGAATATTCCGAGAAAACGCGGTAAGTTACAAGAGCAAGTGATCGCTTTAACGGCAAACAACGCCGACCTTTCAAAACGGCTTACAAAATCTATGGATGAAACGCTCGAATATGCCCGAAAAGCAGAAACTTTGCAAAAGGAAAAGGATAATAATTCTCGTTATACAAACGTCGGCAAAGAACTTGCAAGAACAAATCCGACGGAATATCGGCGTATCGTCCACGGAAAGCCGAAAACAATCGGCAACTTTTTCGATTCTGTTCTTTCTCTATTCACGCCCGACGTCGTTCAGCAAGTTCCTCGCCTGCAACAAATAGAGGCGGAAATCGAAGAAGAACGCAAAAAGCAAGAAAAACTCAATAATAACGACAATTATAAGAAATAAAGGGATATTTTCTGCCCCGTTCACAAAAAGGACTTGACTTCGGAAGATAAAACCGCTATAATATGTATCAATACGATTTTATATTTTCGGAGGTTTGTCTTAATGGGACGGAAAGAAGATACTCCCGTGCGTAAAACGCGCAGGAAGTATGAAGAAAAGAAT
>ERZ808252.1244-NODE-1244-length-19638-cov-29.243579_pt1 | contig 19638 bp, 16 predicted proteins | sample MGYA00521242_ERZ808252 | MGnify/ENA primary metagenome ERZ808252 (study PRJEB31516, sample SAMN03275581) | gut metagenome | biome: mammalia-associated habitat; material: feces | host: Papio cynocephalus | place: Kenya | collected 2012-08-07 ...
CCACCCCTCGGAACGACCTGTCCCGGGTGTCTCACGACATGATACACTTTTCGCGGTTTTGCTTTCTATACGACGCTATTGCATTATGTGAGGAAATATGCTATCATATATCTTGCGCGATGGGATTATAAAAGAAGATATGAGGAAAGATTTTCAGACTGGGAGCGGGTATGCACACGCTACGAGCGTGCGCAGGGATGCATTGTTGTCTGAAAATGCCGCGAACGGCATAGTCCCCCCCCCCCAACAACAGAAAGGGGCCGTGAGTTGAAGCTTTGGGGCTTGGCGGCGCTGTATGTCCTTGTCGCGAGTGTGCTGTGCATTGTCTGCTATCCCGTGACGATCAGCGACACGATGGCGCGCTACGCGCCGATGGCGGACGCTTTCGCGCGCGGCGACTGGCATTACGCGTTCCATCCGCGCTTCGGGGTACTCTTCCAGGTCGTGGCGGGCGCCGTCGCTTGGCTGACGGGGCTTTCGGGCGCGCAGGCGGTGCAGGTGGCGTCCATCCTTTTTGTCGCGCTCGCGGCCGTGCCGCTGTGGCATCTCGTGCGCGACATTTTCGGCGAGAAGGCGGCCTGGGGCGCGGTCGCGCTTTTGCTGGTCTCGGACGATTTCACGCGCTACGCCATGGACGGCCTGCGCGATACGGGCAAGTGCCTCGCGTTCGCGCTTCTCGGCCTGGGGGCGGTCCGCCGGAGCGGTCTCTGGTTCGGGCTGGGGCTTTTCGTTCTGATTGCGCTCGTGTCGTACGGATTCGCCGTGGCGAGCGTGCTGGTCTTCGGCTGGTGCGTGTGGGCGCTGTGGACGCGGCGGTTCGGCGCGTTGCCGCTCCCCGTCCTCGCGTGGGCGTTGGGGACGCTCGCCGTTTCCTTTATGGTGCACGCCTATGCGAGCCACTGGCTTCCGGCGCCGCACTACATTGACCTTCTGGGGAGGTGGCTGTGATTCCGCTCGCCCTGATCGCGCTTGTGGCCATCCTTTACCGCGTCCAAAAGCGCCTGTTTACGCGTGCGGAAGGCGTCTTGCTGGCGATTGTCGCCGCGAACGTGGCGCTCATTTGGGCGCAGATCGCGATCAAGGACCACGCGGCGTTTCCCGAGAAGCGGTATTGGATCCAGTCCTTCGTGCTGTTGTTGGGGTGGACCGCGTGGGGCGTCCAGGCTTTCTGCCGCTCGGCCGCGGCGAAGCGCATTCCGGGCATCCGTTTCCTCTTTCCGCTCATTGTCGCGCTTTTCGCGCTGAATGATCTCGTCATGGTCGTCAAGCCGCATATTCCGGTCGGGCGGCGCCATGCGTGGGTGTCGGCCTGCAACTGGGCGGCGGAACGCATCCGGGCGGACTGGAAGGGTCCGGCGCAGGATGCGGAGGACGTCTTTTCCGTGCAGCAGTACCACCGGCCGAACCGCCCCTGCGTAGCGGGGCACACCGCGCGCATCGCCTATCTCGTGGGCGGACGCGTCGCTTCCACAAACGAGTTCGGACGGCTGGACCGTCCCGATTACATCTGCAAGGAAGAGTCCAAAATCGGGAAGTTGGGGCCGGATTACGAGCTGATGGACCGCGTCCCGTTCGGCAAACGCCGCTTTGCGCTCTATCGCAGGCGGGAGGAGGCCGCGCGATGACGATCCTCAACGTCATGCTCGGCCGCGGTCGCGGCGGATTGGAGGCGGTCGCCTACCAGTATGCCCGGCTTTTCGCCGCGCGCGGACACGTCTCGGGCATGGTCTGCCACAAGGATTCGCCCTACGCGGTCGCGGCGAACGTCCGCCGCCTGCCGGTCAGCAGCGCCTCGCGCTTCAACCTCGCGACGTATCTTCAGATTCTCTGGTATGCCTGGCGGTATGCGCCGGACGTCGTCTTCTGCCACGGGAACCGGGCGGTCGGTTTCGTCATGTCCTGGCTCGTCAAGCCGCTTTTGCCGCGCCGCACGCGGATTATCGGGGTGGCGCACAACGCGAACGTGCGCCGCTTCCGGGAAATGGACTGCGTCATTGCCGTGTCGGAATCCGTGCGGGACGAACTGGTGCGGGTCGAGCGGGCGCCCGTGGGGCGCGTGCGGTGCTGCTGGAATGCGGTCGCCGTGCCCGGAATGGCCGCGCCGCCTCCGGAGGGGTCGGTACCCGTCGTCGGCTTTCTCGGGCGGCTCGTCCCGGCCAAGGGCGTGGACGTCCTCTTGGATGCGTGCGCGCAGCTCAAGGCGCGCGGCGTGGCGTTCCGGCTCGTGATTGGCGGGGACGGCCCCGACCGGCCGGCCTTGGAGGCGCAGGCGAAAGAGAAGGGGCTCGCGGACGTTGTGCGCTGGGCGGGGTGGGTCGCGGACAAGGCGGCTTTCTTCAAGGACGTGTCCCTCGCCGTCATGCCGTCCCGCAAGGAACCGTTTGGTCTCGTCATGCTGGAAGCGATGGCCGCGGCGCGGCCGGTGGTCGTGTCGGATTGCACCATGCCGGCGGAAGTCGTGCGCCGGGCACAGTGCGGACTGGTCGTGCCGCGTGAGGACAGTGCGGCACTCGCGGACGCCTTGGAGGAACTTTTGCGCGATCCGGAAAAGCGCCGCGAGATGGGACGGCTGGGACGCGCCGCGGCGGAATCCACCTACTCGGAAGCGCGCCTGGGGAAGGAACTCGAGGATATTGTCCTCCATTGCGATGTGGCGGAGCGCCATTCGCTGACGCCGGGACGTCTCCGGGTGCTCGCGCTCATGGCGACGGATGCCCTGACGCTTTTCCTGGTGTGGCTTGCGACGGTCGTCCTTTACGACACTTTTATCGGCATCGATACCTATAAACCCGCCATTTACTGGAAACTTTGGCCGATTATTCCGTTCTTCATCGGCATGAACGCGGTCTGCCGGCTCTATCACGGCAACTGGATGTACCCGGCCATGCCGCTTTCGCCGGTGGAAGAGTTCCGGCGGCTCTTTGTGTCGTCCGTTTTTGCGCACCTGCTCCTGATGAGCCTTTTGGGCTTCTCGCGCCACAACCTGCAGTATTCGCGGCTGATCGTGGCGATTGCGGGGCTCGCGACGGGGCTTTTGGCGCAATCGTTGCGCAATATCGTGCGGGAGATCCTCTTCAGATTGCGCATTTGCCAGATTCCGGTCGCCCTCGCCGGCAGCACCGAAACGGCGCGCCGCGTGAAGGCGATTTTGGCGGACAACGCCCATATCGGCTTTGACATCGTGCAGACCTTCGACAATGCGCATTTGGCGGATATCGTGCCCGAGTGCCAGAAGCGAGACGTGAAGATTCTGCTCGCGTGCGAAGACGAGAGGCTCTTCCGGGCGCAGTTGCGCGAGTTCTCGGAGTGGTTCAACTGCATCGAGTTCATGCCGCGGTACGAAGTCTTCCCCGTCTTTGGCGGGCATGCCGTATCCATTGACGGCATCGGCGGGCTTGAAATGGTCAACCAGGGGCGCATGAAGGCGATCCGCTGGCAGAAAACCCTCTTGGACTATACGCTTTCCGTCTTCGTGTTTCTGTTGGTATCGCCGTTGTTTGTGTTGATCCCGCTGTTGATCAAGTTGACGGGGAAAGGGCCTGTCTTCTACCGGTCGGAACGTCTCGGCCTCCACGGCAAGCCGTTCAGGATCTGGAAGTTCCGCTCCATGTACGCGGACGCCGACGCGCGGCTTGAGGAACTTCTCGCGAACGACCCGGTGCGCGCGGAGGAGTATCGCCAGAACTTCAAACTTCGGCACGACCCGCGCGTCACGCCGCTCGGACGCTTGCTGCGCAAGACCTCGCTGGACGAACTGCCGCAGCTCTTCAATGTCTTCCGCGGCGAAATGTCCCTGATCGGGCCGCGTCCGATCGTGAAGGCCGAAGTCAAGTACTATGACGGCGATTATGAAGTCTTTTCGCGCGTCAAACCGGGCATTACCGGGCTTTGGCAGTGTTCGGGCCGCAGCGATACGGACTACACGCGCCGCGTCTCGCTCGACGTCTATTATATCCTCAACTGGTCCCCGTGGATGGATATCTGGATCCTCCTCCGGACGCTCGCCGCCGTCCTCGGCATGAAAGGAGCCGTGTGATTAAGAAGTTTCTCCCCCTATTCAATCTTATCGCGTTACCGAAGATGGCGTGGCGGTATCGTAGATTGCTCGAGCAGATGACGCGACGTGGCGTGGAGCAGCGCTATCGCGGCTCGGCGTTGGGGCTTACTTGGAGTTTCGTTCAGCCGCTTATGATGCTCTGCGTCTATACATTCATCTTCTCCGTTGTATTCAAGGCGCGTTGGGGTGTTGAGGTCGACGGAAAGGGCGCGTTCGCTGTCATCATGTTCTGCGGTATGGCGATATACAATCTCTTCTCGGAGGCTGTTTCGATGAGTTGTGGATGCATCACTGGACAGCCAAATCTCGTCAAGAAAGTGATTTTTCCGCTAGAGATCCTGCCGCTTAGCCAAGTGCTTACTACTTTTATTTTGGGCTTTGCTTGGTTCTTTTTGCTTTTTTGGGGGTCGTATTTCATTCTCGGTTTTGTTGGTTGGACGATGCTTTTGTTACCGATTATTTTGGTTCCGCTCATTATCTTTACGCTTGGCATTTCTTATTTTGTCGCTTCACTTGGTGTCTATGTGCGCGATACTCAATACGTGATTGGTGTTGTCATGCAAATTCTTCTCTTTGCGACTCCGATTTTCTATCCCATTTCTGCCGTCCCTGAACGGCTACGTTGGGTGCTTGTCTGGAATCCGCTAACGGTCTACATTGAGCAGGCTCGCAATGTGTTCCTTTATGGGAGACTGCCGAATTGGTCGTTCCTTGGTTGCGCGACGCTCGCCTCCCTCGTCATCCTCCAGCTCTGCTACTTCTTTTTCATCAAGACCAAGAGAGGCTTCGCCGATGTGCTATAAGAAAATGGTGTTTCCGACTTTTTTTAAGTCATCCTATAGATCACATGGCGGTAGAGCCGGCGAAAGTAATATGTACAAGACTCATTTTTCTTTGAGTGGTACGGAGTCCGCGAAAAGGGGGAGGAAGTGCAAGTGAGCTCAAAAGACAAAGGACGGACGGATGTCGTTTTGTCAGTGAGAAACATCTCAAAATGCTTTGAGATGTATGAGAAGCCGGCACATCGGCTATATCAGACCCTCTGCGCTGGGCGCAAGAAGTTCTACAAGGAGTTTTGGGCACTTCGCGACATTTCGTTTGACATCCACCGCGGCGAATGTGTGGGTATCATCGGACGTAACGGCGCGGGTAAGTCGACACTTCTTCAAATTATTACAGGTACGCTCGCCCCAACGACAGGAACTATCGAAACTCGCGGACGCATTGCCGCACTTCTGGAACTCGGTTCTGGTTTCAATCCAGAGTTCACGGGGCGCGAGAACGTTTATCTCAATGCATCCATCCTTGGACTAACGAAGCAAGAAATAGACGCCCGTTATAACAGGATAGTTGCTTTCGCTGATATTGGTGACTTTATTAATCAGCCAGTAAAGACGTATTCTTCTGGTATGATGGTTCGCCTCGCGTTTGCGGTGATTGCTCATGTTGATGCGGATATCCTAATTGTTGATGAGGCACTTTCTGTTGGCGACGCATACTTCCAGCAGAAGTGCATGCGCTTCATGCGCAAGTTTATGGAAGAGCATACGGTCCTCTTTGTAAGTCATGACACGGGAGCTGTGAATGGTTTTTGCCAAAAAGGCATTCTTCTTAAGCGCGGGCAGATTGAAATGCAAGGGGCTGCGAAAGATATTACTCAACATTATCTCAAGGAGCTATATTCTGAGAATCAGTCTGTAGACGAAGTCGCGAAATTTACGGCAGAAGAAAAGGATGATTCAGACTTGTTTTATCAGGATGCGCGTAGAGCGTTTATCAACAATTCTAATCTTCGTAACGACATAAAAGTTATCCAGTTTAATCATTCTGCTGAGTCTTTTGGCGATGGGCGTGCTTTGATTGAATCGGTCAAATTGTATGATGCGGATAATAAGCCGCTTTCCTACATTGTTGGCGGAGAAATTGTGACACTTCGGGTAAATTGCCGTGTTATGGCAGATCTTTTTTCTCCTATCATTGGTTTCTTCATTCGAGATCGATTGGGTCAGGATTTGTTTGGCGACAACACCTATGTGACCTATTCACAGAATCCACTTTCTGTTCAATGCGGCGATTGCCTCAAGGCAGAGTTCGAGTTTCGGATGCCATATTTGTCGCCTGGGGATTATTCTGTTTGTGTTGCAATTGCTTCTGGCAGTAATAAGGAGCATGTTCAACACCAGTGGATTAATGAAGCTCTGATGTTGCAATCGATGTCAACATCTCCAGCTTCTGGACTGATAGGAATTCCAATGAAACGAATTTCGTTACAGATTGCTGAACGGAGGAATACATAATGGCGTACGAGTTTATTGAGCGAATGGACATGGGATCAGAAGATTTGAATGGGGTATTGGAGCATTGGAACAGGTATCTTTCGGTATTAGAGTTTTGTCGGGGGAAAGATGTCCTTGACGCTGCTTGTGGAACTGGTTATGGCTCTAGCCTTCTGGCTCGTGAAGCGCGCTCTGTTATAGGATTAGATATTTCAAACGATGTCATTCAAAAGGCCTCCGTTGAATACCCTCGAACGAATCTAAAATTCCGTGTCGGCAATGTCACGGAGATGCCTTTGCCCGAAAGCAGTATAGATGTGGTGTTGTCTTTTGAGACGATAGAACATATTCCCTTTGAGTCTCAGCGGGCCTTTCTCAAAGAAGTTAAACGCGTTTTGCGACCAAATGGATTTTTCATCGTTTCAACACCGTGCCATGAGAAATCTGCTGAGAATGTACACGGCAATCCCTTTCATTTAGGAGAAATGGAATTGCCAGTATTCAAGAAAATTCTAAGCCAAGAGTTTCCATGTGTTGAAATCTATACGCAACGAATCGCGCTTTCGAGTTCCATTCTAGCAGGCTCCACATCTCCAGACTACTATGTTCTGCAGCGTGGCACTAGAGGGTGGTGTGCATCGAAGAATATGAAGGACAGAGCATTGCCGGATTACTATTTGGCGGTGTGCGGCGCACGTAAGACGGATGCTATTAGATGCAGCATGGTGGTTGACGACAAGAATCGGTTTTTCGCGCAAGTGTATGACAACGGAGTAAACGATGGCGTGAAGTCGGTGAATGCGCAGAATCAACAAAAAATAGATAATATGGTGGCGTGTTGTCAACAAGCCGAGCGAAACTATCGAGAAACGGAAGCTCTGTACAAATCTGCACAGGTCGCGCTTGCGGACGAGCGGAAGGCGCGCGAGGAACTGACCGCGGACTATCGCGCCTTGGAGGGCGCCTTCGCAGAGCGAAGCGCGGCGCTTGCGGACGAGCGGAAGGCGCGCGAGGAACTGACTACGGACTATCGCGCCTTGGAGGGCGCCTTTGCCGAACGGAGCGCGGCGCTTGCGGACGAGCGGAAGGCGCGCGAGGAACTGACCACGGACTATCGCGCCTTGGAGGGCGCCTTCGCAGAGCGAAGCGCGGCGCTTGCGGACGAGCGGAAGGCGCGCGAGGAACTGACCGCGGACTATCGCGCCTTGGAGGGCGCCTTCGCAGAGCGAAGCGCGGCGCTTGCGGACGAGCGGAAGGCGCGCGAGGAACTGACTACGGACTATCGCGCCTTGGAGGGCGCCTTTGCCGAACGGAGCGCGGCGCTTGCGGACGAGCGGAAGGCGCGCGAGGAACTGACTACGGACTATCGCGCCTTGGAGGGCGCCTTTGCCGAACGGAGCGCGGCGCTTGCGGACGAGCGGAAGGCGCGCGAGGAACTGACCGTGGACTATCGCGCCTTGGAGTCACTCTTTTGCAATATGCGGGTACGAGCGGCGCAGGTTGAACGTGAACTCTCGGATATCAAAGGCGGTTACTGTTGGCGAATCACCTCCCCATTGCGAAAATCAAAAAAGTTAGTTTTATACATACAAGGTAAGATGGACGAATTACGCTCTCGGTTGCGCCAGCGCCGCGAACATATGCGACTCGTCAGTTCTCTCAAGCACTGCGAGCTTATCATAGATCATAATCTTGGCGGTGGAGCGAATGTCTATCGTTGTCGCTATGTCGAAGATAGACTAAAAGAAGGTATCCCCTGCATTGTTGCACACAATAATCTTTGGTTCTATGAATCACGCGACTATTCTCTCAAGGTATATAGTCTGAAACAGAAGGAGCCTATTGATCTGCATTTCTCTACGTGGGCGGACTGTGAGCAATGGCTAATGGGGATTTCCATTTCACGAATTGTATATAACAATCTCGTTTACAATCCCTCTGTTGCGCGGGTGCTCAAATTTATTGTTTCCTCGCGCGCGCCACTGCTCTTACTGATGCATGACTTTTTTCCGATTTGCCCCTTTTATAACTTGATCGATAGCAATGGCACCTATTGCCAGGCAAAAGGTTCCTGCGAAGCCTGCATCAAGGCACATCCAGACAAGCGCCATCTTTTGAATATGGATGTTCACGCTGACACTTGGAAGAAGATGTGGGAGCCCATCTTCCAGCGGGCGACGGAAATTCGCATCTTTTCGCCGTTTGCCGCAGAATTGATTCGACAGTTTTATCCGGAGGCACTTGCGCAGATTCGGTGTGTACCGCACTCTATGGCGTATTTTCAAGCGACTCCCGTTGCACTGGACAAGGGAAATGGCCTGGCGTTGGGCGTGGTTGGCAATATTTATAACGACTCGAAGGGTATTAAGGTAGTAGAGGATCTCGCGCGGTTACTGATGCCACAGAAGGTGGTTGTGATTGGCTCATATGCAGGCCCAATGTGCGAGAACGTTGTTGTAACTGGTCAGTTCAAACGCGACGATATTCCGCGCTTACTGAAAAGTCATGGTGTCAATATCGTTCTCTTCCCCTCAATATGGCCTGAGACATTTTCGTTCACGGTCTCCGAATTGATGATGATGCATCTGCCAGTGGTGGCTTTCGACATTGGAGCACAGGGCGACAAGCTTAGAAATTACGACTATGGAGCGCTTGCGCCCGAGGTTTCAGCAAAATCAATTCTGACAACTGCCTCACAGTTGTATCAGAAAGTCTATGGAGGGAATAAATGATATACGTATTTACCAGTGCAGCCTGGAATTACCTGCCGAAAGCCCACCTCTTGGCCACGACGGTCAAGAAACATATCCCTGGTGCCCATATGGTCCTAGCTCTCCCAGACCAGATGACGGATGACGTGGACATCGGTAAGTACGATTTCGACGAAGTTATGGCGATGGACGAGAAGCTTATCAGCGTTCCGAAATATAAAGGCTGGGTGTTCTCACACTCCATCGTAGAACTCGCAACGGCTATTAAACCGTTTGTGCTATGTAAACTCCTTGAGCGCCGTGATTGCGAAGCGGTTCTTTACTTTGACCCAGACATCATGCTTTTTTCGGATCTGAATGATATGCTGGACGAATTCAATCACAATTCGATTCTACTCTGTCCGCATGTGACAATTCCGGAGGTAAATTACCAATCTATTGTCGATAATGAGTTGGGGAGTCTTAAATGGGGCGTTTATAATTTTGGCTATGTTGGCGTGAAGAACGATGCGTACGGTTATGCTTTCGCTAACTGGTGGCGAGATCGTTGCATGCAATGGTGTTATGATGATGTCGCAAATGGAATCTTTACTGACCAGAAATGGAACGATCTAGTTCCGGGGCTGTTTGACGGCGTTAAGGTGTTGAGAAGCTCGCGTTTTGATGTGGCCGTTTGGAATACGACGCGACGTAAGTTCTCCGGGAGTTGGGAGGATGGATTCAAGGTAAATGGAGAGCCGCTTGGCTTTTATCATTTCACAGGTTTTGATTCTGGCGCGCATGACATTATGTTGCAACGTGCGATGGCTCCTGAAGTGCAGCGTCAGCTGACCGACTGGTATAGGGCACAACTCAAGAAAGCGGAATTGGATCCTCTTTGTCAACGTCCTTGGGCATATCGAAACTATACAGATGGCACGCCAATTCCAAAAGAGCATCGTGCCTATTATCATACAGATCCCGGAGTTATGGATTATTTCCGTGATCCTTATGATGTTACTTCTGACGAGAACAACTATCGAAACTGGTACTTTCGAAACATTAAGGGGACTGCGAAGGATATTACATGCACTGCAGAGGCCATTCGTCAATCCCTAACAAGGCAACTCGAAGACCAAAAGATGTCTTTTGAAAAAGAAAAGGCGTCCCTTGAGGCCGAACTGAAGACGGCTCGCCTCTACGCAGAGGCCATTCGTCAATCCCTAACAAAGCAACTTGAAGGACAAAAGATGTCTTTTGAAAAGGAAAAGGCGTCCTTTGAGGTCGAACTGAAAACGGCTCGCTTCTATTATGAGCGTAAGTTGTATGATTTTAAAGTCCTTAAAAGTGAACTCGAAGGTGTTAGGAATTCAGCGAGTTGGAAATTGACGAAACCGCTTCGGCTGCTCAAGTCAGTTTTCGTTAGGGGGGGGCGATGATCTATATCTTTACAAGCGCGGCTTGGAATTATCTTCCAAAGGCACAGATCTTGGCGAAGTCTGTAAGAAAATATCTGCCTGATTCGAGGATGATCCTCGCCCTTCCTGATAAAATGACAGATGACGTGGATGCTCGTAGATATGATTTCGACGAGGTTATTCCAGTTTCGCGAGAACTCTGTTCGGTCGAGAACTTCAATGCCTGGGTCTTTTCGCATGATATTGTTGAACTTGCAACTGCGATTAAGCCGTTTGTTTTATGCGAACTACTTGAGCGCCCCGACTGCGAGGCTGTGCTTTATTTCGATCCTGATGTGGAGCTGTTTTCACCTTTACCAGACTTATTAGAGAAATTCAAGACTCGGTCTATTCTTCTGACGCCGCATCAGGCTCTCCCAGAATCCGATGAGGCGAATGTTATTGGGATTGAGCTATGCTCCCTGCAACATGGCGTTTATAATTTTGGATTTTTTGGCGTTAAGAATTCGCCCATTGGGCATGAATACGCTAATTGGTGGCGAGCACGGTGCAAGCGTTTCTGTTATTCCGACATTCCAAATGGCATATTTACCGATCAACGATGGAATGATCTTGTGCCGGCATTTTTCCCTGAAGTCGAAGTGTTGCGGGAGTCGCGGTTCAATGTTGCGGTTTGGAATACGACGCGGCGCAAGATGGCACGACGAGATGACGGACAGTGGATGGTTGATGATAAGCCGCTTGGTTTTTATCATTTTACGGGGATTGATTCGGGTGCTCACTATCGAATGATTGGACAATACAGTTGCTCGCCTAAAGCTCAGACGGTCTTTGTGAAATGTTATGAAGCAAAGATGCGTAAGGCCGCAAATGATCCGCTTTGTCAGCGTCCTTGGGCGTATCTCGCCTATAAACAAGGCGGAGCAATTATGCGCAAGATGCGAACTTATGTTCGCGAGGATTCAAATATGGGCAAACTGTTCAGAGATCCTTTTGATAGAAATGAGAAACCACGCAGTTTTTACGATTGGTATCAGCAGAATGTAGCCTGCGACCAAGACAAGCTTTGCGGCTCTGAAACGGAGCGATTCCAGCAACTTTTAAGAATTAACGAGCGAATCCGCCGTGAGAACAGAGAGATGCAGAATTCTAAGTCATGGCGGATTACCCAGCCACTAAGATCGATGATGTTGAAAGTTCGCGAATCGCGTTGGTATTTCTTGGCAAGAAAATTCAAAGAGAGTCTACGTAAGTACGGCATAAATTTGACCTTGCGAAAGGTCTTCGTATATGTCGTCGTCAACGGCGGAAGATCTAGATATGAGAAGCACCTTCTCAAGATTGAGGATGCTAAAAAAAATCAAGATATTGTGAAGGTGCAACATTTCGTATTGACGGAAGAATTGCTTTCGCGTGTTATTTGCGAGCCGAATGTCGAAGGGAAGCCGTGCAAGGTGTCAGTTATCATCCCTGTCTATAACGGACTGAAACATCTGGAACGCCTAGTTCCAGGGTTACTTGCGAACACGCCCGAAAGTGTTCCATTGCAGTTCATTGATGATGCAAGCTCCGATGAGAAAGTCAGGAAGTTTCTCGATGAACTTTCGGATCAATACCGAAATCGGGTCTGTGTTGTGCGGCATCATATAAACTATGGATTTGTCAAGTCTGTCAATGATGGACTAAAAAGAACATCAGGAGATGTTATCATCCTCAATTCGGATACACAGGTTCCGTCACACTGGGTCGAACGCTTATATTCCGCCCGAACGCCCAACACTGGATCGGTGACTCCTTTTTCAAATGCTGCTGCGCTCCTCAGTTTCCCATCTCGTGAGGGTAATAATCGCGATTTGATAATGAGTGTCCCTTGTGAGCGAATCGATCAAGCCTTTCATGGGCTCAATATCAAGCCAGAACTCCGTCATGCTCCATCTGGTGTCGGATTTTGTATGTTAATGATGCGTAAGGCGATTGATAAGGTTGGGCTTTTTGACGAAAAGGCTTTTGGCAAAGGGTATGGTGAAGAGGTTGATTGGTGCGTTAGAGCTTTCAATCACGGTTTTGATAATGTGATTGCTTCAGATCTGTTTGTTGCACATTATGATGGAGGCTCATTTACGGAGCAGCAGAAGGGGATGGAGGCTCGTGAGCATGAGAAGATTTTCTCCCTCAAGCATCCTGATTTTCACGGTCGACATTACCTTAGGCATTTTGAGAAAATTGAACCATATTGGGAACTGGTGCGAAACATGGCGGCCCTTCGTCTTTTTACGCAACCCGAATTTAAACCATTAATTGTGATAGGGAATCATCTAACTGGAGGGTCGGCCGACTTCTTGCTCAGATATGATCAACAAATCAAAAGGTCGATTATTTATCTCCGTCCGCTTGATCATAGGCTCTCAATTGAAGTCAGGTATCATGAGGTCCAAGTCGTGTTTGAGGCCGAGAACTTGGAGTTGCTGTTCCGTCGCAATTTGATTATTTCGGCTACGGACATTTTTGTCAATCACTTTCTCAAGTGGGAATTGTATTTTGGCGACGTGTATTTCTCCTCCTCGACATACTATAAGTTCGTTAATCTTTTGGTTGACCTCAAGGAGCGGACTGGAGCGAAGGTTCACTTTATGTTTCATGACTTCTTTTCTGTGTGTCCGAGTTATACATTGCTCAACGCAAACGATAATTTCTGTTTCCCCGATGCATGCACACGGAAATGCAAGGGGTGCGTCGCTCGCCTTAATCTTGATCTTGGAATCTTTTCTGTGGCGGACATCGATGCTTGGCGCAAAGAGGCAAGCCGGTTTTTCGCTGCATGTGATGAAATAAGATTCTTTTCCGATAATACGAAATCAATTGTTACGAAGATATTTAGACTTCAGGCAAAACAGATGACTGTGGTGCCGCATGAGCCGTTGGTGAAATTTAAGCCGCAGGTATTTCCATTGGGGAAGAGTTTGGTTATTGGAGTTGTTGGCGGTATTAACAAATGCAAAGGCGCTGATTTTCTTGGCGACTTCGCTCTTTATCTCAAGCAACGCAATCCTTGTGCACGTATTGCTATCATTGGGGAGGTGGATCATCCGCCTTATCCTGACAATGTAATCGTGCATGGTCGCTACAATAGGTCCGAATTGCCGGTACTTCTTAAAAAGTATAATGTCAATGTTGGCTTTATTGCGTCAATTTGGCCTGAAACCTTCAGTTATGTTACGCAGGAGTTGATGATGCTGGATTTGCCACTTGTTTGCTTCGATCTTGGAGCGCCAAGGGATCGTATTATGAAATACAAAAAGGGAGCGATTATAAAGAGTATTTCTTGCCAATGCGCATACGAGGCCATTGAAAAGTTGATGCAAGAACTAAAAATATTGAAATCATGAAAGTCAGCAATACAAGTATAGATAGTGTGAAGATTGTCGAGCCGGATGTTTTCGGCGATAATCGCGGGTGGTTCTGCGAGCAGTACAACGAGGCGCGGTATCGGGCGGCGGGAATCAACGCGGCGTTCGTGCAGGACAATGAGTCGTTTTCGTCAAAGGGCGTCGTGCGCGGCTTGCACTGGCAGGCTGGTGAACATTGCCAGGCCAAACTTGTGCGTGTGATCCGCGGAGCTGTATGGGATGTCGCGGTTGATGTCCGAAAAGGTTCGCCGACATTTGGCAAATATGCGAGCGTAGTGTTGACGGGCGAGAATAAGAAGCAGTTTTTCATTCCCCGCGGCTTTGCGCATGGATTTGTTGTGCTGGAAGATGAAACTCTGTTCTCCTACAAGTGCGACAACCTCTACTGCAAGGAATCCGAGCGCGGCCTCATGTTCAACGATCCTGCATTGAAGATTGAATGGCCGAAGATTGATGTCGAAATCAAACTTTCCGAGAAGGACCGGAAACACCCCTGTCTTGCGAGCATAGAACCGTGGGAGGGCTTGGAATGAAAGTGCTGTTGACTGGCGGGAAGGGCATGTTGGGCCGGACGATTTGCCGTGTGCTAGGCGGTCAGTTCGAGATTGTGCCGACAGATTTGCCGGAAGCTGATATTACAGACGAGGTTTGCATCGATCGTGTTATAGCTGAGGCGCATCCGGATGTTGTTGTCCATTGTGCGGCGGCTACGGCAGTGGATGCATGCGAGTCGAAGGTTGATTTTGCGTATTGTCTCAATGCGCGCGGAACGGCCAATGTTGCGACGGCCTGTAATCGGAACGGTGTTCGCCTGATTGCTATTTCAACAGACTATGTCTTTGATGGCGACCTCGATCGTCCCTATAACGAATTCGACCGCGCAACTGGAGGACACACGGTCTATGGCAGGTCGAAGTTCGCGGGCGAGGAGCTGGTCCGCACCCTTTGCCCCAACCATTGTATTTGCCGCATCTCGTGGTTGTACGGGTTCGGCGGCCCGAGTTTTGTTCATTCGATGCTCAAGCTCGCAGATGGAACCCACCCAGTCCTCAAGGTCGTCGATGACCAGCGTGGCAATCCCACGAGTGCAATCGCAGTTGCGCGGCAGTTAGGCGATCTTTTGTTGCGTCCCATGCTTTGCGGCACATTTCATATGACTTGCGAGGGTGAGGCAAGTTGGGCTGAGTTTGCCCGAGAGATTTTCCGGATTGCAGGAAAAGAGCAAGCGATACTTCCTTGCGCAACTGAAGAATTTCCCCGTCCGGCGCCACGCCCCAAGAACTCGCGGTTGGACAAGTTTATGTTCCGCATAAGTGATATGCCGCAGATGCCAGATTGGCGCGTGGCGCTTGCAGAGTTCATGAAGGAGGAGTTTGGCTATGGCGCGTAAAGGTATAATTTTGGCTGGAGGAGCGGGAACGCGGCTTCATCCGCTCACAAGGGTTGTCTCTAAGCAACTTTTGCCGGTTTATGACAAGCCGATGATTTTCTATCCGCTTTCAACGTTGATGCTGGCGGGTATTCGCGACGTGCTTATCATTTCAACACCGGCTGATTTGCCTAATTTTGAGCGTCTTTTGGGAGATGGTTCCTCCTTGGGCATGAAATTTGCCTATAAGGCGCAAGAAACCCCCAATGGTCTTGCGCAAGCATTCGTCTTGGGAGCGGAATTTCTGGGCGATGACGATGCCTGCCTGGTGTTGGGCGATAATATTTTTTATGGGGCCAATCTGCCGGAACTGCTCAAGATTGCCATGGATAAAAAGGAGCCGACAGTATTCGGCTATCGCGTAAGCGATCCTGCGCGTTACGGGGTTGTCGAGTTCGATGCGAACGGGAAAGCCGTTTCTTTGGAGGAAAAGCCGTCAATGCCCAAGTCGAATTACGCGGTTGTCGGGTTGTACTTTTATCCAAATGATGTTGTCAAGAAAGCGGAACTGTTGAAACCAAGCGCGCGTGGCGAATATGAGATCACGGATCTTAATCGTGAATATCTTGAAGAAGGGAGATTGACCGTCGAGACGATGGGGCGCGGCTTTGCGTGGTTGGATACAGGTACGCACCAATCTCTCGCCGATGCGACGAATTTTGTCCGTGCGCTTATTGAGCGGCAAGGTTTGCAGATTGCATGCATTGAAGAGATAGCTTGGCGTAAGGGGTGGATTGATGGCATGCAACTTAAGCAACTTGCTGAAGCCTACGGGAAGTCCTCATATGGCGCATATCTTAAGAACTTAGTGAAAGGATTCTGATTGTTATGAGTTTCAATAAACGTTGTATTGTAACGGGTGGTGCTGGTTTCATTGGTTCTGCTCTTGTCCGGCTTTTGCTCAAAGAGACTGATGCCGATGTTCTCGTTGTGGACAAGTTGACTTATGCAGGCGTGCCGGAATCTCTGAAGGAGGTCGGGCTGAACGCTGCAGATCTCACATCTTCCAATCCTCGCCTGAAATTTCTTCGGGCGGACATCTGCGATCAGGCAATAATGGAAGATGCGTTTGAGACATTCAAACCGGATACTATATTTCATCTCGCGGCAGAATCCCATGTCGACCGTTCAATAGATGGTCCGGGCGAGTTTATTCGGACGAATATTGTCGGAACGGCGACACTCTTGCAGGTTGCGCTTAAATGGTGGAGGGGGAATCCTTCTTTTGTGTTTCAACATATTTCAACCGACGAGGTATATGGGACGCTTGGGGCTACAGGTTTCTTTTCTGAAAAGACGCCGTATTCACCGCATTCACCGTATTCTGCTTCGAAGGCGAGTTCGGATCATCTCGTGCGTGCTTGGCACGACACTTATGGGTTGCCCGTAAAAATAACAAATTGTTCGAATAACTATGGCCCATATCATTTTCCCGAGAAGTTGATCCCACTTGTGATTTTGAATTGTCTTGAATGTAAGCCACTGCCTGTTTATGGGAAAGGCGCTAATGTTCGCGATTGGCTTTATGTTGATGATCACGCACGCGCGCTTTTACTTGTTAATGAGAAGGGGGGTGTTGGTGAGACCTATAACGTAGGCGGCCATAATGAGCGGACAAATCTTGACGTAGTTAAAACAATATGCAAGATTATGGACGATTTACGGCCACGTGCTAATGGTGTGAGTCATGATTCGCTTATTACATATGTATCTGATCGGCCTGGCCATGATTTGCGTTATGCGATTGACCCTTCAAAACTCATGAATGAACTTGGATGGAGGCCAAAAGAGAACTTTGAAACAGGTATCCGCAAGACGGTGCAGTGGTATCTGGACAACGAATGGTGGTGGAAGCCTATACATGAGAAACGATATTCAGGGCAACGGTTGGGACAAGTATGATTGATGTCCTTCTCGCAACACATCGGCCCAACGCGGCGTGGTTGAAGGAACAGATAGACTCTATCCTTTCTCAGAAAGGGGTAGAGATTAATCTGATACAGCGAGAGGATGTCGAGGGGTTTGGGGCCTGCGGCAACTTCGGTGCGCTGCTGGAGCGGTCAAGGGCGGACTACGTGGCCTTTTCCGATCAAGACGATGTTTGGCTACCCGAAAAACTCGCTATTTCCTTGGAAAAAATAAGAGAGTTGGAGATGCGTTGGGGGAAAGAGACACCTCTTCTTGTTTTTACGGATGCGTATGTTGCGGACTCAACCTTACATGTTTTAGGTACAAATTTCTCTCGGCAGAGAATCAATGTCAAGTCTATGTCGTCTTTTCCACGGTTGATGATGCAGAATTTTATTCCCGGCAATGCAATGCTTTTTAATGCAGCGCTGCGAACTAAAGCGGGAGCAATTCCTCGATCGGCCATGATGCATGATTGTTGGTTGGCGTGGGTTGCGACAGCTTTCGGACATATAGGTTTTGTGGACAGCCCCTTGTACTATTATCGACAGCATGTAAGCAATGTCATCGGGGCGTCAAGATTTTCTCTCGGATTAGTTAGGAAGCGTTTTACCGAAGGACGACATGAATTTCGACGGCGGTTGGAAATGAATGTTCGCCAAGCGCAGGCGTTTGTGGAACGTTATAGGGATTCCTGCCCGGAATCCGTACGCGTGTTGGCGACTATAAATGGGCTGACAAAGTTTGAAAAATTATATGCCATCACGCGATATAAATTGTTTAAACAAGGCTTCTTGCGGAATTTGGCATTGTTTCTGTGGTGTTGAGACTCTTTAGTCAGGGGAGCATAGGGGGCACTATTAAAAGATAGTCTAATGAACATTGAACGAGTTTCTTTTCTGCTTGATTCCCCTGCAATCGGCGGCGGCGGCGAATATCTGCGGCAGCTGTCGGACGGATTGCCGGCGTGGTGTGAAAGCCGCGTGTTTTTCTCCTCTCGCGGCGAATGTACGGCGGGAGCGGTGAACGCTTGGCGTCCCGACATCATCCATGTAAACCATTTGCGCGCGCTGGCACAGTTGTTCGGGAATCCTTTCCGGCGTCCGAAGGCGCCCGTCGTTTTTGTCGTGCACGGCATTCATTTGCGGAAATACGACTTTCTGCCGCGGACGGTGGGGAATCGAGCGCGGCGTTCCCTGCGTTTGATGTTGGAGCGTTTCCTTTACCGCAAATGCGCCGCGCTTGTCGTTCTGACGGAGACGGATTGCGCCGAGGTCCTGCGGCTTTACGGAAGGGATCTTAATGTCGTCTGCATCCCGAACGGCGCGCCTGCCGCGCGTCCCCGCACGCCAAGCGAACCGAAGTTCCCGGCAGATGGATTCTCTTTTATTTGCGTCGGACGGTTTGATTTCCAGAAAGGGCAGGACGTTCTTCTTGGTGCGATAGCGAAAAGTGCGCAAGAACTGCGTTCCCATGGGCGACGCACGCTTTTTATCGGGGGAGGGAAGATGCTGCCCGAACTGGAAGCCTTCGCCGACAGTCACGGCATTCAAGATTTGGTCGAATTTGCGGGCGAATTGCCGAACGCGGCGGATTATCTGGCTTGCGGACGGATTCTCGTTGCGCCCAGTCGTTGGGAGGGGTTGCCGTTCCTGCTTATGGAGGCGGGCTTGCAGCGGAAGCCGGTTATTGCTTCGGATTGTCCGGGGAATCATGATCTCGTTCAAGACGGCGTATCCGGACGGCTCTTCCCGGTGGAAGATGTCGACGCGTTGGCTCGCCTTTTGATCCAGGAATGGCGTCCGGACACCCTGCAATCTTTCGGTGACGCCCTGTATCAACACGTCCAAGCCAACTATTCCCGTGAGCAGATGTGCGCCCGAACCCTCGCCCTGTGGCGTTCGCTGAAATTACAATAAAATATAAAAACAAGGTCGGACCTCTACTCTACATTTTAACGATAGGCTCTCTAGTCTACACCTCTACACGGCCAAAAACCGATAGGCCCCATCTATACCTCTACAACCCTACACGGTTTACCGTGCGGGGCGCAGGGGACTGCGCCCCCTACCCGAGGACGCCCCACGGCCCCCCCCCCCTCTACATCTTCTACATTTTCTACACGGTTAAATTTATCTCACGCAGAGATACGCAGAGCCACGCAGAGAGGCCCCCCATTCTACATTCTCTACACGGTTAAACTCTTCTCCACGATCTCCTGATCTCCACGGCCAAACCCGTGCGGGCGGCAGGGGACTGCCGCCCCTACCATTGGACGCCCCACGCCCCCATAAATCCTGTCCATCCTGTTAATCCTGTCTAAAACTACCTTCCCCCACTCTCTGTGTTCTCTGCGTCTCTGCGTGAGATATCCCCCCCCCTACCCCCCAATCCCCCCCTACATTTTCTACACGGTTAACAAACTCCGACGGGCGACAAAGGCTCCACTAACG
>ERZ808252.1248-NODE-1248-length-19541-cov-3.250282_pt1 | contig 19541 bp, 15 predicted proteins | sample MGYA00521242_ERZ808252 | MGnify/ENA primary metagenome ERZ808252 (study PRJEB31516, sample SAMN03275581) | gut metagenome | biome: mammalia-associated habitat; material: feces | host: Papio cynocephalus | place: Kenya | collected 2012-08-07 ...
CAACAATTACACCAATAATTCAATATGATGCAATCCCTGTATTTGTTGATGTAACAATTCCCCAATACAATATTGATGTTACCAAGCTAGAAAAAGCACTTTCTCCGAAAACGAAGGCCGTCATGGTTGCACATACTCTAGGGAATCCTTTTGATTTACAAGTTGTAAAGGAGTTTTGTGAAAAAAATAAATTATGGCTAATTGAAGATAATTGTGATGCTTTAGGAAGTCAATATACGGTTAATGGAGAAACCAAGTACACTGGCACTTGGGGGGACATCGGAACATCTAGTTTCTATCCTCCCCATCATATGACAATGGGAGAAGGTGGATGTGTATACACAAATAATCCAAAACTAAATCGTTTAATTCTCTCTTATAGAGATTGGGGGCGTGATTGTGTTTGTCCTTCTGGCCATGATAATTTTTGTGAACATAGATTTGATGGCAAATATGGAGAGCTACCAGTAGGATATGACCATAAATATGTTTATAGTCATTTTGGATACAATCTAAAAGTAACAGATATGCAGGCTGCTATTGGTTGCGAACAACTAAAAAAGTTCCCAACATTTATTGAAAGAAGACGGCATAATTGGAATCGCCTTCATAATGCATTGAATGTTATTTCTGACAAGGTATTTTTGCCAGAGCCAGCATTGAATAGTAATCCTTCTTGGTTCGGATTTTTAATTACACTAAAGCCTGATAGTGGTTTGAATCGAAATGATATAACACAGTTTATAGAAAAGCATAATATTCAAACGAGGCTTCTGTTTAGTGGTAATATCATTAAGCATCCATGTTTTGATCAAATTCGTGGTACGTCTGCCTATAGGGTTGTTGGAGATTTAAAAAACACAGATTATATAATGAACAATACTTTCTGGGTTGGAGTTTATCCTGGAATGACGGATGAAATGATTGACTATATGGCTAAAATTATTATTGAGGCTGTGTTAGAAAAGAATTGATATTTTAAAGGGGAATTATATGATAAGTCTCTTAGATTGCACGTTGCGTGATGGTGGATATGTAAATGATTGGAAATTTGGACATAATAATATAGTTGGACTTTTTGAACGAATGGTTGCCTCTGGAGTTGATATTATAGAAATAGGTTTTTTCGATGAAAGAAGGCCATTTGATATTGATAGAACTATTATGCCAAATACAGAAAGTGCAAATATCATTTTTAATGGTTTGGATAAAAAAAATTCTATGGTCGTTGCTATGATTGATTATGGTACATGTTCTATCAAAAATCTCCAACCTTCGAAAGACACTTTTATTGATGGTATAAGGGTTATTTTTAAAGAGCATCTAATGAAGCCAGCTTTAGAATATTGCCGACAAGTTAAGTCTCTTGGATATAAAGTATTTGCACAACTTGTCTCTGTCACTACATACACAAATGAAGCATTTAAAGAATTATCTGAAATTGTTAATGAGATTGAACCATATGCTTTGTCAATGGTCGATACTTATGGTTTGCTATTTCCTGATAGGTTATCTTGCATTTACAGTGAACTAAATAGCTTAATTTCTCCAAATATTTCAATTGGGTTTCATGCCCACAATAATTTTCAAATGGCATATGCAAATTCTTTAACTTTCCTAAATAGGAGTGATGAGCGCAATCTGGTGGTTGATGGAACATTGTTTGGGATGGGAAAAAGCGCAGGTAATGCTCCGATAGAGATGCTAGCAATGACCCTTAACAAACAGTATGGTAAGACTTACAAGATAGGCCAAATGCTAGAAGCAATTAGTGAAAGTGTAATGCCTATATATATTCATTCACCTTGGGGATATAAAACGTTTTTCTACCTCTGTGCAAAAAATGAGTGCCATCCAAATTATTTATCATACCTTGAGGGCAAGAACAATTTATCAAAAACGAAGATAGATTATATCTTGTCAAAAATTGAACCTACAGAAAAGAAACTTCTGTACGATAAGGATATCGCTGAAAAGGTATATCAGGAGTACCTAAGAGAAAAAGATTTTGATGAAAAAATGGCTAATAAATTTGTTCCAGAAATTAGTAACAAGAAGATTTTGCTAATTGGACCTGGAAAGAATATAAAACTACAAGGGCAATCAGTAAGTTCGTTTATAAATAAGGAATCACCTTATGTAATTTCAATAAATTACATTCCAGATAAAGTGCCTATTAACTGTGTTTTTATTACAAATAGTGGAAGATATCATGAAATGTCTAGTAATTTTATTTTTGCTGACAATAATGAAATCAAAACAATTGCAACAACAAATGTTGAAGCAAAGGAAAAGACATTTGACTTTGTTATAAATCGAGAACCATTACTTGAATTAGATCAGAGTATTAAAGATAATTCATTCCTGATGGCCTTAAAGTTATTGATTCGCCTTGGAGTTCGAGAAGTATACTGTGCAGGTTTTGATGGCTACTCAGAAGATGATGACAATTATTTTGATCCTCAGATGGAATATGCATTTGTAAAAAAAGAGGCTAGTTTATTAAATCAACATATAAAGACGATGGTTAAGAAATTCAGAGATAAAATTAATATTACATTTATAACATTCTCTGCATATGATTATGAGGAGGATATTAACAGTGCTTCAATTTAATCTTGCTATCTTTGATTTAGACGGTACCTTATTGGACACATCTAGTGGTATTGTTGATTCTATCAGGGATACAATGATTTATTTTAATCGCAAGATTCCAAGTGATGATGAGTTGCTTAAATTTATAGGACCACCTATTCAGGATTCATTCAAATGTTATTATGGTTTAACGAAGGAAGAAACTGAAGAAATGGCCACCGTATTTAGGCAAATATATAAAGATGTACATTTATTGAAAGCTAAACCGTATGACGGAATATATGACTTACTCTTAGCTTTAAAGAGGAATAGTATGCATATTGCTGTCGCAACAAATAAGCGCATTGATTATACAAAAATACTTCTTCAGGCATATGATTTTTTGTCATTATTTGATGTCATATGTGGATCCGATTTTGACCAAAAAAAGAGAAAGAAAGATATCATTTATGACGCTATAAAAAGCATTGGATCTGATGATTTGCGAGCGGTAATGGTTGGTGATACGTTTGGAGATTATGATGGAGCTAGACTTTGTGGCTTACCTTTTATTGGTATTACTTATGGTTTTGGTTTTAAAAAAAAAGAAGAGATATTGAATTTTAATGGTGTTAAATATGTTGCATCTAATGTAAATGAATTAGAAAACTATTTATGCGAGGATTTTAAATGATTATTAAAGTCTCAGAGTATCTATCAAATTTTTTCGTAAATAATGGTATAATGGATTGTTTTATGGTAACAGGTGGTGGAGCAATGCATCTTGATGATGCAATTGGACATCAGAAAGGAATGCATTGTGTATTTAATCACCATGAACAAGCATGTGCTATTGCCGCAGAAGCTTATGCCAGATCAACAGGGAAAATAGCCCTTGTTTGTGTTACTAGTGGTCCTGGTGGAACTAATGCTATTACTGGAGTTGTTGGCGGTTGGCTTGATTCTATTCCAATGTTTGTGGTTTCTGGACAGGTAAAGAGGGAAACAACAATTTGGAGTTGTCCTGAAATTGGACTTAGACAACTTGGGGATCAAGAATTTAATATTGTTGATTCTGTACGAAATATGACAAAGTATTCGGTAATGATTACCAATCCAAATGAAATAGCTTATCACTTAGAAAAGGCTCTTTTTTTGGCTCTTACTGGTCGTCCAGGGCCTGTTTGGCTTGATATTCCACTTGATGTTCAAGGGGCGAGAATCGACACGGATGATTTACTACATTTTAATGCAGAAAAGGAATTTAGTAATACAAAAAAAGCAGTGATTGATGCAAAAATAATACTGGATAAGCTTAATAAAGCTAAGGCTCCTTTGCTTTTGGTCGGAACAGGTGTTAGAGTTGGTGATGCAAAAGATGAAGTTTTAAAGCTTATTGATAAACTTAAAATTCCTGTAGTGACAGCTTGGAATGCTAATGACATTGTGGCTTTTGACAACCCATATTTTAGTGGAATGCCGGGAACTGTAGGAACTAGGCCTGGGAACTTTGCTGTCCAAAATTGTGATTTACTTCTTAGTTTAGGATGTAGGCTAAATATTAGGATGATTGGATATAATCATTTTGACTTTGCGAAAAATGCCTATAAGATTATTGTTGATATTGACGAAAAAGAGCTAAGGAAACCAACTATTAAGCCAGATATGCCGATTTGCTCTGATGTAAAGGATTTTATCAAAGCTATATTAAAAGAAGAATACACACCTAACGCCGAGCATGAGAGATGGGTTAAGTGGTGTAAAGAAAAATTAGTTAGATATCCTTCTGTTTTGGCAAAGTATCATGATCCCTTAAATAAAAAGCTTAACCATTATGTGTTTACAGAAATGCTTTTTGACAGATTGAAAGAAGATGATAGAATTGTCTGTGGAAATGGTGCAGCCTGTGTAATTACTTTTCAAGCATGTAAAATAAAACAAGGGCAGCAATTGTTTACAAATTCTGGTTGTGCTGCAATGGGATATGGCTTGCCTGCTTCTTTAGGAGTTGCAGTATCTAACAATTCAAAAAGGACAATTTGCATCGATGGTGATGGAAGTGTCATGATGAATATCCAGGAATTAGCAACTATAAAGCAGAACAATTTAAATGTTAAACTTTTCATCATTAATAATAATGGTTATTTGTCGATTAGACAGACTCAAAGAAATCTTTTCAAACCTCCATTTATAGGTATTGATAAAGAGAGTGGTGTAGGCTTCCCTTCCTTTGAAAAGCTGTCAGAAGCGTTTGACATTCCGTATTTTAAAATTGTCAATGAGAAAGATTGTAATAGTAAAATGACAGAGATTCTTTCTTTAAAAGGTCCTACAGTGTGTGAAGTAGTAGTTGACCCTTCTCAGAATTTTGAGCCAAAATCTTCATCTAAGGTTCTTCCTGATGGTAAGATTATTTCTCCATCTCTAGATGATATGGCTCCATTTTTATCACGAGATGAATATAAAGCAAACAGGTACATTTATGAAGAATAGAAGAATTAATTCGGTAGTAATTACGGGCCCTACAGGTGCAATTGGTTATGCTTTGTGTAATCTTTTGTTAGAGAAGGGCATTAAGGTATATGGTGTTGTAAGGCCTAGTAGTAGCAGAATTAATTCCATCCCAAAGGGTGTCGAAATAATAAAGTGTGATATTTCTAATTATTCAAATCTACCTAAAATGATAGCAGATGCTGATGCTTTTGTTCATCTAGCATGGTCAAACACTTTCGGGGAAGGTAGAAACGATATGCCTTCTCAAATTGCGAATATCCAATATGCGATAGACGCAGTAAATGCCGCAAGTGTTATGAAATGCAATGTTTTTGTTGGAGCAGGCTCTCAAGCTGAATATGGAAGAGTTAATGCACCTCTAAAACCAGAAACACCATGCTTCCCTGAAAATGGATATGGAATGGCAAAATTATGTGCGGGAGAAATGACTCGTCTAGAGTGTGATAAACTTGGAATAGATCATATTTGGATGCGAATTCTTTCTGTGTATGGTCCTCATGATAATCCAAATTCCCTTATCTCATATACAATTGATATGTTAAAAAAAGGAGAAAAACCAATCTTAACAAAATGCGAACAAATATGGGATTATTTATATTCTGATGATGCTGCCATGGCTTTTTTGCTTGCGTTGATGCATGGTAAAAATGGAGCTGTATATCCATTGGGAAGTGGTAATGCAAGACCACTTAAGGAGTATTTAATATGTCTGCGTAATATAGTGAACCCAAAAATAGAGCTTCAGTTTGGTGAAAGAGAATACTCAGATAAGCAAGTTATGTGTTTAAAAGCTGATATAAGTAAGCTGAAGAGTGATACAGGTTTTTCCCCAAAGAAATCTTTCGAAGAAGTATTAAATAAAAATGAAATATAATAAAAAGTAGAACAAAGAGTTATATGAACCTATTTATAAAGTTAGAAGAGTTTTTCTCTATTCGTATTTTTTTCTAAAATTTGTTTCTTTAATGGTGTTCTTAGACTTTTTATGATTTGTTGAGTGAAAGAAAAGTTTTTTTAAGTGGAAAGTGTTTAAATGAGAAAATGTATAAAACAAGAATTGGACATTTGTTTTTATATAAACAAAAGACGCATTATGTTGATTCCATAGTTTATAATGACATTAAATGAATTAAAATCGTAAGAAATGAAAAATAGAACTCAAGTTTTTTTGAATATAATTGGAAGTGTTTTTTTACTCTTTTCTCAATGGTTAATATCTGTTTTTATTGCAAGGTTCTATGATTTTGCTAATGCAGGGGTTTTCTCATTGGCCATGACTTATGGAAACTTAGTGTCGGTCATAGCTAGCTTTTCGTCCAGAAGCTATATGCTTTCAGATTCTGTGAATGTGTTTTCATATAATCAATATATTTCTTTTCGCATTTTTAGTTCTGTATTAAGTTTTTTGCTATGCTTATTGCTTTTATTTATTTTTCAATATGATATAAATACAAGTGCCTCTATTCTGTTTTATTCATTGTATTCGGTTTCAACAATGATTAGTGATATACTTTATGCAATATACCAAAAACAAAATCACTTAGAGTATTCCTTTTATTCTATGGCATTAAAAGGAATATTTTGTATTTGTTCATTTTTTATTTCATCTTTTTGTTTTAGAAGACTGCAGGTAGCTTTGTTTTTTATGTCTTTTTCTTCCTTTTTTACTTTTGTTTTTGTAGACATACCATTATATTCATCAACGAAAAAAAATAGAGAATCTTTTTGTTTGGATTTTAGTAAAATTTCTATTTTGGTGAAAGAGTGTTTTCCTATAATGATGTCAACATTGTTACCAAGTGTTGTTGTTTCTGTACCTCGTTTGGTCGTACAGAAATATCTTGGAGATGAGCTCCTTGGAATATATGGTAGTATCTTTTCTCCTACAGTTCTTATAAACACGATAGTACCTGCACTTGTATTTTCTATAATCCCAAAATTGTCAGTAATGTGGTTGGAACATGATGTTAGGTCTTTTTTTCAATGTGTATTAGAAATTATTACTTTTACATTGATATTTGGTTTAATTTTATCTTTTGGTGCTTGGTTGTGTGGAAAGTTCTTTTTGGGCCTTTTGTATGGGAAGGAAATTCTTAGCTATTTTGATTTATTTTATTATGCAATTGCAACTACAGTTTTGAGTGCAACTGCTAGCACATGTACGGTATTGCTTACAATCATTAGAAAAACAAAAGTGAGTTTTGTTTGTACATTTGTTACACTTGTTATTGTGGTTGCTTTTTCTAATCTCTTTGTATCTAGTTGGGGGCTTTGGGGAGCGTCAATGTGTTTAATATGTGCCTATTTTGTTGAAGTTTTATTAAAATTGGTTATTCTTTGTAGGGAGGGAAAGAATGCTTGCAAAAAGAAAGTATGAGATAAAAAAATGGGAGTGGTTTTTTCTTTTTATTAGTACATTTTTATGTTTTTTGTTATTTTCTCATGAGGATATTATTACAACGGGAGATAATTCTTTAACGTTTTTCTTTTTTTCAAACCCATTAAAGTTTTATTCGAATAATTTTTATTGGTATAATGGATATGCTGCGAATTATATGCCAACTATCTATATTTTATTTGCATTTTGGAATGCTCCATTGGTGGCATTTAGTAAAATTATTGAAATATTTTTCGGGCATGGACTTTTATCAAATGCTTGGGGGGGCAATTCTATTTTTGTAGTTTACTACTACAAAATTTTTCCTATACTACTTTATTTTATATCAAGTATTTTAATATATAAGTTATGTATTAATCGATTATCATTCTCAAATGAAAATGCTATTTTGTGTAGTTTTCTATTTTTATCTTCTCCTTTTTCTTTTTTTTCACAGTTTATTTTTTGTCAATATGATATAATCGTTGTTTTCTTTATGCTTTTAGGATTGCAATTTGCCTTTAAAGAAGACATTACACGGCGTGATTGGGTATTATTTGATTTATTTTTTGGAATTGCTTTTACATGCAAATACTTTGTTTTGATTCCTTGGTTAGTGATTTTGTTTGTTCGAGAGAAGAATGTTTTTCGTATATGTCAAAATGCATTATTTTTCATCGCTATATTTGTAGCTGAGTTTTTGGTTGCTATATCGTGTGATTTTGAAAATTTTGTAGCAAATGTTTTCAATTTTCCAGCAATTGATTTTGCTACGCATGGACTATATATAGAATCAATGTTACATATAAAAATTTTGCCTCTTTTCTTGATGATAATGGTTGTTGGAGCTTTTTTCTCAAATCCCACTTCTTTCAATGACTGTATAAAAGAATGCTTATTTTATTGTTGTGGTGCTTGTTTTTGTTTTTTTTCTCTGATGACATTTTACCCTCAATGGATTATGTTTGGTACAATTTTTTGGACTCTTTCTTTTTTTTATTGTGATAACTCTGATAGGTTTTTATGGCTTGAGCTTCTTGCCTTTATATCGTTTGTAATGTTTGTAGTTTATTTCTTTAAGGGAAGTGTTGACGAATCTTTATTAAAAAAAGGAATACTGAATGGAGTTCTTGGGAAAAAAGATGCTTCAAATGTTACAATGTCTTCCCTTTTTGGATTTTTGTCGAAGAAAACTTTTGTAGATCTTTTTTATACTTTTTTTGTTGGGTTTCAATTTGTATCGTTTTATTATAGAAATCCACAAAAAAACATATGTGAAAAACCTTCCTTCTCATTTGAGACAGGGTTTCACTTTTTTATTTTTTTTAGAATAGCTATTGTAATTCTTATATTTGTCATTCCTGCATGTCTTTGTATCCCAAGTTATTTGAAAAGCCCAGACTTATTATGGAAAAGAATGTGTTATAATTACACAAATCAAAAAACCGGAAAGTTTTATAGAGAACAAATACCAGTAAATAGCGTAGCAGAAGGTGAGCGACATATTTCTCAGGTTGCAACTTTGGAAGGTTTTGCAATAAAAAAAGTTGAAACGGTTGTTAGTGTTCAAGGTGTTTTTTCTAGTGAATCAACTATTGTTCTGGATGTGTATGATATGCAAAAAGAAAAAATTGGAACTTCATTTTTTAAACTAAGTGATCAGTTTGATATAAACGAAGAGTTGTTTCCTTTATGTCTTAACGAGGCAATATTAGAATTTGTCTTTGAAAATGAAATTTATGTAAAAAATGGTGAACAGTATTTTTTCGATTTTAGGGTTGAAAATGGTACAGATTCTTCTGAGATTTTTCTTTTCAAAGATTTTTCTGAGGTAAAGTGGGATCCTGATACTTTTCTATTTGATTACTCAAATGATTACGCTATTATTGACGGTGAAAATGTCAAATACAATCTATGTTTAATGATTAAAGGAAAGGGATGTAAATAGAATGAGTGTAATAAATGTTTTATATCAGCATGATGATAATTATGCCATATATGGAGGAGTATCGTTGGTGTCACTTCTAGAAAATAATAAAAGTGCTGAAAATATAAATGTTTTTTTCTGCGATTCTGGTTTAAGTGAAAAGTATAAAAAACAATATGAAGAGATTATAAAAAAATATAAGAGAAATATCTTTTTTATCTCCGCTAAGCCAATAGTGGATAAGTTTTCTTGCGTTGGATTCCCTAAATATAGAGGATCATATGCGACTTATATGAAATTATTTTTAATAGACCTGTTGCCACCAGAAGTTGAAAGGATTTTTTATATTGATAGCGATACTTTGATTTTAGGTCAATTAGATAACTTGTTCGAATTAAATTACTCAGAAAAGCCTATATATATGTGCATTGATGCGATTGCTAGTCTTTTTAAGAACACGTTTGGATTTAAAACTGATGAACCCTATTATTGTGGTGGAACAATGCTATTTAATGTAAAATTATGGAAAAAAAATAATTGCATAAATAGGTTATTCGATTATGCATTGAATCAAAGATCTTCATATTATGATGCAGATCAGGGACTTTTAAATCGTGTTTTGTTTCATGAAATCGGAACACTTCCACTTGAATATGATTATACATATTTTAATTCTATCTACAGTGATAGACTAGTAAGGAAAGTTTTATCTAAATCTACATATTATTCCTTAGAAGAAATGAAAAAAGCGCGCAATAATATCGTTGTTCTTCATTTTATGCGTTTTCTAGGTGAATCTCCATGGCATAAAAAAACACTTCATCCTCATAAAAATTACTTTTATTTCTACTTAAAACTTTCACCCTGGTATGAAAATTTTATTCCAGAGAAACCGTCGCGCCGTCCTTTCTTCTTAATTGAAAGGTTATTATATTTGATTCTTCCAAAAAGTTTTTTTCTATTTATTTTTTCTAGTTTTGAAAAAATATATGTAAAAAAGTGTGATAATACACTGAAAAGAAATAATCCTAAGAATATTAGTTTCTAATTGCGGAGGGTAAATGAAGGGAATTATTCTTGCAGGGGGAGCAGGAACTAGGCTCTATCCTTTGACACGAGTTACATCAAAACAGTTATTACCTGTTTATGATAAACCAATGATTTACTATCCTTTGTCAACGCTTATGCTTGCTGGGATAAAGGATATTCTCATTATATCTACGCCACAAGATACACCACGCTTTGAAGAATTGTTAGGTAATGGAAAAAACTATGGGGTTAAACTCAGTTATGCTGTTCAGCCTAGTCCAGAAGGACTAGCTCAGGCTTTTATTATAGGTAAAGAGTTTATCGGAGAAGACGCTTGTGCCATGGTTTTGGGTGATAACATCTTCTATGGTAATGGCTTTGGTTCTATTTTAAGAGATGCAAAAAAGAACGCAGAAGAGAATAAGAGAGCAACAGTCTTTGGTTACTACGTATCAGACCCAGAAAGATTTGGAGTAGTAGATTTTACCGAAGACGGAAGAGTTAAATCTATCGAAGAAAAGCCAAAGAAGGCAAAGAGTAATTACGCCGTTACTGGACTCTATTTCTATCCAAAAGGTGTAAGTGAAAAAGCATTAAAGGTTAAACCTAGTGGGAGAGGTGAATTAGAAATCACAACTCTAAACCAACTTTATTTAGAAGATGAAAGCCTAGATGTACAGCTTTTAGGAAGAGGCTTTGCTTGGCTCGATACAGGAACTATGGACTCTTTAGTAGATGCTGCAGACTTTGTAAGAACAATAGAGAAGAGGCAAGGAATAAAGATTTCAGCTCCTGAAGAGATTGCATACAAGAATGGTTGGATAAATAAAGAAGAGCTCATTGAGTCTGCATCTCTATATGGAAAGAGTCCATATGGCGAGCATTTAAAAGCTGTAGCTGAAGAAAAGGTAAGGTATTAAAGGTGAAAGAGAAAACTATATTAGTTACAGGTGGAGCAGGTTTTATTGGTTCTAACTTTGTTTATCTACTTTTAGATGAACGGCCGGAATGGAAAGTTGTATGCGTTGATGCCTTAACTTATGCTGCAAATATACACACACTTAATAGAGCTTTAGAGAATAAGAACTTTGTATTCTACAAGGAAGATATAAGAAATAGAGATGGTATATTCTCTATCTTTGAAAAAGAAAGACCAGATGTAGTTGTAAACTTTGCAGCAGAAAGCCATGTTGATAGATCTATAGAAAACCCAGGAATTTTCTTAGAGACAAATATACTAGGTACCCAAGTTATGATGGATGCTTGTAGAAAATATGGAGTAGAACGCTTTCATCAGGTAGGTACAGATGAAGTATATGGAGATCTTCCCTTAGATAGGCCAGACTTGTTCTTCCATGAAGATACTCCAATACACACATCTTCACCTTACTCAACAAGTAAAGCCTCAGCAGATTTACTTACTCTTGCTTATCATAGGACATATGGCTTACCTGTTACGATTTCACGCTGTTCAAATAACTATGGTCCTTATCAATTTCCTGAGAAGTTGATTCCATTAATGATCAATAATGCACTCCACGATAAACCATTACCAGTTTATGGTAAGGGTTTAAATGTTAGAGACTGGCTATATGTTAAAGACCATTGCTATGGAATACTAGCTATTCTAGAGAAGGGAATGGTCGGGGAAGTTTATAATCTTGGTGGACACAACGAAAAGGCCAATATTGATATTGTTAAGATTATTCTAAAAGAACTAGGTAAGCCTGAGAGCTTAATAACCTATGTATCTGATAGAAAGGGCCATGACCAAAGATATGCAATAGATCCAAGTAAAGCCAATAAGGAACTTGGTTGGGGACCAACTACTATGTTTAAAGATGGCATTAAACTTACTATTGATTGGTACCTAAATCATCAAGATTGGATGGCAGAATGTACTAGTGGCGAATATACTAAGTACTACGAAGAAATGTATGGTAAGCGAAAATGAAAGTATTAGTTACTGGTGTTAATGGTCAGCTTGGTCATGACTCGATAAATGAACTGATAAGGAGAGGGCACTCTGTTATTTCGTCTGATATAACAGAGAGTTACTCCGGTGCTAATGATGAAACTAGTGTTGTTACATCTCCATATATGAAGATGGATATAACGAATAGTGAAGAAGTTATTGATGTAATAAAGTGTTCCTCTCCTGATGCTGTCATACACTGTGCTGCTTGGACTAATGTAGATGGTGCAGAGGATCCAATAAACAGAGATAAAGTCTTTAGAATAAATAGTGAAGGAACAAGAAACATAGCCGAAGCTGTAAAGAGTATAGATGCTAAGATGGTTTACATCAGCACCGATTATGTTTTTTCAGGATGTGGAGAAAAACCTTGGAGTGCAGATGAGAAAGACTTTGCGCCACTGAATGTATATGGAGAGAGTAAACTAGAGGGAGAAAAGGCTGTAGCTTCTATTCTCGATAAATACTTTATTGTTAGAACAGCTTGGGTCTTTGGCTTAAATGGTAAAAACTTCATTAAGACAATGTTAAACGTTGGTAAGACTCATAGTGAACTAAGAGTCGTAGATGACCAAATTGGAACACCTACATATACAAAAGATTTGGCTGTTCTTCTTTGTGATATGATAGAGAGTAATAAGTATGGCTTTTATAATGCAACAAATGAAGGTGGCTATATTAGCTGGGCAGAATTTGCAGCGGAAATCTTTAAAGAAGCAAACTATAATACAAAGGTTATACCTGTAACAACAGCTGAGTATGGACTAAGTAAGGCTAAACGCCCTTTTAATAGTAGACTTGATAAGTCTAAACTAATAAAGAGTGGTTTTAAGCCTTTACCTGAATGGCAGGATGCCTTAAAAAGATACTTAATTGAATTAGGAATTAACAAATGAGTCAGATAAAGGTAACTAAAGCACCAATAGAAGGGCTATATGTAATAGAGCCTACAGTCCATGGAGACAGTAGGGGATACTTTATGGAAACCTACAATTACAATGATATGAAAGAACATGGACTTGATATGGTCTTTGTTCAAGACAATCAAAGTAAGAGCAGTAAGGGGGTATTAAGGGGATTACATTATCAAATAAAACATCCACAAGGTAAACTTGTAAGGGTAATTAGAGGTAGAGTCTTTGATGTTGCAGTAGATATAAGAAAAGGTAGTTCAACATATGGTAAGTGGTTTGGAGTAGAACTATCAGAAGAGAATAAGAAGCAGTTTCTTATTTCTCCTGGTTTTGCTCATGGCTTCTTAGTCTTAAGTGATGAAGCTGAGTTTTGCTATAAGTGTACTGATTTCTATCATCCAGATGACGAAGGTGGAATAGCTTGGAACGATCCAACTATCGGAATTGTTTGGCCCGAAGTATTAGGAAGTTATAATGGTACAGCTAAAGCAGATGAATATACTTTATTAGATGGAACAAAGTTAAAACTAAGCGAGAAAGATCAGAAGTGGAGAGGTTTGACTGAGATATGAATAATCTACCTTCATTGCTTGGTTATTTATATATTTTTTTACCATTTACTATATTTGTTTTAACTTGGTTAAATTATTATTTTGCTTTACCTATGGTAATTTTTGTTGTATTGAGTGTGTATATTACTATAAAAAAGCATACATTTTATTTGTCTTTAAAGCAAGATTATAAAAAAATACTCGTTATTACAGTTATTATTTTTTGTTGGGTTTTTCTTTCGGGAATCTCGAAAAGAAGCATATTTCAAAACAATGATTCATATGTTAGAAATGGAATTCTTGAAGTATTAGTTAATGACAGCTGGCCCGTTGTTAAACAAGAGAATAATAGTTTAATAATGATGATTTATTATTTAGGTTTCTGGCTACCTGCTGCTCTTGTTGGGAAAGTGTTTGGTATTAGTGCAGCATATTTTTTTCTTTATGTTTGGGCTGCCTTAGGTGTTTTTATTACCTATCTGTTAATATCCAATATTTTGGGAGAGGTGAAAATATGGCCTTTACTTTTATTTATATTCTTTAGTGGATTGGATATTATTGGAGTTTTTGTTCGTGGAATTTACAATCCATCATCTCTTCAAAATCTCTCATTTATAAGTCATATTGAATGGTGGTCAGGAAAACAATTTTCAAGTTTTACGACACAATTGTTTTGGGTGTTTAACCAAGCTATTCCGGCATGGATTGCAACACTTCTTATTTTAAATCAAAAGGATAATAAGAGCGTTATTTTTATTATGGGGTCTTTGTTAATCCAATCGACTTTTGGTTTTGTGGGATTAATTCCTTTTTCAATATATGTCTCTTTAAGGAATGTTTGTTTTGACAAAAACACATCATTTTCAAAAAACTTTTTAATATACTGCAAAAGTTTATTATCCTTTGAGAATATTATTGGTGGTGGAATATCTGGGATTATATCTTTCTTATACCTGTTGGCAAATTATTCCTCTAGCAGTTTCCATTCAGTTTCAATTGGTGATAGTAATGTTTCTTTTATTGTTCTTGCTGTTAGATATTGTGCCTTTATTGCATTAGAAGTTCTTGTATACTATGTAATACTATTTCCATATCAAAAAAAGAATCCTTTATTTTATCTTTCATTTTTTGTTTTGCTCATTTGCCCTTTTATAAAAGTAGGCACTTCGGAAGATTTTTGTATGAGAGCATCAATTCCTTCATTAGTAGTCTTATACCTTATGGTGGCAGAAACAATAAAACAAATGAAAAGAGAAAAAAAGAGATTTTCGTTCGTAATTCTACTTTTTATCATCTTACTTGGAAGTATTACACCTTTTTTTGAGATCAATCGTACTGTATATAATACTTTTATATCTTTAAAAAATGGAGATGATCCTAGTCAGGGAGTTGCCACTAAAGATGAGATTGTTTCATTAAATAATTTTGGTGGAGAGATAAAATATAAGTATCAGAAAGTACTTTTTAATTTAAAATAAAAGATAATAAGGATAATTAAATGAGTAATAAGAAAATATCAGTAATGATTCCGTGTTACAATGAAAAAGATAATATAAATGCAATTGTAGATGCGGTTAAGAATGAGTTTAAAGAGAACTTACCTCAATATAATTACGAAATAGTAATCATTGATAATAAATCGACAGATGGAACACGTGAATTAATTCGTAAGATTTGCGAAGAAGATAAAAACGTGAAAGCAATTTTCAATATGAAGAACTTTGGGCAATTTAATAGCCCCTATTATGGAATTATGCAATGCTTAGGAGATTGTGTTATTCCTCTTTGCGCAGATTTCCAAGACCCTGTTGAATTAATCCATATTATGGTTGAAAAATGGGAAGAGGGTAATAAAGTTATATGCATGATTAAAGATAAAAGCAACGAGAATAAGTTAGTTTATTTTCTTAGAGGTATTTACTATGCTCTAGTCAAAAAAATGAGTGATGTAAAACAAATTAAACAATTTACGGGCTTTGGTTTATATGACAAGAGTTTTGTTGATGTCTTAAGAGAATTGAAGGATCCAATGCCATTTATCCGTGGAGTTGTTGCTGAATATGCACCAGATCACCTGGAAATAAAGTACACTCAGCCTAAAAGACGTGCAGGAAAAACTCATAATAATTTCTATTCTCTTTATGATGCTGCAATGCTGAGTTTTACAAGTTATACAAAGACTGGTCTTAGATTAATTACATTTGCAGGGTTTTGTATTGCTTTTGTAAGTTTTATTGTTGCACTTGTTTATTTAATCATGAAATTAGCTAATTGGCAGAAATTTTCTGCAGGTATTGCTCCTATTATTATTGGAATATTTTTAATGGGGGGAATTCAATTAGCTTCTCTTGGATTTTTAGGAGAGTATATTCTAAGTATTAACCAAAGAGTGATGAATAAACCTCTAGTAATTGAAGAAGAACGAATCAATTTTGACAGTAATTCTTAACTAAAATAGTATACAAGATGAAAAAGATTCTTTTTTTTACTGAGTCTCTAGCTACTGGAGTTCAATCATATATAACAGATTTATCTAATGAATTGGTTGATTCATTTGATGTTTATTTGGCTTATTCAATAAGAAGTAATCAAACGAGAGAAAACTTTAAATTTTTTTTTGATAAGAGAGTTCATTTTATAGAAGTAAAGAATTTCTGTAGAGAACTTAACCCTATTTTAGATATAAAAGCCTTTTTTGAAATGAAGAAAATTGCAAAAGAAATTAAACCAGATATTATCCATCTTCACAGTAGTAAGGCAGGGGCACTAGGACGTTTCGCTTTTAATGGAAGAAAAGTTCCTCTCTTTTATACACCTCATGGTTATAGCTTTGTTGCTGCAGAATGTAGTCCTTTAAAGAGGAAGATTTATTATTTTATAGAATGGCTTTGTGCTAGAAGAAGGTGTACTACTATTAGCTGTGGAAAAGGTGAGTATGAGGATACAAGAAAATTAACTAAAAACTCTCTTTATATTAACAATGGTATAAATATAGAGGATTTAGATTCAATTAAAGAAAAAGCAATTGTTTCTTCCCATCAATTTACTGTTTATACATTAGGAAGGGTATGCTATCAGAAAAATCCATTCATGTTTGAGAAAATCGCAAGTAGATTACCAAATATAAAGTTCATATGGATTGGTGGTGGAGAATTAGAAAACGAACTAAAAAGTTCCAATATAACAATTACTGGCTTTTTAGATAGGGAAAAAGCTTTGGACTACGCTATTAATTCTGATGTCTTTTTATTCACTAGCTTTGGTGAAGCTCTTCCAATGTCTTTATTAGAGTCTATGTATTTAGAAAAACCGTGTGTTGTCAGTGATGTTAAAGGTAATCATGATGTAATACAGAATAATAGAAATGGATTCTTATGTAATACTGTAGATGATTATGTAAATGCAATTAAAACTGTTCTAGACACAGATTGCTCTAGTATTATTAAAAATGCTTATTCTGATATACTGAATGAATATAATACGAAAGTAATGGTTAGAAAATATAAAGAAGTATACTTACATGCTTTGAAATGATCATGGTTTTTTTCATTAAGCTATATTTTGGTGTTTAAAGGAAGACAATATGAAAGTTTTGATATACTTAAGGGCGGATGAACTTGCTCCTTGTGGTGGTCCATTAGGTGTGGGGTTTTATTATAACGAGGAAATAAAAAAAAATAATAACTCTAATATTCAGTTTCTCCCTGCAAAAAGAATTAATGATACAAGAAATACTGCAAAAAAATATGTAAAAAAACTACCAAAATCATTATATAGGCTTCAACATGACTTAAGGGAGATTTTTTTTCTAAAAAAACTTTTTAGAGGTCGAGTTAAACCTGCACATGATATTGATTTAAATGAATATGACATTATCCACTTTCATGAGGCAAAAGATTTATTTATAGAAAAAGATCGGTTAAAAAATTATAGGGGTAAAATAATCTTTCAATCTCATACTCCTTCCTTCTGGAATGGAGAAATGTAGTGATTACTCTAAATTATATAGTATTTTTATTAGAGATTTGAAAAACAAGATGCTCAGTGTAGATAGATATGCCTTTTTAAGTGCAGATTATATTGTTTTTCCTTGTCCTGAGGCAGAAGAGCCATACATTGACAATTGGAGAGAATACAAAAGAATAAAAGAAGAAAAGGCGTCCTCTTTTAGGTATGTTTTAACGGGAATTAAACCTTGTTATGCCAAAAGAACTCCGATAGATGTACGAGAAGAATTGAATATTTCTCTCTCTAATTTCATTATTTCTTATGTTGGCCGACATAATTATGTAAAGGGATATGATAAATTCAAAAAAATTGGCTTAAGATTTATTAATGAAAATGAAAATAATTGGGTAGTTGTTGCGGGTAGACCTGGATTGATTAATTCTCCCCAAAATAATCGTTGGATTGAAATAGGTTGGACAAATGATGCTCATTCTTATATTGCCTCTTCTGATTTGTTTGTTTTGCCTAATCGTGTTACTTACTTTGATTTGGTGATGTTAGAAGTTTTATCCTTAGGTGTAATTGTTGTTGCTAGTAGAACAGGTGGAAATAAGTTCTTTGAGAGAGAAAATGTACCAGGGGTTTTCTTATATAATACCGAGGATGACGCTATATTATTAATTAACAAAATAAATAATATGTCATTAGAGGAACGAAAAGTATTAGGCAACAAGAATAAAGAGTTTTTCCTTAAGCATTTGACATTAGATTGTATGTACAATCAATATATTAAACTGTTAGATCAGATATACAGAGATTGTAATGCGTAAGAGTATAAAAAAGAACTTTATTTATAATCTTATTTACCAAGTATTTGTTATGGCTGCACCTCTTGTAACAACACCATATATTTCACGGTGTCTTGGTGCAGAGAGAATAGGGGAATATAGTTATGCATATTCTCTTGTAAGTTACTTCATGATTGCTGCAATTCTTGGAACAGCAACATATGCAGAAAGAGAAATAGCTAGATATCAAGATGATAAAGAAAAAAGAAGTTACCGTTTTTGGGATCTGTTCACGCTTAGGATAATTACTTCTTTTATATGCCTTGTTTTCTATTTTGTTTTTATTTCTATAACAAACAATGATTATTTATTGTCTCTCATTGTTTCTTTAAATATCCTTTCTGTTGCTTTAGATACTGTATGGGTATTTCAGGGAATGGAGGAGTTCGGGAAGATATCTCTAAGAAATATGTTTGTAAAGATTGTAGTAATAGCCTCAATCTTTGTATTTGTAAAATCTCCAGATGATATCTACATATATACTTTAATAATGTCACTTTCTCCTGTTCTCAGTGCACTAACGTTGCTTCCTTTTATTTCTAAGTACATATCTAAACCAAACTTTAAAAAGATTAAACCTTTCAAGGATTTTAAAAACATACTAAGGTTATTTGTGCCTACAGTAGCAATAAGTGTATATACAGTTCTTGATGTAACGATGATTGGGCTATTTACAACAACAAGAGTAGAAAATGGTTATTATGAACAAGCAACAAAACTATCAAAAACTGCATTAACAATAATAACTACTTTATCTACAGTGATGATGCCACGTATTAGCTATTACTTTGCAAAAGATGAAAAAGATAAAATTAAAGAGTATATGCTTAAAAGTTACCGATTTGCACTTTTCTTAGGATTCCCTATTTGCTTTGGTCTTATTG
>ERZ808252.1249-NODE-1249-length-19521-cov-4.993168_pt1 | contig 19521 bp, 15 predicted proteins | sample MGYA00521242_ERZ808252 | MGnify/ENA primary metagenome ERZ808252 (study PRJEB31516, sample SAMN03275581) | gut metagenome | biome: mammalia-associated habitat; material: feces | host: Papio cynocephalus | place: Kenya | collected 2012-08-07 ...
CCACTCCTGCCATGGAAAGGCAACGGATTCTGGCGGCTTCCTCGATTTTCGTTGCTTTTTGGTTTTCGGAAAATGGAAGTTTGTTCCAAATGGGAACTTCTGCGTTACCGTCCGTAAATTCATTTTCTAATACAGACGCTCATAGATGGCGCGCACCTCATCCCGGTCAAGTTCGGTATAATTGTTTGCCATCAGCCGTCCCTGGCTGGTCATTACATTTTCCGTAAAATCCTCCAGTTCTTCTTGGGACACGCCGTATTCGTGCAGTGCCTTTTTCGGGCAGAGGTGATTTAACAATTTTTCGAGTTCATCATACACTGCATTCTTGTCGCAGGCAAGAATTTCGGCAAGCATTGCATTGAGCTGCTGAATCCGCCCTTCCGGCGCTAACCGGAGATAGGACTTTAAAACTTCCGTGAAAATGGCGTAATTCGACTCGCCATGCGGCACATGATACCTTGCCCCCAGCGGATAACTCATCGCATGGACAGCGGCACAGCCCGCATTGCCAAACGCAATACCGGCAAATGTACTTGCCAGCTGAAATTCCTTCAGATCCGCCATACGTGCCTCTTCTCCCTCTGCCGCAATCCTCTTGTAACCCGCCAGGATCATATGGATCGCTTTCGTCGAATACATTCTTGTAAATGCATTGGCTTTGGGCGAAAGATACGACTCCACGGCATGGATCAGCGCATCGATCGAACTTGTTGCAAAGAAGCGGAATGGCAGCCCCTGCAGCAGTTCCGGGATCAACACCGCCGCGTCGGCAAACAATGCCGGCTCTGCCAGTCCCAGTTTGGTATGACGGCTTTTTAATTCCAATATGGAAATATTTGTCACTTCACTTCCCGTACCGCACGTCGTCGGCAGGATGAAAAGTTCTTTTCCTTTTTTCGCCGGAATCTTATGGTCGTAGAGGTCAAGCACCGGCGATACTTTTTCCAGCGCAAATAATTTTGACACGTCGATGATCGTACCTCCCCCGATAGCAAACACGCGGCTGTAATAACAGTTTTTAATGTCTGCGTAAATGGCTTCTACCATCTCGTCACTCGGTTCGCCTGTTCCGTATTTTTCTACATAAACGACGGTCGCATCACTTACGTATTTGGCAAAATATGGTTCAAAAATATATTCATTTGATAAGATCAGATCACCTTTTCCAATTTTGTATTCGTCACAAAATTCCTTACAGGTATCGCACATAAAAATTTCCGGTTTTACTGCAAATTGTTTCATTGGGATTCCTCATTTCTACACATTTTGTCGCGCATTGTTACATATTTTCTTTGATTGCTTCTTCCAATATATCAAGTCCTGCCTGTAACTGTTCGCCGGTGATAACAAGCGGTGCCAGGAAACGCAGAACATTGCCGTAAATTCCTGCATTCTCTATAATAAGTCCTTTTTGTGCTGCCGACTGAATGACCTTGCTTGTCAATTCTGCTGCCGGTTCTTTACTTTTGGCATCTTTTACCAGTTCCAGTCCGATCATGGCACCCATTCCGCGTACGTCGCCGATCACCGGATATTTTTCTTTCCACGATTCATACGTCTCCATTACCTTTTTGCCAATCTCGCAGGCGCGGTCAGCCAGTTTTTCGCGCTCCATAATTTCAATGGTCTTCAGGGAAGCGGCACAGGCAAGCGGATTTCCACAATACGTTCCGCCGATGATCCCCGGTGTCACCTTCTCCATAATTTCTTCTCTGGCAATGACGGCACTCAGCGGAAGACCTGCCGCAATGGACTTCGCGGTTGCCAAAATGTCCGGCGCACATCCCGCTTCTTTCCAATATTCGGAAGCAAACATTTTTCCGGTACGGCAGAACCCCGACTGCACTTCGTCGGCGACGAGACAGATTCCATATTTATCACAGATCCGGCGCACGGCTTTGACCCATTCGATCGGCGCCGGGATAAATCCGCCCTCGCCCTGCAGCGGCTCTACAACCATCGCAGCCACCGTCTCCGGCTGTGCACATTCCTCAAATACTTTTTCGATACTTTTTACATAATATTCCAGTCTCTTGTCCTCCGGCATTCCTTCCGGCGCGCGGTAATAATATGGAAATTCTGCGCGGTAAACGCCATCCGGAAATGGTCCCATGCCGACCGCATAGGCTTTTTTTGAAGTCATTGTCATGGTCATCAGCGTTCTTCCGTGAAATGCTCCGGAAAATACGATGATGTTCGGTCTGCCCGTATATGATTTTGCAATCTTTACCGCATTTTCATCTGCTTCTGCCCCGCTGTTGGCAAAGAACGTTCTCTTTTTGTCGCCTTTTACCGGCACGATCTGATTTAATTTTTCTGCCAGTGCCACATATCCCTCGTGTGTCACGATATTAAACATACCATGAAAATATTTTTCGGACTGTGCTTTGACTGCCTCAATGATCTCCGGCTGGCTGTAACCGACATTCAATACGCCGACACCGCCTACCCAGTCAAGGAAAATATTTCCATCCAAATCCTCAACCATTGCTCCCTCGCCCCGTTCAATCGCTACCGGGTAAACACATTTTACAGCCGTCGCTGTCGCCGCCGCACGCCGGTCGATCAATGCTTTGGACTTCGGTCCCGGTACGGTCTCCGTTACAATTTTTGGTAATGCCTGTCTTAATTCCATAATAAATTCCTCCGTTCTGTGAGTGGTTTTCTTTGTTATTTCAGATACTAGCACAATATTTCCACTCGTACAACGGTTCCCAGCCTAAATTTCTTTTTATAATTTGTGCTGAATGACGAAAATCATGTTGATTTTTATTTTTCACTCTGTTACACTAAAAGCAATAAGGATGGAAAGGAGTTTGTATCATGTCGTATTCACTGCATTATTTTATCCGCAAAACTTCCACGCGCTACCTGCTGACGCAGCTTGCCGGAAAGGCAGGGCTTCATGCTGATATTTCGTGGGTTTATCTAATGGAAGATATTGAAAACACCGACTTTCTGCGTGGTGGCGAACTTGTCATCACAACCGGAATGTCGATCCACTCGGAGCAGGCTCTCCTCGCCTTTGCCGCGTCGTTAAAACGGAAACAGGCCTGCGGACTCCTGCTCAATGTCGGGCATTATATCACACAGATTCCCCCGTCTCTCATCTCCTACTGTGACGAAAATTCCCTGCCGCTTTTTACAATGCCGTGGGAAATCCACATCGCCGACCTTATGGAACAGTATTGCAATGAGATCACGATCCAGCGGAATATCCGCTCACAGATTGAGAGTGCTTTTGAGAAACTGCTTTTTTCTTCTCCCGCAGACGAAAGCGCGCTCGCGCTCCTCGCCCGCTACGGCTGCCAGACCGGCGACACCTTTCATATCACGGCAAGCCGCGAACCCATCCCATCCGCCACACATTCGCTTCCAATGAATGATCTGTATTACGGCATCTTTTTTCCGGGCGAATTTTCGGGCAAAACCTATTCTTTTTCCTACGGAATCACGACCTGTAACGACCTTCCCTCCCTTTACACCGCGCACCGTCAGGCGTACGAAGCCTATTTAGTCAGCCAGATCAAAAATCAGCCGGTCGTTTCTTATGAAGACATTGGTCTTTACCGCGCTGTATTTTCCATCCCCGACACGTCTTCCCTAATCGCCCTGTCTATGCCGCTTTTGCGCCCACTTCTAAGTTATGACAAAAAACATCACACGGATTATTTTTCCCTGCTCCGCCTCTACCTTGAACACGGGAAAAGTGTGCAGGCTGCAGCCAAAGCGGTCTATACTCATCGAAACACCGTAAATTACCGCATTGGAAAGATCAAAGAACTTCTTGCCGCCGACTTTGACTCTCTGGCACAATGCTGCGAATACGAACTTGCGTTTCACATCTATGATGTGCTTTCGGTCACTGCGCCGGAAGTGTGGGAAAACCTGAGTTGAGGGCTTTGGGCTTTTTGGCTTGTTTGGCGACGGAAGGCAACGGATCCGGGCGACTTTCTCTTTTTCTGTTGGCTTTTTGGCTTGTTGTCGCCTTTAAAAGCAACGGATTTCGCCGGGGTTCTCTTTTTACGTTGCCTTTTGGGCTTGTTGTCGGCTTTAAAAGCAACGGATTTTGCTGAATTTCACTTTTTGCGTTGCCTTTTGGGCTTGTTGTCGGCTTTAAAAGCAACGGATTTTGCTGGATTTCACTTTTTACGTTGCCTTTTCGCCCATTCCTGGCATGGAAAGGCAACGAATTTTAACAACTTCCCCTATTTACGTTGCCTTTTAAAAGCATCAACATCTTGACAAACCTGTTAATAAAGTATACATTATTAACAGGGTCGAAAAGTGAGCCGCCAACCATGGTTACACCGGAAAGCAGGCACTCTTCAACCCCATTGAAAACCATTTCAGAAAGTGAGGAATAGAAAATGAGTGAATGTACTCATGATTGCTCCTCCTGCAGCTCAAACTGCGCCGGAGCACAACCACAATCATTGATAGCAAGCCCGCATGAGGGCAGTTCGATAAAGAAAGTCATTGGTGTCGTCAGTGGAAAGGGCGGTGTCGGAAAATCCATGGTAACCGATCTTCTCGCTGTTGCATTCAGCCACAAAGGATATCATTGTGCCATTATGGATGCCGATATCACGGGACCTTCCATACCAAAAGCATTTGGTCTGACGCAAAAAGCAGAGGGCACTCAGGATACCATTTATCCGGTTAAGACAAAGACCGGTATCGACGTTATGTCGATCAACCTTCTTTTGGAAAATGAAACTGATCCCGTCATCTGGCGCGGTCCAGTCATTGCCGGTGCCGTCAAACAGTTTTGGACGGACGTTCTCTGGGAAGATGTTGATTATATGTTTGTCGATATGCCGCCGGGAACCGGGGATGTACCGCTTACCGTATTCCAGTCACTGCCGCTTGATGGCATTGTCGTCGTTACGACGCCGCAGGATCTCGTATCCATGATCGTTGGAAAAGCTGTAAAGATGGCAGAAATGATGGACGTTCCGGTACTTGGTATCGTAGAAAATATGAGTTATGTAGAATGCCCGGACTGTGGAAAGAAAATTTCCGTCTTTGGAGAAAGCCATGTAAAAGAAGTAGCTGACAAATACGATCTTCTTGTGCTCAGCCAGCTTCCGATTAATCCTGCACTTACCGCCGCAGTCGATGCCGGTAATGTGGAAGATCTGGAATTTTCTTACATGGATGATGCCGTTAAGATTATTGAAAACACAGAACAGAAAGCGTGAGCATAACAATGGAAACATGTTATATATTCGGTGCAGGGGATTTTACTCCCTGCACCATTGATTTAACTTCAAAAGATCTGGTAATTGCGGCAGACGGAGGATATGACTATCTTGTCCGTCTTGGTCTGCGTGCCGATGTGGTATTGGGCGATTTTGACTCCGTCACTTCCCCGGATTTATGGGACGACGCAATCTGCGAAAAATTGACCTATCCGCCGGAAAAGGACGATACCGACATGATGCTCGCCATCAAACTCGGTCTTTCCCGCGGCTACCGTGAATTTGCCATTTATGGCGGACTGGGCGGCAGGCTTGACCACACCATCGCCAACATCCAGTCTCTTACCTATCTCGCAGGCGAAGGCGCTTCCGGTATTTTATACGGTGACACCTATGCTCTTACTGTCATCAAAGACAGCAGTTTTACCGTTCCGAAAGATGCCACCGGCATGGTTTCCGTATTTTCCCTTAGTGACTCCAGCGAAAATGTATCAATCAAAGGCTTAAAATACGAAGTAGACGGCGTTACACTAACCAATGTATTTCCTCTTGGCGTAAGCAATGAAACAACCGCTAAAAAAGGAATTATCAGCGTGGGATCCGGTACTTTGTTGATCTTGTGGCATCCGTAAGGGGGTACTGCCGAAGCATATTTATCCCTTCGAAATTCCATTTCTTTTCAAATTACAATACGCAAAAAGGCAGCCGCCTTTTGTGCTGACAACTGCCTTTCTTATCACAGATAAATTATTACTTCTTTTATCGTATGTTCAAAGTCACTTTCGTGCTTGCTTTTCCAACTTTGACTTTTACGACTTGTTTGCCTTTTTTCAAAGCCTTCACTTTGATCGTAATTTTTCCGGCTTTTTTCGTGATCTTCTTAACTTTGATCTTCTTTCCGGTAACTTTCACAGCATCTGTCGTAGCTTTTTTCGGATTTTCTGCGGTAACTTTAATGACAAGTTTTACCGTTTTTCCTTTTTTCGTATTGACTTTCTTCTTAGAAGCCACGATTTTCTTTGCCGGGTTTTTCTTGGAAACCGATTTGTCTGTTCCATCAGCTGCCACCGGGCTTGCACTTGGTGCTGTACTTGGACTTACACTTGGTGCTGTGCTTGGGTTTGCACTTGGTTTTGTGCTTGGTGCTGCACTTGGACCGGTACTTGGCACTGCACTTGGTGCTGCAGATGGTGTCGCACTTGCATCCGGCTGTGGTTTTTCATCTTCAAATGGTTCCGTGATCTCTTTGGTTTTCGCAGCTGTCTTCACCTGATACAATGTCTCTCCGGTATTTTCTGCTGCGTACACAAAGGATGTAATACCGCGAAGGATCTGCTCCGGTGAGTAGCTCATAACCACATCCGACATTTTTTCCTGATCAAAATCGACATTTTCCAAAATGGTATCCGTGAGGGTATGTCCATTTTTCACAAAGTCCACATCTCCCGTTTCAACCAATGGATTAATTCCAAATTCTCCCAGCGCTGTCAACGTCTGCGCTGTTGTCAATACATTATCATCTTTTGACTCCGCAAAATTTCCGTTGATATCCTGCATTTTTCCGGCAAAACGAATCACTTTCCGACAAGCCTTTTGTACGGATGCCTTGTCCGTATAGGAAGCCAGTGGCTGAATTGCCATAATAGCCTCGTCGATTATGCCATCTTCAATGGAAATCTCAATACTCATATCTGTATATTCTGCAACGTTTGACACTATTTCATCCCGGGTGCAGTATTCTTCGCCTTCCGGCAGTTTATAATTTCCGGAAGCCAATGCAAAAAGCATCATGGCATCCCGGTTATACACCGAAACATCATAGGTCGATTTCAAAGCCATCTTTTTGAGCAGATCATAACCACCTGTTTTCTGTGTATCCTGTACATCCACGCCGAGTGCGGTCAGTGTAAGTACCACAAAAGAGAGATTCTGCTCGGATGCTTTTCCGGAAGAAAATATGTCTTCTGTTATATCTTTCTTCGTAACTGCGTCATAGGTGGTTCCCTTTGTCGCAAGATCTTCCAGCTGATGTGTCAATTTGTATTTCACTTTACCGTAAAATTCCGGTGCTTCAAAACCTGCACGGGCAAGGGAAAATACAGCATACAATTCATTGACATTTCCCAATCCCGGGATATGTTCATTTTCTCCTGCAAAATACTTATTATAAATTTCTTTTGCTGCAATTGCCTGTGCCTGTTTCATAGAAACCTCAGCGGATTCAACGGCGGCTGTCTCCGGATTCAAAGAAGCATTGTCTGCAAATACAGCGGCTTCATTAGACGGATCATCATAACTGTAGATCAAACTGATCTGGTCACCATCCTGAAGTTCATAGGAACCCAGTCCAAGAGTGCTGTACTGTCCATTGACATAAAAACTCCAATAATACCAATTTTCGCCTGCCTGTTCCGTTTTCATGCCATTGATGGATTCAAGATAAGGGCCATATCCTGTGTCCTGAATATCATAATTATCCTTATACTCCGAAGTTCTCAGCACTTTTTCAACGGCTTCACTGGCAAACGTTCCTTTGTCAAGCTGCAATGGTGTCTTACCGATTGACACAGTCTTGGTTCCGTCGGAACTCTTTCCCTGTGCTGCCACATACACAACAATCTGTTCTGTCTCAGCTTCACTGGCATAAGCTGTCAGCGCCGGTTCATTCCATGTAAAAACGGATGAAAATACAAGCGCAATGACAAGGCATATGCTCCATACTCTTTTTCTCTGTTTCATGAGAATCCTCCTTGTTATCGTTAATTTTATTTTCCATTCCCTACTATAACACCATCATGAAAAAATGTAAACAAAAAGGTGGCATATTTTTCTTGTACTTTTTTGGAAAAACGAGTATAATATATAATAGATATGTGAGATTTTTTACAATTGATAAGGGGGTAGACTTATGGAGGAGGAGCAGTTATTTTATGATGAATTAACAAAAATTTACAACAGAAAAGGCTTTTTTAAGTATACGGCTTCGCTGTTAGAGGAACATCCTGAAATTGAATTCTGCTTAATTTATTGGAACATTCGGCAGTTTAAAGTTCTCAATAATTTATTCGGGATGCAGACAGGGGATCAGATTTTAGTACATATTGCGGACATATTGCATAATGAATTTTCCGATCAGATCGCTACTTATGGGCGGCTGGAAGCGGACAATTTTATTTGCTGTGTTCCAAAACAGGTAATGGATGCCGGATATTGGAAAGATCTGCTTGATATTTCCTTTTCCATCTCCGGTTCTACGTATCATTTTTATTCTTGCTGCGGATTGTATCAGATTGAAGACCGCAGTCTTCCGATCATCAAAATGGTCGATATGGCACGTCTTGCCATGGACAGCATTAAATCAAACTACATGAAACCTTATGCGTGGTATGACGGATCCATGCTGGATACCATGATTGAAGAGCAGCGGCTTGTCAGCGATTTCCGCACGGCGATCGCGCAAAAGCAGTTTACCGTATATTTCCAGCCAATCTGCCGCGCTGATGACGGGCTGGTTGTATCGGCAGAAGCATTGGTACGCTGGATCCATCCACTCCGGGGCATGATCTCACCGGGAAGTTTTATCCCGCTTTTTGAGAAAAATGGTCTGATCCACATTTTGGATCGTTTTGTGTGGAATGAAACCTGCGAAATGCTGAAAGCGCGCATGGATGCCGGAAAGCACGTTGTCCCTGTATCGATCAATGTATCGCGCGTAGAATTTTACAATCCGGAACTTGCCGATGAGATCAAAGAAATTGTCGACAAACACGAGCTGCCAACAGACCTGATCAAAATTGAAATTACCGAAACCGCTTATGCGGACAACCCTACGCAGGTGCAGCAGGCAGTCAAACGACTTCATGAGTATGGTTTTCTTGTGCTGATGGATGATTTTGGCAGCGGATATTCCTCTCTGAACATTTTGAAAAATCTGCCGATCGATATTTTAAAGATTGATATGCAGTTTATGGACAACCTGGATGGCAACGAAAAGGCTTCCATTATCCTGGAAGCGATCATCCGCATGGCAAAATGGATGAAGCTCCCGGTCGTGGCGGAAGGCGTTGAGACGCGGAAAGAATGGAACTATCTCAAAAGCATGGAATGCGAGATGGTACAGGGGTATTATTTTTATAAGCCGATCCCGCAGGCTGATTTCTGCGAGGTTCTCGATCAGGAAAATCTTCAGAAATATGCGGTAAAAGAACGCAATCTTTTTGAACTTGACGACACCATATTTGACATTTTTAACCATTCGAATTCGAAAGAAAATATGCTTTTCTATGACATGATCGGCGGTATGGGAGTCGTGGAAATGACTGGCGATACGCTGGAAATCCTGCAGGTCAACCGAGGCTATTATGAAGTCTTTTACGGCACCGAAGCACCTCTTTCGGAAGCGACACCGGTTCTTCATAAAAAAGTTGAGCAGCCATCTCTCGATCAGATCCTTGCCGCCTGCCATACGGCAAAGGACAGCAATCAGGTGCAGTCCATCCAGCTTCATCTGGAACGCCCGGATACAACCCTTATCTGGGTAAATCTGAAACTGCGCTATATCGGAAGCCGCGGACGGCATTCCCTCTTCTACTTTGCCATCGATAACATTGATGAGTTGAAGAAAGCGGAGCAGGAACGTTATCTTACCGCTTACAGTTCTGCCCTGTTGAAAGTATTTGACAAGGTGTACCGGCTGGATTACGAGAATGGCATGGCCGAAGTACTTCACACCAGCCGCAGCGATGACATGAAGATCAAAGAACATTATTATTTTAAAGACTTTTTCCAGCGTTTTTCGAAAATGATCTCGATTGCAGATGCAGAAGCAGCAGATATTTTCCAAGTGCTGGAATCCAAAGAAGTTTTAGAGCAGCGTCTGGAAGAAAGCGACAACGGCTGTTATGAGATCACGTATCATTTCACGCCGCCGCGCGGAAAAACCCAGATCATCTCTGCTTTAATTTTCAAAATTGAACTGGAATCACATCATGAAGAATATCTGTGCTGTATGAAAAAACGGCTGCCTCACTAAGGGGACAGCCGTTTGGCTTTCGTTGTATGTAACGATTCAGGGCTTCCTCTGAATCGTTATTTTGTATTAATAAATAAATACCGCTTCCTGATACTTTGTCAATTCATAAATTTTCTTTGAATTCTCCGGTGACAGATTCAGGCATCCATGCGATCCTCGTGTTTTATACAAGTCTTTGCTCCAGCGGCTCCACGGCTGCCAGGTTGCACAGTGGAACCCGGTTCCGGTCCAGGTAATTCTTACCCAGTATGTAACCGGTGTCTTATAATTGTCTCCGACAAGTACGCGGTGTGTCTGGTGCTCTTTGATAAAGTACATTCCGGTACGGGTCTGCCGCCCTTCTACCGGTTTACCGGAAATTGTCTCACACTCAAATACTACTTTGCCTTTCCGCCACACGTAAATCTTTTGATCTTTCAGCGAAATTTCTGTAAAGTTTTGTGTATCCCAGTCATTTGCTTTATTTTCAAGATCCATCCGATATGCAGTATTGGCAAATTTTGTCTTTCTCTTCAATGTGATCGCCGCTTGGTTTTCTTTGCTTGGCTCCTCTTGGTAAGCCTTTTGCAGTTCGTCATCAACCTCGGCCTTCAACGCCTTTTTCAACTGTTTCAGTGTCTCTTCATAACTGATCGCCCAGCCATAATCTCCGCCGGCTACGGTAATCTTTTTCCCCTTGTGGTTCGTAAAGGTATGTGTCGAACCGACCGTCTTGTATTTCAGGCATAGTTTCTCTACCCAGTCTGACATTTTTTCCTGGTCAAATGTAACTTTGCCATCTTTATAACGGATCCACGAATAAATCAATTTTGGTCCGGCTTTTTCTGTGCAGCCTTCTGTAATTTTCCAGGAAACCCAGCGCATCACATATGGATTACAGACATCGAGTTTTTTCTGAAGTCCTTTGTCATCCGAAAAAATCTTCGGGCTTTGATACACACTTGGATATTTTTCTTCCTCGGAAAGGTCAATCGTTTCTTTTCCCTCTGCCAGTGCTTCATCCACTGCCTTCGTCAATTCTTTGAACTGCAGCACATTTCCCTTGTCCTCCGGTACGATAACAAGACATTTTTTCTCGTCGGAAAACGCTACTTTGGCATCTTTTGGCACATTGATCGCATACTCTGCGCTTCCTTTATATAATTCGGATTTTTTCAAGCATTTTTCCAGTTTTTGGGAATCGTATGTTGGATTCATATGCAGTTCCAAATCCTTCTTTTTCGGGATCGAAAATACGGAAAATGACTGATGCTGTTCGTCATATACTTTTTTCAATGCATCCTGCAAATCCACCTTATACGAAATATCATCTTTGGCAATCACAAGATTCCCGTCATTTCTTCCTTTGATCTCCAATTTATAATTATCATATACTTTCTGAAGCAATTGCTCCGATTCTTCATAACTCATTCCGGATAATTCATGTTCCCCGACCCAGGTGTTAGCATACCAGCGGTTTCCATAATAAACATGCGCAGCGATAACAAGCACCGAAATTGCGACAATCAGGGCAGCTGTAATAATTATCCCTATTTTTACTTTCTTATTCATTTTACTCTCCTTATACTAGTTCCTAAAAAGCCCACAATACGAAGTATAAAAGGATTCTCGATTCTTGTCAAGTGATGTCACAGTATTGTAATATATTTCTAAAGAATATTTTGCTCATATGGATGTCTCTCCCCTACCGATCCTCGACATCAAACGTAATATCCAGAAAATATTTATCTCCGCTCTCCTTATTTAACTCCTCTTCGATCTGCTGCCGGATCCGGTCTTTGTGGCGGTCGATTTTTCCGGGGAGGACAAGGTCAAAGGTGAGGCGTTTTCCATCCTCGCACCGGCTCACCCGAAAATCGTGCAGACTGATCTGCGGATCCAGTTTATCCACGCAGGCAAGAACCCGTTCTTTCAACTGTGCAGCTTCTTTGTCATCCGTAATGACCGGGTCGTAATGGATAACCAGATGCGTGTCAAATTCTTTCAGGCAGTGCCGTTCAATCCGGTCAATCGTCTCATGACTGACGAGAGCATCTACATTTTTGTCGATTTCGACGTGTATGCTTGCAAAACACTGCCCCGGTCCATAGTCATGCACCATCAGGTCATGGCAGCCGAGCACCAGTTCACAGGATTGGATATACTCCGTTAATTTGCTGCGCAGTTCCTTATCGGCGCCCTCGCCCAGCAGCGGTGAAATCGTCTCGCGGGCAAGCGAGATTCCGCTATACAAAACAAACAGCGATACCACGATGCCCATCAAACCGTCAATCTGGTATCCCATACCGTGTTCTATCAGAGTTGCCGCCAAAACCGCACTTGTCGCGATCACATCGTTGCGGCTGTCTTCTGCGATGGCCTTCAAAGTCGTGGATTTTATCTTCTTTCCCATCTTATAGTTGTAAACCGCCATTCCGGCTTTGACTAAGATGGAAAAAACAAGTACCAATAAAACCACAGCAGAAAATTCAATCGGCGATGGATGAAGGATCTTATTTACAGAACTTTTTGCAAGTTCAAATCCAATAAATAAAATCATTACTGCGACCGTAAGGCTTGCCAGATATTCCGAGCGTGCATGTCCATACGGATGCTCTTTGTCCGCCGGCTTTTCCGCTATTTTAAAACCAATCAGCGTAACAATGGAACTCGCTGCATCGGATAAATTGTTCAATCCGTCCGCCGCAATGGACATCGAACCTGCGAGATTGCCAATGACAATCTTACTCCCTGCCAATATAAAATTGCAGAAAATCCCCACAATTCCGGATATTTTTCCTATGGCTGTACGTTTTTTCGCATTTTGTTCTTGTGACATCTTCTTTCCCCCAATTCTTATTTTCTTCTGCAAATTCCATATTTTTCCTGCATTCTTACCAGTTTTTTACGCATCGGCTTCCAGGCAAAATACACAAATACAATCGTGCTCACTCCGTGTACAACATCAAACCAGATCCCGCTTGCCTCCATCACCCAGAAGCCTTTCCATGTCGGCGTCTCTGTCATCAGCAGAAGTGACGAAAAATTCAGGATAGGCCCGTAGACAAAAACCGTTGCCAGAAAACCTATGATCATCGGAAGCACTTTTCCCTGCATACTGCGGCAGAAGCCGCCGATCACTCCGATCATCCCCCAGCTGAACATTTGAAACGGTGTCCATGGCCCCTGGGAAAACATAAAGTTCGACAAAAAACCGGAAAGCATCCCGATCAGCATCCCCGGCACACTGCCAAAACAGCTGCCTGCAATCAATACCAAGGCAGAAACCGGTTTAAATTGTGGAAGCCAGAAAAAAACACCGCGTGAAATCGCAATAATTGCTGAAAGTACCGTGATCATGATCATGTCTTTCATCCGTACCCGTCTGGCCAGATACCATAAAAAAACGGCGAATCCAAGCAGGATCAACCCTGCGCAGAGCAGATAATAATGACTACATAACCAGTCCCGCATCTTCTATCTCCTTTGTATTAATACATTCAAACACCGAACTCACCTGCGGTTTATACACCAGGTTGTGCATCAGTACCTCATGTGGTTCGCCTTCACTTGCTACATCCCCTTCAAATAAAAAGACGACATAATCCGCAATTTCTCCTACGAGATCAATATCATGTGTTATAATGATAATCTGTTTCTTTTCGCGGAACATTTTTACCACTTTTTGGAAATCATCTTTCATGTGCGGATCCATTCCTTTGGTCGGCTCATCCAAAATGACAGCGTCGGCATGTTTCATTAAAAATTTGAGCGAGGCCGCAAGGTGCTGCTCTCCCCCGGAACAGTCCAATGGATTCCGATCGGCAATAGGGGCGATCATTTCCATCAACGCCTCCGGGATATCGTCTTCTACATCCAATTCCTCCCGCACCGTGTCTTTGGTAAAAATTGTCAGCACGTCCTGTGGCATCATCACACAGCGTTTGATCAGCTTTTTTCCAAAATATCCGCTGAACATTTTACCAAGTGTCGTTTTTCCGGCACCATTGGGGCCAATCCAGCAATTTACCCCTTCCGCAATGGTAAGCTGCGGGATATTGAGCACCATTTCTGTCCCGTATGATTTTCGAATGTTCCGTACTTTCTGCCAGGATGTCACCTGTTTTTTCGTAACATCCATTTTTGTCTCTTGTGCCATTTTTTTCACTTTACGCCTTACATCCGCAAACGGCATCTGCGGTTCATCCAAAATCCGTCTTTGCCAGGGCAGAAAACGCCTCTGATATGTACTTTTCTGACCGTTATACAGCCAGATCACTTTGTCCGCCTTTTCATATATATATTCACTATCATGCTCAACAATGACAAAAGAAATGTCCATCTCTTCCCGCACGCGGACGACCATTTCCCAAAACATTCTGGCTGAGATGGGATCCAGCTGGGACGTCGGCTCATCCAGCAGGATGATTTCCGGATCCATGCAGATGACAGACGCCAGCGCCAGTTTCTGTTTCTGCCCGCCGGAAAGCTCCGCTACCCCCTTATGAAACCAGTTTTCGATACCAAAATACGTAGCCGTCTCTGCCACCCGGTTACGGATCACCTTCGGTAAAATGCCAAGATTTTCCAGCCCAAATGCCAGTTCATGCCATACTTTATCACAAACCAGCTGGTTATCCGGGTTCTGCCCCACATAACCGATCGTCCCCGGCTGCACCTCATCAATGGGAATCCCGCGGTAATAAACGCTTCCCTGCATTGTCCCCACGCGGTTGATGCGGGGGATCAATTCACGGAGCAGCGTTGTCTTTCCCGATCCCGAAGGCCCCATGATCAGCGTAATTCCCTCTGTAATATGTAGTTGTATATCCGAAAGAATACTTTTTTTACCAATCTGTTTGTTTTCTATCTCAATCTGTATCATATTTCCTCCCTTTTTGTCTGCCCGCGGAAAAGTACACAAAATGCCAGCACAGCAAGTACGTTAATTATACTGAAATGAATCTCGATCCGTGGGATCAGGAGACAAAATGGTTCGCTGACCCGCTGCAAAACAACCAGGATCACTATGGCAGCAATCCTTACAACATCCCACGGCAAAAGCCGGAACGGGGTATAACTTGTACGGATCTTACTGCCGTACGCGCGGCATTGCATGGCATCTGCGATCTCCAGTCCGTTTTCAAGCGCCCAGTTGATCAATATGGAGAGGGAACGGATCGCGGAGATCATACGGTTCCATACTCCCCTGCGCGGTTCCATGGACATCTGAAAATGATAGATTTCGACTAATTTGTCCGTATAACGGTTGACTGACCGGATCGCCATAGACAGCACAATTGCCGCCGGAGGAAACACATATTTGAATACAATCACGATTTTCTCCGATGTCATTGCGCGCCCCATCCGATAGGTGACGCGGCACAAAAGCCACAATTGTACGCCCATAAATGCGCCGTAAACCAAGGATTCAAGCGTTACCATATTATCATTCAGGTAAAAGAGATACGTCTCGCCCTGATGATTGACGAATGCATTGGCTGCCACGGTCAGGAGTGTCATCGCGGCCAGACTCAACAGACTTTTCCAGGAAAAAGAAATCACAAATTCAAGAACCAGAAAAAGCAGCATTACATATGGATTGCGCGACAGGCACAAAAGCAGTACTGCCGCCGCATAATTTACAAATTCTACCAGTGGGTGTCTCATTTTTCTTCCCCATTCATTGACGTATTTCCAATATCCGCCCCCAGCCCATTGCAGGTATACCGCCATTGTATCGCTTCGCCTGCTTTCAGTACATAGCGCGAACATCCATAATTTGGAAACCACCCATCGACGCTGTACATCCAGCCGGACAGACTGCCACAGTCAAATTCATACAGGTTTCCAATTCCTTCGATATAACCGGAGCCATATAATGGCGTATACAGACTCTCCATCTGAATGGAATACGCTTTACACACCTGCTCCAAAATATCATATACGGTCTGCCCTTTTTTGCATTTTACCTTTGTTGTCTTTAATAGCCAGCCATCTCCGACGTATTTCTCTTTGCCCTCCTGCAGATGATCCATATTTTGTAAAATCGTGAGACAATCAATGGAAATGGTTACATAAAATTCTTCTTCATTATCCACTTTCTGGTCTTCTTTATCGACCGGAAGCGGCTTACCGGATGGCACCGGTTCTGTCTCATATTTATCCTTGTCATTCCCGCTCCCATCACTCAGCGGGCGGTCATCGTCCTTTTTTTCTTCCGGCTGCCGCAGATCTTCATTTTTCGGAACGGTTATCGTAACTTTCGGATAACCTGAAGTTTGCTTGGCTTCCTGCTCCTTTTGCCTTCCACTCTCTGCTTTGCTCTGTTTTTTCTGCGACGTCCCGTTCTGTGACGGCGGATCATTTTTCTTCTCTGCCGCGCTGTGGTTTCCAGTTTTTTCCTCTTTTTGATTTTCTGTTTTTTGCGAATCTTCCGGTTTCCGGGTCGCCTTTCCGGCCTCTTTTTTTTCTATTTCATTCTCTTGCTTTTCGGCTTCCTGTTTTTTTGTTTTATCTTTTTTCTCTGCCTCCGGCCTTGGTGTCTCCGTCTCAGCCACCACCTGCTCTTCGCCAATTTCTTCCGGCTGCAGGGCTTCCATCGCCTTTTTCTGTTCCCGGTCAATCGAACCGATCGATGTCCCTGCGATCGCTGCCGCAATAACCAGAAGGACAACCAGTGCAGATAAAATTGTCTTCCAATTTCTCTTTACAAACCGCATATCTTTCTCCTTGTAATACAGCTGCACATTTCACCCGGAAATGCGCAGCCGCGTATCATCAAATCTCCATCTCTATCGGACTTTGATCTTAATTGTCTTTTTGACCATCTTCTTTCCCTTCTTATATTTTATCACAACTTTATAAGTTTTACCAGCCTTCGCCTTTTTTCCGGCTTTCACTATTAATTTCCCATTTTTTACCTTGACACTCAAATACTTTTTATTATAAGAAAAAATCTTGCATTTTACTTTTTTTCCGTTTACTACGGTGTTGATCGTAACCGTACCGCCCTTTTTCACCGTTACTTTGTTGGAAAATTTTGTAAGTTTTGCCGTTGTGTCAGTTTTTGGGGAAGGTTTTGCCGCCGGCGCTGATGACGGCGTCTCTGTTGGTTTCAGCGTTGGTGCCGCTGTTGCCGGTGCTTCCGTTGGTTCTACCGTTGGCTGTGTTGCCGTCGTCGCTTCCGTTGGTTCTACGGTTGGCTGCGCCGCCGGCTCTGTGGTCGGAACCGCTGTTGGAGTCACGGTCGGCGTCAAATCCGAAATATCATGGTAACCGCTTTGATACAGTTTCTCCCCTTTTCTCTGACACCAAAGTGCCACCATCGCATAACCGGCCTGCTCCGTCGCCATCTGGTTATAGTCCGTCCCCGTATGTCCATATCCACGATACGGAGTATCTTTATAAACAGCGCCAAAACTCTTCAACGCGTCTACTACTGTTTTTCCATTTTTGATAAAACGTTCATCCTTTGTCGGATCGATTCCAAGCATCGTAAGTCCGCAGATGACCTGTGCGATCGACTCGGAATTTACTGTTCCCCAGGAAACAAATCCGCCATCTGCATTCTGTTGGGCGCTCATTGCCGTAAGTGCTCTCTCGACAGCATCATTTACTTCTGAAAGATACGTGTATTTACTAAGTGCCTGTACTGCCATCATCGTGACATCCGGATCAGCGTCGGATCCCGAAAATGCCCATCCGCCCGTCTGCAGCTCTTTTGCTAATATATAATCGATATAATCATCACGAAGCGTTGTGACATTTTCCTCCGTTAAATCGGTCACCTTTATCTCATTTTCAGAATAATACCCCGCATAATCCAATGCGATCAATGCAAATACAGGGCCGTTAATTCCCTGCATTTTGGTGTATTCATAATCCGCCGACTGTTCTGTCTTATCCCCGCCGGCGTGATCTCCGGCAAGCGGCGCGCAAAGATTCCAGCCGTTGAAGCAGGTCACATCTGCTCCTGCCGAATACAAGCCGATGATCGTACGAGAATTGTCTGTTGATTTACCGGCATGAAGTTTATTTTCTGCTTTCAAAGTCTCGCTCTTCGCATCAAGCGAATTCTTCACGGATACCAGATATCTCTCTTTCCATCCCTCTGTCATGCGCCCGGTTCGTCCCAATACCAAAGCCGCCCATTCGCCGCCTGCCGAACCAGATGCCGGATCCGATACAACATATTCCAGCGTATCGCAGATCTCGTTCACTTCCTGACTATAATCTCCTGTTACTGCTGCCACACTCTCTGCGTCCGCTTCCGGCACATAACCAATACTGCTTACGACAAGCGCTGCCGCAAATGCTATCGCCGCTCGTTTCTTTGCTCCTTTTGTTACCATTCGGTTACCTCCTTAAAAAAGTAAAGAGCAGACCGCTCTTTACTTTTTTATACATAATTATTACGCTGTGTTTTTAACTCCAAAACATCTGTGCCCAGTAATATTTCATTCCCTGATCTGTCTTACAAAAACCAAGACCCATATAACGGTATTTCCAAGACAGAATATTCGCACGATGTCCCGGCGAATTCATCCAGGCATCTACTACCTGTTCCGGTGTTTTCTGCCCCATTGCAATATTTTCTCCGCAGGCATAATAAGAATTAATGCCTACTTCCTTAAATACAGAAAAGCATTTCTCGCCACTTGGCCGGGTATGGGAAAATGATTCCAGAAGTTCATTCGCACGAATTGCCGAAGCCTGACTTAATTTACTGTACAGACTCAATTCCGACAGTCCCGCCTTTGACCTCTCTACATTGACAAGCCGCAATACTTCTTTCTCGTAATTTGCCGCTTCCTCTGTGACCGTTACCTGCGGAGCAAGGGTTGGCTCCGGAGTTGGTTCAGAGGTCGGAGCAGGTGTCGATATTGGAATCGGCGTTTCATCCGGTACTAGCAAAGCTTCTTTTATCGTAATCTTATAAACGATTTTTTTCTTTCCCATTTTTGCCTGTAAGCGAACCGTTCCTTTCTTTTTTGCCAGAATGAAAACCGCTCTTTTCCCATCTTTGTAAAGATGGATTTTGTTCTTTCCGGAAAGTTTTTTCCAGACCACCCGCTTCTTTGTATTTTTAATGGTTAAATGTTTAAGCTCTCTGACACGCATACTAATATTCTTTTTTACCGTTTTTGCCTCTGCGGCAGATCCCGGCGTAAGAACACTCAATACCAATGCCAGTGTCAATAAGAGCGCTGCTGTTCTCTTCATCTTGCTCTCCTTCCTCATTAAATTTTTTAGGCGTTTGATAAACGCCGAAACCCACTATTTTTCTGGGTTTTTTACTTGAAT
>ERZ808252.1250-NODE-1250-length-19486-cov-9.276311_pt1 | contig 19486 bp, 11 predicted proteins | sample MGYA00521242_ERZ808252 | MGnify/ENA primary metagenome ERZ808252 (study PRJEB31516, sample SAMN03275581) | gut metagenome | biome: mammalia-associated habitat; material: feces | host: Papio cynocephalus | place: Kenya | collected 2012-08-07 ...
CAAGAAATGTTTTATGGGTGCCACAATCTGTCAAAGGTGACAGACCTTTGCATCAAAACTTTTAAAACTAATAATAATGGCGTTGGTTATAACTGCGCCAACATGTTCGCCTACTGCAAGAACCTTACTGCCGCACCAAAACTTCCGGCAACAACGCTCGCTGATTATTGTTATCAGGATATGTTTAACGGATGCGAGAAGTTATCTTCTGCTCCGGAACTCAAAGCTTCTTCAGTTCATGAGGGCAGTTATCAGCGGATGTTTGCTAACTGTACCGCTCTGAAAAAAGCGCCGGCACTGCCGGCAACAAAAGTGAGAGCATCCGGCTACCAGCGTATGTTTGTGAATTGCACCGGGATGGAATCCGGCCCGGAATCCCTTCCTACGACAGAACTTAATGAGAATTGCTATTATAAAATGTTCTCTGGGTGCAGCTCTCTAACTATAGTGCCAAAGTTGGTGGTCAATAAAATGGCCAAGGGGTGTTGCAAGGAGATGTTCATGTATTGCAGTAAATTGAAGGAAGTGACCATATATCTCAAAAATGACATTGATACGAGTCTCAACCCTTTCACCGATTGGCTATCCGGAACAGCGAAAAACGGCACACTGCATATAAGAAGCGGATTACTTGACGCTACTAAAACGGCGCTCTGCCTTCCAGGAAACTGGACATTCGCGGAAGACGTTACAGACTGATGCTGAATATACCCTAAAAAGTAATGCGAGGATGGCCGACTGTCATCCTCGCATTACTTTTTGATAGCACAAAGATTGCATTTTGATTACAAACAATTATATTCGAAATCAAAATCATAGGGATTATGGCACAGATGCGCATCATTGCGGCAACTGCAAATTTTCCCCATTGAGGAAAAACTGTGATTCTGATGTGTAGTCCATAAGAGACAAAATTATATGCCCAACGGACTCAAGCAGTAGAGTATGATTCCGCAAAATCAGATTTCCACCTTCAGAATCCACCCTGAAATATATTCCATCCGGAATATGGTCTTCTTCTTGAAAATGCCTACACTTCTCTTTCTCATAATGATGGACATACTTGATTCCTTCCGAAAAGGCTTCCACGGTCAGTTTTTTGGCTCCCAGTTTCACAAGTGCATCATATAGCAGTTGTGTCTTCTCTTCAAGGTCCCTATGGTCTGGAGATTTCTCGAATACCCTCACTGTAACCACAGAAGCGGACACACCCAAATTGATGCTCGTGATCCTGCGAGACACTGAGGAATGCCCTTCGGCAATAAACTTGCACACGGTTCTCGCGATGTCCAATGCTGATTTAAATTCTTTTGTGTCATCCATATATGCATGTTTTTGCCAACAAATAAAGAACTTTCAGCTGCCATTATCCGGCATCCGGGGCTGTGTTCTTCAATCGAAGTTCAACCCGATAGAGCACAGGTTCTTCTCGCAGATCAGCCGCAGCTGGAGCGGAGCTCCGCTATTGTCCCTGAAAAAGGCCGCGGATAGGGCCGCCCGGACTGCCACGAAGACGGGGTTAACCGTTTTCGCGCCCGAACTAGGCAAGTGGAATTACCTCGTCAAGCCTGCTAATTGATGCAACTTATTTTTTACACATTACTTATAGGCGTTGCCACCACCTTGAACTACCATTTTTGTGTGGTCGCTCCGGTTGTATTATAGAGGTGTTTTTATTTCCGCGACTGCTCCTCCAGCTGCTTTAGGTAGAAGAAGGCTTCCAGGCTTATCTTCTTGATCCGGTTCAGTTTGTTAAGGGACATGTCCTCGATGGTCTGGGAAATCAGGGCTGCGTCCATTTCGGGGCTGTAATGAGCGACGGTATTGACGCCGTGCCGGATGAGCCGGGTAAGGTATGCAACTTTGGCGGCATCACGTACGGCCTTTTCCATGGAATAGCGCTCGATAATGATGAAACCATCCACACGGTGCGAACCGGCTGTCAGCCACTGATATTCCTCGTGGGAGAGACCGCCGTGGAGGCAGATATTGAGCGCGGTATTGTAGGCATCGTCCAACACATCTTCTGGTGCGAGGTCGTCCAGTCCCCGGTAACCAAGTTCAATGGGAGCGATGTTCCGGAAGGTCTTCCGGACAATGGACAGATCATCTACTCGGTCCAGGATGGAGCTGATGTCGAAGAGCTGCTTCATAATCTCCATCGAAAAGGGCTTTTTACCCTTAAAGAACGGAATGCCGGTGGTGTGGGGTGCGAAGGCGGTGAGTTTGTCGCCGAGCATATCTTCCATGCTGGGACATTTGACCATAATCGGTTCGCCCTCAGTCTTGAGCAGCGGGCCGGCGATGGGAAGGTCCACAACCTTGTTGTAGCCGACGTCCTCATACAAGACGTCCAGAAGGATGGTATCGTTGGGATGCCCTGCAGGATATGAGACTTCGTATTTGTATTCGGCATGGGACTTCGGGACTCCCGTACGGGAAATGTGCTCTACCTCTTTGGCACCAGTGAATCCGTATGCCTCCGCATTCTTTCCAATATATTCTTTGATGTCAAGGCCGGGTGGGCAGACGATATCCACGTCTATGGAGAGTCGCCGGGAACTGCCCAAATGAAGCATCAGGGCCGTGCCGCCTTTGAAGATGAATGGGCAGTCGGAGAACTTGAGGGATTCCAGAAGGGAGAAGGCCCGGATGGATTTCTCAAGGAGGGCCACATCCCTGATGTTGGGATATTGGGAACGGAGGGATTCAATCCAAGCTTTGGTGCGGCTTTCGGGGCTAATCATTGTTCTGAAAGTATATTGTTGAGAATGGTCCGGATTCTTTCGCTGCATCTGCGACGACGGGCGTAACGTCGGAGTTTTGGCATGGAGATGCGGCAGTCTCGGAGGGCTTTTTCATAGATGGTGAATACTTCGGAGCCCTGAAGGTAATCGAATTCCGGGTTGACGGCGATGTCCACAAGGACTTTCTCGGCGGTGGGCACTACGATTCCCTCTATGGTCTCCAACGGGGATTCTGTGTAAAGCGGGTTCACGACGACGCAGTCTCGTCCGGAGCCGTATTTGTAATAATCTTCCTCGCTAGGGCTGAGGAGGACGGCAGTGTCCGGATGCATTTCACGGATGGCATCGAAGAAAGTCTGCAGCAGGAAGCGCTCGACATCAACGATGACCATCTTGACGTTGGGGACGTGTAGCATAAATGGCACGACACTGGCGGCGTCCCAAACGCAGAAATCGGCAAGTGGGTAACGCTGTTTCAGGCTGCGAGCCAGATTGGACGTTTCAGGCTGCGGGAGAATTACCCATTTGTATTTTCCATCTTGGGGCAAATCGTATTCTCCCCATCCTACCTTGACAAGGCGACCGGTGGCCACGAGCCTGGCCAAAAGGGTCGTGAGGCTGGCATCATTGATGTCACTGCTGCTACGCAGATATTTCGCAAGCTCTTTCTTTTTGAATGGGCCGCGATGAATCGTTGCGTAGCTGATTATGCTGTCACTTACCTGCATGGTAGCATTGATTTGACGTAAAAGTAAAACAAATTAGGCACAAAACAAAGAAATGAGCCGAGAATGTTTTATTTTAACAATGATTGGAGGACTCCACTGACCTTCCCGGATGGCCTTGTGATAGGGTCGAATGATTCATACGAAATTCGGAAAATCGAGTACAAATTCAATAGAATTTAGCTCAGTACCAAAATTTTTATAGCCTCCCTGAAACTTATCTGGCGGATTGTGTCATACTCCGTCCAATCCGTGTTACCGCTTTTCCTCCCACGACCATACCTTTGTAAAGGCGAAGAAAGCCGCTCATCCGCATCCCGATGACACTTTCCTGATAATCATTTCATAATTTTTATCATAATGAAAACACAAACCATCATGAATCTGGCCTTTCTGCTTCTGCTTCTTGCAGGATGCAAGGGCAGAAAAGAAGCCGAAGCATCCGAGCCCTACTGGCTCGGTGCTGACATCAGTTTCGCCAGATCGCAGGAGGCAAGAGGTCTCCAGTACAGAAACAAGGATGGCGAACCGCGAGAGTGTACAGCCCTGATGAAGGAACTGGGGCTTAATGCCATCAGCCTGCGCGTCTGGGTGAATCCCAAACCGTGGGTCCAGCCAGGTCAACCTGTGCCCGATCCGTCAGACCCGGCTTACCACATCGGCCTCTGCGACAAGGAAGATGTGCTCGCAAAGGCGCTGGTTGCCAAAGAGCAAGGAATGGAAATCCTTCTGAGTTTTCACTTCAGCGACACCTGGTCCGACCCGAAAGGACAGCCGATCCCGGCAGCATGGATGGGACACAGCTACGAGCAGATGCTTCAGGATGTCCGCAACCACACCATCGATGTCCTCCAATGCCTTAAAGATCATGGAGTCAAGCCCAAATGGGCCAAGATCGGCAACGAGACCACAAACGGGATGCTGTGGAACAGTAAAGACCGCCTTCCAATCCCTGAAGAGAGCATGGGACATCTGGAATTGAACCCGGAGCAGTATGCCGGCTTCATCAACGCCGGCGCGGAAGCGGCAAAAAGTGTTTTCCCGGACATCATCACCCTTGTCCATCTTGACAGCGGCTTCGACCAGGACCTGTATGACCGCAACATAGGGACGCTCGTCAAGTTCGGCGCGCAGTTCGACCAGGTCGCAATGTCACTCTATCCATATTGGGCGGCAAAGGAACACGGCATGGACGATGCCGACCAGGTCATCTCCGACTGCATCGAAAACATCAAGCATGTGTGGGAAAAATTCGGAAAGGACTGTCTGATTGTCGAAACCGGCTTTCTGGACGATCCGGAACATCCGGAAGTATTGGAAGAAGGGCGGAGACAGCTTGCCCGCCTGCTCAGGGAAGGCCGGGACAATACGGACGGACACTGCAAGGGTGTCTTCTATTGGGAGCCGGAAAGCATGCCCGGAGGCTACCAGCTGGGGGCTTTCGACAAAGATGCTAAACCGACCATCATCATGGATGCCTTCATGAACTACTGATTCCTCGCTGAATCCGGACTTATCACTACAAATTAATATCACTCTTTTATGAACCAATGGTTAAAACGAATTTCTGTCCTCGCGATCTCGCTGGCATTGCTCCCGCTGTCGCTGTCCGGACAGACTGTCACTGTCCACGGCACGGTCGTAGACAGCAACAACGGAGCACTTCCAGGTGTCAACGTCTACGAAGAGGGCACGCTGAACGGTGTATCCACCGACCTTGACGGGCACTATTCCCTCACGGTCAGCAGCGCCCAGTCCAAAGTCAATTTCAATTGTCTGGGCTTTCAGACTAAAGTCTTCAAGGCTTCCGAACTCAGCGCCATCAAACAAGTTGTCCTGGAGGAGGATGCGCTCATGTTGGAAGACGCCGTAGCCATCGGCTACGGTTCCGTCAAAAAGGAAGACCTCACCGGTTCGGTCTCTGCCATCAAAGCGGAGGGAATCAACCGTGGAGTGGTCACCTCAGCCGATGACCTGCTCAAAGGCAAGATGACCGGCGTCCAGATTATCCCGGGCGGAGGCGGCCCCGGCTCAAGCGGAACAATCCGCATCCGAGGCGCGGCATCCCTCAACGCTTCCAATGATCCGCTCATCGTCATCGACGGCGTCCCGATGGAACATTCCTCCCTTTCGATACTGAACCCCAACGATATCGAAAGTTTCTCAGTCCTGAAAGACGCTTCAGCTGCGGCCATCTACGGTTCGAGGGCATCCAACGGCGTCATCATTGTCACCACCAAAAAAGGACAGGCCGGACAGCCGCTGCGCATCAGTTACAACGGTTCCATCTCCGTGAACACCAATCCCTCCCGCATCGATGTGATGGATGCTGACGAGTTCTCCGCCACCATACGGGAGTACTATCCGGACGCGGCAGCCAAGTTTATCGGCAACTATAAGACCGACTGGCAGGATCTCGTCCTGCAGACCGCTTACACATCGGACCACAACCTCAGCATCTCCGGCAGCATGAAAAAGATGCCTTACCGGGCATCGCTCGGTTTCCTCAAAGAAGAGGGGACCATCATCGGCTCATGGCGCAACCGCGGTTCAGGATCCATCTCATTGACCCCGTCATTCTTGGATGACCACCTCAAAATCAGTCTCAACGGCCGGGTAAACCTCTCCGACGGCTATTCAGCCAACGTGCTTTACTCTGCAGCATTCTTCAATCCGACAATGCCGCCATACTTCTATAATGCCGACGGATCCATAGATTATTCGACCACCGGCGGTTATTTCAATTATGGCATGGGACGTGGCGCAGATTTCGTTCCCGACTCTCAGGCCGGCATCAACGGAGCAGCAAATCCGCTTGAAAGCATCTATTCCACAGACCGCAAAGGCTTGACCACACGTATGGTCGGGAATGCCACTTTCGACTATAAGGTACACGGTTTCGAGGATCTCCGCTTCAACCTCAATCTGGCATACGAAGGGCGCGACAGCTGGAGCATCTCCGGCCCAAAGCGCGGCTCCCTGTCCGCTCTGGCTGACTCCCAGGCTCCGGGAATCGGCAAATATTCCGACACCAAGCAGTCGAATTACAACAAGCTCCTTGAGTTCTATGCCGACTATAACCACGACTTCAACGGACACCGTGTGGATCTGATGGCCGGATACTCCTATTCGCACGTTTTCTCCCACTATTATAGTGAGAGCAAATTTCAGGACGATTACGAAGAATTCAAGAAAGATGAGATTTACGGAAATCCCAGCCTCAACGACCAGGAGCACTTCCTCATCTCTTTCTATGGCCGTCTGAATTACTCCTACAAGGGCCGTTATCTTGTGACCGCCACACTGCGCAACGATGCGTCCTCACGTTTCTCCCCGGAAACACGCTGGGGTCTGTTCCCTTCTCTGGCTCTTGCCTGGAATGCCAAGGAGGAGAACTTCCTGAAACATTCATCAGTCGTTTCCACCCTGAAGGCGCGCCTCGGTTGGGGCGTGACAGGCCAGCAGGATATCGGTTCCAATTATCCTTATCTGGCCCGATACTCGATGTCCACAAGCGAATCCTCCATGTATGACATGGGTGATAAAGGCCTGATTTATTTCCTCAGCCCTTCCGCCTACGACTCCCTGATCAAATGGGAAGAGACCGTGACGACGAATGCAGGCATCGATTTCGGTTTCTTTGGCGACCGTATCTCCGGCAACATCGACATCTACAAGCGGGAGACACGCGACCTGCTCAACACGGTCACCATCCCGATGGGTGCGAACTTCTCCAACACCCTGCTGACAAATGTCGGCTCAATTGAGAACAAGGGTGCCGAATTCGCCCTCAACCTCATTCCCGTCAGCACCCGTGACTGGAATGTACAGATGGGGCTGACAGGCACTTTCCAGAGCACCAAGTTCACAAAACTTACCAGCGTGGACGACCCCACATACTACATTCCGACCGGACAGGTGGGCGGAGTCCGCTTCGACTTCCTCCAGCGCCATTCGGTGGGCAATGCCCCATACACCTACTATGTGTACCAGCAACTTTACGACAATGACGGAAAGCCCATCCAGAATGCTTTCGTAGACCGTGACGGAAACGGGGTAATCAATGACAAAGACCGCTATATGGCAGTGACCGCCGATGGAAAGGCCATCAAGCCGGCCCCGGATTTCTACTACGGCATCACTTTCAAGACTACATGGAAGAACTGGGACTTCGGTTTCAACGGTCATGGTTCCGTGGGCAACTGGCTGTTCAACGATGCATACGCCTCCCACTCCACGACCAACGCGAACATAAATTACAATTACATTGCGAACTATTCACGCAGTGTGCTCCGCAGCGGCTTCCATTCCACGAACATCACAGCCCAGAGCTTTTCCGACATGTTTCTGGAAAACGCCTCTTTCTTCCGCATGGACGACATAAACCTCGGATACACTTTCAACTGGCGCAGGCAGAAATCCACGATAAGAATCGCACTCAGCGCCCAGAACGTTTTCGTGCTGACAAAGTATTCGGGCATCGATCCGGAAGCCTCGGGCGAGAACGGTATCGACAGCAGCATGTGGCCGCGCCCTCGGATCTATTCCCTCAGAGCCGCAATCAATTTCTAAACTGAATCATATATATGAGAAAGAATATCATCATGGCCTGCATGGCCGCTGCGGCGATGCTTTCAGCCGTTTCCTGCATCAAGGACCTGGACGCACTGCCTCTGAACCCGACCGACTATACAGCCGAGGCCGTATACGGCACAGAAGAAGGCAACTACCTGTCCGGCCTGGCCAAAATCTACCACACCCTCTATATGACAGACGGCGTGTCCAACGTCGGCAACACCTCACACGCGCAGTTCATCATGGCATATTGGGCGCTCGGCGAGATCACCACGGACGCAGCCAAATGCGCGTGGAAATCCGACACCTGGACCCACTACATGAACAACAACACCTGGACCACCGTATCCCTTGACCCGACTCTCGGCATCTACTGCCACTCACTATTGGGTGCCACGTATGTGAATGAATACCTCAAGCAGACAAGCGATGAGAAACTCGATGCACGGGGAGTAGATGAGTCCCTAAAAAAGAAAATCCACGGCATGCGGGCTGAAGCACGCTTCATACGTGCTTTTGAGTATTGGGCCATGGTCGATGTATTCGGAAAGACACCGTTCGTGGATGAAAACTTCCCGATCGGGAAAGAAGCCCCTCCGGTCAAAACCCGCAAGGAGGCTTTCGACTGGCTCGTGGGTGAGCTCAAAGATCTGGAATCCTCACCAGACATGCCCGAAGCCGGATCCAACTACCCGCGCGTTGACAAGGGCTGCGCCACTGCACTGCTCATCCGGCTGTATCTCAACGCCGAAGTGTATACCGGCACAGCCATGTGGCAGGAAACCAAGGACGCGTGCGAACGTCTGTTCAAATACGGCTACGACCTCTGTCCAGAATACGCCTGGCTTTTCCGTGGCGACAACGGCGAGAACCCTCTGGCCCTTCAGGAAATCATCATGGGCAACTATCAGGATCTGGAACACACAGCGTGGAACTGGGGAGGGACAACCTACCTCATCGCTTCCGAGATAAACGGAAACGTCAACACTCCGGGGGTTTACCCGATCGGATGTCCGGATTCGTGGAGCGGTTTCCGCATGGACGGACAGTTCGTCGAGAAATTCTTCCATCCGACCGATGTGGATTTCGAGACCGGGACCTACAACATCGAGGACAAACGGGGCAAGGATCTCTTCTACATCAAAGGCCGCAGCAACACCATTGAAAACCTGTGGAAATTCGAACAGGGATGGGGCGTGCACAAGTGGAGCAATCTTCCGCACGACATGTCTCCGGAAGAGTACAAACCGAAAGGATGGATGTTCTTCGCAGATACGGACTATATTTTCATGCGACTGGGTGAAATGTACCTCGCTTACGCTGAAGCCTGCCTCAACCTCGGACAAAAGTCAAGCGCGATTCCTTATCTGAACAAACTGCGCATCCGCGCCGGAGTCTCAGAGATATCGGACTATGATGCAGACTTCATCTTTGAGGAATCTTCCCGTGAGCTGTACTGGGAGGGGAACCGCAGGCGCGACCTGATCCGCTGGGGGATGTACTCATCCAGCAAATACAACTGGCACTGGAAAGGAGGCAACTTTGACGGCCAGAGTTTCCCGGAATATATGGAGATCTTCCCTTTCCCTGTGACCGAGCTTCAGAACAATCCCAACCTTGCCCCTCAGAATCCGGGCTATGACGAATAAATGAGAATACACTTATGAGACTGATAAAAGAATCACTTGCCGTACTTGGCGCACTATGCCTGCTTGCAGGATGCTCAACCGACCTTGACATCAAGAAACTGGGCGACCCCTCATCTTACGAGGCTCCAGCCGCACTTTCACCATCTTCCATTCACCTTACGGCAGCAGATGTATCGGAGGGCAAACTCGTTACATTCACATGGTCTGCCGCTGATTATGGTCAGCCCACGGAGATCGTATATTCCATCTTTGTGACCTACGGCGGAAAAACCACGGCTCTGTTTACAAACCTGAAGGGAACTTCCTACGATGCAAAGTCATCGGAACTATATCAGAAACTGACCGGTTCCGGTGTCCCGCATGGAGAGGAGGTATCTGCCGATATCATGATCTCATCGACCATAGGCTCGGATTTCTCCTCACTGGAGTCTCCGGCAAAGACCATCTCTGTCTTCACGGAAGATATCCCGATGGAATAGCGTTCCATACATAAAAAGAGAGAGTGACTGTTTTCAGTCACTCTCTCTTTTTGTCTATCGGTCAAGTTATTCCTCAAAGTCCCAGATCCTCGGATTGCCGTCAGTCCGGACGGCTGGCATCGTATAGCGTCTGAAAGCGTCCACAACAGGTTTCACCTTATGGGTCTGGTCATCAAAGAATCCCCTGCCCCTATACATCGGCTCCCACCAAAAGACGCCGAGGCCCATGTTGTCTGGAGCAGCCATTACGATTTCGTTGACCGCCTGCATCCATTCTTTCTGCCCCTCTGGAGTCTCCGGGAATGCGGCAAGGTATCCCTTCTTCTCGAAGTAATCGCTCGGGCAGGAATAAAAACCGGTCTCAATCACAATCACAGGCTTCCCGAAACGGCGGATGGCATAGGCCAGATTATCCCTCAGATCCATCAGCGTCCCGTGTGACCATGGGTAAAAGGAATAGCCGATGATGTCGTATTCCACGCCATACTCCTGCATCTTCGAGAAAAAGACATCCGTAAAATTCACGTCGCCACCGAAATCCACATGAAGCATGATCCGGACTTTCCCCTCCAAGTCCGCCTCCCGGACAGCACGGATTCCGGCTTTCAGATAGTCCGTGAACTGTCGCCATTGGCTCCTGTCCTTCTTTTCTTCCCCATAGAATACACGGCCGGACGGCCAGAGGGTGCCGTTGCTTATCTCGTTGCCCACCTGCACGATTTCCGGCATGAGGCCTTCATCCCGAAGACGGCACATCGTATCATATACGAAGTCATGGAGCGCCTGTTCCAATTCCCGAGGTGAGAGCCCCTCCCAAGATTTCGGCACCGGCTGGCGCATCGGGTTGGACCAGTCATCGGAAATCATGTAGTCCAGAGCGAAATGATAACCGTGTCGCTTGAGTTCACGTGCGTTTTCCACTACATTGTCAATCCCCTGTCCCAGATAGGAAGGCTCACTGCACAGCATCAGACGGCCCCAGTTGTAGCCGTGAGCCCGGAATATCTCCCAAGGCGACTTCCTTGCCCCGTCCGTATCATAGAACTTGTCGCCACGCTTCTCTGCATTGCGGACAAAAGACAAGTCCAGACCGAAACAGTAGTCATTCTCATACGGGAGCCTGTCAGACCCGGCATCCCCTTGAGCAGAAGCACACAGACAGCCCATGCAGGCAAAAATAACAGCCGAAACGGCTCTGATTCCAAATAATCGATTCATATCATTAACGGGTTTTTATATTCAGTTCTGCATCGCCAAGTTCGCTGGAGACTTTCAACGTAACCGTGCCTTTTTCTCCACGGAAAGAACGGATGACGGCGAGAGCCTTACCGTTGAAGAGCGGCTTGACCGCACCTTTCATGCACAGGGTGTCCGCCGCATCGCCATTGTCGATTCCGAGCAGTTCCCCGGCCCCCTCCACGCGGAAATTCAGCATGGTGTCAGCCTGCGGCAGCGTACGGCCTTCGGCATCCACCGCTTCCACCATCACGAAACTCAAGTCATATCCATCAGCATCGATGGTATTGCGGTCAGCCGTAAGACGCAGTCCGGCGGCAGGGCCGGCCGTTTCCCGGACAGCACGGGCGACTTCCCGGCCATCCTTGTAGCTGACAGCCTCGATCCTTCCTGATTCAAAGTCCACTTCCGGCCAGATGGCATGGAGCTGATTACGGGTCTTCGACGTGCGTCCGAGAGATTTACCGTTAAGGAAAAGTTCCACCTCATCGGCATTGTTGTAATATGCCCAGACATCGACCTTCTCCCCTTTCTTCCAGTTCCAATGCGGGAAAAGATGCAGCATCGTCTTATCTGTCCATTCCGACTGGTACATATAATATGGATCTTTAGGGAAACCGGCGAGATCCACAATGCCGAAATAGGAACTGCGTGAAGGCCAGCCGAAGGCGGTCGGTTCTCCAAGATAGTCGAAGCCTGTCCAGATGAAGCCGCCGGCAACCCATTCCCGATCCCGGATCGGAATCCAGGCCCCCTCGTGAGTAGTCGTGCAATCCCAGAGGGCGCGGGAATTATCATAGGCACTGCACTGGTTGGGGATCAGCCCCTCAAGTTCCTTTTCCGTCGGCTCGGGTGTACCGGACCACGGCTTCCATCCAGGAACCCGGAGGATAGTGGACGGCTGATAATAGATGCCCCGACTGTTCTGGGCAGACACGGTCTCCGTTGCCAGGATGGGCTTACCGGGAAACCAGTCCCGCAAGGAGTCATACGCATAGGCCCGGTAGTTCAGGCCTGTTACATCCAGGGCTCCACTCGTATACACGCAATTGTCCTTGGAGGGTGCGTTGCAGCCGCAGGTCACCGGGCGCGTCGGATCATTGGCCCGTATCACATCCGCCAGGTGGCGAGCGAGTTCTTCAAATTCCTTACGCTCCTCATCGGTACGGGCCATCTGCTCTCCGATCTCGTTGCCTATGCTCCAGATGATCACGCTCGGGTGGTTGCGGTCACGCTTGACCCAATCTGTCAGATCCCGCGTATTCCACTCGTCAAAAAAGGCACCGTAGCCGGGATCATCCTTGCGCCCGCGCCATTTGTCGAAAGCTTCATCGAGGACCAGCAGGCCCATTTCATCGCATAGATCCAGCAGTTCCGGGGCGGGGATGTTATGGGAGGTCCGGATGGCATTGAACCCCGCCGCCTGCAGAATCTCCAGTTGACGCTCCAGAGCACGGCGGTGAACAGCCGTGCCGATGCAGCCCAGATCGTGATGCAGGCAGGCGCCGTTCAGCTTGACAGGCGAGCCATTGAGAAAAAAACCTTTATCCACATCCCATTCCGTCTCACGGATACCTATGCGGGTACGCACCATGTCCACGACCTTGCCTCCGACCTTCAACTCTGTTTCAACTGTATATAGATAAGGCTCCTTGACATCCCATCTGTGCGGCCGGACAATCCGGAGTGTTTCCCCATCCATCCCTTTCGCCACGGTCTTCCCGTCAGCATCCTTAACACGATGGACAACTGTGCAGCCGGAAGGATCGGCTGCGTCCAGTTCGGTCCGGACCAGCACCGTCGCTTCCGCGTCCGATATCTGAGGAGTCGTCACGCAGATGCCGTTGTAGGCAATCCTGTTCTCACCCGTGCATACCAGCCGCACATTCCGGTAGATTCCGCTGCCCGTGTACCACCGGCCGCTCGGCTGCTTGGAGTGATCCACTTTCACTGCAATCACATTATCCTCGCCCTCGGGATTCAACATCCCCGACAAATCCACATTGAACGAGCTGTAGCCATATGGCCGTCCACCTGCCTCGATGCCGTTGATCCAGACAGTGCTGTTCATATAGATGCCGTCGAACTCCACAGCGGCACGCTCCCCCTCCGGGGTCTTGAAATGCTTGCGATACCAGCCGATGCCGCCGGGGAGGGCGCCTCCGTTGACCCCTGCCGGATGCTCGGGCGAGAACTCGCCCTCGATGCTCCAGTCATGAGGGAGCCGAAGCTGTCTCCACGATGAATCATCGAATTCGGGAGAAGACCATGAAGCATCATTCCCCAGACAGAAACGCCACCCAAAATTAAAGTCCTCTGTCGAGCGGCCCGAAGAACTGCTGCAAGACATCACGGCAGAACCGAGGATCGCGATGAGGAAAAGTCTGATTGTAGTCCACATATTCAAAATTGGTTGTCCTGTCACAAAGATACGCCTTTGTCTTCCGTAAAACTAGCACACAAAGGACATAACCTGACACGGAACGGAAAATCATTTCCACAACGGTTTTTTCTTTGTATATTTAAAACCTGTACTGAAACGACATGAAAAGGATATTTCCCCTCATACTCCTGCTGCTCCTGAAAACCGGAAGCATGTTCGCCCGGCAGACGCCGCTCGTGTTCGATGATTTCAGGGGCAAGACGGAATTGCTTTCGCTCCGCTCCATCGCCAGAGAGGCCGACGGCCCGGCCTGGCTCGGCAGCGACAACAGCCTGTACAGCTTCGACGGATACGACCTCGTCCCATGCCCATACGCCGAAGGCCCGCTGGTCATCCAATGCATCCTCATCGAGGAGGACCGCCTGCTTCTCGGGACCGAACACGGCCTGTTTTCATTCAGCCCCGTCCACAGGGCATACGAAAGGCTTGAGGCCTTTGGCGACAAAGACATCAGAAGAATCCTTCAAGACGGCCGGATCCTGTATTGCGGGACTTCCTCCGGTTTCTATCTTTTCAATACGGAAACCCTTTACACAGAGCGCATATCGGAGCATGCCATTTTTGCGATGGCCAGAGCAGATGATTTCATCTATCTCGGAGTTGAAGGAGGGCTGGCAAGATACCGCATTTCCGACCGAAGTTACGAAATGCTGCCCGCAGAGGCCGACCTCCATATTGTCTCATGCATCCTGGCCGAAGAGGACGCTCTATGGCTTGGAACACCCGCCGCATTGCTCAAGTACAATCTTTCGACACAAGAGACAAGCTCCAGAATCACGATGCCGGTCGTCAAGACTCTGTGCAAGGATGAATATGGTCAGCTGCTGGCAGGGACGGACAGCGGCATTTTTCAGGTCAATCCTGAGACCGGCGGCATCCGCGAGATTCATCCGTCCGTCGCCTGGGACTGTTTCCCAGACAGCAGCGGGGACATCTGGTTCGCTACAGACAACGGAATGCTGACCCTGCATCAGCACCCCGTCATTCTCCCGGTTTCCAACCTGCCGGAGATAAAGAACGCCCGGTATGTCACCGCACTGCGGGACGGCAATGACCGTCTCTGGCTGGGAGGCTCCCATGGCATCATTCTCCAGACACCGGACGGAGCCATGCGGCATTTCACCATGAGCAGCACCGATGACAGGATTCCCCATAATAAAGTATACCGTCTGGTTGAAGACAAAGAAACCGGAACCATCCTTGCAGCCACGGACGGAGGATGTCTCGAATTCGATGAAAAGAGCGCTTCCTTTGAGGCACATGGCATCAAGGGGACACATAACTGGTTCTACGATCTCATCCCTGATCCGGAAGGACTGTGGGCCGCCACCTATGACGGCCTTTTCCATCTGGATTCCGACTATGGAGTCCTTGCACGCTATACGCGCAAAGACGGACTGAGCGTCGATGTCATCAGTCAAATCGGGAAGGACTCCCGTGGCGACATCTGGATACTGGGGCAGGACAAACACGTTTTCCGGCTGGACGTTGAGCACAACAGGATAGTTCCTTTCGTGTCCCCGGAGATGCCGTTGACAGACTGCCTTGCCAGCGATTCGGAAGGGGGCATCTGGCTGGCTTCTGCGGACAAGGCGGTTCATATCAAACGTACAGGGGACGGCATGTCCATCAAGACGGCATCTCTACATTCAAGCACAGCATTGTCAGTCCATTCCATCACTGAAGCAAATGAACAGATGTGGATCTGCACTTCAGAGGGATTCCGCATCGTGGACAAGAAAACCATGGCTGTCTCAAATCTTGACACCTACAGCAACTACCTGAGCATCGCCTACGACAAAAAACGGAGACGGGTCATCCTCGGCGGGATCGGGGCCGCCGACATGCTGGACCTGACCAACCTGCAAAGACTGATGACGGCACGCTCCTCACCACCGCGCCTGACTGATATACAGACCAACAACGGCAGGCACATTCCGGAAGAGGAGCTTCTGTCCGGACATCTGAATCTGGCCCATGACGAAAACCACCTCGTATTCTCCCTGTCCGACTTCAATTTCAATGATGAACTGCCCCATCGTTTCCACTACCATGTCGACGGGCCAGCTTCATCCTGGGACGGGACTGTCATCGGCAACAAACTGATCCTGACAGCCGTACCTCCGGGGGAATATGTCATTTCGGTCCTCTCTGATACGAACCTTCCCACAGGAGGCACGGAACTCATCACTTTCCGTATCCGGCAGCCATGGTACTTTTCCATTCCCATGCTGGCCGTCTACCTGCTGCTTGTGTGCATGCTCGTCTACGGACTCGTCCGATTCTTCACCATGCGCCGGAATCTGGAAGCGGAACGTCTCCGTAAGGATGAGCTGGTGGAGCAGACCCGTCAAAAGGAAGCCTTCTTCCAGAATGTCGCCCACGAGTTCAAAACACCGCTCAGCCTGATCATCGGTCCGGTCGGCAAACTCCTGAGCGGGAACCATACCGGACCTGACACCGGAGATCTGCAGATGATTCAGGACAACGCGATGAAGATCAGCACACTTATTCATCACACTATCAACCACTTCAATAATAATGACGGGATCAACTCAAGTCTGATCACCACAGACATGGAGTTCGTGGAATTCGCGCAAAGCATATTCAACTCATTCAAAGACAGTTTCCCTAAGCACGAATTCATCTTTGACAGCAGCCGACCACGGATTCCAGTATCGGTCGATATAGTCAAGATGGAGACCGTAATGAACAATCTGCTGTCCAACGCCTGCAAATACACGCCGGAGGGCGGCTCCATCCTGCTCACGCTCGACGTAAACCTGGACGAAGGCCAGCTTGTGGTCAAAGTCTCCGACACAGGAGTCGGCATCCCGGAAGAGGAAGTCCCATTCGTATTCCAACGCTATTTCGAATCCTCCCGGACCAAGGGGAAAGGGTATGAAAGCACAGGCATCGGCCTGTCTGTCATCAAACAATATGTCGAATTGCATAAAGGTCGGGTCTGTGCCGATTCTGATCAGCACGGCACATCCTTTACGCTCCTTCTGCCCGTCTTGTCCGACCGGGGCAGTGACGAGGCGTCATCTCCATTATTTCAGAACGGTTCAGACAAACCGCTGATTGCCGTAATCGATGACAACGCCCAGATTTGCACGTTTATCGAAAGCCTGCTTGAGAAGGACTTCCGATGCATCTGCTCCCATAACGGGAAAAGCGGCCTGAAACTATGCAAAGACATCATGCCGGATCTCATAATCTCCGATGTCCTCATGCCGGTGATGGACGGTCTGGAAATGTGCAGGCAGCTCCGCGCCTACGGTCCTTTGAGCACCATACCCATCATTCTGCTGACCGCCAAAGACGACCCCGAAACCGAACAGAAGAGCATCGGCCTCAATGTGGACATCTTCCTGCCAAAACCTTTCGACCCTCAGACCCTCATGGCCCGTGTCAACCAGCTCCTCACCGGAAAAAAACGCATGGAACATAAAATCCGCATGGAGATGATCTCCAACCCGTCCACACAAAGAAGTGTTTCTCAAGACGAACGGTTCCTGCAAAAAGTCATGCAGCTGATTGAAGAGCATCTGGACGATTCCACCCTTTCCGTCAGCCGGCTGTGCGAACTCGGCGGATTCAACGAGAAACAACTATACCGGAAAATCAAACAGTTCACGGGCATGTCCGCAGTGGAATACATCCGCTCCATCCGTCTCAAAAAAGCGGCATTGCTGCTGCAAAACGGGAGTTTCACTGTCTCGGAAGTCATGTATTCAGTAGGGTTTTCCAACGCCTCATACTTTACACGCGCCTTCGCGGCAATGTACAAGACGACTCCGTCCGAGTATATGAAATCCTTCAAGAAAGATCAATAACATTTTTATACACTTTTTATACACTGCACATGAAAACCAGATTCATTACAAGTCTTTGCGTCCTGACGCTGATGACAGCATGCCACTCCGGCCCAGTCGTTCCACCTGCCACACAGTCCCGTGTCCTGGAAGAGGGCGGGACAGGGCCTTACAAAGCACTGATGCTGGAGGATCCGGGCCTGGAAGCACACACCATCTTCGTCCCGTCGGATCTGTCCCCTTTCGGCAAAAAGAATCCCCTGCCGGTCCTGGTGTGGGGCAACGGGGCCTGCAACAATTCCCCCTGGGAGCACATGCTGTTCCTCAACGAGATTGCTTCCCACGGATTTCTTGTCATCGCCACCGGCTATATTCCGATGACTGAAGAGCATTACCGTGGCCCGATGTCCACTTCCGACCAGCAGATCGAGTCCATCGACTGGGCCATCGCTCAGAATGGCGACAAAAACAGCCCTTACCACAACAGGATCGATGTCAACGCCATCGCTGCCGCCGGAATGTCCTGCGGAGGCCTCCAGACCCTGGACAATTCCGCCGACCCGAGGCTCAAGACCATAATGATCTGCAACAGCGGCCTTTTCATCGACGCGTCAGGTGCAATGCCGAACATGCCGATGCCGCTCAAGGACAGGCTGCAGGACATAAAGGTGCCTGTCATCTATATCCTCGGAGGGCCTGAAGACATAGCCTACGGGAACGGCATGGACGACTTCCACAGGCTTGTCAAGGTTCCGGCCTTCGCGGCCAATTATCCGGTCGGACATGCCGGCACATACAGCCAGCCTCACGGAGGCGAGTTCACAATCCCAGCTCTCGCATGGCTGAAGTGGCAGCTCAAGGGCGACTCCGAAGCCGCGAAACTGTTCCAGGGCTCCGACTGCGGCCTGTCACGCCGTGAAGGATGGACCGTCGAGAAGAACGCGCTCATAGACAAGGAGTAAGCTCTCAGTCGCATCCTAACCGGATTACAGTAGCCTGATCGCAATATAAGCACAGGCCTCAGCGTCGGCAAGAGCATGATGGTGGCGTGTAAGGTCATAGCCGCAGGCGGCAGCCCCTCAATCATCGGGGCTATCTTCTCCCATACGTACGGAAACACAGGAGCATCTTCAGTGTCTTCCCCGGACAAGCCATCAAAGTAATTCTTTGCCATATACTTTTGTTTACCTGTACTGCAAAGATAATGGTTTATGCCGCCAAAAAGTGGCAGCTTCCTAAAAGGGCCGGCCGCCGGTAAGGATGGACCACTTTCCAATTATTTCGTTATATTTGAAGCCGGACATCATTTGACTATGGATATGGAGGAGAAAAGGATAAAGTACCCGATAGGGATACAGACATTCAGGGAAATTGTCGAGGGAGGATACCTCTACATCGACAAGACTAGAATCGTGCATGAACTGGCAGAAACGTATAAATACGTATTCCTCAGCCGGCCGCGGCGCTTCGGCAAGTCCCTGCTCTCCTCCACCATCCACAGCTATTTCGCAGGGGAAAAGGAGCTGTTCGAGGGGCTGGAGGCCGGGAAGCTGAAGAAAGAATGGCCAAAGCACCCCGTGTTCCACTTCGACATGTCCACGGCGAAGCACCTTGACGAGGAGCAGCTGACAAGCGAACTGAACCTGAAACTCAGCCGATACGAAGAAATTTACGGGAAGGCCGAAGACGAGACTCAGATCAACCAGCGCTTCGAGGGCCTTGTCCAAAGGGCCGCCGAGCAGACTGGAGAGAAGGCCGCCATCATCATTGATGAGTACGACGCCCCTCTTCTTGACGTGATGAACGACCAGCAG
>ERZ808252.1251-NODE-1251-length-19441-cov-3.151553_pt1 | contig 19441 bp, 14 predicted proteins | sample MGYA00521242_ERZ808252 | MGnify/ENA primary metagenome ERZ808252 (study PRJEB31516, sample SAMN03275581) | gut metagenome | biome: mammalia-associated habitat; material: feces | host: Papio cynocephalus | place: Kenya | collected 2012-08-07 ...
ATGCAGTTGCGGTGGTCAATCCGCACCGAAAGGACGACACCTCGCCGTTTCATGACTATGCGGGTGTCGGCGTGGTGTTCAAACTGCTCTGCGCACTGGAGGACGGCGATTGCGACGTGATGCTGGATCAGTTTTCCGACCTGGCGGCAATCGGCACCGTGGCGGACGTGGTGCCGCTGACGGGGGAAAACCGCGCAATTGTGAAAGCGGGACTGCATCGGATTCCCTCCACGGATAACCTTGGACTGTACAGCCTGCTGGAGGTCTGTGGGCTGGCGGACAAAGAAGTCACCGGCGAGAGCGTCGCTTTTGTGCTGGCGCCGAAGATCAACGCGGCGGGCAGAGTGGGAAGCGTACAGGAAGCCGTGCGCCTGATGACGGGCGAGGACGAGGAAGAAGTCATGCGGCTGGCGGGAAACATTGCCGCGCTCAACACCAAACGCAAAGACCTGGAAGAAATCATTCTTTCGGATGTCGGGGATCAGATCGCCCACCATCCGCACCTTGTCAATGAACGGGTGATTGTGCTTTCTGGGCATGGGTGGCATAAGGGTGTGATCGGAATTGTCAGCGCGCGAGTGGCGGAAACTTACGGCAAGCCGACGCTGATGATTGCCATTGATGAGGACGGCAATGCGTCGGGCTCGGCGCGCAGCAACGACGATTTTTCAATCATCGAAGCAATTCGTGCCTGTGCCGAACCGTTGGAACGCTTCGGCGGACACGCAAAAGCCGCGGGCTTTTCACTGAAAGCGGAAAATATCGCCCGTTTCACCGAACTGCTACTGTCGTATGCCCACGAGCATTTTGAGGAAATGCCGCCGTATACATTGACGGTGGATAAAGTGGTTTCCCCTTCGGAAATGACGGTGGAAAATATACGTGAACTTGAAAAAATGGAACCGTTCGGAGAAGAAAATCCGCGTCCGGTGTTTGCCGTGTGCGGCGCGACGGTGGAGGAAATTGTGCCGCTGTCGCAGGGAAAGCATACGCGTCTGCGCCTGAAAAAAGACGGACAGTCGTTTGCGGTGCTGTGCTTCGGAATGCCGACGTCGCAGAGCGGGTGCCGCTGCGGAGAAACGGTGGACGTCTGCTTCACCGCGCAGCTGAACGAATATAACGGCGCCACGCAGGTGTCGCTGAAATTGAAGGAAATGAAACCGACGCAGGTGCGGCAGGACACGTTTTTCAGATCCTGCGGAAAGTACGACCGGCTGATCTGCGGCGAAAAAACGGCGGCAAGAGAAGAAATCCCGACGCGGAACGACCTGGCAGCGGTGTATCGCTTTTTGCGGCAGAACGGCGGTTTCGGCGGCACGGCGCTGCAGCTGTACACCGTGCTTGCGGGACAAATGAGCTATTGCAAAATGATGCTGGCGTTGGAAATCCTGAAGAGTGAAAAACTGATCACGGCGGCACTGCATTGCCGCCATTTGGGAATCGCGCTTTTGCCGGCGGCGCAGAAGATCGACCTGGAAGCATCGGAACTTCTGAATCGGTTGAAATCACAGACAATATGAAAGGAGGCGGCGGGATGGCAAGTCCGTTTGACAGCCTGAAACAGGCAATTGAAGAATGCGGCAAATCCTACGATCTGGAACGGATCGAAAAGGCGTATAAGCTGGCGGAAAAGGCACATGAAGGACAGGTGCGCGCTTCGGGCGATCCGTATATCACGCATCCGGTCGCCGTGGCAAAAATTCTGGTTGATCTCGGCATGGATACCGAAAGTATCGAAGCATCCCTGCTGCACGACGTGGTGGAGGACACCGATGTCACGCTGGACGAAATCCGCAAGAACTTCGGAGCCGAAGTGGCACAGATGGTGGACGGCGTCACAAAAATGGGCATGGTGCCGCTGCATACCAAAGAGGAACAGCAGGCGGAAAACGTCCGTAAAATGCTGCTGGCAACGGCAAAGGACGTGCGCGTGGTCATCATCAAATTGGCGGATCGTCTGCACAATATGCGCACAATCAGTGCCAAACCTCCGCAAAAACAGCGCGATACCGCGCGGGAAACGATGGAAGTTTATGCGCCGATTGCCCACCGCCTGGGAATCCGTGCAATCAAAGAGGAATTGGAAGACCTCTCCCTGCGGTATCTGGACCCGATGGCGTATGAGGAGATCGGGAAACTGCTCAACAGCAAGAAGGAAGAGCGCGAGCAGTTTTTGAAAAAAATCAAAGAAAAAATCGCCGCACGGCTGGAAAACGAACATATGACTGTGCATATCGAAGGGCGCGTCAAGAGTTTTTACGGAATCTATCGAAAAATGTATATGCAGGGCAAGAATTTCGACGAAATTTTTGATATCTACGCCGTGCGCATCATTGTGGATACCGTCATCGAGTGCTATAATGTGCTCGGCATCATTCACGATATGTTCCGACCGCTCCCCAATCGGTTCAAGGACTATATTTCCACGCCGAAGCCGAATATGTACCAGTCCCTGCATACCACGGTGATCGATAAGGAAGCCATTCCGTTTGAAGTGCAGATTCGCACATGGGATATGCACTATACGGCGGAATACGGTATCGCGGCGCATTGGAAATATAAAGCGGGCATCCAGGGAAAGGACAAACTGGAGGAACGGCTTGCGTGGGTGCGTCAGCTTTTGGAGGCGCAGCAGGAGAGCGAGGACGTGGAGGATATCGTCCGCAATATCAAATCGGATCTGGCGGGCGAAGAGGTGTTTGTGTTCACGCCGAAGGGCGACGTGGTGAGCCTTCCGCTCGGATCGAACGTGATTGATTTTGCCTATGCAATTCACTCGGCAGTGGGCAATCGGATGATCGGGGCAAAGGTGGACGGCAGAATCGTGTCGCTGGATCATACGGTGAAAACCGGCGAAGTGATTGATATTATCACCTCCAATTCCCCCAATGCGGGACCGAACCGCGACTGGCTGACGATTGTCAAAACCTCCGAGGCGCGCAATAAAATCCGCGGTTGGTTCAAGAAGGAACGCCGCGAGGAAAATATTGTCAACGGCAAGGCAGAGGTAGAACGGGAATTCAAACGAAGCGGCATTGTGCTCGGCGACGACGAGATGAAAAAGTTTTTGACCGAGATTGCCAAACGCCAGCATTTCAATACCGTTGACGAATTCTTTGCCGCCATCGGCTACGGCGGCGTTTCGCTGTCGAAGATTATCACGCGAATCAAAGACGATTATATCAAAACCTATAAAACCACCGATGACGAGCGGATCGAACGGTCGCTTTCGCAGAATCAGAAACGTGCGAAGAAAGCGGTCAGCGGCGTGATTGTCGAGGGAATCGACGGCTGCCTGATTAAATTTGCGCATTGCTGCAATCCGCTCCCCGGCGATGACATTCTGGGCTTTGTCACACGCGGCTACGGCGTGTCCGTGCATAAACGCGATTGCCCGAATGTGCAGCGCGCGTTTGAGCATCCGGAGCAGTCGGGACGGATTGTCAATGCCTATTGGGCGGATACGGCGCGGGATTCGTTCAAATCCACGCTGGAAATCGTGACCGACGACCGACAGGGAATTCTGGCGGATGTCAGCATCACGATTGCCAATATGCGCCTGCCGATTCATGCGCTCAACGCGCGGGAAACCAAGGACAAGCAAGCGGTGATCCAAGCTACACTGGGCGTTGCCGATGTCGAACAGCTCACCCAGGTAATTCGGACACTTTCCAAAATCGACGGTGTGATTTCCGTCACCCGTATGTCGGGAGGAAATAATAAATGAAAATTCTGACCGTTACGACCGATTGCAACGGGTATCTGGTTTTCGACGACCACCGCAATGCGGCGATTATCGACCCCGGCGCCGGCGCGGAGAAATTCGGACAGATCATCGACGAACAGGGATTGAAGCCTGAAAAAATCCTGCTCACCCACGGTCATTTCGATCATTTCGGCGCAGCGCAGACGCTGAAAGAAAAGTACGCCTGCCCGCTGTGGATCAGCGAGGCAGATGCGCCGATGCTGACCGACGGAGAAAAAAACGCCGCCGCGCCGTTCGGATATTCTTTTGTGCCGACGCAGGCGGACGGCTTTGTTTCGGACGGGGATTTTATTCGCGTGGGGGATTTGTGCTTTGAGGTGATCGCCACGCCGGGACATACCCGCGGCGGCGTGACCTACCGCATTGAAAATGCGCTGTTTACGGGGGATACCCTCTTTCGCGGTACGGTCGGAAGAACCGACCTTTACGGCGGAAATCCGCTCACGCTGATGCGTTCGCTCACAAAGCTCCTGGATCTTCCGGGGGATTTCACCGTGTACCCCGGTCACGGCGAAATCACGACGCTCCGTCGGGAAGAAGCCGAAAATCACTGTATAAGGAAACGCGGACATGAAACTCATCATTGACCATCACCCTTTTCAATATGAAACCGAAAATCTCTGCAAAACCTTTTTCCCCGCAGAAAAAATGGAAATTCTGCACGATCAGCCGCTTTCGGGCGAAGGGATTTTCACGTCCCTGCGCGAGCGGGACGGAAAAGTCGAATTGACCGCACGGGTGCGGCTCGGAGATCGGGAAATCGAAAAAACGGAGACTGCCGAAACAACGGACAACGAAGCGGAACGCCGCCTGGCGGTGATGCTTTGCCGGATGCTGGAGGAACTGACGGGCTTTGTGCCGCCGTGGGGGATTCTGACGGGAATCCGCCCGGTGAAGTTTGTGCGGGAATGGCACGCCGAGGGGCTTAACGACGCGCTGATCAAAGCGCGGCTGACGGAAAAATATCTGGTCAGCGATCAGAAAGCGGATCTTCTCATCCGCACGGGACGGCACGAGCAGGAGATCATCGCCCTTTCGCGCGACGATTCGTACAGCCTGTATGTGGCAATTCCTTTTTGCCCGACGCGCTGCCGCTATTGTTCGTTTGTCTCTCATGCGATTGACCGCGCCAAAAAGCTGGTGCCGCAGTACCTGGAGCTTCTCTGCCGGGAACTGGAAGTGACGGCAAAAATCGCGCGGGAACTTTCGCTTCACCTGGAAACCGTCTATATCGGCGGCGGCACCCCGACGACCCTGACCGCTCCGCAGCTGAAAATTCTGCTGGATTGTATCGAAAAGAATTTCGACGTCGCCCATGCGCGGGAGTTTACCGTGGAAGCGGGGCGTCCGGATACCATCGATCGGGAAAAGCTGGAGGTAATCAAACATTCCGCCGTCACGAGAATCAGCATCAATCCGCAGACGCTCAATGATGATGTGCTGCGGGAAATCGGAAGAAATCATACCGCCGGACAGTTTGTCGAGAGCTTTCGTCTGGCGCGCGAGGTGGGCATCGGAAATATCAATGCCGACCTGATTGCGGGACTGCCGACCGATACCGAGGAGAGCTTTGAAAAAACGCTCCGCGGGATTCTGTCGCTTTCTCCGGAGAATATTACCCTGCACACCCTGTCGGTCAAACGGGCGGCGGACCTGCGGGACGAAGGCGCGAAAATTCACGCGGCAAGTGCAGGCACTGCGTCGCATATGGTGGATTACGCCTATCAAATGCTGACGCAAAACGGCTATGAACCGTATTATCTGTACCGCCAGAAAAATATGCTGGAAAGCCTTGAAAACGTCGGCTATGCGCGCGCGGGCTACGAAGGGCTTTATAACGTATATATCATGGACGAGACTCACACAATATTGGCAGCGGGCGCAGGCGCCGTAACGAAACTGAAAAATCCGCATACCGACAAATTGGAGCGGATATTCAACTTCAAATTCCCATATGAATATATCAGCCGATATGAGGAAATTCTCAGCAGGAAAGAGCGGATTTATGAATTTTACCGAGAACTCTGATCTTCGCCGCCGCTACTGCGAGCAGTTGGAAACCATGAATGACCGACTGCGCGAAAAAAACTTTGCGGCACAGTGCGAAAGCTATTATCAGAATCAGATTGCGCATACAGCGCAAAGGCTGATCCAAAGCGGACAGCAGATTGTGCTGCTTTCGGGACCGTCGGCGTCGGGCAAGACCACCACGGCGCAGAAACTGGCGCAGACGCTGGAATGTCGTTTCGATCGGCGGGCGCACGTCATCAGCCTGGACGATTTTTTTGTCGGGAAAGGGAACTATCCGAAGCTCCCCGACGGCAGAGAGGACTTTGAAAGCGTTGATGCGCTGCACCTGACGCTGTTTCAGGAAACGGTGGATGCCCTGCTGTGTCAGGGACGCGCCATGATGCCGCAGTTTGATTTTTCGGCATCGGTGCGCAAGGACGGCGCGTATGAACTGGAGGTCGGAAAACGGGATGTCGTGATTTTCGAGGGCATTCATGCGCTCAATCCGCGCCTCATGCCCGCCGACCACGGAAAGGACGCCTATCGCGTGTATGTGTCTCCGAAATGCCAGGTTTGCCGCGGCGATGCACTGTTTTTCCCCAGCCGTGACTTGCGGCTTGTGCGGCGGATGGTGCGGGATCGGCTGTTTCGCGGATATTCGTTTTCGCAGACGGCAAAAATCTGGGATAATGTCTGCGCGGGAGAGCGGAAAAATATCCGTCCCTTTTCCTCCACGGCAGACAGCGTCATCGATACCACGCACGGCTACGAATACGGCTTGTATGCAAACTATTTGCAGGATGCCGTGTCCGATGAGGATCCGATTGTGCGCGGCATGGCGGAAAAAATCGGTCAGTTTGTCCGGATTTCACCCTCGGCGGTGCCTTCGGACAGTATGATAAGAGAATTTATAGGAAAGGGCGAATCTATATGATCAATCTGGACAATGTCATTCACACCGTAAAAGAGGCGGCGGCGGTCGCAGGGCAGAAAACTTCGGAGCTGTACGAGCTTTCCAAACTGAAAATGCGGGTGCTTTCTCTGCGCTCTCAGTTGGGAAAAGAGTATAAGAAGCTGGGAAAAGCCCTGTATCTTTCCCGCACCACCGATGAACACTACGATATTTACATCAACGGCAGAATCGAAGTGATCTCGGCGATTTTTGAGGAAATCAACGAAATCAACGAGCAGATCAGCGGCATGAAGCCGACTGCGGAGGAAGAGCCGACGGCGGATCGTTCGGAAGAAATTCAGAAGATTCGTGCGGAAATTGCCGAAATCAAGAATGAGATCAATCAAATCAACGAATAAAAACCGAAAGCGGTGCGGCAGTGGAGAATAAGACGAAACAAAGCTTTCTGCACGGTGCGGTGATTCTGACGGCGGCAACGGTCATTGTCAAGGTGGTCGGGGCGCTGTTCAAGATTCCGCTCGGCAATATCATCGGCAATGTGGGCATGGGGTACTTCAATACCGCCTATGCGCTGTTCAACGTGGTCTATTCGCTGGCAATTGCGGGTCTTCCGATTGCGGTGGCAAAATTGGTGTCGGAATATGAAGCGCTCGGACGTCACCGCGATACGCGGCGGGTGCTGCGGATTTCGCGCGGACTGTTTCTGCTGACGGGCGTGATCGGCTCGGTGGTAATGCTGGCGGGCGCGCGGGTGTATGCCAATGCGGTGAATAACCCGAACGCCGTCTTTGCGGTGATTGCCCTGGCGCCGACGATCTTTTTCGCCTGCGTGATGAGTATTTACCGCGGGTATTACGAGGGTCTCAAGAATATGTACCCGACCGCGGTGTCCCAAATCGTGGAAGCAACGGTCAAAACGGTGGCGGGTTTGGGACTGACGGTGCTGATTCTGAACCTTGCGCGCCAAAGCTATGCTCAGACGCAGAAGGTCTTTTGGGTCGCCGTAGGCAGTGCCGAGGATGCGGAAATGATTGCCTTGGCGTTTGCGGCGGCGGGCGCGATGCTCGGCGTCAGTATCAGCACCATCGGCGGTGCGGTGTATCTGATGTTCCGCCACAGAAAACGCGGGGACGCGTTGACGGCACAGGAACTGATGACGGCGCCGCCTTCGCAGTCTACCCGAAGCATTCTTTCCGCGCTGGTTCGGATTGCCGTGCCGGTGTGTTTGGGATCAATTGCCACCAGCCTGACTTCGCTGATCGACAGCTTTTCGGTCATGAACCGCCTGGAAACGGCGATCGGGTCCGATTATGCCGCGATTGCGGCACAGTACGGCGCTGTACTTCCCTCGGCAAAATCGGATATTCCGAACTTCCTGTTTGGGGCTTACGGATTGGCGCAGACGCTGTTTAATCTTGTGCCCGCGATTACGACCACCTTCGGTATCAGCGCACTCCCCGCGATTTCTTCCGCATGGGCGCTCAGAGACCGTGAGGAAATGGGGAAAAACGTCTCGGCGGCGCTGAAACTGACCTGCCTGGTGGCGATTCCCGCGGGAATCGGAATGAGCGTGCTGGCAGAACCGATCATTCGCCTGATCTATTTCAACAAGGTGGATGAGGCGCTGATTGCCGTGCCGATTCTTCGGGTACTGGGCATTGCGGTGATTTTCGTGTCGTTCATGTCGCCGATCAACAGTATGCTGCAAGGTATCGGCAAAGCGGATGTACCGGTAAAACTGATGCTCGTGGGCGGCGGATTGAAGCTGATCGTGAATTTCGTCTGCGTGGCGGTTCCGCAGTTCAATATCAAAGCGGCGGCGTGGGGAACCCTGGCGTGCTATGTGTTCATCGCGGTTTCCAGTATGGCGGTGCTGTTGAAGAAAACCAAAATCAAACTTCCCGTGCGCGAGGTGTTTTTCAAACCGTTGCTGGCGGGACTCATCTGCGGCGCAACCGCATTTTTGGGCGACCGTTTGCTTTCCGCCTTCCTTCCTTCCAAGCTCGCCACGGTCGGTGCCATCGGTTTGGCAGCGGTTTTTTACCTGATTTCACTGCTTTTACTGCGTACTTTGTCAAAAAATGACATTTTAATGCTCCCAAAGGGAGAAAAAATTGTAAAAAGACTTGAAAAAAGGAATCTTTTAAGTTAATATATAAGTAGTGCAGAAAAAACGGGGAATGAATGTGGATTTCAAGAAAAAAGACAGGTATACCGCAGAGGATCTGAAAACGATTGTTACCCTGCTTCGCGGGGAAAACGGATGCCCGTGGGATCGGGCACAGGATCATCATTCCATCCGCAATAATTTCATTGAGGAAACCTATGAAGCGGTGGAAGCGTTGGATACGGAAAATCCGACGCTGCTGCGCGAGGAATTGGGCGACGTGCTGCTGCAGGTACTGCTGCACAGCGAGATGGAAAAAGAAGCGGGACGCTTTTCGTTTGACGATGTGGTCAATGATTTGGCACAGAAACTGGTGTTCCGTCATCCGCACGTTTTCGGCGAAGTCCGGGCGGAAAATGCGCAGGAAGCACTGAATAGCTGGGATGCCGCGAAAGCACAGGAAAAACAGCAAAAAACCGGTACCGACCGGCTGAAAGCCGTGTCGAAGAGCCTGCCTGCCCTGATGCGTAGTCAGAAGGTGCTGGGACGGGCTGTGAAAGCCGGGATGGAGGATATGACTCCCGAACAGGCGCTGGAGAATCTGCGGCAGGAAATTGACGGGCTGGAGCGATTGCTGAAAAAGCAGGATGCCGAAGCGGTCGGCAGAAAAACGGGGGACGTTTTGCTGGCGGGTGTCAATATGGCGCGCACGGTGAAGGTCGAGGGCGAAGAAGTCCTTTCGGCGGCGTGTGACAGATTTGTCGAACGCTTTGCCGCGGCAGAAGCTGAGCGGGCAGAAAAATAAGTTTTTTGCGGCAAGCAATTGCCGTAACAATAAAAAATATGGAGGAAATTCAAAATGACAAAAACCGATCTGATCAATGCTGTTGCTGAGAAAACAGGTCTCACCAAGAAGGACAGCGACAAAGCCGTTGCGGCTGTAATCGAGGCAGTCACCGAATCTTTGGCGAAAGGCGAGAAGGTTGCTCTGCTGGGCTTCGGCACGTTTGAAGTCAGAGAGCGCGGTGCAAGAAAAGGAATCAATCCGAGAACCAAAAAGACCATTACAATCGAAGCTACGAAAGTTCCCGCTTTCAAAGCAGGCGCAGCTCTCAAAGCCACTGTTGCGAAATAACTGAGACAAATCCGCCGATATTCGGCGGCTTTGCTTTATCATAGGAGAATTCATGAAAACATTGTATGTAATACAGGTGCAGGACGGCGACGAGTCGCGCGAGCTATGCAATTGCATGGAATACAGCCCGTCTGAGGTCGGCTTTGTCGGCAGCTTTGCTCATCTTGAAGAAGAACACGCCGAATTGAAAAATCAGGTCTGCGAAGCGATTGAACGTCTGCTTGCAAAACCGACGCTTGAATCGGTGCTTGTGGGCTGCTCAAAGGAAAATTGGGCGGAATATGCGCAGAAACTCGCCTTGGAGGACGTTCAGGTTCGGGAAATGACCCTGCTGCAATTGCAGACCGAATTGATGTGACCCTGTGCAAAAGTAAAACGACCGAAAGGTATCATTGTTCAAAGGAAAAGAACTCATGCTTTCTCGTAACGAAAGCATGAGTTCTTTGACAGGCTGAAAGCGCTGCCTTTATAAAGGCGGCGCTTTGACTGTATCGGAAAGACAACCTCGGCGGCGAAACTCAAAGCGTTTTGCCGCCGAGATGACGGTTTATTCTTCGTTTTCCTCTGCGTAATTGCCGATGCCGGCAACCGCGCTCACAGGAAGGGAAAAAGTGATGGTTCCCGCCTGCGAAGCAGGTCCCGCGTCTTTGAGGATAGCACGCATAATCGCGGCTTTTTGCTCCCTTTTTGCCACGATCAGAATGACTTCCTTTTCGTTGGCGATGGAAACATTATAGAACTTTTCCGCATTGCGCGAACCGGTACCCTTTCCGTGCAGAACCGTGCCGCCGGTCGCACCGGCAGAACGCGCGGCGTTCATCACAAGATCGGTGGTGCCTTCGTTGGCAATGGCGAGAATCAGTTCAAAATTCGGATCCCAGATGGGGGTGTAGGATGCTTTTTCGTCGGGATTGAGAAATGCCACGGTTTTACCGCCTCCTATTGATTTGATCGGAATGGTAATGACAATGCCGCGTCCCGGCACGCCGATGTACAGCTGTCGCCGTTGTTCCTTCAGCAGCGCTTTGGTCTTTTCTTCGCCGGCAATGGTCAACACCACGCGCCGTTCGTTGGATTCAATGCCCAAAAGATCCAACATATTCTGCGTAGCCGTGCCGCGTCCGCGTACGGCAAGCGTCATCGGCAGGGCAAGCTTGTCGCAGATGTCGGTCATAATCGGCAATCCGTCGGGGTTGATGACAGAGATAATGTAATTCATACAGGCACCTCCCAAAGCTCCACGATGTCCTCGTCGCTGTAAGCGGAAGAAATCTCCGCCGTCTTTTTGCGACCGAACACAAAGCCCAACACCTGAATAGACAGCAGCGGCATCATGGCGACCATGGCAACCACGCCGAACGCATCGGAAAGAATGTTGCTGCCGAGCGCGGAACCGGCGCCCATGACGAATTGGAGCATGAAGGTTGCCGTCATCGGACCGGAGGCAACGCCGCCGGAGTCAAACGCGATAGCGGTGTAAATGTCCGGCACAAAGAACGAGAGGAGCAGGGCGATGGCGTATCCGGGAATCAAAAACCACATGATCGAGAGTCCGGTCAGCACACGCAGCATGGAAATTCCCATGGCAAGCGCGACGGCGACCGACAGACTGAGCTTGATGGCTTTTCCGGGAATAGCGCCCGCACTGACTTCTTCAATCTGCTTTTCCAACACGGTCACCGCGGGTTCGGCACTGATGATAAACCAGCCGAGCAGCATTGCCAACGGGATCATCAGCCATTTTGTCCAACCGACGGCAAGCTCGGCACCGAGCACCAGTCCGAGCGACGAGAATCCCACATTGACGCCGGTCAGAAACAGCACCAGTCCGACATAGGTATACAGAATACCGATGCAGATTTTCGCCAGATTGCGTCGGGTCAGATGCAGAGAAAAAATCTGGAACAGGAAGAAAATGACGACAATGGGCGCCAGCGCCAGCGCCATTTCCTTGAGGTAATCGGGAATTGCGCGCAGATAAGCCGAGCCGATTTCCGCGGTGTTTTGCCACGAAACGGCGGAAATTTCCACCGATGCGTTGTCGCTCTTATAGAAGAATCCGAGCAGCAGCACGGTGAGAATCGGACCGATGGAGCAGAGGGAAACCAGACCGAAGCTGTCCGCCTCCGCTTTTTTATCACTTCGGATGTGCGACACACCGACGCCGAGCGCCAGAATGAACGGCACGGTCATCGGACCGGTGGTCACGCCGCCGGAGTCAAAGGCAATGCTGAGAAAATCGGCATCGGAAAAAGCGGCGAGAAGGAAGATGATGCCATAGAAGGCAATCAGCAGCCAGCGCAGATGTACACCGGTGAGAATACGCAGCATACAAACGGCAAGGAAAAAGCCGACGCCGACGCCGACCGTTGCCAACAGAACAAAGCTGTTGATGTGCGGCACGGTTTCTGCCAATACCTGAAGATCGGGTTCGGCAACGGTTACCGCGAAGCCGAGCATGAAACTGATAATCAGGATCAGCGGAAGATTTTTTGTTTTGGTCAATGCTGTGCCGATTCGGCTGCCGATAGGTGTCATAGACGTTTCGGCGCCCAGAGAAAAGAACCCCATGCCGACGATAATCATCAGCGTTCCGATCAGGAAACCGAGCATCAGGTCGGTCGGAATCGGCGCAATGGTCAGACACAGCAGGACGACGATCGCGACGATCGGAAGAACGGAACGGGCGGATTCGGCGATTTTTTCCAGGATTTCGGTGCGGTTTTTGGTGAGATACGAGGATTTGATCCGACATCATCCTTTCGCAAAGAATATATACTACTATTGTAGCATGACCGGAAAAAATGACAAGTAGACGATTTGTAAAAAATGTCTGAATTTTGAAATTGCCGCGCTCGCCGACGCGTTGCACAGGGCAGATTTTCCTGTCAGATTTCGTCACGGTAATAGCGGGCAATCATCTCCGCGATGTTTGAGGCAACCGGCTTTCGGCAGGATTCTTCGTGATCCCAGCGATAGATGACCGTTTCGTCAACTATCTTGCGGTTGTCTGCGCAGTAGCAGTAGTAATCGCCGCAGCCGTTTGTGGCGAAGAAAATGAATTTGTCCAAATCTTTCGCAAATTCTTCCTTCGGATACTGCTCCCGAACCTGTCGGTTAAGCTCGCTTTGTTTCATAGTTTCGTCTACCGACAGCAAAAGATAGCGATCTCCGTTCAGCTCCTTAAGTAACGCCCGCAATTCCTTCGGAAAGGGGATGCCGACCGATTGCTCGGCACGGTCAATATCGCGTTCGTCACAGGGCGGCTGAATTTTCACCCATTCGTTTCCCTTTGAAAGCTCCGAAATCAGTTCTTTATATATTTTTTCTCTCCGCTGTAAAAAGTTTTATAAGTGAGAACGAACCGCTCGCATAAAAACAGAACTCATCCGCAAAGCGGATGGTGATTGACCCTTTCGGTGAGCATTGAAAAAAATCGGCAAGCTTTGATAAAAGCTTGCCGATTTTTGGTGCGAAGGAGGGGACTTGAACCCCCATGGTTGCCCACACGCCCCTCAAACGTGCGCGTCTGCCGATTCCGCCACCTTCGCAGGTTGCTTAACTATTTTATCACAAAACCCCGCCATTGTCAAGACTGTTTTTGCAAAAAGAACGCCAAAGCGCAAAAAAACTTCTGCGGAAGAACGGTTGGCGGTTTGTGCGGTAAAAAATGTTTTTTGAAAGCGCATGTGGCAGGAACAGGAAAATCTGCTGTTTGCAATTGGCAGATGGCTTTTCGCAAAATCGGCAATACGAACTGCCGTTTCCGGATAACGGGCAGGAGAAGCCTTCGCTGAAAAATGCCGATACTTCGCGAAATTCCGGCAATGCTTCCAAACGGGAATTTGTCGGATGCGGGAAAAGAAAAGCGCAGGAGAAAATCTCCTGCGCAAAGGTTATTTGGCGTATTCAATCGCGCGGCTTTCGCGGATGACGTTAACCTTAATCTGTCCGGGATATTCCAGATCGCTTTCGATTTTTTCCACAATCTGTTTTGCCACCAGCACCATCTGATCGTCGGACACCAGCTCAGGCTTGAGCATGATGCGGATTTCGCGTCCCGCCTGAATGGCGAATGAATGATCGACGCCCTCAAAGGAGTTGGCAATTTCTTCCAGTTTTTCCAAACGCTTGATGTAGTTCTGCAGGTTCTCACGCCGCGACCCGGGACGGGCGGCAGACATCGCGTCGGCAGCCTGAACAATGCAGGCAACGGTTGTCTGAGGCTCCACATCGCCGTGGTGCGCTTCAATCGCGTGAATGATCGCTTCGTGTTCTTTGTATTTGCGGCAGATGTCCACACCGATTGCCACGTGCGAGCCTTCCACCTCATGGCTGAGCGCTTTACCGATATCATGCAGCAAACCGGCGCGGCGGGCAGTCGGCACATCGGCACCGATCTCTGCGGCAATCATGCCGGAAATGTACGCCACTTCGATGGAGTGGTTGAGTACATTCTGACCATAGCTGGTACGGTAACGCAGACGGCCGAGCAGCTTGATAAGCTCCGGATGCATTCCGTGAATGCCCAGATCCATGACTGCGCGTTCGCCGTCCTGCTTGATCTTTGTTTCAACCTCACGGGTGGATTTTTCCACCATTTCCTCAATGCGGGCGGGGTGAATACGACCGTCGGTGATGAGTTTTTCAAGGGACAGACGGGCAATTTCGCGGCGCACGGGGTCAAAGCTGGAGAGGGTAATCGCCTCGGGCGTGTCGTCGATGATAAGATCCACACCGGTCGCGGTTTCCAGCGCACGGATGTTGCGTCCTTCACGTCCAATGATGCGACCCTTCATGTCGTCGTTGGGGAGAGCAACCACGGAAACGGTTGCCTCTGCCACCTGGTCGGCGGCGTAACGCTGGATGGCGACGGAAATAATGTCACGCGCTTTCTGCTCGGATTCCTCGCGGTATTGCTGCTCAAAAGCGGCAATGCGCACGGCTTTTTCGTGAACCAGATCCTTGTCGAGGGATTCCAGAATCGCAGCTTTTGCCTGTTCGGCGGTGAAGTTGGAAATCTTTTCGAGCATCTCAAACTGATGCTTTTTGATCTCTCCGACTTCGGCGAGCCTTTCATCGGCGTTCTTGAGTTTATCCTGCAAAGCTTCCTCTTTTTTCTCCAGATTGTCGATTTTTTTGTCCATCGACTCTTCTTTCTGTTGGAGACGGCGTTCCTGGCGCTGCACCTCACTGCGGCGTTCTTTCAGCTCTTTCTCGGCGTCCTGACGCATTTTGTAAATTTCGTCTTTGGCTTCGACCAGCGCTTCTTTTTTCTTGGTTTCGCTTGCTTTTAAAGCATCATTGACAATTCTTCGGGCTTCGTCTTCGGCAGAGCCGATTTCGCTTTCCGCGACCTTTTTGCGGTAGGAAATACCGCCCTTGACGGAAATCGGAATCGCGATTGCGGCGACGACGACAGCGGTGATCACACAGAAAAGTATGACCATAGGGAGTTCAAAAGTCAAAAGAAAAACCTCCTTTTCAGTTTTTTGCCGTAAAAACGACGGAATTATTGCCTGAAAAGGAAGTATGAAGCTAAAAATATGTCGTATATGAATGTGAAAAGGCGCAAAAGCGCCGTGATCTATCAAAAACACAAATTTAAATCGATCAAACCCCAGTCAGGCGGCAAAATATTCAAGAAATCGTTGCGTTGCCCGAAATGGCGAACGAACGGTTGAAATACTTTACCTATATTCTATAACATTTTAGGCACTTTTGTCAAGTTTTTTATGAATTTATTTTGCAAAATGACCGAAAAAACGAAAATCTTCAAAAACAGACTTGACAATTCAAAAATCCGTGGTATAATAGTAAAGCATTCACAAACGGACGCTTAGCTCAGCTGGTAGAGCATTTGCTTGACGTGCAAAGGGTCAGGGATTCGAGTTCCTTAGCGTCCACCAAAAAACCGCTTGATTTCAAGCGGTTTTTTCTTTTGTTGACAAACGCGAAAAAAACTTTTATACTTTTATTCGGAAGGCGGTGAGGGTATGCAGACGGCGGAAGAAATACAGATTGAGGGCGTGGTGGAAAACATTGTTTTCCGCAGTGAAGAAACCGGATTTACCGTCATGGAAATCGATCACGACGGAGAACTTCTGACTGCCGTGGGCGAGCTTGTGGGCATCGAGGAAGGCGAAGAAGTTCTGCTGACCGGCTGCTATACCACACACCCGAATTTCGGAAGACAGTTCAAGGTGTCGCTTGCCGAACGGCGGCTGCCGTCCTCGGCACACGCGATTTATAAATATCTTGCTTCCGGCACCATCAAAGGCGTCGGACCGGTGCTGGCGCGGCGACTGGTGGATGCGTTCGGAAGCAAAACGCTGGAAATTGCGGAGAGCGAGCCGCAGAAGCTCACCGCCGTGCGCGGAGTTTCTCCGGCAAAGGCGCAGGCAATCGGCAGCGAAATGAAGCGCGTGTTCGGCATCCGTTCGGTGATGATGTTTCTGGCGGCATATCGGATTCCTCCCGCAAACAGTGTGAAGGTGTGGAAAAAATACGGCATGGGCGCCGTGGATGCGATCAAGGAGAACCCCTACGTGCTGTGCGATGAGGCGGTGGGACTGGATTTTCAAAAGACGGACGAAATCGCCCTTTCGATGGGAATGGATGCCGACAGCGACTACCGCGTGCGCGCGGGAATTCTGCACGCACTGTGGCATAATGCCCGCAACGGACACACCTGCCTGCCGTATGACAAGCTGGTGGATATCAGCACGGAGTTTTTGGGCGTGCCGCGGCTGAATATCGAACTGACCATCAATTATCTGATTGAAAAAGAACAGATCAATTACTGCCATTTTGACAGCAGGGAATATCTTTATCTCCCCGCAATTTATACGGCGGAACGCTACTGCGCCATGCGCGTCAGCCTTTTGTCCATGCTGAAGGATGAGCAGGTGAACGCGGATGCGTGGGTGGATGAACTGGAGAAAAAGGGAAAAATTACCTATGCTTCCCGCCAGCGGGACGCCATTCGTATGGCAATGCAGAAGGGAATTCTGATTCTGACGGGCGGACCGGGTACCGGAAAGACCACGACCCTCAACGCCATCATTGCCCTGTATAAACGGCAGGGGCTGCGGGTGGAAATCGCGGCGCCGACCGGGCGCGCCGCCAAACGAATTGCCGAATTGACGGGATATGAAGCGAAAACGATTCACCGCCTGTTGGAGGTGGACGCCAGAGATCCCGAGCACAGCAAATTTGTGCACGACGAAAAGAATCCGCTTTCGTGCGACGTGGTGATCGTGGACGAGTTTTCCATGGTGGATATCCTGATGTTCGAGGCGCTTTTGCGCGCTATGCGGATGACCTGCCGCCTGGTGGTGGTGGGGGATTCCAACCAGCTGCCCTCCGTCGGATGCGGAAATGTACTGGGAGATCTTCTCGGATGCGGAAAATTGCCGACCGTCACGCTGACGGAAATTTTCCGTCAGGCGGCGGAAAGTCTGATCGTCACCAACGCGCACGCGATTGTGGCGGGAGAGATGCCGGAACTTGACGTGAAAACCAAGGACTTTTTCTTCATGCCGCAGGCGGATCGAACCAAGGCAGTGCAGACCATCGTTTCCTTGGTACAGAAGCGGCTTCCCGCAAGATACGGGTATTCTCCGAAATGGGACATTCAGGTGCTCTGCCCGAGTCGGATGGGGGAGTTGGGTACCTGGAATCTGAACGTCTGCCTTCAGGAAGCGCTCAATCCCGCGTCCGAGGGAAAACCGGAGCACAAGTTCGGCGGCGTGACCTACCGTTTGGGCGACAAGGTGATGCAGATCCGCAACAACTACGATATTCGCTGGACGAAAGACGACGGGGAAGTCGGTACGGGAATTTTCAACGGAGATATCGGGGAAATCACGGCGCTGGACAAACGGCTGGGGCAGCTGAAAATCCGTTTTGACGACAAGGTGGCGGAATATGCGTTTGATCTGCTCAACGAAGTGGAACCGGCATATGCCGTGACCGTGCATAAAAGCCAGGGAAGCGAGTTTGAGGCGGTGATTCTGCCGCTGATGGGACGGCATCCGAAACTGCATTACCGCAATCTGCTGTATACGGCGGTGACAAGAGCGAAAAAAATGCTCATTATCGTAGGACAGAAGGAAACGGTGCAGGAAATGACAGAGAATCACCGAAAGACCGAATTTTCGGCGGTTTGTGCTGGAAGAATTCGAGAAAATGGAGAAATAAACGGGTTGCACCGAGCGTAATTTTCTGATATACTGGTAGAAATACTTTTTTGGAGTGTGATTTTTTTTGGATTCTCCCGGGTTATGGATGTATCTTTTGTTGGCAGTGTTGGTTATGTTGTCGGCGTTTTTTTCGGCGTCGGAGACTTCCTTTTCGTGCATGAACAAAATCCGCATGAAAAGCAGTGCGTCGGACGGGAATAAAAACGCGCAGTTGGCACTGAAGGTCGCGGAAGATTACGACCGGATGCTGACAACGATTCTGATCGGCAACAATATCGTGAACATTGCTTCGGCATCCATCGGTACGATTATTTTCACGGATTTGTTCGGCGCGGCGGGCGTGGGAATTTCCACGTTGGTAATGACGCTGTTGGTGCTGATTTTCGGCGAAATTCTCCCGAAAACCTACGCCAAGGAGAACAGCGATCGGATTGCCATGCGCTTTGCGGGCATTCTGCGTTTTCTGATGACGGTGTTTACCCCGATCGTGTGGCTGTTTGTGCAGCTGAAAAAATTGATTAAAAAGCCCGATGCCGAGGAAACGCCGAGCGTGACGCAGGAAGAATTGAAATATATCATTGAGGAAATCGGGGACGAAGGCGTGCTGCAGGAGCGCGAGAGCGAGCTTTTGCAGTCGGCATTGGAATTTGAGGATATCACGGTGGATGAGATTCTGACGCCGCGAGTCGATCTGGTTGCCGCCGAAGTGTCGGATTCCGTGGACGAAATCCGTGCGCTTTTTATCGAGCATCGCTATTCGAGAATTCCGATTTACGAAAAGAATATTGATAATATCATCGGCATTCTGTCCGAGCGCGACTTTTTCCGCGCGCTCATCGAGAAAAAGCCGATTGACGTGCGCGAATTGATGCGCAAAACGGTGTATGTGCCGGAGAAACAGAAAATCTCGTCGGTAATGCACGAACTGCAGCGCTCCAAGATTCATATGGCAGTGGTGACGGATTCCTACGGCGGTACCGTGGGTATCGTGACGCTGGAGGACATCGTGGAGGAACTGGTCGGCGAAATCTGGGACGAAAAAGACGAAGTGGTGCAGCCGGTGACGGAGGTTGCGGAAAACCTGTACCGCGTGGACGGCGACTTGAATGTCTTTGATATGCTGGATGAAATCGGCGTGGAAATCAAGGATTTTGAGCCGGAAAGCAATACCGTCGGCGGATGGGTGCTGGAGGAAATGCAGCATATTCCCGCCAAGGGAGAAAGCTTTGAGTATCCGCCGCTGACCGTGACCGTGGACGAAGCGGACGAAAAGCGCGTGTCCAAGGTGCTGGTGGCAGTGAAACCG
>ERZ808252.1252-NODE-1252-length-19434-cov-3.335931_pt1 | contig 19434 bp, 12 predicted proteins | sample MGYA00521242_ERZ808252 | MGnify/ENA primary metagenome ERZ808252 (study PRJEB31516, sample SAMN03275581) | gut metagenome | biome: mammalia-associated habitat; material: feces | host: Papio cynocephalus | place: Kenya | collected 2012-08-07 ...
CGTAAGACCGCAATCGCATTTCATTGTACGGATAGCCAAATCCTTCATTTCAGGATGTAGAATACAGCAACAATGACATATCTGTGATGATGGAAACCACTTGTCTACCTTGATAAGGTACTTATTTCTATCGGATAACTTATACTCAAGCATCGACAGAAACATGCCATAACCATTATCAAGAGTAGCTTTGCCGTTACCAAAACCTTTATTAGACATAGATTTCATATTCAAAGACTCCACACATACGACATCATACTGATTGGCTATCTCAGTAGATATTTTGTGTAGATTATCAAGTCTCTGATTTGCTATGTGTCTATGGATTTTGTTTACTTTACGGAGTTGCTTTATATAGTTAGATGACTTAGTTTCATGCTTCCTAGAGCCTTGCATACGTGATAGCCTGCGTTGTGCTTTAGCGAGTTTATCGTGGCTCTCACGGTAATATTTGTGGTTAGTGCCTACATCGCCACTGTTATCTACATACAGACCGTCAGAAGCATAATCTAAACCGATAGCATTAGTTCTGTCAGCTACATAGGTATTTACAGAACTGTCGTATTCGAATAATACAGATACATAATATTTACCATCTGATTCCTGTGATATGGTAGCAGATTTGATAATCCAGTTGCTATCAGGCTTACGATGGATAACAGCTTTTACGAAACCAATCTTTGGAAGTTTGATACTGTTATCCGTAAGAACAACAGTTCCATGCTGATTGTTCGTAGTATAAGACTTACGGCTATGCTTGGCTGATTTGAATTTAGGAAATGCGTTTTTCTTTTTACGAGATTTGCTAAAAGTATTACGGAACGCTGCTTGTAAGTCCATCTGCTTATTTGCCAAAGCAAGACTATCCACTTCCTTTAGAAAAGGATAATCTTTCTTATATTTAGCAGGTGTTACAGCAGCAAACTTACCCGTAGATTTATAACTTTCAATCTTATCAGACAGCATGAGATTATAGACCTTACGGCAACAACCAAAGGTCTTGGCAAACATAATACTTTGTTCAGTTGTAGGATATAATCTGTACTTAATTGCTTTGTTTGTCATCTTTTCTTCCTTGAGATTGTATGTATTGCTTAATAACATCTACTGTAGCTTCACCTGTAGTTAGCAGACAAAAGCTCTGTGACCAAAACATTTCTTTCCAAAGAGATTTACGTATCTGGGGAAACTCTTTCTTGACAAGCCTACTACTAGCGGATTTATAAGCATTGATGAATTTACTGATTTCTGTGTTTGGTTGTCCTCGAAAGAGAATGTGGACATGGTCAATGTCATGATTCCATTCCTCTAATGCAATGTTATAAGTAGGAGCTATCTTCTCAAATATCTCTTTTAGACAATTTGAGATTTTATCATCTATCACTTCGTTACGGTATTTGATACACATGATAAGATGATAATGCAACATGAATACCGAATGATTATTTGTGTCTAATTGCATAGTATTTATAACCTCTGTAATAATTACGACTGATTTATAATTAGATTATAATAATATACGATGCAAAAGTCAAGAAAGCACCGTGTTTATCGCAATTCATCCCACCACCTATAAAGGTGGGGGATTTCTTGCTCACGGTGCGTTAAACCTAGTAATTAACTCCAATGCCGGCCGGTTCTCAATCTGTACCTTTCGCAGCCGCTCTGCCATCTCCACCACCTGCTCCGGCAGGCGATACCAGTTCAACAGAGCATATGCCCGTTCTCTCCCCTGTATATCATTTTTCCAGCCAACTTTCTGCCCATTGGCTCGATATCCAAACCCCTGACAATTCCGTATCAGGAATTGAAGTGCCCGTTTGTATGGGTCTTCTTCTTCCTGATCCTGGCACGCAACATCATATGCTTCTCTGCTATATGGCGTTGTCATAACCAATCTGGCAAGTCGTTCCGGATCATCCTGAATACATTGAAACAGATTCACTACATCCCCATTCCTGTCATTGATAGTCTCTATCCTGGACGGAGACTTCGTAAACAATATAGCACCAGACCCAAAAAACGGTTCCAGATAACTATGGTGCTCCGGTATCAGATTCACCAGTTTGGATGCAATATTCCATTTACTTCCCGGATATTTTACCATGCCTCTCATCCTTTCCCCCATTATTCATTAAGCAGCGAAACATAATGAATTGTTTCGTTACTATCTATAGTATATATATTTCCATTCAGTCCATTGTCATTGATCAGTACGTCAAATGTGAAAAATACCGGGCAGTTGGTTAATTTTACCACATTCCTGCAGTCCCTGCTGTGCTTTTCATCCTCGCAGATCAGCACAACCGCCGCCGCACCGTCCATGTATCCTTCAAGGATCGGAAGCATGGCTTTCAAGTAATCATAGGAAGTCTGTGACCGGCGGACTGCATAGGCACACACGTTAAGTATTTTCCCGGAATAGTCAAAAATCAGATGCAGATCAATGATCAACTCTCCGTTCGATCCATTAATGTGATTATCTGTTCTCATGGACAATAACTGTTTATAATCGTTCCGCCTGATACTGTATTCGCATTGGTTATAAACCAGCTTTTTTAAGATATCCACCTCATCATCACTATTTTTTGAGCCAGGAATACCAGCTTTCAGATATTCACAGGCTGCTGCCGATAGAGCATAGAAGTAAAGCGGCTCCTGTACGGTTTCTTGATGGTATCTTATAAGGATTCCGCTATTATACATAAAGGACAGTATCGCATTTAATTTATTCGGTACATTTTTTCCAGTGCTTTCCAGCTCCCGTTTTAACATCAAGCTATTTCCGTATGTGATCCTCGCAAGTATCTGCATAATTGCAAAATTTAACTCTGTAAGCTCCATTTCTGCTTCAAGGCTCCGGAGATCATCTGCTGCCACATCCTGGTCTTCAATCATCAGATTTCCGCTGTATGCAAATGGCGTTTTGCGAAATAAATTAAGCATTATCTATCTACATGAACATTAAATGCATCATACACTGCATCGTCCATGGTCTCCTTTCCCTTTTCTTCCGGTTCATCAAATCTTCCATAATCCGGTTCGTAATCCGGTTCATCCGGTTGGAACCCGGCCGGTACTAACTGTCTTTCATCCTCTTCCTCCGGTGTTCCGGATGCATCCGGCATAAGCCGCACCTGCTCTGAATTCTCTGTCTCAACCCGGAATGTCTCTGTTACCCGGACCTCTGTTTCCTCTTCTTTCTGATATACAGGATAACCGGACAGGTCGATCATATCCTCCTCCGTGATATGATTTTCATATGCCTGGTCGGTAAGAAATTCAAATCTGGTGAATACAGGATTAAGCGGTACACCATTCCGGACAGTAAATATCGTTGCTTCACGGAAATTACGCTTTCTTAAATCGGTTTCTTCTACTACATTAACCTTTGTTTGCGTACTGCGGATACCTTCTACAATATCCTTTTCTGAATATACAGAATCAGAATTGTAAGATATCTGATCCGTATTCTCATACTTTGTCCCTGCAAGTTTACTGTATCGTTCCATTTCAATCAGGTTAGTACGTCCGAAGATAAGCTGCGTACCACAACTCATCAGGATTCCGGCCAGATATTTTGTAAGTGGTGTTTCATCCATCTGTGTCAGTGACTGGAATGCAAATTCGCAGACTACACGGAACTGACGATATTCGGATATCATTTCTCCGATTACTTTATGAAGAATGGTCGGTAACTCATCGATCCGCAGAAAATGCGGAACCCTTGTGCTTTCATCTCCGCCTCTGGCAAAAACCGCTGCATTAAAATTTAACAGGAAGAACAAACCAAGGACCCTTGATAGCGCACCCATCTCCTGATAAAAGTTAAATAAGATAACCTCTCCATGCTCAAGAGCATGTGGAATACTGACACACTGGTCATCCGGCATGGTAAAAATCGGACGGATAAATGGATTATTAACAAAAGCATTTATCTGATCACGGAGTCCCTGTGACTGCTCATAGAGTGCCTTTGCACGGTTAGGATCACTAAGGATTTCTGTCCGTACAAAAACATTCAGGTTATCGTCAAATGCCCGGTGTACAATATCTGTACATTTTGTATCATAAACCTCGACCAGCTTTACCAGACGTGGATTACTGCGAAGCATAGTCTTTTTCCGTGTAATTGTCTTTCCATCTTTCTCTACTTCATACTCTATCTGTTCTTCAATCGGCTTGAACCCGATCATTTCATTTAAGGCATCCACCGGATTGGCCTGCCGATTATACAGGTATGGATATGTCAATACACATAGCAGGGATATGGCACGGTTTGTTGATGAATTGACTCCAAGGAAATAAGGGTCTGAACTTCCATTCATAATATAAAGGGCCTCTATAACATCCCGGTAAATATCTACCACACGGGATACCGCACGTATATAAAATATATCCTGTTTTTCAAACAACTCCGAATCAATATAAAAAGGATTATATCCGGAAAATCCTTCCTTAAAACTTCCGTTTGGAAGAATCTGAGTATCAATCCGGTATACCCGTGTTCCATGTGCCTTACACAGAGTATAGGTTTTATCAAGGATGCCTGAGTTTGGTGCAATGACCGTCAGACCTGCCATTCTGCAGTTAGATCTCAAATATTCAAATTCTGCTGCCACTTCTGGAAAAGAAGGATATGCTGCAAAATCATCAATAAAGAACGTACTTCTTTCCGCACACCGGTATCCGGTATGGTTTCTCAGCATCTTTTTAACGAATTTCTTCTGCACACGCTCATTTTTCTGTCTGTGCTTAAGGTCCTGTTCAATCCCGGATGCAAATACAAGACTTGTTTTACCAGTACCAGATACACCATCATCCCCCTGATGCAGATACCGGTCATTTTCATAGATTTTAATTGGAATGCCATCTACAATATTCCTTCCGAGAGTAATGTCATATGCGTACTTCCTGTTATCACGCATGTCCACGTACTGTGTCAGACGGAAGAACATCAGCTCTTTCATCAGCTCTTTATTCTTTAAAGCGGTATGAGCAAGTGCAGCCATTCCCCATATGGCAATTCCGCAGATATATAATTCTGTAATCCTTGCAAGTGCCAGTACCATATTACCGGTAAAGAAATCCGTAACACGGATTGCAAAGATCTTAGGAAACAGCCAGATTCCGGTATAGGTAAACAGAACAGATAATATAACCAGACAGATATCCATATAACTTAAGAGCAATAACATCTTTTTCGTATTCTCACTTAACTTATCGTAAACCGTCATAAGAGGGAACATTGCAGCTGCAAATATTACCAGTAATACCTGATAAACAGTATTTGACGGGAATATCCGGCTGTCAAATGTAATAAATGCATAACAGAAACCAAGGATATAGTGTATGGCTACGATCAGAAGCACTCCATATCCCATCAGTGCCACTGCCCCTATTGGATTCCGCTTTAAGGTTGTTGAAAATTCATTCACTACATTATCTTTCAGATCATTCAATGTCATCTTTATCTTTCTGAAAATCTGCATTATACCATTCCTTTCTGATCATGACCGGGATTACCGTTCTGCAATATGTCGTAACGGTCATTCTGCTTCTCTCAGCCAGCTTCTGCACATTCTGGTACTCTTCCTGCGTCAGTGAAACATCAATCACATTCTTACCGACAGATGCTTTCGTGTCAGTTATATATTGATCCATAACTGCCATTCTTATGGCAGCAGCACATATCTTTGTCATTGGAATACCTGTATGGATCCTCCGGTCATATATCCTCTGATATTCTTCATCTGACAGACCTATTCTTATAACGTGTACCTGGTTCTCTTTCTGTCTTTCAAGATACCGTTTCTTATATTCTGCACTCCGCTTCTTCAATTCTTCATCTGTATGTCTTATCCGCTCCATATTTATACCTCATTCCATTTTACAAAGACAGGCACCATCGTAAAAATACAGTCCGCACCCGTCCTCCTGTGCGTAAATATAGATATATAGTAATGCATGTGCATGGATATCTGCAAGCCTAAGATAAGATATAGCATCCATATAAGTTTCAAACAGCAGCATCAGCATGACCGGATACCTGCATAATGCCAGGGACCGCAGTGTACCGCTGATACTGTGGCTGACCGCTTCCACATGGATGCATTTTCCATCGATACCATAGATACTGCACCTCGGATGTATGTTACACGGAAGCATTTCACCGCCGGTAACACGGACAGCCCTTACAATGCCAGCCTGTTCAAGCACCTGTTCCGGATGAAATAATACACCGGGAAACAGATATGGCAGTATCTCACCACTCAGTCGATTTAATGCCGCTATAACGTCCAGTCCACGGTATATATCATCACGGATCACGGATGCGGCAGAATAAAGGGTCTGTTCCCTGGCTTTTCCCTGGCTGATAGCAGATGCTATCTGCTGCAGTTCCTGTTCGCCCGGACTTAATTCATGATTTCTGCTGCCAACGAAGTCAAGCAAGGTAAACAGTATCGTGGCAGACTCCGGATTGTTATAGATATCCCGGTACCTCTTTAGTTTACTGGTAAGAACGGACTCTCTCTGCTTTCCCGTGTCCTCTTCCACATAAACAGTAATTCCATTCATTTCAAGAACCGCATCCGGTCTCAATGTATTTTCGCTCTGTACCGCTTCTGTCTTCCAGCTTGTCCCATCCGGCCAGTAAGGGGCAAGCTGGAATATGGTGTCCTGAATATGAATATTATGCTCTTTATTCCTTCCGGCAGCAGTCAGTACCCGTCCGTGGATCTGACTGGAGTATCCACGGACAGATTCTGCCATCCGGTGTCCGGCCGGTGTAATACTATATATTTTACTCCTACCGCCCTTAAAGCTGCCAAGTGTGCCACATTCCGTATTCATATATCCATCCTGGATCATCTTTCCATGTAGTTTTCTGCTGGCCATCAGGCGGTGTGTAAACATTCCGCATTCATTCATCTGTTCATTTGTAAATGTACCCGCTGCATCCGCAAGGCATAGAAACTTCTCGAAATTACTCTGGCTCTTCTGGATTCCAAGTGCAGAAAAAAATGCCGGAGTCGGCTCCTTCCTCATTTCCTTCCGCTTTTCATATATAATTGCAAGCTTAATTTCTTCCTCTGTCATTAAGAACCACCTATATCCATCAGCCGGATACATCTGCATTCTGTCAGATGCTCCGTCCAGAACTTAAATAGCAGATGCAGGTACTGTTTTGCATCCGCACTTTCATGTTTCAGACACAAATAGTGAAACTCTCCTCGCTCCATATCTGCATCCAGCAGCCACGCCGGTGATTTCCCGGTATCCGTTCCGGCCACCATGGACAGCACCTGTCCTGCCTCGTCCTTCTGTATACCAGGTATACTGACCGTAATCCGCATATAATTCCGTTCTATCTGCAGGTCAGAGATCCGCTGCGTCACACGGTACAGGCCTCCATGGCATTCAAACAGCCGGAAATCAGACTTGGTGACAAGTCCTTTACCAAGGTAAGATATGCTCCTGTATTCAGCAATCCTTAAAAGCTCCTTATATCCCTTCCTGTCGAATGCTGTCAGTGCGTGATATGCTTCTTCATAATGCGTCAGCAGGAAGAAAAGATCTGTTTCATGCTTAGGCTTTCGTATCTGTAGTATTTTGCAGATCAGTCCGGTCATACTGTAATCATTCTTTTGTAGCATGACACGATCTAACGGATCCAGACTGTTCACGTATGCCATATATACCGAATCCGCAAGATGCTTTCCATAAACAGCAGTGACAAGGAACGGTCTTCCTGTCACAAAGCGAACCAGTTTCCGTACCTTACTCTCCGCCAGTATCTGAAGATTATAGTCACGGATATGATACCATTTATCATGCACGTAAAAGACCATGCACTCTCCCCGGTCCGTACTGACCATCTCAAACGGAAGAATCCGGATCCTCTCCTCGATCAGCAGGTAGTAAAATCGGTCTATGGAATTCCTATCCAGCTCTGTGCTGTCTGTCGGAAGAAACAGTTTATCACTCGCATTTACGTATTGCTTCATATACTCTGAAAAGTCCTCTTTCTTCGCAACAACTTCCTGTTTTTCCTGTCTCTCTTTATCAGCTGCAGATTCCTGTTCATTCATGCCTGATAACAATTCCTGCCAAAATGGAGAATAACCGGATTGTGCGGGTGCCTGCGGTTCCTCATCGGGCACTTCCGGAACTTTAGGTAATACCTCTTTGTCCTTTGCGGGTCGCTCTTCCTGTTTCGGTACATCCTTGTCCTTTGGCTCTGGTGCTTTCTGCTCATTCCGTTCCGGAGCCGTTATGATTGGTTCCTTTGCTGCCTCTGGCTTCTCGGATGTCTTCTCCGGCTTTCGCCTCCTGTCATTCCTCAATTCCCGGACAGTCTTTTCAATGGCCTGCTTATACTTTTCTTCATCGGGCAGCAGTCCGCTTCCATTCGCAATGAATGCATACAACAGATCTGCACGGAAAAGAATCGTCTGCAGTTCCTCTCCGGTACAACCAGTAAACAGATCCGTAACCTTTTCATGCAGACATTCCTTTAATCTTTCCTTTCCATCGTCGCTCAGATAATCTTCGTTCCCGGACAGCTTATAAATAACCGGTAATTCATTACAGGCATCATATAAGATTTTGTATGTTGGAATGGTTAGTGTCCTTTTTTCTGAAAACACAATATCTCTTGCCTTGAATACCGCTTCATAATCCTTCTGTTTTAACATAGTTGACTGGATATCTCTGGCTGATCTCTTCGTCATGTAGCCGGAAAGAATCTGATAGGCTGCGTCCTCATATGTATTCGTATATCTTGCATAAATAGGGCATATGGTACAGTCCACCCCGCCCCCCTTCCGCTCAATACGTTTCTTAAGCGACGTACAGGTAATCTCCTTACAGTCTGCATACATCTTCTCGGTCATGTTGGCCGCAATGTATTCCATCAATTCTCCGGCAGAATCCCCGCCCTGCCCGCTGACAATGGCAGTCACGGATGCATATGCCTGTTCATATTCTATGCCATGTCCCTTCATCAATCCAAAGGCAGAACGTAAGAACCAGGAATAGTCCTTTTCTTCAATAGCACAAAAAAACATATTTACAATACAGGAATATCTCTGCATGACTCTCTTCCTTTCACTTTCAGTCTATGTTTATATTTTAACATTTTGAATTTATGCAATCAAGAAAAGTGGAATTGCATTCCGGTGATATCTGCATTCCATAAAACGGAAACTTTGATGTATCGGAAAAATTGGGTGATAGGTATATTAATTTCAATTTATTTTGATGGTTTTGGAACATCTGAGCCCTTGATTTTCAAGGGTTTCAGAAAAACGGAAACTTTATTGCAACTCCACCCCCTGACCGGCGAAAATACGGTTATTTTTGCAGAAAAGTTTCCGTTTACCGCCCATAAAAATGCAATAAAGTTTCCGTTTGGGATAAAAATCATAGAAAAAATACAACAAAGTTTCCGTTTGTATTTCATAGAATGCAAAAAAGTTTCCGTTTAAATACCTAATAGGCTTGTCGTTATCTGCTATTTAACGAGTCCTTGCTGTCTCATTTTAACGGATATCCGATATTGTTCCGCATCCGGGACATCCATGAACTCCACAGTTTTATCATAATTTTTCTGTACAACCTCTTTGATTTCTTCTAATGTTGCATAGAAAAATTCCCGACGATGATTAACCAGATTTACCTTCCTGTCAGAAAATGCCCGATGCAAAGCTGCTTCAAGTGCCGGTGCATCATCAGAAAATATCATTGCATGTACATCAAATGTAAATGGCACTGACGCATCACCCAATTCATCTACACGCTCCTGCGGATCTAATCTACGAGTCATTCCTATTTTAAATACATTCGGTCCAAATGAACCAATATTAGAAATCACATATACATATCCAGCTTTTTGATTTGCCTCTCTATAATCCAAGTCCTTGATAGTATGATCAATCTCCTTGAGTTGGTTTTCCAACTCTAATTTCTTTTCTTCTAAGTCCGGGTTGCTTCCGGACTCATTGATCTGCTTCATAATAGAAAGTAGTGCGTTTTGATAATGCAATTGCTCCTTTTCAACCTTCTTACGCTGTTCGTCAAGCTCCTTTTGCAATTTCATTTCTTCACGCATCCTTGCCCGTGCTTCTTTCTGTTCCTCCTTTTCCTGTTGTTTTTTCAGGTTATATTCATACGCAAGATATAACTCTTGAATTTTCAAATTATAATACTCTCCCGTTACAGCAATGCCCATCATCGTTCCCAGCTTTGATATAGCATTACATGATGTCTGGATTTTCTTCTCTGACGCTTCAACATTATTATATTTCACCTTACTGACAATCTCATCACATTCGCTATTGAATGCCCTTAACAACAGTTTCTGCATATCCTTTACCATCTTATTTCCCTTGCTCTGACTTCCATTGACAGTCCAGTTTTGATTACCGGTTGCAGCTCTGTTCTGCTTAATCAAATCTTTCTGCCTCTGCCTGATACTCAGTAAACGTTCCTTGTAATCATCTGCGTGCATAAAATTGTATCTTGGCTGATATAAACCAAATTCCTGCACGAGAATATCTTCATTAAATGATATTATTTTAGCTTTTGCATCCTGAATAGCCGCATTTTGCTTTTGAAGCTCCACCGAAGATTTTTGAATATTATCCTGCAAACTCTTTTCCTGTTTTTGCAGATTTTCAATCTGTGACTGCAACTGATTAATATAATTCTGCAAATTGGCAGCATTTTGTAACTCTGGTGTCATAAGACTATGTAACTGCTCATTTTCCTGCTTGATGCGCTTCACATTAAAAATATCTGAGATTCCCATCTTAACTACCTCCTAAAGTTTATTGAATTTTACTTTCCTAATTTCTGCCCATCCTCTCTATCGTCTTAGATAGTATTTTCGTTATTGTAACATATTTTATATAAAGCAACAATCATTTGTAGAAAAGAAAACGGGGCAGCAGAGCTTTCGCTCTGCCACCCCGTTAGTTTCTTAATTCTTACTGTTCATCATCTTGCTTCTTCACTACTGCAGCTTTACGTCTCTTATCCTCTAATGTCATGATTCCAAGGGTTCCGCATCCGCCCATAGCGATCAGCAGCAACATCATTGCCTTAGTAACCGGCGTTACATCTCCTGTTTTTGGATGTTTCGCACGTTCATTCGTAACGGTAAGTTCTATCTCCTGATTCTCTTTTGCCTTAACTTCAAAGGAATACCGGATCTCCGTATCGAACAGATATCCTGCCAAGCCTTTCACTTCTCTGAAATAATACTGTCCATATGGCAGGTTTTCAATAATGATCTGTCCATTCTTATCAGTCGTATACTGTCCTATCTTCTGATCTTTTCCATCCGTAGTACGGTAAAGATCAAATACTACACCTTCCAGTACACTTCCATCATCGCCTTTTTTATTAAGAGTAACCTTAGCTGTATAATACTTATTCAGCAATGGATTATTTGCATTTGTCATAAAAGTTACAAAATCTTCTGTACTGTTATCGGTATATTTGATCTCGAAGTCAAACTTTGTATCATCAAGGATATATCCTTCATCCGCTTTGATTTCCTTCCAGTAATACTTTCCGGCTACCAGTGCTTCCCTGATACTTGCTTTTCCCTCATCATCCGTCTTTCCTACACCTACTAAGGTATCCGGCTTCACGATCTCTTTACCGGTATAGTCCTTGATGCTCTCCGCAGTATAAACTCCAAAGTATACGTTCGGTATACCTTTCTGCTCGATCCCAAACTTATCTTTCGTATTTGGAATAATAAGTTCACCCTGCTTATAAACGTTGATATCTGCACTTTGCACTTTATTTTCGATCTTAATGATATCTGTCTGGTATTCACCGCTTTCTTCATTATATACGATCTTGCAAGGATACTTTTCCTTACTCATAACTACACCTGCAGGTGCTGCAGTTTCCATCATGTAGTAAGTCTGACCCTGACCAATGTTTAAGTATGGTGAATATGTTACTTCATCTGTACCGGTCGTAAAGGTACATACTGCCTCATCTGTTTCTGCATTAAAGATTGTAAATGTAATACCGGCAAACGGCTTCTGTTCAAATCTTAACCGGTATACATCGCCTGCTTCTGTTTCAAAGCAGTCAACGCCTGTCAGGAATGGTCCTGTCTTAGCTACAAGGACACGTCCGATCAGTTCATCCTTCATAATGACTCTCTGAACTTCATGTGTGTTCTTAACTTCAAATTCAATGCTGTTTGCTACAGCATAATTCTTAGGAGCCACAACCTCTGTCAGTGTATACTTGCCAGGAACAATGTTCTTAATGATGTGTTCCTCATCCGTAGATGTCCACTGGTCAATGACCTTTCCATCCTTATCTGTAACCTTTAATTCAGCTCCCGGTAATTCTTTATCATTCGTTATATCCCGTTTGCTGATTCTTACATCCAGTTTCCGGTCAACCATGGTGATTGTCTGATCACGCTCATCCACTTTCGTCAGTTTTCCGTTAATCTTTATCGTCTTAACCTTATTGCTGACACTAAATGCGATCGGCTCTGCTGTTTCATATCCTTTTGGAGCTTCAATTTCTACAAGATAGTAGTCACCCTCTGGTACATATCCCCATACCTTGAGTTCATTTTCCGATTTCCATTTGGCATCTACCATTTCAAATGTTCCATCGTCTTTCAGAACAGGCTGATCACCATCCATCTTTGCGATCTGGAGAATATCATAGCTTCCATCGGCTTTCTTCTTTGGCACCTGGTTTGCAGTGTCGGCATACACAATAGCCAAGGTTGCACCAACCAAACGGTTTCCTTTTTCGTCCACTTTTTCTACAGTAACATGATGCGGAGTATCACCGGCTCTTACAATATTGAAAGTCACTCCGCTTTCTTCTACTGTACCGCATTTTGTCCAAGGTCCTGCCGGTTTATTATCATCATCTAATTCCCGGTATTCTACGTAACCATCTGCAACATTGATTTCCAGATTTGCCAGACCGTACCAGTTTGACGCTTCTACTTCTTCCAGTCTGTAATGACCATATGCAAGACGATTATCAAATGTAATGCAGCCATCAGCATCCGTTGTAAATGTATCTGTCAATGTTCCATTCACGGACATCTTAACATATTCTTTCCTGTCAAGATTGTAAAGCTTGAATGTTGCAGTTCCGGTAATCTTAGTTCCGGTTTTGGTGTCGAGTTTCAGTATCCGGATATTTGATCCGATCATTTCATCAGTCAAAGTGATTGTTTCTTTTGTCTTATATCCATTTCCGTCTGCTATCGGCAGAGAAATTTCATACGGATCAATTGCCCGATATCTGATTCCATCTTCCCGTCTGCCGACTTTTGTTTCAACTACAATATAATCACCTTTGTAACAATCCTTAAACACCGCCTTACCTGTATCATCGGTATCTGCAGTATAGTAAGGATCTACTCCATCCAATACGGTGCCGTCTGTAATAACATTTCCATCTTCATCATAATTAAGTACAAGTGCAAGTTTACCATTTTCATAGGTAAACTTATTTGCATCCAGCTCACTCTTAAGATAAAGTGCGAATGTACATCCAGCAAGTGGAGTTGGATCTGTTGCTCCGCTTCCATCTTCTACGGTTATCTTTGAAATCTCATAATCTGTCAAAATTGGAGTTTCTTTACTTTCCACCTTTGGAGCAGGTGTTACACCTGCCACCATATCAGGAGTTACCTCAACTTCATATTCATTTGGATCCAACGTATAACCCGGAGCCGGTACTTCTTCTTTTACATAGTAGGTTCCTGCAGGAACACCTTCTACATATCCGTATCCGGTTTCATCTGTTACAATCTGAACTCCAGGTATCTTACTGTGAACCTGACTTCCATTGAATACGTATAATCCATATTGAGCACCTTTTAGAGTAGCATCTGCAATCCGGGTTGTTCCGGTTGCATCTGTCTTATATACCTCAATCGCACCAGACTGTTCTACTTCCTGTGATCCTACTACGGTATAATATACTCCATTTCGATCGGTGAATTTCGTACTTGTAGTTTTTTGGTAGATTGTCCGGTCACGCAGCCATCCTTCCGGCGCTTTGGTCTCTACTACATAATATGTACCCTTTGGAAGCTCTCCTGATACACCGACTGCAGTAAATTCTGATAAATCCGGTCCGCCCAACTCGGTAGTGCCAGTTCCATTTGCAATTGTAATAGTAGTTACACGCTTATCCGTATATGCACTCGTATCATCATATGTTTTAATCTGTGCTGCCTGTGCATCAGTTTTGGTCTTAAATACACCATACTCAGCTCCTGCCATAGTGCTGGTTGTTCCTCCGATATCATGACTTCCGCCATAGCTATCGAATGGATTAGCCTTTCTTGTCTTTCCAACGTAAATCAGACCATGTTCCGGTGTTTCCGTTGATGTAACTGTCTTACTTGTAACATAGGTTGAATTGTTTCTGCCTGTTGCATCTACCTTATGAATCGTTTCATCTAACGTCCATCCGCTTGGAGCATAAACTTCTTTCACATAATAGGTGCCAAGCTGCAGGCCGTTTGCATTGCCATATACACCACTGCTATACTTTTTGATAACAGCTACCGCAACCGCTCCATCTGCCTTCGCCCCGGTCTTTGCTGCATCAGAAGATGTATAATTGGTCTTTGCATTCTGCGCTGCACTCTGGGTCTTAAATACACCGTATACGGCACCCTGCATGGTGGACTGATCATTATTAACGCTTGGAAGAGCAGACTGTTTCACTACGTGGATCTGGGCGGTATAATTCTGCTCCTTGGATGTGATATCCGTAGTTGTTCCTATATTAAGTGTGGTATCACATGCTTTTTCTACCTTTACGGTATAAACCGTAGTATCAAGCTTCCACTCCCCGATTGTTCCATTATCATCATGCGGAGTTTCTGTTTCTTTTACATAATAGGTTCCGAACGGAACCGGATTTGCAGTGTCTCCATACCATCTGCCCTTAGAATCCTGCTTATTGATCACAATATAGTTAACAGGATTCTGGTTTGCCTCAGCATCGGCTTTGGTCTTAAACACGCCATAAGTGGCACCTTTCATGGAATAAGGCTCATTCATGGCTGTAACAGCTTCCTTGTACACCCGAATCACACCTGTGTCTTCGGTGTAAACATCGAAGACCATGCCTATAGGATCCCGCAGTTCACTACTGATACAGTAAATAAAATCCTGTTTTTTATTTCCACTACTACTGCTGGTCTGATTCACTATATAATTTAAACTTCCCATCGACGGCATGAAAGAACGATCGGCAGAGACCGGAGCACTCTTAGTTGAATTTTTAATCATGTGGTCGGCACTTACCTTGATCTGATTCTCAGATATTCTTGTATACGTGACTGGCGTGCCACCAAGAGTTGCAGTCGTAGATGTTCCGACTACTCCAAAGTAATTTGTCAGATTACAGGCGGTATTAGTATTGGTAAGTGTAATCTGATACTTACCGCCGGTATATTTTAATTGATACTTTGGCACATTACTATGATCATTTTTTACATAAAATTTATCAATTGCAAAACTCGGCACTTCATAATAACTGTCTACTTCTGCCTTGATCTGCTCGCACTGGGTGAGACTTCCGTATCCATGATTACAAGTAGCCACTACCTGATCCCAGGTGATCCCCTGGTTTGCACTGCCGGTTTCCTGTTTAGCATAAATGTAGTACCAGATCATCAGCTGGGTAGCATAATAAACCTGCCATTCATCAAAGCTGATGTTTTCATTAAATCCACTTCCAGAGTTTGGAGCTTGCTTCATGGCATGGCTATTGCCAAGGACATAAGAGACAGCTACTTTTTGATTTCGATTCAAACGACTATAAGCATTTTCATCTGCCGGCGCAAAGATATCACCACTGTTTGCCGGTGCACCATGATCGATACAAAACAAAGAAAGCGCTCTCTCGGCTTCGCCTACTTTAAACTTTGCCCACATGACTGCTGGGCCAGTTCCTGCAGTGCTTCCATCCGGATTATAGACCGGTACGGTTGTTAACGTAGTTCCATTTGTAAAGTGCACTGCATTTGCATGGATTTCATTATCAATGGCTCCATCTGCATTCAATTCTCCATCTACGTTTTCCAGTCCAGCGGTATCTGCATGTAATTCCGGTGTATCCTGCGTTTCATCTACATAGACAAAGCGTCCACTCCACTGTGGTTCTGTATTTTCTTCTGTAGCTGCATCCGGATTTTCTGCTGTTGTATCTGCTGATTCCCCTGTAGACACCTGTTCATCTGTAGCTTCATCCTCCGTAGTTTCATTTTCTACGGTTTCTTCTTCCGTCTCCGGTTCGTCAAGAATTACCGGATCTGTCTCCAGCACATCATCGCCAGTTTCTTCTACCTGGTATTCGTTTTCATCTGCATAAACATATCCGGTTCCAGTATCGATGAAACTGCAAACGGCAAGTAAAACCGCCATTGTAAGTGCAATGATACGCTTTGTTGCTCTTCGCTTTTTCACTTCAATCTCCTCCTTTATTATTAATAACTACATTGAATATGAAATAAAAGAGCAGATAGGACAGGCCTCCTAATAAATTGTCAAAAGGTGTACTTTTTAAAAAATCTTACATACATCTCTAGTGAAATACAATTTACCCTCCAATTTTCTTGATTTTTGTCATTTTATAGGTTACAGTGATAAATGGAGCAGATAGAGGATTGAAATTCTTACAGTTTTTAGCTTCTTAGTAATCCCCTAAAAAGTACACTTTACTGAATTTGTAAAGCTTTATAATAAAAGGTCGATTCTGGCATAGAACAAAGCCTGGCACCTTCTCGAATGGTAATTTCATGATTCAGATAACGTTCTCTTACTTCCTGAAAGTTATCCGGACATTCTTTCTTAGGTCTGCCAAATACAACCCCTCTTGCCTTGGCAGCCGCAATCCCTTCCGCCTGACGCTTCTTAATACTCTCCCGCTCACTCTGAGCTACAAACGAAAGTATCTGCAGTGTCAAGTCTGCAATGAATGTTCCAAGCAGATCCTTTGATTTTCTCGTATCCAATAACTCCATATCACAGACACAGATATCGACCTCCTTATCTTTTATTAAATACCGCCACTGTTCCTGTATCTCCTCATAATTTCGTCCAAGCCGGTCAATACTTTCGATATATAACAGATCTCCCTTCTTCATTTTCCGTATTAATCGCCGGTACTGCTTACGCTCAAAATCCTTTCCAGACTGTTTGTCTACATAGATATTCCCATCTTCTATCCCCTTATTTTTCATCACAACAAGCTGCCTCTCTTCGCACTGATCCTTGGATGATACTCTTACATAACCATATTCCATATACTCGCCCTCCAGGTATTTATAATATTTACCTTAAAAGTATACACAAAAACAGGGAGTACAAGCTCCCTGTTCAAAATATTCCTCATTTATGAGCAGATTTTAAAACTTTCTATTTATAGAATACCCCAAGCCGTGGTATAACATAGTAAAGAGCGATACCCGTAGTAATACGGTTCGCCTTGGTTAATCAGTAGCAGTTATCAAAAAGACAACCGAACCTTTGCCAAAATGTACCGACCCCAAAAAGTTAGACCAAAATCTAACGATTGGAGGTCGGTATTTTTATGGCTAAATATAGCTATGAATTTAAGAAAAAAGTTGTGGATGCTTATCTACATGGTGAAGGTGGTTATACCTTTCTAGCTGAAAAATATGGGATTAAAAACAAGCGCCAAGTGTTTAATTGGGTGCATTATTACGAGCAGTTTGGCGATGCCGGATTAAAAAGATCAAGAAAAAAAGAATACTATTCTTTTGAATTTAAGTTATCAGTGGTAGAATCTTACTTATCAAGTGAGATCTCATATCAGGAATTAGCCCTGAATAATGGAATTAACAACGCAGCATTAGTTGCTAAATGGGTTACTGATTTCCGTATTGCAGGTCCTGATGCGTTGAGACCACATAAGAAAGGTCAAAAGAAAACATTGAATAAACTACAGAAAAACATAAATGTTCAACCTTGCGATGAAACAGTTGTTGATACAAGCATTGAACATGTAAAAGAATTAGAAGACGAGCTGATTAAGCTAAGAATAGAGAATGCATTTTTAAAAGAACTGAGGAGACTGCGTTTAGAGGACGAAGCAAAAATGAGAGAACGGCGCGAATCATCAACAGTCTCCGAAGACAGTTCAAACTAAAAGACCTTCTCTCTTATACAGGCATGCCTAAAGCCACATACATGTATTGGCAAAAACGGTTTGACAGAGAAAACCCTGACAAAGGAATCGAAGAAAAGATCCTTGAAATACGGGCGAATAATAAGGATTATGGTTACAGACGAGTACTAGGAGAATTAAAAAATCAAGGATATGTTATAAACAAGAAAAAAGTACAGCGTATAATGCAAAAGCTTGGATTACAGGTCACCTCGTTTACACGCAAAAGCCGTAAATATAGTTCATACAAAGGCAAGGTTGGCATAGTGGCTCCTAATCGAATAAAAAGACGTTTTAATACGCATATCCCCCATCAGAAGATTACTACTGATACCACAGAGTTTAAGTATTATGAAATCGATGCAAAAGGTCATATGACCATGCACAAGCTCTACTTAGATCCATTTATGGATATGTATAATGGTGAGATTATTAGTTTTGGAATAGCAAAACAACCGTCTGCTAAAAATGTAATGGATGCGTTGGAACAAGCAATATCCGTCACATCTGACTGTCAATATCGTAGAACTTTTCACTCGGATCAAGGCTGGGCTTATCAGATGAAAAATTATTCTCATCGCCTTAAGGAAGAAAGAATCTTCCAAAGCATGTCCAGAAAAGGGAATTGCCATGATAATTCAGTTATGGAAAACTTCTTTGGTTTACTTAAGCAGGAAATCTATTATGGGGTTGTTTATTACAGTTATGACGAATTGAAATCAGAAATCGAACGATATATAAAGTACTACAATGAACAAAGAATTAAAGAGAAACTAGGATGGCTGAGTCCGGTTCAATACAGGCTTCGTCTCTTGGCTGCATAAAAATAGCGTAGCAGCCATTAAAACTGCTACGCTAAAAAGTCTAACTTTTTGGGGTCACATCAAAAGTCTAGCGGTTGTCTTTTTGATTTCTATCTTTCAGGACATCATAGACCTTAAATCCAATCAGGATCAAGTCCAATACATATCCTATGATTTCAAGAATCATTATGTATTTCTATTCCTTATCATCTGTCTATCCATTGGAATCATAATTCAACCTCCAATCTTCCTAAACGGACGAAAGGCAAACCGCTTTACCGTTAGGTAACGCTCCGTATCTATTATAATACAAAAATTTGCTAAGTGCAATCATTCATTAAAGAACATATATAGCTTTATGAACCATTTTTGATAATGTCCTAATATACCATTAGGGAAAATGTCCCAATGC
>ERZ808252.1253-NODE-1253-length-19385-cov-4.527625_pt1 | contig 19385 bp, 22 predicted proteins | sample MGYA00521242_ERZ808252 | MGnify/ENA primary metagenome ERZ808252 (study PRJEB31516, sample SAMN03275581) | gut metagenome | biome: mammalia-associated habitat; material: feces | host: Papio cynocephalus | place: Kenya | collected 2012-08-07 ...
TTCATCTTGTGAAATTGTACAAGTCATTGTATAATATAAGTAATAAAATTTATCATATTAGGAGGGTATTTTAATTATGAGTATTCAGATTCAAAAAGTAACCGATGCATCCTTTAAAAAATATGGACGTGTTCTGACAGGAGAGTATGATGTTGATGCATTGATCGAAAAAATGCAGGAGATGCCCTGCCCGGATGACGAAGTTGTCTATGTGCCATCGGAAAGCGCTTTGGAGGCTTTGCCGGTAATGAAAGATTTTACCGATAGTCTGTATGGCGGACTTCCAATCCAGATCGGATACTGCAATGGAAATAACCATCTTTTGAATGCAGTAGAATATCATCGTTCTTCCGAGATCAACGTAGCAGCAACCGATCTGATCCTTTTGATCGGAAGTGAGCAGGATATTGAGGAAGACGATACCTACGATACATCTAAGATTGAGGCATTTTTAGTACCAAAGGGAACGGTGATCGACGTATATGCGACGACACTTCACTATGCTCCATGCAGCGTAGACGGTGCAAACTTCCGCTGTGTAGTCGTTCTTCCAAAAGACACAAACCTTGATCTGGTTGTAAAACCGGAAGGAGCCAAAGAAGATAAACTTCTGGTAGCTCGCAACAAATGGCTGATCGCTCATCCGGATGCTAAGATCGAAGGTGCATTCAATGGTTTGAAAGGCGAAAATATATCTGTAAAATAAGAAATAGAATAACGATTGCGATAGAAGCCGGATTTCTCCCAATGAGATGTCCGGCTTGTTTTATGAAAAGACCTGAAATTTTTGAAAATATTTTCATTTAGGTATTGACAAATGCAAAACATATGAATATAATTAAATGTGTAAATATGAATAATTGTTCATATGATAAAATTTTGAGAAAGGAGCAGAACTTATGAAACAGCAAGAAACAAATGGTGATTTTCTGGCAGTACATGCCGATGTGGTAAAACGGGTTTTAGACAAACAGCCGGCAGAAGAAGAATTGTACGATCTCGCAGAACTTTTTAAAGTATTCGGAGATTCGACCCGCATCCGTATCCTGCATGCACTGCTGGAAACCGAATTGTGCGTAGGTGATATGGCACAGATATTGAATCTGTCCCAGTCCGCAGTCAGCCACCAGCTCAAAATTTTGAAAGATGCAAAACTTGTTCGATTCCGGAGAGAAGGAAAGATCATCTTTTATGCATTGGATGATGAACATGTGAGAAACATATTGAGTATGGGCGTAGAACATGTTGAAGAAGAACAAAAATAATTTAGTGAAAAAATGGAGGTTTTTATCATGAAGAAAACATACAAAGTAGACGTAGATTGTGCAAACTGTGCAGCAAAGATGGAGGAAGCAGTAAAAAATACAGCAGGGGTCAAAGACGCTGCGTTGAGTTTTATGACATTGAAATTGAAAGTGGAATTTGAAGAAGGTGCCGATGTAGATGCGGTTATGAAAGAAGCTTACAAAAATTGTAAAAAGGTAGAGGACGATTGTGAAATCTTCCTGTAAAGGAGAGAGTGTTTATGACGAAGAAGCAAAAAAAAGTATTATACCGGATTATTATATCCCTTGTACTTCTTGTCGCCGTATCGATTGTAGATACACTGGTGGAACTGCCGTTGATCGCGCAGATAGTCCTGTATCTGATCCCTTATTTTATCATCGGATATGACATTCTGAAAAAAGCGGGAAAGGGAATTTTGAACCGTCAGGTCTTTGATGAAAATTTCCTGATGGCAGTTGCGACGATAGGAGCAATTCTTCTCGGAGATTTCCGCGAAGGAAGTGCCGTTATGCTTTTTTATCAGATTGGCGAGCTGTTCCAGAGTTTTGCGGTTGGAAAAAGCCGTAAAAACATCACAGCTTTGATGGATATCCGCCCGGATTATGCCAATATTATCGTGGACGGAAAATTGGAACAGGTAGATCCGGATGATGTGGAAATAGGAACGGAAATCGTTGTAAATCCAGGTGAGAAAGTGCCGATTGACGGTGTAATCACAGAGGGAAATACAACGTTAAATACAAGTGCATTGACAGGAGAAAGTGTTCCGAGAAATGCAAAATGCGGCGAAGAAGTTATCAGTGGATGCATTAACCTCACGGGTACGATCACATTAAAGACGACAAAAGAGTTTGGAGATTCGACCGTTTCCAAGATTTTGGATCTGGTGGAAAATTCAAGTATGAAAAAGTCCCGCTCGGAGAATTTTATTACAAAATTTGCCAAATATTATACGCCGGCAGTATGTTACAGCGCGCTGGCATTGGCAATTCTGCCGCCGCTTATTTCCCTTCTTATGGGAATTTCACCGGCATGGCAGCAATGGATCGTGCGTGCTCTTACGTTCCTCGTAATCAGCTGCCCATGTGCTCTTGTTATTTCCATTCCGCTTAGCTTTTTCGGAGGGATTGGATGTGCTTCGACAAACGGAATCCTTGTGAAGGGATCGAATTATCTGGAAGCACTGGCAGACACAAAATATATCGTATTTGATAAGACCGGTACACTTACGAAAGGTGTCTTTGAAGTAAGCGGCATTTATCCGGAACAGGGTATCACCAAAGAACAGCTCATTGAATACGCCGCGTATGCGGAGAGTGGTTCCAGCCACCCGATCAGCGTGAGCCTGAAAAAGGCATACGGAAAAGAAATGAGTCTGGAGCGCGTCAATGACATCGAAGAAATTGCCGGACATGGTGTGAAAGCGGTTGTAGACGGAAAAACGGTATATGCCGGAAATCTCCGTCTGATGAATAAAATGGAAATTTCTGTAAGCCTGGAATATGACGAAGGAACGATGGTATACGTAGCCGTTGATAACCACTATGCCGGTTGTATCACCATCTCGGATGTGATCAAAGAGACATCGAAAGATGCCATTTCCGGTTTGAAAAAGCATGGCATAAAACAGACCGTGATGCTGACCGGAGATGCGAAAAAGACCGCCGAAAGAGTGGCACAGGAAATCGGAATGGATAAGGTGTGCAGTGAACTTCTTCCGGCAGATAAAGTAAATGAAGTTGAGAAACTTCTTGCGCAGAAGGCAGCAAAAGAAAAATTGGCATTTGTCGGAGACGGAATCAACGATGCACCGGTTCTTTCCCGTGCCGATATCGGTATCGCGATGGGAGCCTTGGGTTCCGACGCTGCGATTGAAGCAGCCGACATCGTATTGATGGACGACGACCCTGCCAAGATTTCTCTGGCAATGAAAATTTCGTTAAAGACGTTGAAAATCGTCAAACAAAATATCGTATTTGCCCTTGCAATTAAGGCAATCTGCCTGATCTTAGGTGCACTTGGTATCGCCGGGATGTGGCTTGCCATCTTTGCCGACGTCGGTGTTATGGTACTGGCAGTTCTCAACGCAACACGGGCTTTGAAACTGTAAAACAATAAATTCCTTTTTAAAATTGAGTTTGGCGTTGAGGAGATATTGCAATTATCAAACTTTTATGATACGATTTAAGTACATCATCAATACTAGGAGGAATGAGTATGAGTAAAAAAGTGACAAGAGGGATACTTGCAGTAGTTTTTATGGCAGTGTGTCTTATAGCGGCACAGTCGCAGAAAATACAGGCAGCACAGGAGATACCGATCAGTTCAGCGGACGATCTCCAGCAGATGGAAAATAATCCGTCCGGCAGTTATTATCTGACAAAAGATATTACGGTTCCGGCAAACACCGTTTTATTTAAAACGTATGAAACACAGTTTACAGGGACATTAGACGGAAAAGGACACGCAATTAACGGCTATACCTATTCTGACGATAACTGGGCAGATTCTGCAAGTCTTTTTTCTTATGCGAATAATGCCACTTTTAAAAACTTAAAGATGAACAATGTAAATATCTCACTAAGAGGAGGCGGAAACGCATGTGCGCTTGTATCATCCCCGACGAAATGTACATTTGAAAACATTACAACGAGCGGAAAAATAACGGTTGGCGGTACAGCAGGTAATGCGGCAGGAATCGCAGTAACGCCGGGCGAAAAATGTACTTTTATTAAATGTGTAAATAAAGCAGATATCACGGTGAATGCGTATGACCTTACAAAGAGTGAAGAACAGGACAACATAGACTCAGCGGGTGGCTTTGCATGTGGAATTGCCGGTTTTGCAAGTGACGGTACGGCAAAACAATGTTCGAATTCAGGAAAGATTACGATAAATGGTGATCTTCGCTGGGGAAGTGATGGGATTACGGCAGTTGGTCTGTTTGATGGAATTAAAAGTATTGCTGCAAGTAAAAATACCGGAACCGTTACGGCAAAGAACGTAAGTGGCGCCGGTTCTGCGAACGGAACCGTACTGGCATGTGGCGTTGCAGGTACGATCAATAAGATGACATCTTGTTATAATACCGCACAAATTACTGCATCAAACAACAATAAGCAGGTTGGTGTTATTGCAGTCGGAATCACCAACAGTTCAAGCGGTGAAAAGACGAAAGTTCTCAGATGTTACAACAAAGGAGACATTCAAATATCCGGAATTGCCGGATTGAAAACGAAATCACGCATCTTATCCGGTGCAGGCGGTGTCGGCGGCTTAGATATATATTCGGTCACGGAAAGTTATAATACCGGAAAAGTTTCGGCAAATGTAAGCAGTGGCGACGTAATGGTAGGCGGTGTCGTGGCATCTGTCGTTAATGTCCGCAATTGTTATAATACGGCAAAGATTTCCGCATCATCAAGTGCGGGCGGTTATATAGGCGGTATAGCAGGAACCCAGTCCTCCCCTGCAAAAGGGAAGAGTTCAGAAGCAGCGGCATGCAACTATAATACTGCAGCAGTAAAAGCAGGAAGCAAGATTTCAAAAGGCAGCATTCTGGGACGTTACGAAATCGCCGGAATCTATGCCAAAGCGGCTGTTTATGATAACTACTACAAGTCCGGTAAACCATATGGCAGCATGAATATTACATGGAAACCTTTCTTTGCAAAAGCAGTAAAAACGTCTTCCATGAAGCCAAACAAGTGTAAAAAACTGTCCTCAAAGTACTGGGTGTACTCTTCAAAACATAAGAGAATGATCTTGAAGAAAAATAAAGAGAAATAAACAGAGCAGATAACATAAAAGGACTGGCATTCATAAGCCGGTTCTTTTTTTCGGTGGGCAGGAAGTTGGAATTTTGAGATAGGAGTATTGACAACTATAAGTTTCACTAGTATAATGGGTTTCATTAAAAGAATGAAAGTGGTGTTTTGAATGAAACTATGCAAGGCGGAATTTGATTGTGTTGGAAATAAATTTTTACGATTACCAAATGTTCAACGGTATGATATAGTGCATAAGACAGAAGATGGATTTGTGGCTCAGATCGAGATGGAGGATGGCTATGAGTTCTTGTTAAATGCCTATGTGTATTCACAAGTATTTCCCTCTACGGCAATCGAACTGATTGGAAAAAAGGAATGGAAAGACAATTGTAGTGTTATTATTTCTCCTTATATATCTGAACGTACAGCCAGGATCTGTGAGCAGAATGGAATTGGCTATTTTGATTATGCCGGAAATTGTTATTTTTCAGGACATTCTATATTTATAATGGAAAGAGGTAATAAAAATCAAAATCCAAAATCGAATAAGGCGGTATCTGTATTTGAAACATCATCAGTGGTGTCGTCGTTGATTTTACGAGAATTATTGCTGGATACTTCAAAAGAATGGAAACAAAAACATTTAGCAGAAAAATTAAATTGCAGTATTGGACAAGTTTCAAAAGTAATTAATTTTTTGAAAAATAATGCTTGGATCAAACAGGAAAATAATGGATATAAGATTACAGATATTGGAACTCTTATGAAGGAATGGAGTGAGATATATGGGAAAAAGGAAAAGCAGATATATGGCTGCTACAGTTTAGAGCAGCTCTCTGTTATTGAAAAAAAACTGGTGTATTTGCGGAAAGATATGGGGATAGATACGTATTTAACCGGAATTTCCGGCGGAGTTCGATATGCTCCGGTTGTTCGATATAATAAACTTTATATGTATATTGCGCCTGAAGATATTCAGGAAGCAATACGGTATTTAGAATTAAAAGAAGTAACTAGTGGTGCGAACGTCATTTTATGTCCGTTGGATAATGAGGCTTATATTAAAGATGCCCGGTTGATCAGGGAATCTATGGTAGTTTCGCCTGTTCAAATATATTTGGATTGTAAACAAATGAAAGGGCGTGGGGAAGAAATGGCAGAAGCGGTTTTAGAAAAGGAGATACTTAATGGTAAGGGATGATGATTTAAACAGCAGTGTGGATTATTCGAAAGGACAGAAAAGAGCGGCGCATAGAATCCTTGTAGAATTGGTTAATATTTTTACCGAATATGAGGACGATATCCGCGTGGTAGGAGGCTGGGTTCCTGATTTAATGTTTCCCAATGAAGGACATATTGGAAGTGTTGATGTTGATATTTTGATCAATCATTTAACATTGAAAGATGAAGGGTATCAAAATATGTCAAGAATTTTGAAAAAGAATGGATACAGAGATCATCCGGATAAGTATTTTTCTTTCGTAAAAACAGTAGAGGTTGAAAATATAAAATATGATGTGGATGTAGATTTACTTGCAGGAATGTATGGAGGAACCCAGCAGCGAAAAAGAAGTCAGCATGTACAGGGGATTAAAGCACTCAAAGCCACAGGAGGAAACTTTGCTTTCGATTTTCCCGCACAAAAAGTCAGCATAGAAGCAAAACGCCCAGATGGTGCAATAGACATTGCATGTGTAAGTGTTGTGGCAGTAGTACCTTACATAATAATGAAAACAGCAGCACTTGGAAGGGGAAAAGCCAAAGATGCCTATGATATTTACTTTGTTCTTAAACATTATGCAGGTGGTGTTAAAGGGCTGGCAAGAGAGTTTCAAATTGTAAAAGACAAGAATATTGTGAAAAATATGAAGGAAAAACTATTGGGAAAATTTGCAACTGCAGATCATGCAGGTCCAAGAGATGTTGCTGACTTTATGGATCTTTTAGATGAAGAAGAGGAACAGATGGTACAGCGGGATGCTTATGAACAAGTTCAAGCGTTGATACAAGAGATTGACCGTGTGTAATACATATTCGGTTATGTATAGCTGCAATATTTTAGGGCAAGCGAACTCTTTGTTCGAGTGAAGGGACATTTTTGTAAAAGCATATTGTTTGCAGCGCGTATAAATGATATAATTTTATTTATGAAGGAGGGGGTGCTTATGATGCCGGACGAGAAAATTGAAAACTCCAAACAACTGGAATTTGCTGTATTCTGCATTGAAAATGTTGCAGCAAAACTGGGAGTAGGTGCTGAAAAAGTATATGACGCATTCACGGCAAAAAGCAATATCCTTAATGGCTATATTGTGCCCGAATATGAAGTATTGCATACCCAGAGCCGGGAATATATTGTAGACGACCTTCTGGATGTGATGAAAGAGAGAGGGGTGGAAGTATGATTGTCTATCATGGTTCGTATTTAGAAATTGATACTCCCGATTACCTTCATTCTCGTCCGAATGTAGATTTTGGTCGTGGTTTTTATGTGACACCGTTGCGTGAGCAAGCATTGAAATGGTGCAGTAAATTTAAACGGCGTGGACAAGATGGTATTGTATCACATTATAAATACGATAAAAGTCGGGAAACTGAATTGAAAATCTTAAAGTTTGACTCGTATTCAGAGGAATGGCTTGATTTTGTCTTGAATTGCCGTAGTGGAAAAGATACATCAAATTATGATCTTGTAGTGGGTGGTGTTGCCAATGATAAAGTATTTAATACAGTAGAATTGTTTTTTGATGGACTAATTGACAAGAGGGAAGCAATTAAACGCCTGCGTTATGAAAAGCCTAATCAGCAAATTTGTTTCCGAACAGAAAAAGCACTTTCTCTGCTACATTTTGAAGGGAGTGAACAGATATGACAGCAAATCCCATTTTGCTTCAAAAAAAATACAGCCGTGTTGTAGAATGCTTTGCAAAAAGACAAGCAATTTCACTGGATGCAGCATTGGATTTCTTTTATCACTCAGAAGTTTATCTGTTGATGCGCGACGGCGTGTCTGATATGCACTGCATGAGTGATGCCTATCTGGCAGAAGAACTGCAACAGGAATATGCTGAGAAAGGTCTTTGAGTTAAGGAGAATGGATTATGAGTAAGAATCAAATTACTACTATAAATCGCGATTTTCTGGAAAGTGTTTCTGAGGTATTATTAGAAGCAAGAAAGAATGCTAAAACGGCAGTTAATCTTTCTATGGTATATGCCTATTATGAAATTGGCAGAATAATTGTTGAGGAAGAACAGCGCGGTGAAAAGCGAGCGGCCTATGGAAAACAGATATTACAAGAACTATCGAAATATCTCACAAACAAATTTGGGAAAGGATACTCGGCAGAAAATCTTAAGTTAATGAGACGTTTTTATGTCGTTTATCAAAATGATCAAATTGGGGAAACACCGTTTACCCAATTTGATAATCTGCCTACTGTCAACACAGGTAGAAGATTCTATCTTAGTTGGTCGCATTACCTGAAACTGATGCGGATAGATAATATAGATGAGCGTCATTTTTATGAAATTGAATCCATAAAAAATGACTGGAGTCTGAGTGAATTGAAGCGGCAATATAATACGTCTCTTTATGAACGAATTGCACTTAGTACAAATAAAGATGAGGTTTATCGTCTTGCAATGGAAGGTCAGACAGTAGAAACACCGAAAGATGCAGTTAAGGATCCCTATGTGTTGGAATTTCTTGGATTAAAAGAGTTGCCAGAATATTCCGAGAATGAATTGGAAAGCCGAATTATCGATAATTTGCAGCAGTTTTTACTGGAACTTGGCACTGGTTTTGCATTTGTAGGCAGACAAGTAAGGTTCACGTTTGGTGAAGAACACTTTATGGTAGATTTGGTTTTTTATAATCGCTTATTACGCTGCTTTGTTTTATTTGATTTAAGGAAGCATTGCAAAAATTGCTGAAAGAACAGATGGAAGATGATGAAGATTAAATTATATCGTGAAAGGAAGATTAATTATGTACGAAATGAAACCGGAATATTATATTGGAATAGAAATGATCGATGAGGAACACAAACAGCTTTTTCAATATGCGGATGAAGCTTATGAGCTGCTTCATGATGAATTTACACCCGATAAATATGATAAAATGGATACGATTTTGCAGAAGCTTCGTGATTATACGGTAAAGCATTTTGCTGACGAAGAGGCTTATATGGAATCCATTCATTACAATAAAATATTTACGCAGAAAATCCAGCATCAGGAATTCGTTCAAAAACTGGACGAGTTTATGGAACTGCATAGGGAAGAGACGGAAGATCAGGATAAACAGATTATGGATATTCTTGAGTTTCTTACAGGATGGTTGGTGAACCATATTTTGCATGTGGATGGACAGATTCCTAAAAAAGAAACGTGTTTGTTATAATTTTGATGTAATTGATTTGGGAAAACCTGTCAGAAAAGAACTGCGGGAATCCATCGAAAGAGAACAGACGGAATAAAATTAGGTGTATGATTGTGATAATGACTACATGGAAGATGGTGTACAGACTTGGTTTGGGCAGATCCAACACTGTTTTAGAAGAAAGAAGGGTGAGTATCATGGCAAAAACATTTAAAGATAAGCTGAAAAATGCAGGAGAGTTTATAAGCGAAACTATTGCGGATGTAGGTAAGCAGGCAAAAGACAGCGAAATGATTGATAAAATTTCCAATGAAGCAAAGGATGGACTCGTATTTGTGTCAAATGGGGTAAAGGATGGTGCTAAAAAATTATCCAATGGTGCCAGATCGGGTGCTGATGTGATTAAAAATGCCGTAGCAGAACATAAAAAACAGGGCGTTCAAGATGTTATTGAGAGTAAAGAGCAAGAAGATAACAAAGAAAGAAAAGTGAGTTTGGATGAACAGCTTCACGATACAGTAAATAAATACAATGCAGCTTATGCAGAGTTTGAAAATAATGGTTCAGCAATTTTGAGACAGAGAGAACGTTCTGTGGATTTACTGGAGAACGTTGAAAATTTAATAAATAGTATTGCAAATCACCCAAAGAGCTTTGATGCAGATTTTAAGGATATTCAACTTTATAAAAAAGATTTTAAAGATGTTTGTGATTATGCGGCACAAGAGCTAAATGCAGCAAAGAAATCTATGGCAGGTGTAGGTGCCGGAGTAGGGGGAGGAATGGCTGTTGCAAGTCTGGCACCGAGTGCAGCTATGTGGGTAGCCACTACATTCGGAACAGCTTCTACAGGAACCGCTATATCGACATTGTCAGGTGCAGCAGCTACTAATGCCGCATTGGCATGGCTTGGAGGCGGTGCAGCCGCAGCAGGTGGAGGCGGAATGGCATCAGGAACAGCATTTTTGGCAATAGCGGGTCCTGTCGGCTGGACAATCAGCGGAGCAACTTTACTTGCTTCAATCGCTTTATTTGCAAATAAGAAGATAAAATTGAATAAAGAGAAAAAAGAAGAGATAGAGGCAGTATTACGTAATGTTGAATCCGTTAGTGAAGTAAATGTCAAAATGCAGTCATTATTAGATAAAACAGACAAATTAAGAAATATGCTGAATGGTCAGTATGGAAAGAGTATGTCTTACTATGGAAAAAACTTTATGGAAATAGCAGATGAAGGGCAAATGTTATTGGGAACACTTGTGAATAATGCAAAATCTTTAGCAGTAACGCTAGGTGAAACTGTGGAGGAAAAAAGCAAATGACAGAAGCTAAAAAGACTATTAAAAGTGGGCAAGAACAAGCCGTTGCTTCCTGGATTAATTATCTGAATCAGGTACGATTAGACAGATTGATGGGGACATTGCAGAAAGAAGAATCAAATCTGAACGAAGCGATGTCTACCATTAGTGAAACACTTAAAACTATTAGCAGAGATATAGTGAATAATGGAAAAGGACGAGGCGGTCAATATGGAATGCATGGATTCATTGCTGAGGTTGCAGAATGTGGTATCGGAAATGCCAGAGAGCAGATAGAGGGAAAAACTCCTATTTATGAATGGATCAATGATAATGGTCCTGAAGATTTAAGAAGGGGTGCAACGCTGATTCAGCAGAAATTTGTTAATGGTGGTGGACATTTATCATTGCAGGCAATTCATATGCACTTAAATGATTATCCTGACTTCCTTGATAATGGGGGAGTATATCAGATTCCGGAAGACCATTATGAGAAGATAAAATGGCTGCTTTCAATTTCAGAAAAGGAAGCTAATAAAATGCCTACATCAACAGGTGAATTTTCACTGAAGCAGTGGAAAGAAGTTCATGATTTTTTTGAAAGTGGAGATATTCCGCTTGATAAGGTAGAGCCATCTAAATTGAGGTATGATGAAGTTCAGAAAGATTCATACGAACAAACTTTTTCAAAAGAAAAAGATAGTCTGAAACAACAAAATCAGGAAAGAAAAGAGCAGGCATATATAAAGAGTAAGCCAACATTTGCTGAAGGAGCGAAAGCTACTGTAGCATCGGCTGCAATTGAAGGTACAATGTCATTGTGTATGGCAATCGCTGAGAAGAAAAAAGATGGTAGGAAGGTTAGTGAGTTTAGTGAAGGCGATTGGAAAGATATTATAATGGTCTCATAAATTAAGACACTGAACGCGACATTTCTTAATGAATCTGATATACTATAACCAACAAATGAAAGAAGGTACTTATTATGTCCAGATCAAGAAGAAAATTCAGTGCTGAATTTAAAACCAACCTCGTACTCCAGCTGCTTAAAGGAGAAAAAGAACTTAATGTCCTTGCTGTTGAAAACGATATTCAACCAAATCTCCTGCGTAACTGGAAGAAGGAATTCCTTGCAAATGTTTCTCTCGCTTTTGATAACAAGAGGGAAGACGATCTCCGGGAAAAACTTGCCGAAGAACGCAAGGAAAAAGCCGAATACGCCAAAAAGGTTGGTCAACTTACTATGCAGGTTGACTGGCTCAAAAAAAAATCTGAAGAAGTTGTCGGACCTGACTACGAGAGTAAATTTAGTCCGAACCTTTCGACGACTAAAGAATTGCCAGTTTTTACCAGTGTAAAGTTGCTTGGAATCAACCGCACCAGTGTGTATTACGAGGGACTTCCTGTTTCACAGGCAGAATTGGAATGCAAATCTATCATTGACCATTGCATACGGATAATCTGTCAAAGACTCGAATGACTGGAAGGAGACGAAGAAAAAATGAGTGATGATTCAGCAACATTTTTTTGTAGTAGGATTGTGTTATTTATGATATACTAAAGCATAGAAGGATCAAAGTGATTAAAACATGAAAATAATTTGAAGAAATGAGGAACAATATGTCTGAAGAATCAAAACCGCATGTTGTGAAGTCACATGACATCAGATTGGATTCTGATTATGTGAGTTGGGTTCATGATGTGAAGCAGCGTTATGTGTCTGCACAGATAAAATCAGCGGTCAAAGTAAATACAGAGCAGCTTTTCTTTAACTGGCAGTTGGGGCGGGATCTGGTTGAGAGAAAAGCGGAGGAGAAATGGGGAAAAGGAATTGTGGAGCAGCTTAGTCTTGATCTGCAGAATGAATTTCCCAAAGCGAAAGGATTTTCAGCAAGAAATCTTTGGAATATGAAAAAATGGTATCTATTCTATTCCGGAAATGAGAACTTTTCAGAGCTGGTACATCATATAGAGGAAAGTCTTGATATGAAAAGCTTAAAACTCCAGCAGATTGGTGAGGAATTAAGTCAAAATGAAAAACTGCAACAACTTGTTGCAGAAATTGGTTTTCCTAAGTTTTTCGGCTTTGTTCCATGGGGACATCATATAGAAATAGTTACGAAGTGTAAAACGGTGGAAGAGGCTTTGTTCTATGTCAGAAAAACTATAGAGGAGAGCTGGAGCAGAAGTGTTCTGATTGATAATATAAAGGCTCATTTATATCAATCTTCAGGTAGTGCCCTGACTAATTTTGCTGAAAAACTTCCGACAATACAGGGAAAACTGGCACAGGAAATTGTCAAGGATACTTATGATTTTGGGTTTGTTTCATTGCCTGCAGGATATGATGAAAAAGAATTAGAAGACGCATTGGAACAGAACATAACAAGATTTTTGCTGGAACTTGGATCTGGTTTTGCTTTTATTGGACGTCAGAAAGAGATTATTGTAGCAGGCAAAACCAGAAAGATTGATATGCTTTTTTATCATATAAAACTTCGATGCTATGTCGTTGTTGAGTTGAAAGCAGTATCGTTTGAACCGGAATTTGCCGGAAAACTGAATTTTTATGTGAATGCAGTAAATCAGTTAATGAAAATGGATGATGACAATCCGACGATAGGATTGCTTATATGCAAGGATAAGGATCAGACGGAGGTACAATGGGCGTTTCAGGGAATTGAAACACCTATGGGAGTTGCAACCTATGATAACATTCGGATGAATGAGATTAAGTCTCAGCTGCCATCGGAGGAAGCGATTCAGAAACGCTTGGAACAGGCAGAAGAGGAATATCTGCTGAAATTGCAGGAAAAGAATAAGTAGGTATGACACAGAAACAATTTGCTGAGTATTTTAGAATTCCTTACCGAACATTAGAAGATTGGGAACGAGGGGTTCGGCAGGAGGCTGTAGCATGCTTTCTCGCCTTTGACAAGGCTAAAAATGCTCATATGTGGAGGGGGAGCCCTATTAGGATCTCAATGTATGGAAATCAAAGTCTCTTACGTGCAAGCACGGTGATTCATTGATTTCCATACATTGGATCCTGAATAGTTACAATTATTTATGGAATTACGGCGACGTGTTTGTTATAATTTTGATGTAGGGGATGAGAACTTTGACTAGGAATTATGATATGACAATGTTCAAAGGAACAGGAATTCGACAACAGGTAATTGAAGAAATAATTCAGATCGCTAAATTGAATCATGTTGAAAAAGTAATTTTGTTTGGATCCATAGCAAGAGGGGATTACAAAGAACGAAGTGATATTGATTTAGCATTTTCGGGTGGCAATAGCAGCGAATTCATTTTAACAGTAGATGAAGAAACTTCTACCTTGTTAAAATTTGATGTGGTTGATCTGGAAAAGCCTGTCAGAGAAGAATTGCGTGAATCTATTGAAAGAGAGGGAATGGTAATTTATGAAAAAATATGAGATCAAGTGGTATCTAACTAAAGTTAATGTAAAGTGAGCACATATAGATGGAGGTAACAACGTGAAAAATAATATATGTATTATATTTATTAGCTTGATTTGTATAGTTTTGTTAGTAGGTTGTGGTGGTAAAAAGACGAAACAAAAGACAGAAGTTAAAAACGATATGACAGTGTCACAAGAGGAGAAAGTCAACGTAGGAAAGTACCTTTTTAATGCGGATGAGATGGAATCGATTGAGATAAGCGGGAAGGATTTACGTAAAAGGAAGAAATGTGAAATGTCGACGGAGATAACGGAAGGAGAAACATTAGATTTCGTAATTAAACGTGAGGATGTAGGTGAAGGTATTTCGATGAAGGTTTTTTCGGAAAACCAAAGTATTGATTTAATTAGTAATTTAGGAGAATCATTAGAAGAGGAGTGGACAGGGACAGGAGCGAAAAAAGGTTTCTTTTATCAAATGGCTGCCTGTGATGTTAATGGCGATGGAGAAAAAGAAATCATAATTGCTGGAGGAAATAAGAAGGATGTATTGGAACTGCGTGTACTTCAGGTAAAGAAGAATTTAGAATTTGGATATGGGGAGGAAGAGGAAGAAAATCCCCAATTAATAAAAAGAATTAACGGAGGCTACAAAGCTTATCTTAACGATGAAGGAAAGATATGTGTTATAGACGAAAAAAATCACAAAGAAAATATTGAAATAGGAAAAAACAGAAGGACGGAAACAAGAGAGGAAACTCCAATATCGAAATTGTATGATTGGAAACAGGCGGAGATTAAGAATATAGGCGATGGATCAAATTTTGGTGCGGTGTTCGTCGTTCAGAACGAAAAATACATTTTTTTTCCTCAGAATGGGAATAAGGTGGTTCGTCTGGACAAAAACAATAAAAATGTAAAAACCATATATGAGTTTAAAGAGTCTAAAGAAAAAGAAATAGGTCTGCATCTTTGTCAAGGAGAAAATGGTTTTTTTATTGAATATGAAGGTAATATTTTCTTGGCAAATTATGATGGAAGTAAAATTGATAAAATTATATCAAGCAATGAAATAAGAGAGGAAGTATCTCGAAATATTACAGATATAGAAGATTTCTGTGAGATATGTTCAATACATTATTATAATAAAAAAATATATTTCATTTCCCGAATGAATATCTATGAATACAACTTAGCTACAAAAGAAATTAAGTTGCTGGGAGAAGATTTATTGAGTGCTTGTTTCAGGAAGAATGAATTATATTATGTAAGTTATGGTTTTACAGTGATTTACAAAGTGAATCTGTCTACTTATAAGAGAAAGCGAGTTTGCGGAAAAAAAACAATAGCTTCAGAAGTAAAAAATTCAGATACTATTAAATATTATAAGCAGGTAATGGAAATAGATAACAAAATTTATTATGCACGACAACAAAACGGCAAAAAGCCGGTTATTTATCAATATTGTGAAAACGGAAAGGACAGGAAAGTTTATGAATATCCGATACAGTCTGCCTTGGTACTAGCGATAAGCGGAGATTCTGAAAAATTTGTATGTGAATGCTTTACGGATGGCACAAGAGAAAACATAAAGTTAATGATATATGATGTAAAAACTTCTGTTTTAAATGAAGTAAATATGCATGATGATCGGATTACATTCGAATCAATTCTTGGTGATATGATATTTTATGCCAAAGATGACTCGGATTATTTATCATATTGTTTATTTTGATGATTGACATAATTGAAAAAATTTTATATTATAGATAAATGCAAAACATTTGATGTGTACAGAATTTTTTGGTATTGAAAGGATTAATAAAAGGATACAAAAATTATGATAAACGTTTTATTCATCTGCCACGGCAATATCTGTCGCTCCCCTATGTGCGAATTTATTTTCCGTGACAAAGTTCAAAAACTAGGACTGGGAGAGCAGTTCCATATCGAATCTGCGGCGACCAGTACGGAAGAAATTGGAAATATGCCACATCATGGCACACAGCAGATTCTGTCGAGGCTTGGCATCAGCTGTTATGGCAAGCGGGCGAGACAGATCCGCAAGAAAGATTATGACGAATATGACTATTTGATCGGGATGGACGACATGAACATCCGCAATATGAAACGCGTCTTTGGCGAAGATAAAGACAAAAAAATTTACAAATTTTTGTCCTTTGCCGGGGAGGAAAGAAGTATTGCGGATCCGTGGTATACCGGGGATTTTGAACGGACTTACCGCGATGTGGACGAGGCGTGCGATGCCTTTCTTTCCTATTTGATTCAAAAAGGAGAGGTCGTGACCCGGAGTTGATTTACAGTAGAAAACAATTAAAGGCATTGATCCTGCCGCTGATGTTTGAGCAGTTTTTGAATGTTATGGTAGGAATGGTCGATACGCTGATGGTGTCGAAAGCAGGAGAAGCCGCTGTGTCGGGTGTGGCATTGACGACCAATATCAATCTGCTTATCATACAGGTGATGGCGGCGCTGGCGACCGGAGGAGCCGTCGTCTGTAGTCAGTACAATGGACGGAAAGATACCGAAGAGGCGACATTTGCGGCGGCACAGCTGGAAACCGTGCTTCTTGTGTTTTCGGTGGCGGCTGCATTGATCTGTGCCGTATTTGGACACCGGATGCTGCCGGCAATTTTTGGAAAAGTGGAAGAGACGGTAATGCACAGTGCATGGATTTATATGTTTGTAACGGCGTTATCTTATCCGTTCCTTGGTGTGTATAATGCCGGTGCGGCCATTTTTCGAAGTGTCGGAAATAGTAAGGTCAGTATAATCCTTAGTGTGATCATGAATGCGATCAATATTGTGCTAAATGCTGTGCTTGTTATGATGGGATACGGCGTGCTTGGTGTGGCACTTGCTACATTGGTCAGCCGTATTGTGTGTGGAATATGTATGGTCATTTTGGTGACAAAACCATACAATCCATTGCAGCTGAAACGATTGCGGGAACTGCTGCCGAATCGAAAAATGATTACGAGAATTTTGCGGATTGGAATTCCAAGTGGAATCGAAAATAGTATGTTTCAAGTGGGAAAACTGATGGTAGTAAGCATGATCACGAGATTTGGAACCGCAGCGATCGCGGCAAATTCAGTTAGTTATTCGGTCATTGAATTTCCGAATATTCCGGGGATGTCGATGGGACTTGCCCTGATCACCGTTGTCGGAAACTGTCTGGGAGCCGGTGAAATACAGCAGGCGAAAAAATATACAAAGAAATTGATGGTGCTTGCGTATGCCGGTGACTGGATTATGAACGCCCTGTTGTTTGTCTTTGCACCGCAGGTGGCTGGCGTATTTTCGCTGTCAAAAGAGGCGACCGATATGGCGGTAGAAGTGCTTCGCTGGTTTAGTTCCGTTGCCGTCTTTATCTGGCCGCTCAGTTTTACCCTGCCAAATGCGCTGCGGGCGGCGGGAGATGTCAAATATACGATGCTTACCGGCATTTTGTCCATGTGGCTGTTCCGCGTACTTTGCAGTTATTTGCTTGCCGTGGTATGTAATCTTGGGATTTTGGGAGTGTGGTATGGTATGTTTATCGACTGGGGCGTGCGATCCCTGTTCTTTGTCATCCGTTATTTATCGGGAAAATGGCAGACAAAAAAAGTTATTTCATAGAAAGAAGGGTTGCCCGCTATGGACAACCCTTTGATTTTATTCTTCTACTTATTCTTCTACATTCTCGTCTTCGTTGGCTTCTTCCGGTTCTTCGTTTTCCTTAGAATCTAAATATTCGCCGTAGCGTTCATCCACCAGCTGATCGATGTAGCCGCGGCTGAACAAAGGAAATGCTTCGGTTAATTCGTCTTTTAACCGGTCCGTGATCATCAGGAAATTTTCCTCGGCACTCAGGCTTTCATCCGATGGAAGAGAAGCAAAATAGTCGTCGGTAAAATGTTCCGCGATGTAGTTTTCGACGTCTTCCAGTACATTTTCTTCTTCGGAAACGAGCGTTTTGATGCTGTTTGCTTTATGTATGGAAGAAATTCCGATAATCATAAAAACAGTAAATACAATCGTCAAAACAATGACAGAAAAAGTGTTAAATATTGTCAATACGCCTAAGCCGTTTAAAAGTGCGAAAAGATAGCCAAGGACAGCAAAAACGATAAAACTGATTCCACTGAATTTGAAATCCGAATACGTATCTTTTTTATTGACATAAACGGTACTGGCTTCGGTACGAAGATCGGAGAGAAGTTTATTTGCCTGCTCATCCTGGATCTCTGCATATTTTTCTTCAAATTTTGGAAGCAGAAGTTCCAGATCAAGAGGTTCCTCTTCGTCGGCATTTTCCGTCAGACCGTCAAAGAGCTGATGGATATAAACCAGTTCTTTTCCTGCGACGATAATATCGTAAGCTGGGATTTCTCCTTCTTCATTTTCCGGCTGTGGACGGACAGCGCAGCTGAGCAGACCGGCACGGTTTAAGTAACCGACAAGTTTGGAAGCCGTTTCTTCACTGGCAAGAGAGCCGATGGCAACCGGTTCATTTTCGTCGATTTCTTCCGGAAGTTCTTCGACCAGATCGCAGCCGCAGTCTACACAAGTAGTAACTCCATTAATATATTCATTTCTACATTTTGGACACCACATAATAAGCTCCTTTCTTAAAGCATAATTCTAGTCATAATTTTATCATAGCAGGCAAAAAAAAGCAATTTATTCTTGTAGAGAATTTTCAAGAATGTTATAATGAAAAAGTGACGAACTTTAAGAACAGGAGCAGATTGCATTATGGCTTTGAAAAACAGACGTTTTTTGGCACTTTCCGATGAAATTCTGATGAGTGTCGAAAAGCCTGCCAGATATACAGGAAATGAGATCAATATGGTAAAAAAAGACCCGGCATCCGTAGATGTCCGGTTTTGCATGTGTTTCCCGGATGTGTATGAAATCGGAATGTCGCATCTGGGGATCCAGATATTGTATGATATGTTTAACCAGTGGGAAGATACGTACTGCGAGAGAGTTTATTCTCCGTGGCCGGATCTTGACAAAATTATGCGGGAAAAGAAAATTCCGCTGTTTGCGCTCGAAAGCCAGCAGCCGATCAAAAATTTTGACTTTTTAGGGATTACATTACAGTATGAGATGTGTTATACCAATATTTTACAGGTGCTGGATCTGTCCGGGATTCCGTTATATACGAAAGACCGCACGATGGAAGATCCGTTTGTCATCTGCGGGGGGCCT
>ERZ808252.1254-NODE-1254-length-19380-cov-4.714618_pt1 | contig 19380 bp, 16 predicted proteins | sample MGYA00521242_ERZ808252 | MGnify/ENA primary metagenome ERZ808252 (study PRJEB31516, sample SAMN03275581) | gut metagenome | biome: mammalia-associated habitat; material: feces | host: Papio cynocephalus | place: Kenya | collected 2012-08-07 ...
TCGTCGTGCGGATGCGTCCCCTGCACGGACAACGCGTCCTGTCAGTATCCCTGCGCAAACGGACAAGCTCCGAACGGAATAGGCGGCTGCGGCACGGAAGATCCGTGCGAAAAAATGACATGCGAGGGCGGACAGGTTTGCACGAACGGATCCTGCGGCTGTCCCGCCGGCACGGTTTGGTACAACAATCAATGCCGCAAGGTCGGTTGTCCGTCGGATTATAATGATCATTACGACATGATGAAAAAAGGATCGGCTTGCACTTTGTCCCCGAACGGCGAAGTCATGCAAATCGGATCGGCCGATTATACTTTGTGCGCGAAATGCACGCCGTACAACTGCCCGACCGCGACAACGCGCGCAGATCAGCTGCAAAACTGCAAAACGACCAAAAGCTCCGGCTCTTATTCCGGACCGGTGGAATGTGTGGAATGTACGCGCTGCAATTCGGGATACTACCTGTACATGGGCAAATGCATTAAATGCGTAAACGCCACATGCGACGGAACGTCAAACGCCACATGCAACGACGGCTATACGGGCGGCGGCATTACGGCGGACGGCACCTATTCCTGCACGAAAGCGTCGTGCGCCTGCACTTCGGCGGCAAACGGAACATACTCCGGAACGGTCGGTTCTGACAACAAAGTGTCTTTTGCTTCAATCTGCACAAAATTGGCGAAAGCCAACAACGGCTGTTCGTACGAAAAAATCAATACCTACATCCAGCTGAACAGCGATCATTCCAGTGTTACAAGCACGGGAGACACGCGCATCAAATGTTCGTCGGCAAGCACGACGTCCATCAAATGCACGCATGTCAACGAACCGGGGGTCAGCTTTACGGTAACGATTTCCGCGGCGACGTCCGCCAGCTGTCAATCCGGTTATTGCAAAAACAGCAAAGGCGTCTGCGTTTTGAACGAATGCAACGTTTCAAACTGCAGCAGATGTTTGTGCGGCGATCCCGAAACGTGCCTCCGTTGCCAAAGCGGTTGGACTTTGGCTGTAGGAAGATGCGACTGCAAAAATTCACGCTACGAAAACGGCAGATGGTTGCAAGGCGCTTGTTTCTGATTTATTTTGCACAAAGGCAGGGCGGATTTTTCCGCCCTGTTTTTGTTTTTCTTCTGGTCATTTTACGCCAAATGCCTTACACCTTGTATCCGTTAAAGATTTCAAGGTGAACAAATGACTGACCGCAAAACGCCCGATTTGGGCAACGACCGTATTTTAAAACTGGTGGCAAGCTTCGGCATTCCCGCTGTTGTCGGACTGATGATTAACGCATCGTACAACTTCGTCGACCGCATTTTCATCGGGAACGGCGTCGGCGCACTGGGATTGGCGGGCATTTCCGTGTCGTTTCCGTGCTTTGTTCTGCAAATGGCTATCGGCATGCTGGTCGGCGTCGGCGGCAGCGTCAATTTCGCCGTCAGTTTGGGACAAAGAAAAATTCCCAAAGCCGAACATGTTTTGACAAATTCGTTTGTTTTGGTGTTTGCGCTGACCGCTTTGTTCGTCGCGGTGCATTACGCGTTTTTGGAACCGCTGCTACGGCTGTACGGCGCAACCGACGAAATCATGCCGTATGCCAAAACATATTCGCAAATTTCGCTGGCGGGAACGATTTTCTTTACCGCGTGCGTGACAATGAACAACTTCATCCGCGCGTGCGGATTTCCGAAAATCGCAATGATTACCATGTTCATCGGCGCAATCACCAACACGGTTTTGGACTGGGTGTTCATTTTCAAATTCGGCTGGGGCATTGCGGGCGGCGCGGCGGCGACCGTCGTCGGACAGGTTTTGTCGTTTTGCTGGGCGGGGTCTTTTTTCTTTTCCAAAAAATGTCCGTACCGCCTGCGCTGGCGGTATCTGAAGCCGAACTTTAAAATCATCGGCATTGTCTGCATGGTCGGCATGGCTCCGTTCTTTATCCAAGTCTGCAACGGATTCGTGCAAACGATTTTCAACACAACGTTGGTGAAATACGGCGGCGCGCTGGCGGTTTCCGCCATGGGCATCGCCATGGCGACGAATATGCTGCTGTTTATGCCCGCCATCGGCATTTGCGAGGGGGCGCAACCCATTATCGGCTTTAATCTGGGGGCAAGGAATTACAAGCGCGTGCTGAAAACCTACCGCCTGCTGCTGGAAATCACAACATTCATTTTCCTGTTCGCATGGGTGGTGCTACAGTTGGGCGCACAGGATGTCATCAAGCTGTTCGACCCGAACGACGCCGAGCTGATTCGCGTCGGATCGAAAGCGCTGAAAACCGTGATTTTAGCTTTGCCGTTCGTCGGTTTTCAGATGACGACAACCTATTTTCTGCAGGCGACGAAATGTCCGAAGCTGGCGACTTTTCTGTCGCTGAGCCGTCAAATGCTGTTTTTGGCGCCCTTCATTTTTATTTTGCCGCGCTATTACGGCGTGGCGGGCGTGTTTTTCGCTTTGCCGTGTTCGGACGTTCTGGCGTTTTTAATCTCGATTCCGATTTACCGCTATCAAGTCCGCAAGTATAAAACCGCCGCCGCCGAAGTATGACGTGACTTTTTTGTTTTTTTGCGCTAAAGTGGAAAAATGTTAAAGTTTCTGCTGTTTGCTGTTTTGGCTTTGCCCGCACCCGCGTTTGCCGCCGACGCGCCGGTCAACGTTGCGTGCGCTTTGCCCGAAAACGAAGAATTGACTTTGCCCGATGTGCTGAGCCTTGCCTTGTGCCGCAATCCGCAAACGGCGCAGGCGTACATGGGCGCGCTGGCAACGGCGGAAGAACTGGGCGCGGCAAAAGCGGCGTATTACCCGAATTTGGATTTCAAAGCCGCTTTGGACGAATCGGGAACGAAAATCAAGCCGACCAATGAAAAATCGGACGCTTCAACCGTTTCGGCGGAATTGTCCTTGGGCTGGCTTTTGTACGATTTCGGCGCGCGCAAAGCATCGATAACCCAAGCCGAAAAAGTGCTTGAAATCGCGCTTTACACGCAAACGGACACGCTGCAGACGCTGTTGTTCGACACGGCGGACGCATACTTTTCCCTGTTCGCCGCGCGCGAAGAATACGAAAATTCGCTGGCGACGCGCGAATCCGCCAAAGCCGCTTTGGACGCCGCGGCAAAACGCTTCGAACTGGGTGTTGCGGCATACGCGGACAAACTGCAGGCGGAAACGACCTTTGCCGAATCGGAACTAAGCGTTGCCAAAGCCAAGGAAGCCGACCGTCTGGCGCACGGCAAACTGGCGGTGCTGCTGAACGAAAATCCGACAGCGGCGTTAAAGCTCGCCCCGCCCGCGCAAACCGTCGCATTACCTTTGCCCGCCGACGATTTCGGCGTTTTGCTTGACACGGCGAAAAGACACCGCGCGGACTTTCTGGCGAAAAAAACGGCGGTGGAACAGGCGCAAGCCGCCCTTGACGGGCAGAAAGCGCAAAACGCCCCGTCAATTTCCCTGAACGCGGGGGCAAGCGCGGCGGACAAGTTTTCGGGCGGCAACCGCCGCACTTACCGCGGGAATGTCGGGGTGTCGCTTTCCGTCCCTTTGTTTACGGGATTTGAAAACACGCACAAAATCAACCGCGTAAAAGCGTTGCTGGATAAAAGCCGCGCGGATTTGCAAGCGGCGGAAAACGCGCTGAAATCCGAATTGTGGACAGTGTTTCAGACATACCACACCGCGTTGAAAAGCTATGAAATCGCGCTGACGATGATTGCGTCCGCCGAACAAAACGCCGCCGTCGCTTTGGGCGCGTACAAGGCGGGACGCGGCAATATCTTAAACGTTTTGGACGCGCAGGCGAAGCTTGCCGACGTGCGTTCGACCAAAAGCCGTTCGTTTTACGCCGTTTTGATTGCCAAAGCCTCTCTTATCCGCAAAACGGGGCTGATAACGCCCTTTGAAGCCGAAAAAGGATTTTAACCGATGAAAAAAACTGTCGTTGTTTTAACCGCCGCCGTTTTGGGAATCGCCGCTTTTTTCCTGTACAAAGCCAAAAACGGCAAGGAGCTGATTGAATACGACTACGCGACCGTTTCGCGCGGCAGCATCAAGGTTGAAGTGTCCGCTTCGGGCACGATTCAGCCCGTCAACGTCGTCAGCGTCGGCACGCAGGTTTCGGGCATCATCGAAAAGGTGTTCGTCGATTACAATTCCGAAGTCAAAAAAGGCGACCTTATCGCGCAACTGGAAACCTTTACGCTGGAGGAGGACCTCAAAGAAGCCCGCGCGACCTTGACCGACGCCAAATCAAAACTGGCGCAAAAGAAACTGGATGCGCGGCGGTTCAAAGAACTGTTTGAAAAGAACTACATCGCCAAATCCGAATGGGAACAGGCGGAACTGGACGTTGTAACGGCGCAGGCGGCTTACGACCGTGCGTTGGCGCAGGTCAAAAAAGCCAAGCGCAACTTGGGCTATGCGAATATCGTTTCCCCCGTTTCGGGAACGATTATCACCAAAGAGGTTGAAGAAGGGCAGACCGTCGCCGCCAGCTTTCAAACCCCCGAACTGTTCACGATTGCCGAAGATTTGACCAAAATGCAAATCGAAGCGTCGGTGTCCGAAGCCGACATCGGGCAAATCAAAGCAGGCTTGCCCGTCGATTTCACGGTGGACACGTTCCCCGCCGACACGTTCCACGGCACGGTGTCGCAAGTGCGCCTGCAGCCGACGGAATCGTCGAATGTCGTCATGTATACGGTGGTCGTGTCGATTTCCAACGACGACTTGCGCCTGCTTCCGGGGATGACGGCGTACATCACGGTCAACGTGCAGGAAAAGGACAATGTGCTGCGTCTGCCGAACATGGCGTTCCAATACCGCCCCGTCGTCGCGGGCGAACAGTCGTCCAAAAAATCCAACGTCGAACGCGCGAAAATCCGCATGGAACGGCAGGATTTGAAACCGAACGAAGCGATTTTGTACCGCGACGAAGCCAACAAGCCCGTTCCCGTCAAAGTCGTCAAAGGCTTGTCAAACCTGCTTTACACCGAAATTTTAAGCGGATTGAGCGAAGGCGACAAAGTCATTATGGAAGACTTGACCACCAAAGTCACCAAACGCAGAGGCAGATAAATGAGCGTCATCGCCATCACCGACGTTTGCAAAACCTACACCATGGCAGGCGGGATGAGCCAAAGCGTCTTGAAGCACGTCAATTTAAAGGTTGAAAAGGGCGAATTCGTCGCCATTATGGGGCCGTCTGGCGCGGGAAAATCGACGTTTATGAACATCCTCGGCTGTTTGGACAGACCGACGTCGGGCGATTACCTGCTGGGCGGCAAAAAAGTGTCCGCGATGAACGACAACGAACTGGCGCGCGTCAGAAACAAAATGCTGGGCTTTATTTTCCAAGGCTTCAACCTCTTGATGCGCCGCTCTTTGGTCGACAATGTGGCTTTGCCGCTGATTTACGCGAACGACACGACACCGCAGGAACGCAGGAAACGCGCGGAATCATTGCTTCAAATGGTCGGACTGAACGGCTTTACCGACCGCTATCCGAATCAGATTTCGGGCGGCATGCAGCAGCGCGTCGCCATTGCCCGCGCTTTGGTCAACGACCCCGAGCTGATTTTGGCGGACGAACCGACGGGCAATCTGGACAGCAAAACCAGCGACGAAATCATGCTGTTTTTGCAAAAGCTGAACCGCGACCAGGGTATTACGATCGTGCTTGTCACCCACGAACCCGACGTTGCCGCCTATGCGCAAAGGCTGGTTCGCATCGTCGACGGGCAAATCGCCTATGACGGCGCGGTCAAAGATTATTTCGAGGCCGCCCATGATTAAATCCATTCTGCACGAAGCATGCCTGTCCATGACGGGAAACAAACTGCGGTCGTTTTTGACGACTTTGGGCATTATCATCGGCGTTTGCGCGGTGGTGCTGATGGTCGCGGCGGGGCAGACCGTCCAAAACATCATACAGGAACGCTTTGTCGCCATGGGGGCGAATTTGCTGATTATCCGTTCCGAACGCCCCAAAGCGACGGTCAAAACGTCGGGCCCCACGACCTCGATTACTTTGGAAGACGCGCTCGCCCTGCGGCATTTGCGCGGCGTTGACACGGTCGCCCCCGTTTTAAGCACGGGCGCGCAAGCCGTGCGCGGCACCAACAACTGGAGCGTTTCGATTATCGGATCGACCCCCGAATACTTGAAAACGGCAAACTGGGAAATCGGCGCGGGACGCATGCTGGACGCGCAGGACATCAAGCGCGGCACGACAAACGTCGTCATCGGCGACGAAGTCAAACGCGAACTGTTCCCTTTTGACGACCCGCTGGGAAAAACGATTCGCATCGGCAACCAGCCTTTTACGGTCGTCGGCATTTTAAAGGAAAAAGGGTCAAGTTCGGGCGGCGCGAATCAAGATTCGTCCGTGATGATGCCGCTTTTAACCGTGCAAAGGCGTTTCAACCGCTATGCCAAACTGAACGCCTTGAACCACATCGCTTTAAAGTTTCAAGAAACAGAAGATTTGAACATCGTCGAACAGCGCATTACACGTTTTTTACGCGCGCGTCATAAAATCAAGGACGAAGACCCCGACGATTTTCGCATTTTCAATATTGCCGAGTTCGTGGAAAACATCAAGCTTATCGGCACGGTGCTGTCGATTCTGTTGGCGGCGATTGCTTCGATTTCTTTGGTGGTCGGCTCTATCGGCATTGTCAATATGATGCTGGTGTCGGTGACGGAACGCACGCGTGAAATCGGCATCCGCAAAGCTTTGGGCGCGCCCAATTCGTGGATTATGCTGCAATTTTTGTTTGAATCCGTCCTAATCTCCATGGCGGGCAGCGTCATCGGGCTGATTTTGGGCGTCGGACTGGCGCAGCTGGGCGGCTATATCTACAACACCGCCGTTCCGTTCAGTCTGTGGCCCGTCGTTTTGTCCTTTACCGTCGCCGTTGTCGTCGGCGTCGTTTCGGGCGTGTTCCCCGCATACAAAGCGATGAAGCTCGACCCCATCGAAGCGCTCCGATACCAATAAACGGCATTTAAAACCAAATTTTCCGTTTTGGAAACATACTGCCGCATCGCGGTCGTTATAATAAAAACGACCCTTTTCTTTGTATATATCAAACATCGATTTTGAATTCAACCCGTTTATTGAATTATGACTGAAAAATCCCCTTTTACGAAAGTGGTGCATGTCGTTGCCAACTTTTTAAATTAGACGGTCGAACGCCATCGCGATTTCGATTGTGAACGTCAAACCCGACCGCGCGGGCGACAATTACGCATTTATGATTGCTGATAAAAATGTAATTTTTCACCGCTTGTCAAAGCTTGACTTTATGGGCGGGCGGTACCACAAACCACAAACCCGATTCCGCGACGTACATGATTGAAGTCACTTACCGTAAAAACGACCGTGTCGATTTGATGACCGATGCCGAACTGACGGCGAAAATCATCGGCGGATTAAAGGAAATCGGCTTTATCGACGGTGAAAGCGACGTGAATTTCACGGACTTGAAACGTTTTGATTATGCTTACGTCATTTACGATTTGGCGCACAAAGAAAACCCGACCGTCCTGCGCGATTACTTCAAACAGCAGGGCGTTGAACTGAACGGCAGATTCGGTTCGTTTGAATATTTGAATATGGACGCGATTATCCGTCAGTCCAAAAATTTGGCAGAAAGGTTTTAAGAAAATGCAACATCGTTCAATCGGCTATCGTTTGTGGAAACATCTGAACAAAAAGTATGGCGGCAGTAATGACGTGTCTGTTACCGAAAATATAATTTCTGTGGGGGGGGGGCGACCGATGATTGTCAAATTGACAATGATGAAGTCTCTGTTACAGAAAATACGATAGCAAAGATTGAAGAAAACGAAAATGCTTGCTCCGGATATCAAATTAACGGAAAAAACAATCACATTATCGTTGTTGAAAACGGCATCGAACGTGAATTGGGACAAAATGAACGGATTGACGGGTTGAATATCCGCATTTGCGGCAATAACAATATCATAAAAATAACTTTGGGTACATTTTTTTGCGCCAGTATAGATATTTCGTCGGACGAAAACTATGTGTCCATCGGAAAACTGTCCCGTGCTTTGTTTGAATTGGGATTTTGGGTAGGAGGAAAACAAAAATTCATTTGGGACGACGGCATCGGCAGTTTGCGGCACGCCAGATTTTTTATGTGTCAGCAAGGTTCATCAATCCATATACACAAGGATTGTTTGTTGTCGGACGTAACAATTTGGTCCAGTGACGCGCATTGCATTTTTGACGGGAACAATAACAGGCTAAACGCGGAATCGTCGCATGTTGAAATCGGCGAACACAGTTGGCTGGCGGCGGAAACTTTTTTGACCAAAAATGCCGTTTTGCCCCCGAATACAATCGTCGGCGCCTGCGCGGTCGTATCTAAAAAATTCACCGAAGAGTTTACGTGCTTGGCTGGCAATCCCGCTAAAATCATCAAAAAAGGTATCCATTGGTCTTAGAGCCTTTGACCATAATGACAAAATTATGAAAGACCATTATCCCGTTTGAAGGATATATAATAATTCATCATCGCCCCGCAATGCGGGGCGATGCGTTTTATCAAGGTTCTTGCCAGTCAATGGCTGTCGGAAATCCGCTTTGTTTCGGAATGTCGCGCAGATGTTGACGATATTGTTCCCACCGCGCTTTTTCCTCCGCCGACAGCGGCGCGTTCGGCAGTTGCGTCCAATCGCTTGCGCTTAACAGAGCGTTGCGCCGGATGCGTGCGTCTTTCGCCGCATCCGCCGTATCAATGACGGAAGCGGAAATTATCCAGTGCCCCTCGTTCGTTTTTTGCAAAACAGCGTTGTTGCAGTTGCACCAAACCGCCGCTTCGGGCGCATAATTCAATCCCAAATCCTGTCCGATGTAAAAATTTTCCATAATCATTCCTCCTTAACAGCCGCAAGCGTACCAATCAAAATAAAAGCTCGCTTTGCTGTTGTCATAATTCCTTACTTCCGCAACCAAAGTCGAAACGGTTGAACTTTTGTGCCACGTCGGCACACACCAAATCGTGTTTTTAACCGTCAGCTGGACGTGATAATCCGTATTTGAAAACGGTCGAAGCAGATTGATGTTGTAATGCTGGTTTGTCAGCGCCGTTACAGTATAAAAATCGCTTAATCCGCCTTGTTCCAGCCAAACGCGCTGAGTTTTTTGCGCGTCCGAAAACCATTCGCGATACCAACAGTTTCCGGAAACATGCGTCGTCACATACAATCCGTTGACGCCGATCGCATTTAGAACCGCCGCTTTTGCTTCCGCGGCTTCTCGGGCTTTTTCATCTGCGATGCCGGCTTGCGTTTTTGCATTTGCCGCTTGCACCGTCGATGTTTCCGCCGCCGTTCGGCAATCGGAAACGGCTTTGCGGATTGACGGAATCAAGCTGTCCGCCGCCGTGTCGTCGAAAATATCCACTGTTACGGCGCGCGCGGACTTTTCCGCCAGCTGCTGCACCTGCATCGTCAGTTTGTCAAAGCTGCGCTCCAGCGTTTCTGCGTGCAGAATCTCGTTGTCGCGGTAGTCCGTTTCCTGCGTCAGCGGCACTTCGCGCACGATTGCGATTTCAGCCCCCGATTCCGGCGCGTCCGCAAACACCAGATTGCCGCCTTTGACCGTCCAGTCCGTCCGTTCCGTCTGTATGTCGTTCTTTTTCTGCCTGACTTTGATATGCTCCCGTTCCAAAAACGAAAACGGGATCGCAAATTCCGTCGCAACCCCGTTCCCGATGTAAATCACCTTGTTCGTTTGACTGCTTACCGTCATTTTTCACCTCGAATAGAAAAAAGGCGGAGATTTTCCCCGCCGTTCACAGTCAACACACTCTTAATCGTATAACAAATTGTTGTTATTTTTTTGCTTTTGTCAAACGTTCTTTTCACATTTCCCAAAAACAAAAAGAACCCGTTGAAAACAAAGGGTTCTTTTGCAAAATGGCGGAGAAGGAGGGATTCGAACCCTCGGAGGAGCTAGGCCCCTCAACAGATTTCGAGTCTGCCGCATTCGACCACTCTGCCACCTCTCCGTCGGTCTGTTCTTTTTGCGCCAGTTTTTCCGATTTGTCAACGAAAACTTTTGCTCTTTGTTTGACCGAATGTTTTTTAAGTGTTACACTATGGACGTTTTCGCTTTTACCAAGGGGGATACATGCCCGTTCAAAAAAATGCTTTTTCCTACAAAGACGCCGTTTTGCAGTCAAAAGTCATCCCGTTTGTGCGGACAAAATCCGCCGAAGGGAAATTTTCATACGCTTTGCCGAACGCGTGCGACCGCGACATGTTCGGCTGTCCGGATAATCCGCAAGCCGATGCGGACGGTTGTTTGGACGCCATTCATTGGGGTGATCGGGAAAAATTCATTGACGCTTTGCAAGAATCCGCCAAAAGCTTAACCCCCTGCGAAGAAGAATTCCGCATCGTCCTGCCGTCCGGCAAAACAAAATGGCTGTGCGGCATTTCAACCCCCAAAAAACGGGCGAACGGCGCTATCGTTTGGACGGGGTTTTGGATTGACGCGTCGGACGAACGCAGAAAAGACCGCTTTACCGCCCAAGTCTTAAACGCGTTGCCTGAAGCTTTGGTTGTTTTCGACCGCAACGGCGTCATTTTGAAAAGCTCGCCCAAATTCCGCGAATTGGTTCACTGCGGCGACGATGATTTAAACGGAAAATCCGTTTTTTCGGTGTTATCCGAAAATGTTGCGGACATATTGCAGCAGTATTTGCTGCTTTCAACCCTTAAAAACCAGACCGTTTTTACAGAAACGCTGAAATATCCCGATTTTCCCCCCGTTTCGGTCGAAATCGAAATCGCGCAAAAAGACAGCTTTTTCGTTTGCGTTTTCAGAGACATCAGCGCGTTTGAGAAAAAAGAAGCCCATTTGAAATATCTGGCTTATCACGATACGGAATCCGGTATTGAAAATTATGCTTACTTGAAAGAAATCTTTCCGAAAGTCATCGATCAAGCCAAAGTTACGCAAACGCAAGTTGCGGTTTTATCAATCGCGCCAGACAGTTTGGGGCAAATCAACGCGGTTTCCGCACGTCTGGTCAATACGCGGCTTGCTTCCGTTGTTGCGGAAAGAATTCGCAACTGTTTAAACGCTTCGGATGTTATAGCGTTAACGTACGCTCACCACTTTACGGTTCTGTTGACGGGAATAGAGTTTTCCATAGAAATCGAAAAAAAAGTCGAATCGATTTTACAGGCGTTTAAAGTGCCTGTTTCGGTGGATGATGTCGAATTCGATTTTTCGGTCAGCATTGGCGTTTGCTTTTATCCGCAAAACGGGGACAGACTGGAACAGCTGATTGAATTCGCGGATTTGGCTTTGGATAAAGCGCGCGCCGAATCTCAATCGTCCATGCGGTTGTACAGCAGCGATTTTTCCATGGCGGCGGCGGTCAACCGCAGTATGCGCAGAAACTTGAAATCCGCCATCGAAAACCATGAAATTACGGCCTACTATCAGCCGCAAGTCGACATTAAAACAGGACAAATCATCGGATTGGAAGCGTTGGCGCGCTGGAAAACGCCAGACGGTTTGATTCCGCCGTCCGATTTCATTGCGGAAGCCGAAGAATACGGCTTGATTGACGCCTTGACGGAAACGGTCTTGGATCAAGCGTGCAGCTGGAATCAAAAATGGTATTCCATGGGACTGTGCAGTGTTCCCGTGGCGGTCAATATTTCCGCGCGCCAGTTCCATAATGAAACACAATTGTTGAAGCTGGTTGACAACGCTTTGGATAAAAACGGGCTGCCGCCGTATCTGCTGGAATTGGAATTGACCGAAAGCTCGGCAATGTACGATCCGAAAAACGCCCGCCGCATTATTCAAAACCTGCTGGACAACAACATCCGCTGCGCTTTGGACGATTTCGGCACAGGTTATTCGTCGTTAAGCGTTTTGCGCAGTTTTCCGCTGAAAAAGCTGAAAATCGACCGTTCTTTCATTTTGGATTTGAAAGAAAAGAAAAATCTGGAAATCGTGCGTGCGACGATTGCCATGGCGCATGCTTTAAATTTGACCGTTTTGGCGGAAGGCGTCGAAACGCGCGAACATTTTGAAATTTTGAAATCTCTGGATTGCGATGTCATCCAAGGCTATCTGTTTGCTCAGCCCCTGTCGCCCGAAGACACGGAATTGCTGCTGATGCGCTGGGATGCGGGATTGGCGGCAACGGGCCGGGGATTGTAAAAAACAGTAATCAAAAAAGCCCTCTTTCGAGGGCTTTTTCAATGACTTTCATTTTTAATAAAACAGGCTTGTAACCGAACGTTCTTCGCTAATGCGCAGAATGGATTCGCCAACCAGCTCCGCAACGGAAATCACGCGGATGTTCGACGCTTTTTTGACCGCTTCGGACGCTTCGATGCTGTCCGTGATGACCAGCGATTCCAACGGCGAGTTTTGAACGCGGTTGACCGCTTCGCCCGACAGAACGCCGTGCGTTACATACGCATGAACCGAAGTCGCCCCCGCGTCGCGCAAAGCCACCGCGGCATTGCACAAAGTACCCGCGGAATCGACAATATCGTCAACCAGAATACAATCCTGCCCTTTGACGTCGCCGATGATGTTCATCACTTCGGAAACACCGGCGCGTTCGCGGCGTTTGTCGATAATCGCCAAATCGGCGTGCAGACGTTTTGCAATCGCGCGGGCGCGGACGACGCCGCCGACGTCAGGCGATACAATCATCGGTGTTTTGTCGCGGAAATGATACAAAATGTCTTTGACCATCACGGGCGCCGCCATCAGGTTGTCGACGGGAATGTCAAAGAATCCTTGAATCTGTCCCGCATGCAAATCCATGGTAACAACTCGGTTTGCGCCCGCGGAGGTAATCAGGTTGGCGACCAGTTTTGCGGAAATCGGGGTGCGCGGCGCGGAACGGCGGTCTTGGCGCGCATAGCCGAAGTACGGCACAACGGCGGTAATGCGACGCGCCGACGAACGGCGGAACGTGTCGAGCATAATCAGCAGTTCCATCAAATTGTCGTTCACGGGCGTGCTGGTCGGCTGAATGATGTAAACATCCTGCCCGCGCACGGTTTCCTGCACTTCGACAAAGACTTCGTTATCCGCGAACCGACGGACGGAACACTTGGAAAGGGACGTGTCCATATAGTTTGCGACGGCTTCCGCGAACGGAACGTTGCTGTTTCCCGAAAAAATTTTCATCAATTTTCCCCAGTTGGTTAATATAAAGTTTCGTCCGGCATGCCGATAACGGCGATTTGCCGACCGCTTTGATGCCCCGCCTGCGACGAACGCCGATGCGAAAAATACTTGTCCGTCATGGAATAGGTATCCTCGCCGCACCATTCCGCCGCCCCGATTTCAGCCCGTTCCAAACGCGCCAGAACATAGCCGGGCAGGTCAAACCGATACTTGCCGGCATCCGCCGGCACAAAAAACAGAGCCGACTTCACGTCCGCCTGCATAAATTCCGTGTGCATATCCTCGCCGACTTCATAGGACTGCAAAGCGATGCACGGTCCGATTAAAGCCGAGATGTTTTTGCGTTCCGCGCCCATGTCGATCATGGCTTGGATAGTGTTTTCCAAAATGCCGCCGACCGCGCCGCGCCACCCCGCATGCGCCGCCGCGACAACGCCATTCAGCTCGTCAGCCAGCAAAACGGGCGCGCAATCCGCGGTTTTAATGCCTAAAAAGATATTCGGAGTTTTTGTCACCAGCGCGTCGCCGTACGGAGTCTTTTCAAACGGTTCGTTGGACAACACGGGAACGACAATGGATGAATGGGTTTGGTGCAGTACGAACAGTTTTTCGACGGTACAGCCCATATTTCCCGCCACGCGGCGCATGTTTTCGCGCACTTTGGCGGGATCGTCGCCGACCTTGACCGAACAGTTCAGCGAAGCGAAGTCACCTTCGGACACGCCGTTTTTGCGTGTGAAAAAACGGTAACGGACATTTTCGGCGAAAGCTAATTCAGTCATTTTTCAAAGCTCCACAGTCCTTATCAGATACCAGAGTTTGCCCATGATGTCTAAGCTTTTTTTGCGCTCCACAGCATAATTCCGATTCCGACGATCAACATCGGCACGGTCAGCATTTGCCCCATGGTCACCCGCGCGAACAAAAATCCGATTTGCGCGTCGGGTTCGCGGAAGTTTTCCAGCACGCCGCGCGCCGCCGCATAGCCGGCCAGAAACAGCCCCGACACAAATCCTGGGCGAATCCGCGCCCAAACGCACCGCGTCCACAGCGTATAAAGCAAAATAAACAGCAGTACGCCCTCGAAACAGCTTTCGTAAATTTGGCTGGGATGACGGGGCAAAGGACCCGCGTTCGGAAACACAACGCCCCACGGCACGGTTGTGACGCGCCCGTACAATTCGGCGTTGACAAAGTTCGCCAGCCGCCCGAAAAACAGCCCTATCGGCGCAACGCAGGCGATTAAGTCGGACAAGTCGAAAAAGCCGACCTTGACGCTGCGCGTATAGCAAAACATCGCAACAATCACGCCCAGCAATCCGCCGTGAAACGACATGCCGCCGCGCCACAGCGCCAAAATCTGCAGCGGGTGTTCCCAGTAATAGCCGAAGTTGTAAAAGAACACATATCCCAGTCTGCCGCCCAAAATCATACCGACGGTCATCCAGAAAAACGAATCGTCAATCATTTCGCCCGACACGGGGGACGGATAGCGGCGCACCATGCGCTTGGTCAGAAACCAGCTGAGCACAATTCCCGCCAAATACGCCAGCGAATACCAGCGCAGACCGAACGGCCCGAAATGAATTGCCACAGGGTCAAGCGCGGGAAACGGAATGCCTGTCATAACAGCTCCTTAACGGTAAATATCATCCGTGTTCAAGTAATCCTTGACGTACTTTGCGACGCCTTCCTCTAGCGAGGTAAACGGCTTGGTGTATCCCGCGGCGCGCAATTTCTGAATGTCCGCCTGCGTGAAATACTGGTATTTGCCTTTGATGTCGGCGGGCAAATCGATAAAGTCCATTTCGGGCTTTTCACCCATGGCGGCGTAAACGGCGCGCAGCAAATCGGCGTATGTCCGCGCCTGCCCCGTGCCGACGTTGAAAATACCGCTGATTTCGGGATGTTCCAAAAACCACAAAATCACGTCGACGCAGTCCTCAATCCACATAAAGTCGCGCATCTGGTCGCCGTCTTTGTACGCGGGATTTTCCGATTTGAACAGCGGGAACAGCTTGCCGCTTTTGACGCTGGAATAAATCAGCGGTACAATGCTTTGGTGGCGGGTTTTGTGGTACTCGTTCGGTCCGTACAAATTGAAGAATCTGAATCCGACCCATTGCGGCGGCACGGGCAAATCCCTGTCCGCCAAATCGACAATCTTGCGGTCGATGAACAGCTTCGTCCACGCCAAAGGCGACAAGGGGCGCAGTTTGCTCAGCGCTTCCTTGGAATCGTCGTCCTTGAAGCCCAAAGACCCGTCGCCGTAAACGCCCGCCGTCGACGCGTACAGGAACGGAATTTGATGTTCGGTGCACCAGCGGAACAATTTGTCCGTCAAATGAATGTTGGCGTCAATCAGTTCGTCGACGTGGTTTTCCATAGGGGCGGACATCGATCCGAAGTGAATGACGGCGTCGACTTCGCCTTCGTGCGCGTTCAGATAGCTGAACATTTTTTCGGGAAACACGATGTTGCGCAAAGACCGCTTTGCGATGTTGCGCCATTTGTCGCCGTCGCGCAGTCTGTCCACAATCACGATTTCGCCCAAATCGCGGTCCTCGATTTCCGCCGCCAGATTGGATCCGATAAAGCCTGCTCCGCCCGTAATCACATACATAGGTTTTTCCCCTGTTGACAAAACTTTTCTTCTTTATACGCCAAAAAAGCGTTCAACCCAAATCTTTTTCTTTAAAAAACGGATTTTCGGGCTTACTTTACGGTAAAACAAGTTTTTTAAGGAGACGTAAAATGACGGCTTTGAACGGATTGCTGGTTATCGGCTGCGGCAAAATGGGCGGATCGATTTTAAACGGATTTTTGGCGGCGGGGGCGGACAAATCCGCCGTGCGCGTCGTCGAACCTAATGCGGAAATCCGTGAAAGCTTGACGCAGCGCGGCATCGCCGCTTTTGAAAACATCGCGCAAGCCGCCGATTTTTCGCCCGCCGTCGTTTTTACCGCCGTCAAGCCGTTTTTGATTGCCGATGTGATTGGCGATGTCAAACCCTTTACGGGCAAAGGCGCGGTGCTGTTTACGATTGTCGCTGGCAAGCCGATTGCCTTTTATGAAGAACACTTGGGTAAAGACGCGGCAGTCGTGCGCGCCATGCCGAACACGCCCGCCGCCGTCGGCAAAGGCATTACGGGGTTGATTGCGAACGGCAGCGCGTCCGAATCCCAAAAACAGGCGGTTGCCGAAATCGCGCAGGCGTGCGGCGAAGCGGTCTGGCTGACCGACGAAAGCCAAATCGACGCGGTCACCGCCGTTTCGGGCAGCGGTCCCGCTTATCTGTTTTATTTGACCGAAGCGCTGAGCGCGGCGGCAAAAAGCTTGGGACTTGCCGGCGACACAGCGGAAAAGCTGGCGAAAGCGACGATTATCGGTTCTGCCGCGCTGATGGAACAAAGCACGGAAACGCCCGCGAAACTGCGCCAAAACGTAACAACGCCGAACGGCACGACGGCGGCGGCTTTGGCCGTTTTGATGAATCCCGAAACGGGTTTTGAACCGCTGATGACACAAGCCGTCAAAGCGGCGGAAACCCGTTCCAAAGAGCTGGGCAAATAAATCAGTTCTGCGGTTTTGGCGGAATCGGAGCTTGATGTAAAGCTTTCGGAATTTTTACACGCACAACCCCCGGCATTTTCGGAACTTTCACCATTCCGGCAGGCATTTTAACGGGGATTTTTTTCACCATCACCGTTTTATGCGGCACAGCGCGCATGGAAACGGAGGTTTCAACAGAACCGCCGACAGGCACGGGCGGAGGAGGCATTGTTTCGTCTTCTGCTGAAACGGGCAAAACAACGGTATCTTTGACATCAGGAGGCAACGCGTCCTGCAGCAAGCTGTCAATTTCATCGTCGCTCATCGGTTCTTCGTCACTGACAGGCGGCGGTTCAGGCGCCAAAACCGTCTGATTATCCGGTTCTTCAGCCAAAACGGGGGGCAGCGCGCTTTCAAAGGATTCGCCGTTTTCTTCCTCGTCATCGAAAACAGCCGGAATTTCAACGGGTTCCGGCAAATCCGGTTCAAGCTCATTTTCGGCGTTTAAATCGCCGGCATAAGGCGGTTCCGGCTCGTCCGCGCTTTGATTGACCGTTTGCGCGGCCGGCGTAAACGTTTCGTCAGAATCATCCTCTTCATACAAGGAATTCAGCGCAACACCCGTTTGCCCCGCTTCGTCTTCATCGTTGTCCAGTTCTTCGTATTTTTGCGAAACCGCCGTGCCGTCCAGTCCGACGACGCCCGTTTCCTGCGGTTCTTCCTCTTGATTGCGAACGGCGGGGGCGTTTGCCGGCGTAAAGTAATACAACGGTTCGTTTTTGACTTTTTCGATATCTTCGCCGTCCGGAACGGGAATTGAACGGTTCGGCCCGTTTTCGTCGTAAACAACGACTTGATTTCTGCCGTGTTCTTTAGCTTCGTACAAAGCTTCATCGGACATTTTCAGCATTTCGGCAATGTTGTCCGTTACCGTCGACGACACCAATCCGATACTGACCGTGAATTGAACATCTTGATTTTGTTCATTTTTTACAACCAGTTTTGAAATTTTGATACGCAGCCGTTCGGCAACGCGGTGCGCGTTTTCAATGGACGCTTCGGGCAGTAAAATAACAAATTCCTCCCCGCCGAAACGCGCGACAATATCGGATTCGCGCAAAGTTCTGCGGCAACAGTCCGCCAGCGCCTGCAGCACCAAATCCCCGACCGCGTGTCCGTGCGTGTCATTGACGTTTTTGAAATGATCGGCATCAATCATAAACAGGCAGAACGGGTGATTGTAGCGGCGCGAACGCTGAACCTCTTTTTTAGCCAATTCCTCGAACTGGCGGCGGTTGTAACATTTTGTCAGCGGGTCGCGCGTCGCTTGATCAAACAGCTGCAATTCTTTTTTCTTGCGGTCGGTGATGTCTTGGAAAGCCATATAAAGCGCAACATCGTATTCATAGTCGAACACGCGCGCGCTCAGCAACAGCCAGAACGGCTCGCCCTGCCGCGGCTTGACCATAAATTCAAAATCGTCGACAACGGGATGTTTTTCCAATTTTGCCAGCAGTTCCGCGCGTTTGGACGGTTCCGCAAAGTAATCGACCATTTTGAAACCGGCGATGTTTTTCTTGTCCAGACGGAACAGTTTCGCGGCGCTTTCGTTCATCAAAATCAGCTGATCGCCCTTCAAGCGCGATATGATAATCGGGAACGGAGACAGCTGCACCATCAGACGCAGTCGTTCTTTGTTGTCTTTGATTTCTTTCATCAAAGCATCAAACTGATGCGCCATCATATTGTTGGAAATCAACAGCAGTCCGCACATGAAAGCAATGTAAAGGAACGTTTCAAAAACAGGCGACAGCAGGCTTTGCCCCCATGTCATCAGTCCGACAATGTTATACACCACCAAAAAGATGCAGACCCATCCCGTTACAACAAAGCCCAACGTGTTCCGCAGTCCTTTGCGCCGCCACAAAGCCGCCGCCAGCGCCGCATATCCCAAAGTCGACAAAGCCAAAGACAGCGTCATCGCCGACCCGTCGCCCGTCAGCACGACGACATACCAGCTCCACCCGATTGACAGCAAAACGGAAACAATCAGCGCGGTCGGATTGATTTTGATGCCTTTGATGCCGCACGCGCAGGCGGTGATGAAAACGGCGGAAAGCAAACGGCACAGCAGGCTTATCAGATAATAATAGGTTTCACCCAGCACACCGACGCCGAATATCAGCAGTTTGGACAGGAAAACAAACCCCATGCCGACAAACAGGCAACGGATGGATCCCGACAAATCGGACACGCCTTTCAGATAGCGCAACGTCATCATCACGCCGACCAAAGCAAACAGCATCGGGATTAAGCCGGAAGTCGTTATAGCCATTGTTTTCCTTTTTTATCCGCAAAAAATATTCTCTTCTCTTCTATTTATAGTATAATGCTCTTGCGGAGCAAAGCCGAATTTGTCATAAATGTAAAAAAACCTTCTTTTAAGGGGCAATCATGGTTCACGAAGACACTTCTCCCGTTAATGATTTGGATGAAATCGAAGGACTGAACTTAAACAACGGAAAAATCGAAAAACGCCGTTTGCGTCCTTTGACGTCTTCTTTGGATTTTGATTTGTCGCACCGCCCGACGCAGGCCAGGGACAGAATATCGAAAGCGCG
>ERZ808252.1258-NODE-1258-length-19313-cov-3.564337_pt1 | contig 19313 bp, 11 predicted proteins | sample MGYA00521242_ERZ808252 | MGnify/ENA primary metagenome ERZ808252 (study PRJEB31516, sample SAMN03275581) | gut metagenome | biome: mammalia-associated habitat; material: feces | host: Papio cynocephalus | place: Kenya | collected 2012-08-07 ...
CTGTTATCGTAAAGGTAGCTTCTGTATCCAACTGCATACCGCACATAATGTCGCCGTTTGCCCATTTATAAGTGAAGGTAGCATCATCTGTACCGCCCTTCATGGCCGCGCTTACGCCGGTATGTGTAATTTTCAGATACTGCATGGTGAGATTGTCGAGGACACTCTGCTCAACATTTGCAGGCAGCGTAATCACCCACGTATCTGTAGCCGAGGTCAGGACGCCAGACGCAATCACATCCTTGGTCGTGCTGTCCAGAAGCTGAACTGCTGTAATTTCCGGCGCAACAATTTCAACCTTTGTGAACTCTGCCGTTACAGCAACATCTGCCGCAGGCATTGTGAACGTTGCCTGATTTGCGTCGTCCTGCTTTGCCGTTACCGTAACCGCATTGCCGCCCGAGGTGACCGTCCAGGCTTTGAGTGCGTAGCCAGCAGCAGGTACCGCAGTCAAAGTAACCTCTGTGCCTGCCATTGCAGTCTGGTTGGAGGATTGGATGGTGCCGCCCGTTGTGGGCTGGGTCAGTGTAATTGCATAGCGGGTCGTTGCCTCGGTCTTCTTCGTAAGATCTGCCCACACCTCGATGCCGCGCAGCCAGTCAGTAACTGTATACACTGCGTGTGTGTCCGTGTGGGTTGCGAGTGCGTACCCGTCTTCTGTGGTTAAAGCAAACTTCAAAGTATTCAGAACATATTGCGTTTCATACTCTTTTGCAATTTTCACAGTAACATCCAGAACATCACCCTTTTTGACAGTAGTACTTCCGGAAACTGCTTTCTCATTAACCGTAGTGGTGAATGTCATATACTCCGACCAACGGCTGCTATAGCTACCATCGACGGTCCATCGGAACGAAACAGGAATCGTCCGCTCTTTCAGTACGGCTTTGATGGTAACGCCCTTGCTGTCGTTCGGCATGACAAAGCTGATCGACGCATTGCCTTTATCGACTTCACGGATAAGATTGCTTTCGCCGGTCGTGTTCTGCGTGATCTCCCAATGGTCAAACAGGTAATACTCATCCAGGTTGCAAAGCGAAACGGCAATCTTGCTGCCATATGCAGCGGTTGTCGTGCTTTCGCTGCCGTTGATAAGGATCGTTGCTTTTGCGTCAGGTTCCGTTTTCAGAACGATGGGCAGCTGCTTGCTGTCCCCCGTTTGCTCAAATACTGCTGTAAAGGTTGCGCCTATGTCGCCAGCAGTAAACTGGACAGTTGCAGATGTTTTCTGCGCTGCACTCAAATATGTGCTGCCGTTTTCCTTCCACTCCTTAAACGCATAGCCCTCCGCAGGAATTGCGGTCATCAGGATCGGCGTTCCTTCACGATACATTCCTGTTTCGGATGCGGGCGTGAACTCCACACTGCCGGTGTTCTCCTGTTCTGCACTTGCCTGAATCTTCACATACGCAGCAGTCTTGACGTTGACAGTGATGTTCAAGTCACTTTCTGGCATATCGAAGAGATAATAACGTTGCGTATCAGAATAGTTGGCAGAGGGATATTCAACACGCTCCTGCATGGACTGCTGCGGCGAAACCGTCATGCCTGTATACGCATAGGTGCCGGCATCCGGATATGCATGAACGCGAAGCAGGATGTGCGTGCCTGCACTGATCTTGGCTGGAACGGCACCTACTCTTGTAAAGCTGCGCCAGTTTTGAATTGCCGTATCAATATCCATATTGTCTGTAAAGGTATAGATATCATACGGAACTCCTCCGTAGCCAAGGCTCGTTCCCGTCTTGTCTTCGCCATTCACCATGAGCTTGAAGTTCAATGCAAATTTTTCGAAGGTTGCTTTCAGCGTGACAAACTGTGTTGGGGCATCAAATGTGATCTCAGTGGCAAATGCGTCTGTCAGCGTTACGCCATCGATCACCCAGCCCGCAAACCGATAACCCTTTGCGGGAACTGCCTTGACCGTAACCTTGCCGTCTGTCGGTGTGAAAATGAGCATATCGCCGTCGGAATAGGTCTTTCCACTGTACGTAATGGTGCCGCTTTCTTTGCCGCTTGTGATGGAAACCTGCGCGTGATTGGCGACCTCCAGCCGGATCACGCCGGTCTTCGTGTTGCCGCGCCCATCGGCTGCCGTGAACGGAATCTCCGTGCTGCCAGAGATATTGCCAAGATCATAATAAACGTCAGCATCTGTGGTCGTCTTGGTGATTGTTGTTCCGCTGGGATTCTGAATGTCAATGGTGACATTTGCGGGAACAAGCTCCACGCTATCTTTTTTCAGATAAATCTTGCTGTTGCTGTAAATCTGATTGAATGTAACAACGATTTTCTCTGTGGTGTCGTTTGTCCAACCAGAAACGTTTGCCGTACTGTTCGATTCGCCCTCCGAGCTTACAAATGCGGGGAGTTTCCCCTCTGCAACGAAATTTGCATCCTTATCGCTGTAGAAGCTCGCAGTTACAGTCATTGCCTGACCAACCGAATTGTTGACCAGCTTCCATGTACCATCCTGATTCTGTGTCAGCGTATACGCGCCAGAAGGAACCTGACTTCCCGTTTCCGTATAGGTCACAGTCCAGTTTTCAAACGTGCAGCCCTCTGCGGCCGTTACGGTCAATGTAACGCCATCGCCGCCCACAGGCAGTTCAGTTGCCGAAGCGGTTGCGCTGCCGCGCTCTGCGTCACTGCTGGTCGCCGTCAACGCAACCTTGTCCACAAATACCGGCGTCAGACGCAGATTCTGAGATGTGAGCGCTATTTGCAGCGGGTTGGAATATTTCGTGTTTCCTTCGCCAACACGGTATGCGCCTACCCTTCCAATCTCTAAATCTTTCCACTCGATTGTGGCTGTACCACCACCTTGGTTTTTTAATGATTCAACTGAGAGTTTCCAACTCGAAAACGCATAACCGGCACTTGGGGCTGCAGTTGCAGTTGCAAGTTTTGTGCCATTCCATACCTGAACAACGCTTGTTTTTCCATCCGCGAAACTCGCGCTACCGCCTTCTGCTGCCTGAATGGAGAGCGTTTTTGCCTTTGTATCAAAGCTGGGCGTGATTTCAAAGAACTTATTCGGCAATGTAAAGGTGAGTGGGTTTGTCTTGCTATCGTCGTCACTCAGCTCAACGTTTTTAATTGCCCATGCCGAGAATTGCATCAGCGTACTGATCCCAAATCTGCTAACGTCCTCATAGCCAACAGCCTCAACCGTAGCCTTTCCGTCGGCGCCAGCGGTAAAGTCGATCCATTCGCCGTCTTTATATTCCTTGCCGTTATACTTAACAGTTCCCTTACCGGAGGACACCAACGCGCGGTTGGCAAGCTCCAATCGGATAACGCCCTCTTTGGTGTGCCCTCTGTCAGTTCCATCTGTCACCGTGAACGGAATCTCCAGCAATGTGCTGAGACCTTCTCCCTTCAGGGCAAATGTCAATTTTCCATTTGCCGTTTCATTATAGGTTTTGCTAATACTGGTCGTCTTTGAGAAATCAAACGTAACATTTGTCGGAACACACTGCGAATAAGTTTTGTCTGTCTGATTGTATTCCTTCAAATAGAACATAATGCCGCTGGCAGTGTCAACCGTACTCAGCGTAATGATAATTTTATCTGCTGAATTATTATTCCATCCGGTAACGGTTGCATAACCCTTTGAATTTACTTTTAGTTCTTTACCCGGAACGATGAAATTCGGCTCCGTTGCATTTACAAAATGTCCGGTCACTGTCACGGCACTGGTCACTTTGGCACCAAGGGTGAGCGTCACGGTATTCTCTTCGATTTTCAGCGTGTAGTCCGTAGCAGGTACCGTTTCGTTGCTTTCCGTATAGGCAAGCGTACAGCCGGTGAAGGTGCAGCCCTCTTCCGGTACCGCAGTCAGCGTCACAGCCTCACCGCCAGGGAAAAACTCCGTCGCGCCAGAAAGACTGCCCTTGGCGCTGTCGGAGCTTCCTGCTGTCAGAGAAAGCGCCTTTGCAAAAACGGGGACAAAGCGAAGGTTTTTCTTCATCATTTTGCCTATCGACAGCGACAGCTCCGGATCGCTAAGCGTGTATGCAACGCCATTCGCATTTTTTCCATAGGTGATCAGGATCTTAGCCATGGAATCGTTTGGGATTTTAGTAAAATTTCCATTACTCTTGGAATCCTGGTAGGCATCCCAGCCCGTAAATTTGTAACCGGCATCGGCAATTGCCTTAATCGTCACAAGCTGCGTATTTGCAGTAATGCCAGATACTTTATTTTTTGCTGTCGTAAGCCCGACTACTGTTGTTGAGATTTCTGCTCTGCCGCCTTCGACGCTTTCTGGCACTTCAATGCTATATTCCGCCGCGGCAAAAACCGCAGTAGGAAGGAGCTGAAGGCAGAGGATCAACGCCAGCAGCATACTGATACATCTTTTTTTCATGTATTTCCTTCTTTCCGGGGCTGTTCGACAGCCCCCTTTTTACTCAGTGCCATCCACCGGTCAGCGGATGCGGATCTTTGCTGACCTGATGACCGCCGTTCACGGTGTTGTTGTCTGCAACCTCGTCCCAAAGCTGCTGAGACAGGCTGCGCTCATAAATAACGCTGACCGTATAAACCTTCTTTGCGCTGCCGAGCGTTACTGTGTAAGTGATCGGGCGCGTCAGGTTGACTACCTTGCCGGAAGCCGGGGTAACCGTGCAGCCCGACGGGACCTTGATCTGCGGAGAAACCTTTGTAACGTTGGTACCTTGCGGCAGTCTGATCACAATGGTTCCCGCCGCGTCATCAATAACGCCTGCAACGCCGTATATCTTAAACTCTGTGATTTTTGCCGAGCTTGTGACCGGCGCTTCTGCGTTTGCGGAGATCCGCTTGCCGCTCTGGTTATAGACATTCACCTTGTAGGTTCTCGCCGCCACGTTCGTTCCGGAAACGACATAGCTGACCTCCTGTGAGAAATCCCGCGTAACCCCGGAAAGGGGATTGCAGACCGTCGTGCCGGCTCCAAGCGTGATCGTCGGCGCCAGCTTTGTGCTGGTGAGCTTGCTGTCGTCCACATCGGAGACCGTGATTGTATTCTTGTCATTGTCGATCACGCCCTGATAGGTTTTCCCTCCGGCTTCCACCGTAAATGCCGTAATGCTTGCCATCTGCTTTGCCTCGACCTTGATGCGGTATGTCTTGGTCTTGCCGTCCTGCGCCGTGATCTTGAACCTCACCCAGTTCGACAGATCCATTGTCGCTGAGCCGTCCAGCTTCGGTGTGACGGTCGCGCCATAGGACGTGTCCGCGAAGATGCGCAGCTTCTTTACGTTCTTGCCGGCATCCACGTTCAAGAGAATATCCGCACCGGTTTCCGTTTCTGTGACAGTCTTTTTCAGGATTTCAAGATCTCGCAGGTTTTCATCCTGTAACTTGATCGTGTCGATATAAAGTTCTGTACCGCTGGTTTGCAAGCCGTCCTTCAGGGTAACCGTGAGATAGTAGACACGCTCGGTCTTGCCATCCTCTGCCCGAAGCGTAAAGGGGTATTCCACACCAGCTGTAAGCGTGACAGGCAGCGTCGGCGCTTTCAGTGTTGCGCCCTCGGAGAGCGTGAACTTCGGCGTAACGTTGGTAAGCGGCGTTCCCTTCGGCAGCTCAATCGTAATCGTATTTTTGCCGCCATCGGCACCTTCCTGAATGACGCCCTGCTTGCCCTCAATTTCAAAGGTCAGGAACTTGGCGTCGGTAGAAAGCGCCTTAGAGAAATCGTGCTGCTTGTACCATAAATAGTAGGGGTGCCCGTTTCCACCGTTTTCGAGGAAGTTCAGATACCACTGCAATGCGTAGCAGCCTTCATAGGTAGCAAGCTGATTGCTCTGCGTTTCGGTTTCGATGTGCTTGTAGCCGTCGGTTGTAGAGAAAATATCCAGCCACTGTGTAATGATGTTCTTCTCACTGGTACCGAAGCGCGGGTCCGTATAGGGGTCTATGCCAGCGGAACACAAACCGCAAAGCGACCAGGAAATGACTTCACTGTTGACCGTAGCCCACGACTTCAATGTGTAGTCGTCACGGAGCTGATCGGCGATATACTGCGCGCCATTTTGTAGCCACTGTTTCACCTGGGAACCGTACACCGGATCATTCTGATACGGACCGATGGCAAACATGACAGAGCCTACGCCGTCGAGCCCCATGAAGCCCTTTGCAACGCCATCACAGGTTGTATCCAGTAAGAACTCCAGCAGGAACGCACGATCGTGTGCGACATCATCTGGCAGCGTGTAATTGCCAATGTCCAAAGCTACCAGACCGAACATTGCACCATTGAGTGTTACCGACGTGGAGCAAAGGTTTTCGACCAGATTGTCAATTTCCAATCCTTTTGCATCGGTAAACGGCTTGCCGTCATTATATTGAGCGAGGTTGGAGCAGTCATAGCCTCTGGCTGTCAGCATGAGCGTGACGCGGTCGAGATCGGTCATAAGGTCATTCGGTCCGAGCTTTCGCTTGCTTATGATAGAAGCGATGTCGAAGCCATCCTTGGCGTTCGGCTCTGTGTATCCTTTTTTCAGATCATATAAACCGAGGTTCATCCACTCCCAGTCATCCGATGCACTCTTACGGTACTTGGATATGATCCGGTCAAGGAGTCCCTGCATCTCTGCCTTGCGCGGGTTTGTCGCAGCCTGAGCAACAACCGTTACAGTCACTTGATACGTTTTCGTTGCGCCGTTCTGCGCTGTGACGGTATAGGTCACAGGATTGGTGAAGTCCTGTACTACGCCAGAGGCAGGGGAGACCGTTGCAAACTTCGGAAGTGTGATCGTGGGGGCAAACGTCTTACTGGAACCGCTGGGCAGCTCCAGTTTTACTGTACCCTTGTCGTGATCGATCGTTCCCTTCAAATTGCCAAAGTCAAACGCGATTAGCTTATTATCTGTAGCCGCGGGGATCTTTTTGACTGTGACGAGGTATTCTTTCGTCGTTGTTCCGTCTTCCGCTTTGACTGTATATTTGAGCGGCGTTTTCTCGGAATTTGCGAAATCTTCATTCTGCGGCTTGATGACTGTTGCATCATAGGAACAGGTATAAACAGATTTCAAACTGTCCCACTTCGTTGCATAGGGAATCGTTACGGTGATGTTCGTGCCGTCAAACACGACCTGTTCCTCGGCTGCGCCGACGGAGAAGCTCAGAAGCTCGCAAGCATTGGAGTTGCCCTGCGTAATATTGAGAGCATAGTCCTTCGTAAACTTCATCTTGTCTGCGGACACGCCAGATGCGGCATATGCCGACAGATCCAGCGTCAGGCGCAGCGTTTTTGCCTTTGTAAAGTCAATTTTTCCGTCCGCAGCGGCTGTAACCTCAGTGCCGTCTTCGGCAAGGAACACATAGCTGGTGCCGGTATAGGTGATATCCGGCTTCTGTGTCCAAGTCCAGCCTTTAGCAAGATGCAGAGAAATGGCGTTAGCGCCATCTGCGGCTTCTGTAATATCCGCTGTACGGCCGCCAATTTTGAAAGAAGAAACAGAATATGTAGGATCACCAGTCTGGAGCTTCAGAACATAGTCGCTCTTTACAATACCGTTCCGGTCGCTGTCATACACAATATGCGTAGCAGGGTCACGTGCAAAGAGCTGGAGCGTCAAATATGTACCGCTCTGCCATGCACCAGAGGTTTTGGCACTATAGGGTGCATTGACGAAAAGCTCCATTGCCGTTTTTACTTTAGACCAATCTGTGCCGCTGGGGAGTGTAATTGTGTAGTTATGCGCTTTCGTTAACACTGCTGCAGTATTTGCAACCCGTAAATCCGTGATTTCCGGAAGCTGAATCGGTCTGCGGCAATAGTCCATGTAATACGGCAACACAACATCCAGAATATACGCCGTCTGTGTCGGGTCTGCATAATGCTTGGTGCCGAGATAGCCTGACAAGAAACGGTCATATCCGAGGAATGTATAATCCGACAGAAGGTGTGTTGAGCCGCACATTAGCCCCAAACTGGCACAAGCTGTATCCAGGCAGCGATAGCTTTCAATCTGATATCCACCATCAACGCCTTTATCGCAGGCCGAAAGCTCTGAGTAAAGTTGGCTGATTTCGCTGCGCATATTATAAATTTTGTTTGCGTTTTCGGTGTGCGCTTTGACATATTTCTCTGAATTATAATCGTTAAATTCAGGAATTGCCATAATATAAAGATCACACTGCCGGCCGTCATTGGCGGTCCAATCTACTCGAACCGGCAGGTAGTAATTTGCTTTTTCAAGGGTCAGCGTCTTTGCTTTTCCATTTTTCTCGCTTATGGTCAGAGTTAAACTATAATCATCATTTGTGGCAGTTGCTGCATTCAAGCCCGGAATGACCACAGGCTTTAGAATCGAGTCATAGTTCTGTACGGCAGCTGAACCTTTTTCATTATAAAGGCACAAATCTCCCGCATCTGGATATTCAGCTGCGGTAATAACGGTAACTGTATATGAACTTCCGCTGGTATCAAACGCGCCATCTGACGGCCATTTCATCGCATACGGAATCGCGTATGCCGTAACAGAGAGCAGCAGACAGAATATCAGTGTCAAGGCAACAAGCCTGGATACTCTGCCTTTGTGGTAAGTACGCTCCATCGTGTTCTCCTTCTCTTACAGACGTATTGATGGGGCTGCCCGCCCAGCCCGGAAATGGACCGGGCGGGCAGCTGAGGTTTACGAAAAAACGAATGTTTCTCTGTACGTCTTAGAGCATCGGGTAACCAAGGTCATAGCCAAGATCGCAGGTGTAGATCCACGTGACCACATCACCGGGCATGAGTTTGAAAAGACCCGCGCTGACGTTGGGATACTGCGTCACGCCGCCGCGCTGTACGCTGACCATCCAACCGCCAGAGCCATTGCTCCAGCCATAGTAGGTGTATGTGCCGGCATAGTTCATATCAACGCCTTCAATTGCATTCACATAAGTGGTATCTGCAGTAATAGGGTTATCGCTGCTGTCAGTAACGGTCAGATCTCTTGCCGCCGCATAGGTTACCAGCGCGGAAACGGGAGTGCTACCCGAAGCGACAGTCTGAGTCATGGCGCTCAGGTCAAGACCGGAGAAAAGCTCGATGGCATACTCTGCCATAAACTTCTGATCATCAGTTACAACATCCATATACGGATTCTGGGTGTAGCCGGTTCTCTGATAGTAGCTGCCGGTTTCAGTCGTGGCAAAAGCGCTCAGTGTATCATAGTTAATGCTTACAGAAACGCTGAAATCACCGGCAGTTGCGGATGCATAGTAAACCGCCGTACCGCTCGCCTGAACAACTTCGATCTCAACAATCGAGCCAGTGAAGCTGACTGTTCCGCTGTAAGAACCGCTCGTGCTGACCTGCGTTCCGTCGATCTTCAGCGCAGTTCCGCTGTAGGTGATGTCTACGGGGATGCTGCTCAGATCAGTGCCGACCGGGAAATCAGCAAGTGCAGTGCTGGCAGTAAACGACTGACCGTTGACCGGGTTGGTGTAGGTGTAGCTTTCGGTTTCAAACGTGTACGTCGTGCCGTTGAGTGTACTCGTCATCGACAGGAGCGTGCTGTCCGCTGCGAATGCCATGCTGCTCAGGCTGAAAACCATGACGATGGCGACGAGAAGGGAAATAACCTTTTTCATTATAATACGTCCTTTCATTTATATTTGGGGAGATAGGTTGAGCCTTGGCAGAGTTCTCTCCCCTCCAAACTCTGCGGGCTTTATCCGTTTCTGCATCACCTCCTTCAAAACAAGTATTTTTACGCTAGAATGCAATCTATTTACAAGTACGACCGAGCGCCGCACCTAGCATAAACTGATCATCACAATCATTCGGAGGTGTTGTCGATTTTATTGTGCCCGAATCGCTTCATTCGGGCTGACACGCATGGCGTTTCTGGCCGGGATGAACGCCGCAAGCAGCGCCATCACACCGGAGAATGCCACGCCGAATCCCGCAAGCCACGCGGGGATGAGGCTGCGCACCTGCTGTTCTTCAAACAGGAACGGGATCGCCTTTTGCATGAGAAAGCTCAGACCGAGACCCATCAGGCCGCCGAACACGCCGACGAGCAGCGCCTCGATGAGGAACAGGCCCGAGATATTGCCGAGCGTCGTGCCGAGCACCTTCAGAACGCCAATTTCGCGCGTGCGCTCTGTGATTGACATCATCATCGTGTTCGCCACGCAGATGGCCGCGACCAGCATCGCGACCGCGCCGATGGCGCCGAGCACGCCCTGGATCTGCCGCGACTGCGTGCGGACAGTCTCCAGCATATCGTTGAGCGAGTAGGTACTCAGACCGCTTTTCTGGATGAGCTTCGAGATACGCTGCACATCGTCCACGTCCTTGCATTTGACCCAGACCAGCTCATAGGTCGGTCCTGTCTCCTTTGCCGCTTTTGCAGCGGCGCTGTCCTTATCTGTGCTTGCGCTGCTGCCGAGGAAGTCCGCGTTCGCCTCTAACAGTTCCTGCATCCGCGTGAGATCGAGAAACGCCGCCGTCCGGTAGGTGTTGTTCTGCGAGGAGCAGACGCCGGTGACATGCAGCCGGTAGAGCTTGCCGGGCGGCAGTGCGCGGCCGTCGGTGTCGGCCTGCTGCTTGCCGGAGAGGTTGGAATAGTCAAACGTCAGCCGCATGTCAGCGGAAAGGGGATCGACGAGCGGGTCGCCGTTCGCGTCCACCGCGTCTGCCCAGTCATTGGCCGGGATGGAGAACGTCGGCGCAACGTCGTCCGTCAGCATGATCTCCGGCTGGAGCCGCGCGCCCTCGCCGGGGAGCGTTCCTTCAAGCGGCACGAGCTGAAAGCTCGCCGCCGTGGAAAGATCGATGCCGTAGAGCGTGACCATGTTGACGTAGTTGCCGGATTTGATGTAGGCCGCCTGATTGACGACCGGCGTGACAGCCTCCACGCCGTCGACCTGCTTGATCGCTTCCACGGCCTTATCGTTGAGCAGCGCGACCGTGTCCCGCAGCGTCTCGTCGGCAGGCATCACATCGATTTTGGTAAGACTGCCCATGCTCTCGACGCTCTCGCGGTACGATTGCTCATAGCCGAGGCCCACGGAGATCAGCACCACGATACACATGACGCCGATGGCCATGGAAAGCGCCGTCAGGAACGTCCGCGTTTTTCTCCGCCAGAGGTTGATGAACCCGAAGCGGAACAGATCCGTGATGCTCATCCCTGTCCTCCAGGACGGCGGCTGTAATACGCCTTTTCGCGCCGTCCGTGCTTATGTCTGACAATGGCGCTGATCACGCCGCCGCCAATGCCGACCGCAGCCACGCCGCCGACGCCCCACAGGAGACCTTTGGAGATGCCGCCGGTCTTCGGCGTATTCGACGTGTCATCCGTGGGAGGCGTCGTGTTATCACTGGTATTGTCCGCAGGCGGTACGGTCGCTGCTGCCTGCATGACGGGTTCTTCCTTCTGTTCGGGCTGCGGTTCTGCGACCTCCAGCGGCAGCTCCAGCTCCTGCGCGTACTGTTCGCCGTTCGCGTCCTCATACTGGACGATCAGCTTGCCGGTATAATTGCCGGTCTTGTTGCAGTTGATCTGGAAGTCCGCGTCGAGTGTTGCGGCCGGGATGAGGTCGCCGCCGTAGTAGCGCTCGGCCATCGCAATACCGTCCATCGCCAAAACGCTGACGTTCATCGCCTTCGATTTGCCCATGTTGATCATATTGAGGTTGACGGAGACGGGTTTTTCCGTCGTCGGCGTTCCGTAGACGATGGGGGCATCGAATACCACGTCCATCGGCTGACTGACCGGGATCATGATGACCTGATTCGCCGTGCCGACGACCTGCGAAGCGTTTTCATACGCGAGCTGGATGCCGACGGAGGTCGGGCCGACGTCCGCATCGTTTTTGACCGTCAGGTTGTAAGTAACCTCCGCTGTCTCGCCCGCCTTGATGACGGAAACGTAGTCCGTGTCGCTGCTGCCGACGCTGAGGATCAGCGCGTTGGAGTTTGCCAGCGAGATCGTAGCGACGTTTTTATAGGAGGTGTCAAACTTCGCGTTGTTTTTCAGCGTGACCTTCAGCACCACGTCGTCGCCCGCCATCAGACCGGAGACCTCTGTATCGTCGACGAAGATCTTGTAGCCCTCGACCATGACGGACATGGCAGACGGCTTCGTTGTGCTGGCCGCAGGCTTTTCATAGCCGTTTGTAATATAAATGTAGGAGCTGAACGTACACTCCGTCGCGGAGCTGTTTTCAAAGTATGTGGCGCGGAAGGTGACGGGCTTGTTGCCGTTGGTGGCGTAGGTCGAAACCTTGAAGGTGAACTCCACATAGTTGACCTCGCCGTTCTCCCAGCTGTCAAAATACGCGCCGTAGTTGCTGTTCTGCGCAATGAACGGGAACTCCTCCACATTGCTGGACACGACCGGCGCGATGGTGACGTTGGACAGCCGTCCGCCCTTGTTGACGACCGGAACGGTAAACGTCACGGTGTCGCCGGGCTTTGCCGTCGGCACCTGCACCTCGCCGACCTCGTCGAACGACGCGACCTGCAAAGCGCCGAAGCTCGTCTGCGAACCGGACAGATCGCCGTCGCCGACGATGGTAACGTAGACGCCGAGCTTGAACGTCACGTCCTCCGTGATGCTCGTGCCGTTGACGTCGTCATAGCGCCAGACCGTCGCGTTGATCTTGAAATTGACGGGATAGACGCCCTTCGTCGCAAACTCGCTGATGCGGAAGTCATAATAGATCTCCGCCGTGGAGTTGTACGACATATCGTCCAGATGCCGGGTGTAGCTGGCGTTGATAATGTCGAACGGCCAGTTTTTGACCGACGTATCCGAGGGGATATCCGGCTCCACGTTGATGTTGCGGAGCATATACCGCTCGGAGGGCAGGTATTCCTTGTTGACGGCCACCGGCACCACGACGGTGACAATATCGCCGGGGACGCCCTTCGGAGATTCCGCGCCGACGTCCATCAGCACGAGCGCGTTCGCGTCGCTGGGGATCACGGTGATGTCGGTGTTGGGCTTTTCATCCTCGACGGGGATGCCGTCATCCGCATGGACCGGCAGCATCATCGCGCACAGCATCGCAAGACACATGGCGAGACTGCCGAGTGTGGAAAGGAATTTTCTGATCTTCATGTGTTTCATCTTCTCTGTCCTCTCAAGTGGTCTAAATGGTATCTGAAAGCCTTCCGTCCCGAAGGCAGATGGTACGGTCCATATACCGGCGCATTTCCGGGTCGTGCGTGACCAGCACGAACGTGGTCTTTTCCTCGCGGAACAGCTCCGTCAGAAGCTGCATGACCTCGTCGCTGGTTTTGGTGTCGAGGTTTCCGGTCGGCTCGTCAGCCAGCACGATGGGCGGCCTTGCGATGATGGCGCGGGCGATACCCACGCGCTGCTGTTCGCCGCCCGACAGCTCCGACGGCCGGTGCCGCAGCCCATCCTGCAAGCCCACGCGGCAGAGCGCCTCCTCAGCCAGCTCGTCGCGCACGCGCTTACTCACGCCGCGGATGGCCAGCGGCAGCGCTACATTTTCCAGCGTCGTGTACTGCGGCATGAGGTTGTAGCTCTGGAACACGAAGCCGATGCTGTTTCTGCGGTAGCGGATGCGCTCGCGCTCAGACAGGATGCCGACCGGTGCACCGTCGATCTCCAGAAAGCCGTCCGTCGGGCTTTCCAGCCCTGCCAGCATATTCAGAAGCGTGGACTTCCCGGAGCCGCTGCGTCCCATGATGCCGACGAACTCGCCGCTTTTCACGTCGAGACTCACGCCGTCGAGCGCCTTGACGATGTTGGGGCCGACTGTGTAGTATTTTTTCAGATCAGCTACAGTAATGATCTGTGCCGGTTGCTCCATACGCCCTCCTTATCCCTCTGCCTGCGGCGCAGCGTGCTGCGACGGCGGCATTTTATAGTTCTTTTCCTCGGCGATCAGGCCGAATTTTACCTTGATGCGGTTGAGCTTGGCGATCCACGGCTCGCCGACCGCCCACAAAACGAGAAACGTACAAAGCCCGTGGCAGAAATCAAAGAAAAAGCTCGAAACATACGCCGCCAGCGCGGTCTTCCATGTCAGCGGGTCGACATAGGTGAGGAAAAACAGGTTCATCACCCAGCCGTAGACAAAGCCCGTCGCCATGCCGTACAGGCACAGACGAAGCGAGGCGTGGTTGGTGATCCCTCTTGCAAAATAAAGAAGGTCGCCGCGGTTTGTGCCGTTCGGGCAGAGCTTCGTCCAGAAGCTGCCCGTAAAATACGTCCGGTTCCGATCACGCTGGAAAAAGCCCCGGTTTTCGAGCAGCCCGGCCACAAAGCCGATCATGCCCCAGCAGAACATCTGCCACGGCGTCCACGGCCCCTGCCCGAAAATGAAGTTCGAGAGGAAGCCAGTCAGCGCGCCGGTCAGAAAGCCCGTCTCTGGGCCGAATGCCACGGCGGTAATGATCACGATGGCCGAGACCGGCTTGAAGTTCGGCAGCGGAATGAGGGAAAACAGCGTCCTGCCCACCACGCCGAGCGCAGCCATGACCGCAATGGGAACAAGCTCGCGCGCCTGCGGCTTTTTCTTCTCGAACACGAGGAAAAACGGAATGGCGCACGCAGCCAGAAAGATGAGTCCCAGCAGAATGTCGGAGTTCATCACGATGTAATCCCAGACCGTCCGTTCGCCCGCGACGTGGACTGCTGGGCGGTGCGCATGGAAGTACGCAAAGCCGAGCATCAGCGGCGGCAGGACGAACGCGATGACGATGGCGGCTGCCTTTGTGCGCTTGCTTACAAAGAGCCTTTGCACGCGGCGATCACCTCCTCGCACGTAATGGCCTGCGGCAGATAATTTGACGCGATGCGGTTGGCGTCCGTCGTATAAAAGCGGTTGCCCGCGAAGAACGCGTGCGGCTCGTCACCGGATAAAAGCGTGCCGTCGAACATCAGCGCACACCGTGTGGCGTACTGCGCGGCAAACTCCACATCGTGTGTCACGATCAGGATGGCCGCGCCCTCGGCTGCCAGCTTCTTTATGATCTGCGCCAGATTCTGCTTGGCGTAGGCATCCAGCCCCTTCGTCGGCTCGTCGAGCAGCAGCACGTTCGCGTCCCGCAGCAGGAGCTTGCCAATCGCAAGCCGCTGCGCCTCGCCGCCGGACAGATCATAAGGGTGCTGGTGCAGGAGCCGTGTCAGCTCCAGCTTTTCCGCCATTTGCAGCGCCCGCGCCTCGTCCTGCTCCGCGCTCTCCAGCAGCTCGTCCTTCACATTGTCCGTCACGAACAGCGACGCGACCATCTGCGGCAGCATACAGAGCTTCGCGCCCTTTTGCAGCTTTACCCTGCCGCGATACGGCTTCTGCACACCGGAGAGAACTTTTAAGAGCGTCGTCTTGCCCGCGCCGTTGCCGCCGAGCAGACAAAGAATTTCGTGCTGGTGCAGCGATACCTCCGCGCCGCGGAGGATATCCTTGCCGCTTTCATCCCAGCGGAACCAGAGCTCCTTCGCGCGCAGCATTTCCTGCTGCTTCGTGGGCTGTTCCTGCTTGGGAAGCGACATATCATCTTTTGGCTTTATTTCATCCATGCGCCGCCGCGCGTCGCGCACGGACAGCGGCAGCTCCTTTGCCCCAAGCTCTGCGAAGATGCGCACGGATGCGGGGAATCCAAAGAACACGCGGCTTTTATCCTTCGCCCCGGACAGCTTGGAGGCGATCTGCGCGGGTCTTCCGCAGGAGAGGAGCCTCCCGTCCTCCATGACAGCCACGCGGTCTGCTACCTGCAAGACCGCATCCAGCCGGTGTTCCGTCAACAAAATGGCAACGCCAAGCTCGCGATTGATGCGCTCGACCATTGCCAGAAGATTCTGCGCGGCCAGAGGGTCGAGCATGGCGGTCGGCTCGTCGAGAATGAGGATCTTCGGATCCATTGCCAGCGCCGACGCCATATTGAGAAGCTGCTTCTGCCCGCCAGACAGCTCGCAGGTCTTCTTCCGGAACCATGGCTCCATGCCGAAAAACGCGGCCATTTCCGCGACTCTGCGGCGAATGACCGGCACAGGCAGCGCCAGATTTTCAAGGCCGAACGCCAGCTCGTGCCAGACGAAGTCCGTGACGATCTGGTTGTCCGGGTTCTGCTGCACAAAGCCGATCTCTGCGGCTGCGGTGTCTGCGGGCAGTTCAGCAAGCGGCTTGCCATTATAACGCACAGTACCCTCTTTTGCACCGGCCGGTGCAAGAGAGGGCTTGGCGTGGCGCAGCAGCGTCGTCTTTCCGCAGCCGGAAGGCCCGCAGAGTACGACGTATTCTCCCGCCTCCATCGTCAGGCTGACGCTGTCCAGCGTGCGGTTTTTCGCGTTCGGATACGCGAAGCTCAGCGAATCAAACCGTAGGATCTCCACACGACAGCCTCCTTTGCCTCTAAGATGGACGGCAGCAGCATCAATGCTGCGAATAATATAAACATAGTCATGCTGGACGCGCCCATTGTCAGCGCCGTGATGCGCGGGTAATATTCCATATACCCGTGCCCATAGCACCGCGCGACAATGCAAACACTGGAAAGCGTCAGAATGAGCGCCAGCGTGCGCGCGTCGCGCGCGTCAAAGCGGAACAGGTGGAACGTGGTGCGGCGCCGGGTGCCGAAGCCGCGCGCCTTCATGCTGTCCGCAGTCTCCACGGCGTTTTCCATGCTCATACCGAGCAGCGCCGAGAGATTCTGCACAGCGTGCGCCAGCTTCTGAAACAGCCGCGGAGTGTTATCCTGTAACATGGCGCGGGACTCTTTGATCTGCGCGGCGTTCTGCTGCATCTGCGGGATGAACCGCAGCGCAGAGGTAATGAGCAGCGCGGTCGCCGGGGCGATCTTTCCGAACAGGTAGAGGAACTTGTCCGAGGTCATGACTTCCTGATAGCAGCCGAACCACAAAATGATCGCTGCCAGTGAGCACGCCGTCACAACGCCGTATACAATAGCCTCCAGCGTGATCCACTGGTCAAACAGCAGAAACAGCATCGTGACGCCGCGATGGTTGACCAGCGGATTGCCGATGCAGACGATCAGGAACATCGGCAGCACAAAGCGCATCGTCTTACCGAACGCTTTTCTTCCGCGCAGCGCGAGGTTGAACATCGCGCCGCCGAGCAGCGACAGCAGAACTGTCACCATGTGCGGACACGCCAGCGTCAGCCCGATCACGCAGAGGAAATAACACATACTGACCGCCGGGTGCAGCGTACCGAAAAAGCGCATCCGCGTTTTGTCAGTCATGCGAGTCCTTCCACTCCTGCGCACCTTCCATTCCTGCGTCCAGATCCAAGCCAAGATCGCAGGTGTAGTTCCACTCGATCACATCCCCAGACTGTACGCGGTACACATTGCATCCGTAATTTGGATACCAACCATTTACACAGTACATCCAGCCCGACCAGCGGCCGCCGTCAAACTCATAGAGGTTGTTGATACCCTGCACATAATTGCCGCCATCCGTGTACTGCATATGGAGCTTATACTTGTCGCGCGCCTGACACAGCACATCGAAGACGGTGTCGCCATCTTCAAATTCAAAGGTCGTCGTATCGAGAATGCAGCCCGATGCCGGTACGATACCGGCCCACTTGGATTCCAGATGCATACCGTTATTGACTGCCGTATCGCAGCGGATCGTCAGCGTAACAGTATTGCCCGTTTGCTCCGGCTCCTCCTGCTGCGGAGTATCCTGCGTCGGGGTGTTCTGGTCTTCCTGCTTTTGGTCGTTGTCATCCGTCTTTTTGGAATCGTCGTTCTTCTTGCCGGGCGTTTTCTTTCCGGAATCTGTTGCTGCTTTGCTATCGGTACTCGCTTCTTCCGGTTCGTCCACCTGTGCAGCGTCCTCCACTTGCTTTTGCAGATTCTCTGTGCCTTTTTTGTAAAGTTCCGAAACGGAGTCGGGCTTTGCCTCTTCAGTTTCCTCTACATCTGTTTTGCCGAAGCTGAACGCGCGCTTGATCCATGCATACCACGGCTCATCGGTCTGTTCTTCTTCCGCAGCGTCGCTGCCGGTCGATACATAGTCCAGATCGAGCATCTGATCGGCATCCGCTGCAGCCGTCTGCGCCCCGGAACAGGCACAGAGCAAAAGACTGAATATCAAAATCAACGCCGCAAGCACGGCAAATTTACGTTGTTTCATCATCATAAAACCTCGTTCGGTTCGATTTTTTTGAGATCCCCCGGCTCCGCGTTCCCAATTCAGAGCCGGGGATTTCGTGCGCATCAGGGGATTGACGCGCTGGCAGTTGGCTCACAGGGGGATGGAGCCAAGGTCTTGTTTATACAAATCTGTTCCCAAGCAGATCGTATACCTATTTATAATGGCGCAGTTTCTTCGGTGGCAGACTGCTGTGCAGCTGCCTGCGCCGCTTTTGCGGCTTCTTTCTTCGCCGCGATTTTTGCAGCGTGTTCCTGCCTGAACAGGTTGAGCTGCCGCTTATATTCGTCCTTGAATTCCCGCGTACCGCGCACATTCGTACCCGATGGGAATTTAATACCGCGCTCTTGCAGCTCAGCCAAGGTGCGTCCGCCGACCTTCTGGTCAAGCCAGACGTCGCCGCGGAACCGGCGATTCTTGCCTTGAAACTGCTTCTTGTCTTTTGCCATCTCTATATCTCCCTTCGTTCGGAATCCTCCGAAAGGAGATGCGGTTCGGATGCAGCTTTTGCCAGCGCGGAGACTGCGGGCTTTTTCGCAGTCTTCTTTGCCTCCCGCTGCGCGTTGCGCGCTTGTCTGGCGCGTTTCTTTTCGTCGCGCTCCTGCTCATAAATGGCGGTCTGACGTTTGTATTCTTCGTCATAACGGAGGCGACGCGCCAACGGCGGCAAGTCGGCAAGCGCAGCATTGACGCGCGTGCGGATCACCTTTTCGCGCCATTGCTGACCGTCAAAGTTATTCCGTGCGCCGCCGCTCATTTGGTGCCTCCCGCGGCAGCCGCTTTCTTCTCACGCTTTTTGGCGGATTTCTGTTCCCGGCGATCAATCTTCGCCTGCTTTTTGCGATCCTCTTTCGCCTGCTTATGAAGTTCCTGCTGCCGGTCATACTCTGCACGGTACAGAGCTGTATTTTCTAACGCGGGTGTATGGACAGCCGCACCGGTATAGTCCTTAAATCCGCTCTGTTTCAGGGCGTTTGCCCACGAGCCGAATCGAAGCTCCACAAACTCGCCGCCAACCACTTCCGTTCGCGCAGGGATGTGTTTCAGCTCTTTTTTGCATTGCCGCAGATACTGCGACAGTTCTTCCAGTGTGTCGTGCTGGTGCGTGAGGGTAAATTCAATGTCTCTTTGCGTAATGATCAAGCGCACACGCTCGCGCATGATCTTATCGTGTATCGCCTGGTTGTCCCGATAGATGAACGGCTTTTCTTTCATGCCTGC
>ERZ808252.1265-NODE-1265-length-19249-cov-2.676982_pt1 | contig 19249 bp, 28 predicted proteins | sample MGYA00521242_ERZ808252 | MGnify/ENA primary metagenome ERZ808252 (study PRJEB31516, sample SAMN03275581) | gut metagenome | biome: mammalia-associated habitat; material: feces | host: Papio cynocephalus | place: Kenya | collected 2012-08-07 ...
AGTCTATGCAGCACATCGCAACAAACGGTGCAAAGGGTAATGTTAAGAAGATGCGTTCTTATGCAGACAATCTTGGTATTGACTACAAGGCTGATGAGAATGGTAACTTCATTCCCGGCACAACGAAGTGGATTACAGGTAAAGATGCCGATGGTAACGTGATTCTGTCAGATACGATTGATCTGAAGGATGTTATCTCAAGACACACCGCAATGGGTGACCAGAGAACAACGGACAATGCAATTCAGGAGACGGCTGCTTATAAGGCAGATAATACGTCACTGGGTGGTACACAGTCCCAGAAGGGTGTTGCAGCACTTCGTAATCAGGCTCTTACAGCTGTTACGAGACTGACATATCCTACCACACAGGCAATTCTGCAGTCAAAGCATGATCCTGCGGATGCAAAGTCCAAGGACTATATCGTAAGATACTGGGGTGCAGACGTATGGAACGGATATAAGCTGACCGGAGATTTCACCGGTTCTGCTGAGGAGATCCAGAATTCAAAACATGAGCCTATTATGGATTATGTTCTTGACGGTATGGGTAACCGTATTCCGAAAAAGACATACAACGAAGCCACAGAATCATGGGAAGAGCTGATGCGTGAGAATCCTAAGACTGGCGAGATGGAAGTTCAGTATGAAATGACACCTCGTAAGTGTACGAAGGATGAGTGGATTCAGCAGATGCTGGGTATGGAAAAGGCTCTTAAAGTAGATGTCAATCCTGCATTTATTGAGGAGCTGGCATCACTGATGGAATACACAGGTGCTCATCAGGTCTATAATGAAGATGGCAAGCCTATGACATATGGAAAGGAAAAGACGCCTATCATGTCTTCTGACAGGGTAGTTGCCGGTCTCAGTACTTTCACAGCAGAACACGGTACGCTGCTCGACAGAATGGCATACACCGATAAGTTCCGTGCAATGTTTGATGAAGCGTTCAAGAGCGATGCAGCAAAAGAGTCCATTATTTCCGGTGGGCATGAATACGCTGAGAAGCTGATGGATGTTATGTCGGAGAATTATGATCATAAGGACAAAGCCGCTGCTGATGCCCACAAGACAAGGCTGAAAGCTGTTCGTGAATCACAACCTGCGTCATCGTTCTTCATGCCTCAGAAGTCAAGAGAGGTCATGGCCGGTTATTCGATCAAGAAGACGAAGGACGAGGAAGGAAATCTGGTTTATGTTAAGGGTGCTGTGAGTATCCCTGGCAGCAGAAAGAGTCAGATGAGTATGGATCCTGCATCAACGGAAACTTACATGGGTGAGTCGACAGCACAGTATAAGATGCGTATGGCAGCTAATGCAGCAGCGATTGCTGATAATGCAGTCACACAGCCTGAGCAGACCCCTGTAACGACACCTGTTTCACAGATGTCGGTCGCAGATGTATCTGATGTACCGAAGGCAAGTCCTCAGGCAGCAAATGCCCGCAAGGCTGACAAGACATCCAAGGTGGATGAGGCAACCAGTGCTCTCCATGTGGATGATATGGAAGCCGAAGCAACAGAAGCTCCCGGACTTAAGCAGTAAAAAATATCCCCTGTCGGAGATTCCGACAGGGGATATTCTATTTTTTCTTTTTGAGATTGAGCTTTTTACATTGTGCTTTTACACTGCCTTCTGACCTGTTCAATTTCTCACTGATCTGTTTTCTTGTCATATCAGCATAATGGTTTCGGAGATATTGAATTTCCTGTTCTGACCAGGGATCGCCTGGCTGTGCTGTTACGTTTGCAAGTTTTGCCTGTCGTTTGATTGCTCCAGATGTTCTTCCGGGCAATAATGACACGCACTTATTTATATCAGGATAGAACTTCTTGACAATGGCGATTTCATCGTCAGTCCATAGATGACGGTCAAACGAAAGACCTATGGATTTTGCCTTCGCTTTTATCTGACTTTCAGTATATGGTTTTGACAGCCTTTTGGAAACAGAAGTGCCTTCATCTTTGTAAAATTTACGCAGGATGTATTCATCCTGCTGTGACCATTTCTCATTTTCTTTCTTAAGACCCAGTTTACCTGCCATATTTGCGACTTGTGACTGATTCTTCCCGTTGAGACGTTTTACAACAGCATAGCCTTCTGATGAATAAAATTGCTTCATGATCGCTATTTCTTCATCAGACCATGGTTTATGCGCAAGTCCGAGATAATAGCATCTGTTTCGACAGGCCGTCGTACTTCTTTCTGGTAATCTTGAAAAACAGCTTTCACCCTCTGATGGATAAAATGAACGCAAGATGTCATCTTCATTTTCTTGCCATCGTGTTTTGTCTGCGAGAAGATATCGGATTTCGTGTATCAGATCGAAACATTCTGTCGCATAATCTTTTACAATTTTCTGAGCACAGCATGTCTGTAGTATAGATGATATAGATGTCATGCGTTCTGTGTTTGAAGAATTGCTGAAACTGAGAACTTTTGCATTGGCGACGAAATCAAATATCCATATGTCTTTTTCAGAACCGGAATCCAGTGCCCGGCCGATTTGCTGAAAGAATACGGTCGGTGATGTTGTACGTCTCAGCATAATGATAGTATCTACTGATTTACAGTGTATACCTTCATTCAGCATATCTATGCATAATAGCGCTGCATTTTGTGCCTGTTCAAATGAGATCATTGCGTTTTCGTTCTTTTTTACAGACGATTTATGCGACATTTCGAATGTGTTTGTGATGCCGATGTTTTTTGCAAGTGCATATGCATTTTCAAAATCATCTATGGACGATACAAATATGAGCACGTGTCTTTCATTTATACCTGTTTTCGACTGTGCCAGATTTTGTTTTATAATATCTGTTATGCGGACAGAATTGTCACAATCAATATTCAGTCTGCCAAGCAGCCTGTCAAGGGTTGTTGCAGGTTTTGCTTTTTTCACTGCCTTTTTGATGTCTTCAGGGAAATCATAAAGGGCTGATACATAATTAAATGCAGGAAGCACTCCTTTATGAATAGCATCTTCAAGTGATAATCCATCTACACGGCATTGACTGAACATTTCGTCACACACGTCATATCCGCCGTCGCTGTAACGTACAGGATCCGCTGTAAGACCTATTACAGACAGGTCCATGCGTTTGGCATTATTTATACAGTATCTTATTGGCCGACCCCATGTATCAGCACCTGCATGATGTACTTCATCAACAATTATGATTCCGTAATTTGAAAACATATCGTCATAATCATCAGGTTTTATCCTTGATAAATATTGATACGTTTTTATATCAATCCTGTTGATGCAGCATTTGAGCAGTTCTCTCCATTGGTTTGATATTGCGTTCTTTGGTGTAACTATAAGAACATTTTTATCTGTTTCTTCAATGATTTTACCAGCAACGTATGATTTGCCTGTGCCCGTCGCTGTCACAAAAACAGAATATTCTCCCGGTCGCAGCTTTTTAAGTTCCTGGTACGGCTTTATGTTATGTGTATACAGTTCCATAATGGGATCACCTCACAGTTATTTACTTTCAAGCTCTTTTATTTTTGCTTTCAGATCATTGATTTCGCAGTCTTTTTCAGCCAACTTTTCATCATACATTTTTACGATGGCTTCCGTGGCTTCTGTGAGGGACATGATCTTTGCCTTAAGCACGGTTACGCCATTACTGAGTTCCGGATAATTTGCTTTTGCATAGGAACTGAGCGGATAGATCCATCTGCGTGTTTCATCCACATACTTGTGGAGCTTTTCCACTTTCATATTATACAGATCTTCCACATTGTGGGAGCGGTCGGACATCTTGACAAGAAGAGCATACTTGTTCTTCTTAATTTCATTGAAGTAGATGTTGAGCTCTTCTTCAGATGCACCGGAACGCTTGCTGAGCAGCTTGATGGTCTTATAAACGATTTCCGGAAAACCATAAACGGTCATCAGTTCAGCACCGTCGTTATAAAATTTTCCGTCTTCGATTAAATCGTGCCCGAGTGCAATCGTAAGAAGGATGTCAAGCTCCTGATCTGACATCGGAAGATCCAGAGAAATGAGTGTAGAACATACCTTAAGCACGTGAAGCACATAAGGCAGCTGCCGTTCTTCTCCGTTGATGATAACAGTACCCTTACGGTATTGTCCGTTATGCATGTTTCGTGCGATGGGAAGCATCCGTAAGGTATTGTTCAGGTGTCTTCCGACAGCGAAACCTTTGATGAACAGGTATGTTTTCTCATACATGAAGGCTTCTTCGACATTGTAGCTTTCAATAATATCCTGCATGATAATTCCTCCTTTTAGTTATTATCTGTTTGTGATTTTGCGTATTTACAGTGTCTTTCCATACTGTAATACTCACATTCCTTTGCGTTTACTATATTGCACACGACAGCTTTATGGTTTATCACTTTGGTCTTTCTTCTGTCATCTGTGACACCCATAATAATTCCATCGTCATCCATGGTTCTTTTCCTGTAAATTGCTTTATATAAATATCCGATGGAAACAAAGTCCACGAAGTCAGGCACTTCCAGTTCGTTTGTGCCCGGCTCTCTGTTGTCAATTATGTCTCTCAGTACATAATAGTCGCCACATTTCTTGATGCTGGGGTATGGCAGGATCAGCCCTTTGTCGCTGGAGAAGTTTTTAGCAAAGTCATTTATCTTGCGATCAGTGCTTATGTCGTAATTTACGCCACTTCCTGTGATTTTCATGTTTACAACGACAACCATGCGTGTATCTATAAGGCTGTTGATCAGTGTCTTGGACGCCACAAAACTGTGAGAAGGATCATCCAGATTCAAACACACCAGTGTTGTTTTGCCGTAGACATTCTGTCTATCAATAACCAGTATGTTTTTCGCATGATGGTTTAATATCACGGCAAATGCCGAGGTATCTATCTCAGGTTGCTGCATCTGGATTTGTAATCCATTGTTGAATGTTACTTGCTTTGTGGAAGGAGCCACCATTTTATCTTTGATGCTTTGGACGCCGGTCACTTTTAATCCGTGGGATTCACCGATGTCATTCAACGCTTTGATATATTCTTTCTGTGTCATTTCTTTGCACCTTCTTTCGGGGGATCGTCTGCATGTTTTATGCGGAGTTTTATGTCCTCAAAGTCGACTGGCCTGTAATCTGTTCTTTCAGGACAGACGCAGTAGCTTCTGGCGGAAACAGTGCGATACATGCAGTTATCATGCACGTGCCCAAAGATGTTTGCCATGGGACTCTGATAATTCACATATACAGGCTCATGTGAGAGGATGTAGAAATTGTCGATGATGATGGGATACTGGATAACCTGTCCGATATTATTCTGATCAAACCACATCTGAGCTGCATCTATATCATCATGAAATGCTTCTCTGTCGTGGTTTCCGAGAATCAGAATGATATAGCCGTTGAGCTTTTCCAGACATTCGGAAACATAATTCATGTTATTTGCAATATCACCGATGTCGCCGAGCAGATATACGGTATCCTCATCTTTGACAATTTCGTTCCAGTTGTTTATGATGGCTTCATCACAATCGTGTACAGAAGCGAAATCAAGACATCGTCTTGTCATACGGAACAGGTTTTTGTCGCCGAAGTGAGGATCACTGAACATATAAGTCTTCATAATTTTTCCTCCTGTGACGGACATATTGACAGAAGCAGATTACTGATACGATAAGAATACCGATCATGGCACCTGCGAGGTCAATAAAGGTATCAGTCAGTGCTGCTCCACGGCCGGGTACGAACATCTGGTGAAATTCGTCAAGGCACGCATACAGATAACAACATAACAGTACAATCATATGCGGATGATCGGTACGCCAGCGTAAGAATAAAAACAGTAAAGTTCCCAGTACGGCATATAGAAACATGTGAGCACATTTCCGGATAGGGATCACGGTGAACAATGCTTTCAGGATGCTGACGTTCTCAAACATTTTATACGCATATGAACTCTGCTCTGAAGACACAGATGCCGACTGGTTCGAGAACAGAAAAATTACCATACACCAAAGCATGGCACACAGTAGGTAGCCATAGGCTGAAACAAATCCCATGATTCCACGCAGAACATTCTGGATGTTCTGATAGGAACGGTATTTCACATGAAGTTTCAGTGACGGTTTCTTGATACGGATCACATATCGGTTCCGTGTAAGATAGCTGGAATGATAGACTTTCTGTCCTTCCATATAATTGCTCATAAATTATCCTCCTGTATTATTTGGTTTTCTTTGGTCTTTCGACGGAGACTTTTCTAACGATGGTAATTCTCTTACCGGTTCTTACATTTGTTGCGGCGGAAACTTTCTCACTAAACAATTTCTCGTATTCCTCACCTTTATAGGATACCTCCTGAGTTTTTATGCCGTGTGATTCCCAATCCTTCTTGCAGCACGCTCAAATTTGATGTCCTTGATGTACTCGAAAGTTGCAGGATCGACACCGCATGCAAGGCGAAGATTGTCAATGCAGATCTGGACATCTGCAAGTTCTTCCAGAAATCCGATGTTTGTCACATCTTCCTTGCCACGGATGATTTTTGATAAGTGCTGTGCAAGTTCTGCCATTTCTTCCATGGGAATGACATATATGTTGTCAGGCTTTGTTGCCATGTGATAATCAATGTAAGACTGGTGTGATTTCCGGACGTCCTCCGGGGAACGGTGGAGCGGCCGTGTTTCCAGTTTCTGGTTAAGCTGTTTTCTTAATTCGTTTGCGTCCATAGATTTCTCCTCATATTTGCGATATTCCTGTTACAGTATAATGGAACAGGTTGTTTTTAGCAATGATTTTAACAAAAGGCTGGCAGATACTGCCAGCCTGTGGATTATTGTCCTACAAATTTGCCGGATGGGCTGAATGGCCCGACAACGGTACCCTGCTTATCGTAAACCGTGTAATCCAGTGCGTGATAGCCGTGCAGGAATACATAAAGTTCAGCGGGTGTCATGTTGTCGAGCCGTCTACCGGAGGTAAATACGACGTTGTATTTCATACAATTTCACCTCAGATCATGTTTTCAGGAAGATGCCTTTCGACATATTCCAGGCCATCAAAACCGGACAGGTCATTGCACATTACAATGGAGCCGTGACCGATAATATTGATCCGGTAGCTTGTCTTTTCACGACTTCCGATCTGCGTGTCGATGACATGTAATACTTCATCCACTTCTTCGATAGCGCCGCAGGGAGTGGCTTTTGATGTCACACAGTCTGCAGTTTTGAGATAGCAGTGAGAATGAAGCATGTATCTGATTTCAGGAAGGGCATCATACAGACGGATCTGCACCGGTGAATCCACGGACGGTTTGTCCTCTCCGTAATAGTAGAGCTTTCCGTCTTTCAGATACACAGGAACGAAGCAGTTTCTGTCGATGAACTGCTTGTCTACGTTACGTTTAGATACCCAGATCATGCCGTCATGTTTAAACGAAGGCATGCCTTTGCCACAGCGGCCCACCTGCGGGAATATAGGTTTCATGCTGGCATTGCCGACAAAGCGTTCGGTCTTGCCGCCGAGCATGAGTTCCTGGAAACGTGCTGCATATTTCTTTACAATACCTATGAAGGTATCAAGATCTGTGTTGGTGCAGACCGGTGCATCGCCGTCGGCTTTTGCATCATCCAGTTTGAACTGGTCGAAGTACCATTTGAGAACCAGACCTTTGTCAGCGTCAGACTGGATTGTCTGCTGACGGGTGATGCTACGCAGATAAATTAACCGGTCCATGGCTTTGTCTACTGCTTCAGCAACATCAGTTGTCTCAGCCCATACACAGCCGAGAGGGTCAAACACACGGATACGGTAAAACATCTTGTCTGTCAGCGCCGGTGTTACGATCGGGGGTACGTTGGCGAATTCAAACACCAGATTTGACTTCGACATCAGTGCCCGCTGCACCAGTTCACCGAAGCTGTATTTTTCGTCAATGTTCCGTTTTGATGAAACAAGCATCACTTTCGGATGCTTTGCTTTGACATCACGGATTTTCGGGAGATCATTGGGTACATTTGGCCACCAGAAGACAATATCATAATCTCCGGCAGAGTCAAGGATGGTGGGCAGCTGTTTGTAATTGCCACCATTATAACACATGACTTCGTAGACGTATTTCTTGACGATTTCAAAGATCTTAGACACAAGTCCGGAAGATTTTCCGTATCCGGACGGGTTTTCGTTGGTACGGTTAAGTGTTGTATTGTAGTTTACAGCATAGCCGGTGTTGAACAGTTCTGACTTTTCCACAGCCCAGGTTCCACCAACGATCAATACTTTCAAGTTGTTCATAATGTTCCTCCTTAATCCAGATCAAGGGTAAAGTTGACATCTTTCCATGACCAGCCACGGACTTCACACACATAGTTCATAAGTGTTTCCGGAGAGCGGCCCTCTGTTCCATAAATGTCAGCCTCGTCCTCATCTTCACAGAGGATTCTGTGACAGTCTTTGATAATGGCAATGACATTTTCGTCTGTTACATCTTTTGGTACAGTCAGGACAATGGTTCTGGATTCCGGTCCGTCATCCCACTGAAAATTCAGTTCAAAGACAACTTTTCTTGTTTTAACTTTGTTTCCCATGACGCTTCCTGATATAATCAATGACGTTCTTGTTCATGTATCCACGCTGCCCCAATTCATCCCATTCTTCCCTGTTGATCATTTCACGGCACTTTGTAGAGCTGATGTTGCCAATCTTATCAGGGGATTCGCATATGACAAAATGATGTGCGTGGAATCTGAGTATGGGATGGTTTCTCAGCTTTTTCTGCACATCAACACCGCTGCGTGTCAGAACTACGAAGAAGAATTTCTTTAAAAGTGCCTCATGGTTTCTCCATCGTGTCATAATGTCCAGCTTGTCATCTCCAATAATGAACCAGATCTGACTGTCAGGGTATGCTTTCTGGATTTTACATAATGTTTCATAGGTATGTCCGCGGCCATCGTCACCGTATTCTGTCATGCTTATAGTTGTATTTTCGTCCGTATAGAGGATCAGCATCGCAGCTCTTTCATTTTCAGGATATACCTGGTTGTCTGTCTTTGCTTTGCCCATTTTACGGGTCACATAAGCATCGCTTGACGGAACAAAGATGCCGGTTTCGGCATGGGCTGCCACCATGGCACGTTCCATGATTTTCTGATGTGCCGTTGTCGGCGGGTTGAAGGATCCACCGAGCACGACGATATGTTTTGTATTATCCATAAATTTTCCTCCTGCGTTTAGATGTTGTAGGCAAGAGCCTTTGCTTTCTGCATGTTAGCCGCTTTTTCCATGGCTTCGATGACAATTCTGCTGTTGACTGCCAGACGGGCTGTCTTAAATGCACCCTGTGCATAGATTTCATACTCATTGTCTTCATTCATGCGCTGGATTTTGACACGCCACATGTTCTTCTTCCCGTGATTCTCAGGAAGCTCATCATCTGCATGGAAGATTTCAATGTAAGGCTGTCCATGATTGTCAACAAGACCATTTTCATAGACTTCAGGTTCAGAACCGTCGGTCTGTAACGGAATCAGCCATAAATCATCACCGTAACATCCCAGGTGGGTGCATGTTGGTATCACATATTTCAAAATTGCTTTATTGTCTGTTCTCATTTTTTTATCCCTCCGTCAGAATGATAAGGGTCATGAGTGCCAGAATTGCCATGAACATGATAAATGTCAAAACAAGACGGATAAGCTGCCTTTTGATGAATTGTTTACGTCTGTCCTGAAGTTCTTTTGGCCATTTTTTCACGGGCATGAAGATCAGTGCTGCCATGACAGAAGCCACATATTCTTCCGGATAGGATTCCGGGTGAAGGCAGATGTCCACGAACTCATCTTTCGACAGTGTGATTCTGCGTTCGCGGTATATGGATTCTTTGACAACCTGCATTGTCTTGCAGTTCACACAGATATATGTGTCATCATGTGGAACATGAAGTCCCATCCGCTGGCCACAATTTGGACAGCGGACTTCAATCATCTTATCATTCATAATCAAAATTCCTTTTATGTGTATGCCATGCGGTGGAATTTAATCCCACCATGCATAGCCTTCGTTGTCGTCGATCTGAAAATCATCAGCTGCATGGAAATGGTCACTGAAGTCCTTAATGGCAGCAGTAGCACTCTTGTCTCTGTTGAAGTCCTGACGGATGGCATCAATACTGATGCGGTAGTCAGCTCTTGCAAGCTCCACGGCGTAACCGTTGAACGTCATGTGAGGATGTGCCTCTGCGTACTCCATAAGTTCTTTGATAGACGGAGCATTATTCTGTCTGTCATCGACGTTTACAAAGTTCTCGTCAACGAGCTTTTTAAGCGTATCGTATGACATATCGTCAAAATACCGGATACCTCCGGGGTATTTGTCAGCATCATATTTTTCATCGCCGAAAATGATTTGTTCACGGCGGTCAACATCTCTGTTCAGATCAGGATAAAATACACGTTTCATAAGTTTTACCTCATTTCGTAATTATTGTGTGAGCATGATGAAATCAATCCCACCACGCATAGCCATTGTTTTCTGTAATTTTAAGCATATCAGCGTTACAGAACTTTTCGGAGAATTCAGCTGCATCCTCAGAATTACTTTCGTCAAAATCCTGTCGTATGGTTGTAATTGTCACACGGTAATCATAGCGGTCACGTTCCACGGCATATCCGTCAAACGTGACATTCCGGTGGCTTTTTCCGTATGCAATCAGTTCTCCTGCTGTAGGAGAATTATTTTGCCGGTCGTCCAGATCAATGAGATTTGCAGCAATGAGCTGATCAAGTACGTCACAGGAGACCCTCTCAAAAGCCCGTATACCGTCCTCGTATTCTGACGGATTATATTTTTCTTCGCCGAACAGGATCTGTTCACGCAGATTTACTTTCTTGCTCAGACGCTTTTGCATGTGATTTTCTGTCCTTTCTCATTTTACAAGAGGTATGTCTATCTATGGCATGTCTCTGTGACGCGCTGTGAGCCTTATTTAGGCAGTCTTTTCATGGTAATGCATACATTGTCCGATGTGTCAGTCAAAACGAATCCTACGCCTTTGTAGAAGCCTTCGAGACTCTGGTGGCTTGGACAGCAGTATACGGTAGCATATTCCGGCTGCACTTTGTCGAGTACCTGCGAAAGCATGTAGGTACCGACACCCTGGTGTCGGTATTCAGGATCCACATAGACATCACTTAAAAGCAGGGAATCACAGGAATTGTAGTCAGGATCATCTGTAATGTCGTGACCGACATCATCAGCACCACCGACGGAGCAGTATCCGATCAGTTTGTTCTGATACAGGACACCCCAGCCATATTCATCATCGTCAAGCCACTGCTCCAGACAGAATCCGGAAGCATCGTCCATGGCTCTCACCTGATCTGCATCGCAGGAAAATAATGATCGTATTTCTAATTCTGATGTCTGCATATTATTCGTCCTTTCTGGCAGCTTTGGAAATCTCTGCCTGAATCTGTGCCATTTCCTTGGCATCCTTTACGGAAGTTCTGATCGTAACAGCGATGAGAATGTTTCCGTCATAGTCAGCTCTGATAAACTCTTCGGTGTCATTGTTGAAGAGATGATTACAGGGCGAACCCTCATATTCTCCACCTTCGCACATCCAACCCTTGTCTGCAAATTTCTGAAATTTTTTATTCAGTATAGTGATCTTGTCAGAAGCTGTTTTCGATAATATTTTTGCCATGATCACACCGTCCTTGTGTTATAAGAAACCACACGGCTGATGCCTGCATTTTTGATAATGCGTTCACAGATTGGGCAGGGACTTGCGGATGTGATAGTCTTTACTGTCTTTGTTACGGGGTCAATTTCTTCGCCGCACAGGTAAAGTGTTGCTCCGATAAGGTCTCTTCTGGGAGCAGAGATGATGGCGTTCTGTTCTGCATGCACAGCAGGACAGTCAGCATAATTGCCGGAATTATGTTCTACATTCATACGTGGGCAGGTTCCCTTGTCACAGCAGTTCTCTTCTCCACGGGGAGCACCGTTGTATCCGGTGGCAATGATCTCGTCATCTTTTACGATGACAGCACCGTAATGCCTCTTAAGACAGGTGCTTCTTTTGGAAACCACTTTGGCAATTTCCAGGTAATATTCTTTCTTGCTCGGACGGTTCGGGCTGAATGCGGCATTTCTTTCGATGCCTATGAGTTCATATCCGATCTGCTCCGGGTGTTCAGTCATGTAATCATTGATTACTTTGCGGTTCTTATCGGTATCAACGTAGAAATCCTTGTAGACACCGTCAATATCGTCGATTAGCTTTACGCCGTCTTTCTTGGCAAGCTGTGCTGCTGCAAAATCGTCGAATGTCTCATCATATCCCTGCTTTTCGGCGATGCTCGTGACACGCTCAATGTGTTTGGCATCAGGGATGATGTCCCATGCGCTGCAGCATACAGCAACTGCATATGCTTTCTGTTTCATAATTTTTCCTTTCTGTCAGTTATGGATCAGTTCGTAGGCATCCTGAAAGAGTTTCTCTGTGTCGATGCCGTTGTCAGCTGCAACTGACAATATATATTCCATCTGTTCTTTATCCTGAAATAATTCAGAGACAGCGGATAAGATGTTCTCTGAGTACCATCCTTCTGGACTGTTTTCGCCGGCAGAACGATAAACGAGCATATTATCGCGGTTTTCCGGATCGTATTTTAACACACCGGCTTTCAACAGTTCGTTGATGATATACACAAGTCCGAGGAATGTTTTCTTGGTTTCTGTCGGCATTATCTTCACCTCATTTTACTTTTTTGGATGTGACAGCTACAAGGACAGGAGCTGTTGTATCAACAACGATGATAAGACCTTTGCGGGGAACTTTCTTTGCCACTCCGTCGATTGTGACGTCGTCTTCATAGTCAAATTCTTCAGATGAGCAAACAGATTCGTTCTCGTTGTAATAATCATCGTCAAGGGCTTTGATCTGGCCGTCACAGACAGCAAAAGCACCCATGAACTCGCCGTCAAGCCGTTCTTCTTCGCTCATGCCGATTTTGTCAGCTGTCTCTTTACTGAGCAGGATGCGGTAAGTCACATTATCATAAGATTTTCCAGCAATTACGTCTTTGATGGTCGGATAAGGGGCTGTGTACGTCTTTTTCATATTTTTTTGCCTTTCTTTTTATGCGGTGTTCGCTGTTCTATTTTACAGCATTTTTGTCATATTCGCCAATCCAGTATTTTGCACGGGAATAGAGATTGCCGGTAATATATGTGAGCCCTGTTTCATGTGAAAGAGCTACGAGTTCATCCAGCTCTGTCTTTTCCGTCAGGAGAATGTCCAGCTCACCGGGGTATTTCTCCGGCTGTCCGTTCTGGATTTCCTGAATTCTCTGATATTTGATGTCCTGTTCGTACACAAATTTATCATAATTGTTTGAACCGTTGAACGGATAAAGGTTTTGCCCTGATTTATTTATTTTTAACATAATTACTCCTGATTTCTTGGATAATTTCAGGCTGCCATTTCTGACAGCCTGTCCGGGTATTTCTTATGACCATTCACACTCAGGCTCCGCCTTGGGTTCAAAGTCATCTTCTTCATGGTCACCAAGTTCTGCAACAAGATGGGTACCGTTCTGGGACAAGGCAATAAGCCACGCGTCAAACGAAGGAAGGTTCTTGAGGCTCGTGACATCATTTGCACAGCCGTACTCAATACGGTAACCTTCTTCCTGATCCCAGGGATAATGTACAAGATTGATTTTTCTCTCGAAGGTATCTCTGTTACTTTCATCTTCGTCATAACCAATGGTGCAGCTCAGTACGGCATATTCACTTTTGGTATAGCGGTGTCTGTCAGACTCTTCCACGCAGACCATGGCTTCAAAGTCAACATAAGCAGGTGAATCGTCTGTGTCAACTTCCCTGCCACAGCAGTCAAGATCTTCAGCAACGAATTCACCGTATTCCTCCAGAATTTCTTCCAGTGTGATGGTCTTCGGCATCTTATCGCAGATGAGGGTCTTAAAATTCTCGATAAGCGTCTTATGGTCAGGCAGCGCTGTTTCATGGATGATCTGTGTAAGAACATCGTCGAGCTTTGTAACATATTCAGACAAGTCACTGCGTTCGATGGCAGGAATCATGATCTCTTTGATACGCTTTTCGATGGCATTATTCAGATCACCCCATCGGAAGGCATTACCGATAGCTGTTTCATAGGCTTTCTTCAGATTGTCACGGATGATCTGGTCGACGGTTCCGTCGGCCATCATCTCGTCATTGATGCGTTTGATTTCTTCATCAAAATTGGACATGATTGTTCTCTCCTTTATTTTTTTTTATTTAGAAAGCTCGGCTGTAATTTCTTGCATATACACCCCAGTATGTGTCAGTTTCCGGAATTTTGTCATGCTTCTCAGCCCGGAGTTTATTGTTCATCAGTATTGTCCGATCGGGCAGGTACAGGATGTCTTTATAACCGTTTTTATTGACATATTCAAGCTGGGTGCCCAAATCGTCACAAAGGAATTCAGGCAGAGCATAATACTCATTATCTTTCAGAGGCCATACGGCATTGCCGTTGATGATAATATCTACAACTTCCTGCTCTGAAAGTGGCAGATGGCATGTAAAAGAGTATCTTAACTGACGCTCAATATAGTCAAGATAACTTTTCATGGAATCAAAGTCTCCACTCTGAACGCCAAGCCCGATCTCCTCTTTTGTAAGAGGAAGTCTGCAGTATCTTACGATAGCAGCCTGTTTCAAAATATGAAAGATTGTCAGATGGTAAACAGCCATGACAATGACGATAGTCAGAAAGCCTGTCATACCCATGATCAGTGCTCGTCCGATTGCGGTTTCAGAACCTTCGCCTGCGTCGATGAACGACGTTATGGAAAATCCGAATACATTTTCCTCAACCCAGCCGATGCCGAAAAAGATCATACAAACAATTAAAATGGCAATCATTGTCATGATGCCGGAATGATATTCCCAGGTTGCTTCCATGATGTCTGTCTTTTTGCTATACTTACTATATTTGCTCATATTTTTTCTCCTGATATGTGTCTGAGACTACAGCACGATTACATGGTGCTGCGTGAACAGTTCGAGTTCCAGAGCCACGTTTGTGATCTGGTCGTTGGATAACAGTACAAGATCTTCAGCCTTCTGAGCCAGCTTTGTACGGTGTACATTGATATTTGCCATGGCTGTGGCGAAGTCAGGCTCGGAGTCCAGCTCACAGACATATTTCAGGCCGAATATTCGGTCGAACATGTCGGGAACAGCAGTATCAAAACCTTTTTCCTCACATAAAGCCTTGGAAAGATGGCAGCTGGAGCAGATGTAGTTGCCAGCTCCGTATTTCCTGTCAAGGGTGTCTTTTAACTTAAGCAGCTTTTCTTCGATCATCTGAATTGTAAGACCTGTTTTTAAAGACAAGCAGATCTGGATAACAGGTTTCGCCATAATTAGTCCTCGCTTTCTGTAATATCAATAAGATCCGTGCCTCTGTAATCAAGTTCAGGCTCATCGAGCTTTACTTCATCCCAGTGGTCACGGATGTAATCTTCTGTGATGACAACGTCATCCGGGACCGTGATGGTCCCGTGCTGCGTTGCATAAGGTGTTGCTGTGAAATCATATGTTTTCATAGAATTATTCGTTCTCCTTTTCGTTTAAGATCAGATTGCCGGTCAGAACCTCATTGCAGATCAGGTCTTCGATCTTTTCTATAGGGATCTTCACGCCTGCTGCGCCGGGATGTCCACCGCCACCCCATAATTTTGACACGATCATACCAATGTTGATGTCTTCACGGACGACACGAAAAGACAGGCCGCTTCCGTAGTTGACAATATAGACGTCAGTATCCGGATACTGTTCTTTCATCATGTCGAATGTTTCCTGAAGGTATCTGTTACAGTTGATGTAAGCGACAGAATAATACTTCGTTTCCTGGTTTTCATCCGGAAGCAGGAGACAGCCTGTGCGTACATGTCTGCTGATAGATTTCACAAAACTGTCGGCTTTGTCTCTTTCGCAGTTCGCAACAAAGAGATCATCTTTTGTGAGCAGATCGTCTTCTGCATAGACAGGAACATCATCCCATTCATAGCCGGGACGTTTTACAACATCGTGAATGTTCGTCAGCATCTTCATCGAGAAGTTCTCAGCACCGTAAGCATCATACAGGATGTTCAGGTTCTCACAGATTTCAGGGTCGTTCATGTACACATGCCAGTCCCAGGTATCATAGCATCTGACAAAATGTGCGAAGATGCGATATATCTCTGTGACCTTGGGGTTCTGATTCAAAGTATCGTAAAGACCCTGATAATAAGCCAGATCATACATCAGGGATGTACCGGAGGAGTGCAGGCCCGTAGCCAGAAACTCTTTTGTGGTCTTGTCCTTAAAGTAGTCACGGAACATTCTCGTTGTCGGTGAATCCGTAAGGATAGCAGACTGACAGACACCAAATGGATATTTATTCAGGTAGTCTGCTGTCTGGTGATGGTCAATGATGATGAATTTCTTGGAATCCGGATGCTTTGCAATGATTTCGCATACTTTTTCAGAACAGGAAACATCAGCAGCAATGATGAAATCGTAGTTTGCTGACTGGTTTTCAATGAAAACCTTTCCGATTTCGTAACTCATGTTGCTGGTGGAAAGTCTGCGCACTTCTGCGTTGATGGACATGTGCTCAAGGATCATTGCACTGCCTTCACCATCCAGGTCAGCATGAACGAGAAGCAGAATCTTGGCTCCAATTCTCGTGGGAATCTGTGGCAGCTTTCCGAATGCCGTTTTCATGGTTCTTTTTACGTTATGCATATATGTTTCTCCTTTTTTATCGGCGACCCTTTAACGCTTTGTGTGTCGGGGAATTGTCAATGACATATGTTTCTATCAGCCGGTCTTCGTCTGCATTAAATTCCATGTACGCAAGGCAGCATCTGTATGCTTTGTCATTTTCAAGCCGGTAATAAGCAATACTGATACCACACTCATACCTCATTCGGCGTGGATTATCAATATGGATTATTTTGTTAAACCTGAGCAGTCCTTCAGAAAATTCAGGCTCTCGCAATGGAATGCAGAGTGTGTTCGCTCTGTCTTTGAGTTCCCATTCCATGTCACCGACAGATGCCTTTTCCTTGTCACATTCATTTTCAATTTCACCATAAGTGCAGATGTCCTTTTCTGTGACAGGTATCCATGCGTCTGTTCTTACGATATGAATAATACATGCTGTGTCAGACGGGATGGCAGGGAAGATGTCTCTGAGCATCTTTTTATTAAAGTACAGCTCGTAATATGTCTCTGTGACATTGTTCTTGCCTGTGTACTGCATCAGGATGGGCTTTGACGGATCACGCATAAAATCTGCAATGATGACGTCGATATGACCGCTTGGTATCTTTCCCGGAAGACGGAATACCTTGACATTTTGATCGATTGTCGGTTTCTTTAACCTGTCCATCCTTTTCTGCATCAGCTGTATTTTCGTGTCAAAATACTCTTTCATAAGATCTTCTGTTGACTTTGTGTAAATTTCACCTTTTCTCATTTCTATATCCTTTCTTACAGGATTATACACAGGTGGTTTGTGGTGCGCCTGTGCAGTTACACATCTTCTTCTGTCTTTGCGGATGGATCAAAGACTTTTAAGCTGGCACTTCCCGGCTTTTTGGGAATGTATTCAATACGGAGAAGCTCTCCGGTGTAGACGGCTCTTTTTCTGTGGTCATGCGTAAACCGCATTGAAACATGATATTCGATAGAAAGACCGCTGCGGTAGGTGATTCCGTCATAGGTTTTCCGGATGTCATGTATCCACAGCATAGCTGTTCTTGACTGTGCAGGTGGTGCAAGGTGAATGTAATTTCCATTTTCTCTTGCATTGATCTCAGCTTCCATATCATCCAATGAAGCCTCTTCTGTCTTATCAATGACTTGCGAGATGTTCCGCAGGCCCCTGATATGATAGTTTGTGATGGGGATCCATCTGTCTTCAGTTATGATGTGGACGACGCATGCCATGCCACCGCCACGTTCGGCTTTTAATCTATAGCCTTCGTTGTAGATGGCACCACCGAAGTACAGCTCTGCAAATATGTCTTTGGTTCCGTCCTTGTGACGGTGTCTGATCAGGATTGGTTTTTCCGGATTCTTTATAAAGTCATCCATTACGACGTCGATGTATCCGTCACGATCATGTTTCGTGATGAAAATCGGAATGGACCTGTTTGCCGTATCTGCGGTCTTTCCTGAGATCCGCTTCATGATGAGTTTCGTCTGAAGCGTAAAATAAGCAGACAGGATTTCTGTTAAGGACGCAGTATAAATGTCAATCTTTTTCATCGTGTCAGTCCTTTTTTATGATGAGAGAAGCCATGAGAGGGTCCGATAGGAGTCCTCCCAGGCTGTATGTTCAGTTTCTATGCCAGTTCCTCACGCACGAGCATGAGAATCTGTCCGAGGTGGTTTTCTCCGGTGCCGTTACAGCGGCCCCAGAAGCGGTCACCCCAGTGGTTTCCTTCTACGAGGTCATAGCCTTCTGTTGCAAGGAGCTTGTCCTTGAGCTCAGGATTGCGAAGGAACTTTTCAAACACAATATCATGCATGATGTTGATCTTCACACGTTCCCAGTCAGGACGTAACGGCACATGCCGGCCGGCCCGCTTTGCTTCAGCGGCAGACATATCCGCAAACTCACGTGCTTTGTCCGGGCACTTCTGTGCCTGAAAGGCAGCTTCGTTGTTACGATATGTCACACCGTGGTATGTGACGGGTGTTTCATAAAAATTGCTTAAGAAGCGGTATTCCCCGTCAAAGCGGTTGATGACAGGATGTCCTGCCTGTTCAGCCGCTTTTCTTTCTACTTCCAGTGCTGCAATGGCAGCGTTTTTGTCACGATACATAATCTTCCTCCTCTTTGTCAAAAAGTCCACTGATACAGATGTATCAGTGGGCCTTGAAGTTATACACAGGTCGGATTACATCAATGATGTCGACCGTGTCCTTAATGTTTTCCATGATTTCAGCCATAGGCTTATAAACCATAGGCGCTTCGTCAATCGTAGACGTGCATACGGATGAGGAATAGATACCATTCATGGACTCCTCAAATTCCTGCATGTTCACAAGATCCTTAGCCTGGGAACGGGACATGATCCGTCCAGCGCCATGTGGTGCGGAGTAGTTCCAGTCGGGATTGCCTTTACCGATGCAGATCAGGGAGCCATCACGCATGTTCATAGGAATGATGACTTTTTCATTCTTCTGTGCAGAGATG
>ERZ808252.1266-NODE-1266-length-19242-cov-10.868296_pt1 | contig 19242 bp, 19 predicted proteins | sample MGYA00521242_ERZ808252 | MGnify/ENA primary metagenome ERZ808252 (study PRJEB31516, sample SAMN03275581) | gut metagenome | biome: mammalia-associated habitat; material: feces | host: Papio cynocephalus | place: Kenya | collected 2012-08-07 ...
CCGACGGCTCCGCTTCCGTAAATCGCGAGCGCCTTGCCTATGGAATATCGCCCGTTTTCGTCGGGTTTTGCGATGCGCTTCGCGAGAAACACTATCGTAAGATAAAGGAAAAATATCGTCAGCGCAGAGCATATCGCGCTCATCGAATTCACTGCCACAGCCGCGTGCATCTTGTCCGTAAACATCGTGCAGAAGCGCGCAATCAGCTGAAACACAGGGTTTCCCGGCGGATGTCCTACTTCAAGTTTATATGACGATGCGATGAACTCCCCGCAGTCCCAGAACGATGCGGTGGGTTCGATTGTCAGAAGATATGTGACTGCTGAAATGACGAACACTGCCGCCGAGGTCACATAATTCCAGAGATTGAATCTTTTTTTATCCATATAAATATATGATGCCCCTGCCGCGAAACCATCCGCACAAAAGGCTTTTTTGTTTGCCGAACAACCTGCAAATATACAAATAGATTGGCTATATTTGCAAAAATAAACGCCGGACTTTAAAACTGCCCAGCAAATACGTTCAGATAATTATGGCAGCGGATAACGATTGGAAAAGCAGGCTCGGAGTGGTGTTTTCGACCAATCCGGACTTTCAGTATCAGGCAGATGAAGAGCCTGAAGCAGAGACGCTTGAACCCTCGAAGCAAAGACTTGTGGTGAAGATTGACCGCAAGGGGCGCGCGGGGAAGCAGGTGACGCTCGTGAGCGGATTCGTCGGACGCGAGGACGACCTAAAGGAGCTGGGGAAGATGCTCAAGGTCAAGTGCGGAGTCGGAGGCAGCGCCAAGGATGGGGAGATTGTCATTCAGGGCGACTTCCGCGACAAGGTGACGGAACTGCTGAAGGCTGCCGGATATGGCGCGAAGAGAGGGAACTGAAAACATGAACATTGAACAACTCACATTGACAATTGCGGCCGGCGTGGCTCTGCTGGCGTTACTGCCGGTGCTGCCGCAGTTCGTGAATTTGTTCCCGATGCTGTGGGCTGGGCTATTGAGGACCGCAACCTGCATAAGAATCGAGGACAGCAAGAAAGTACAGCGCAGCCGCGACCTTGTGTTTTGGCTCAGCATCCCCAGCCTAATAACGACTGTATGGAGATGCGGTCTCTACACGCCGGAGTGGATGGAAACGCTGCCGTCCGATTATCGTCTTCCCTGCATCGCCGGGATAGTACTCGGATACATTTTGCTCTGTCTGGCACTCGGGCATATGATGCCGTTCAGAAGGTTCAGTGCAAAAGTCCGCGATGCAGCCGTAGGATGCCCGAAGAATTTTGGGATAATGCTCACATTCGCCCTGTTCCTCGCAGCGGTGTTTTTGAAATCAGCCAATGTCGGAACGAATGCATCGCTCATTGTAATGTATTGTATCACAGGGGTATTGTATTTAATGTTTCTGATACGAAGATTTCAAATTTTTGCCTATGATAGCAATTATTTGACAGCAATTTTGTACCTTTGCGCCCTTGAAATCCTGCCGACAGCATTGTTGGTGATCTCGGCAGTGATTTTTTAGACGTTTTCCGGCAGTTGACACCGGTTTATTGATGAACTTTAAAGATATGAGCGCGAAGAATATCCTCATCTCTCAAAAGCAGCCTCAGACGGCCTCTCCTTACGATGCTCTTGCAGAAAAATTCGGAGTAAAGTTCGACTTTTTCCCGTTTTTCCGAACAGAACCTCTAACCTCACGTGAGTTCAGGGCACAGAAGATCAACATCTCCGACTACACGGCCATCGTGTTTTCGGCGAGGACTACCATTGACGCCTTTTTTCAGATTTGTGACGAACTCCGCGTAAGGATTCCGGAGACAATGAAATATTTCTGCACAACGGAAATCGTCGCAAACTATCTGCAGAAACACATCGTATACAGAAAAAGGAAGATTTTCTTCGGCGACGGCAAGCCCGAATCCGTGATGAGTCTGATCGGCCCGAAACACAAGGGCGAGAAATTTCTGATAACCACGAGTGATGCAACAGGAAAGGACGCGATAACGAAGTTGTTCGAATCCACGCAACTCGATTTTTCAACCGGAGTTTTCGTCAAATCTGTCCCTCAAGATCTTAAGGAGATCGACCTTCATAAATATGATGTAATTGTCGTGTTTAATGCTGCCGACGTAAAATCACTTTACGCCAATTTCCCTGAATTCAAGCAAGAAAACATCAAGTTCATCACATACGGACGCTCAGTCGTCAAAGCGATGGAGGAAGCCGGGCTAAAGATAGAGATTTCCGCGCCAACGCCTGAAATTCCTTCCGTGTCAAAAGCTTTGGAAAACTACCTCGTCAACGAGCATTAAAAATGATGCCGATAAACGGGCTGTAAAATTCCTCAATGTTTCGGGTATATGGATGCCGCTCCCCTCACTTTCTCCAAAAATGAAAGGATTTGCGGTGAGAAGAGCGTTTCACATCTTCTTGCCAGGGGACGTTACGGCACAGAGGGATCCTTTCGCTTCTGCAGCGCTGACAATGACAAGGGATTCTCAAGGATAATGGTCTCCGTGCCGAAGAAGATGTTCAAAAGAGCGGTGAAACGCAACCTCATAAAGCGCCGAATACGGGAGGCTTACCGGCTCCAGAAGGATGTCATCCGGGACTCCCAGACCGACATCTTGTTCATCTACAACAGCAAGGAACTCCTCCCCTACGACACCATCTTCACACAAGTCGGCACCATCCTTAAGCGAATCTCCGCCAAGAACAGAAACAACTGAAAGGGAGGGGACTTTTGCGATGAAATAGACCGCTTTTTCTTCTCCCGTACACAAAAAATATCGGCGGAAAATGAGACCCATTTCCGCCGATATTTTTTGTGACGCGTTTTAGAGATTGGATTTGCACATATAGGAGAACGCCACAAAAGTCAATAGTTTTTCCGAGTGCAAATGTCGCCCATTCCAAGCGTCCCCTAGTTGTAAATACTGTTGTTTTAACTGTTGTTTTTGTTGTTTTAGCCACTACACACGCCTCAGGCCTACGGAACGGGGTCATATCCGCTCCCGCCCCAAGGGTTGCAGCGGAGAATCCGCCACACCGTGAGAACCAGCCCTTTGAATGGTCCATGTTTTCTGAATGCCTGCAGTGCATACTCCGAGCATGTCGGAGTGAAGCGGCAAGTCGGAGGCTTCAGAGGCGAGATGCATACCCGATAGAACTTGATGAGACAGACAAAAGGTGCGATGGCGATTTTTCTCGCCACCGCTCTGAATTTTCCTAAAGCGCCAAGATTCTGTCCCATGGCAGGCTGCCCCGTCGCACTCCTTATTCCGCTGCTATCGGCTTCCACTTAACGGTCTTTCCGATACCCAGTACCGAGCCGCGCACGGCAATCATATTGTCCTTGGTGAACTGGACCGTGGCGTCGACGCGGATACCGCTTGTCGGATCGTAAATTTTCCCTTTCCAATGCTTCTTCTCAGGGTTGTACTTAAGGTTCCACATGATTATCATCTCGTTGCACGGCTTGTTGCGAAGCGACTTGTCGGGATTTTTTGTGTCAAGGTAGATATTTCCGTCCTTGTCATACATATTCTTGCACCAGTAGTTCAGGAACGAGTACGTGCCGTCAGCCTCCTTGTAGCAGCGGACCTTTGACTGCTCTCCGTTGTAGTCGATGAAATAGTTGCCGATGATGCCGTCGGCGGTGTTGTTGCGGGACTCCTGTGCAGAGAGCGCCGTGGTGCCTGCGAACAGCGCGAAGAGCGAGCCCAAGGCAATGATGATTTTCTTTTTCATATAATATGGTATTGTATTTCTCCTTCCATGACGCAACGGCGGCGCCAAGATGCGCGGCGGCGCGATGCCGGTCAATAAATGTACCGCTTGCAAATTTAACATAAAATGTCTAATTTTGCGGGCTTTTCCTCGGGTAGGAAAGCATAAGGTAATTTATTAATTAATTTTTAAACAGATTCACAATGGCTGTTAAAATTCGTCTTCAGCGCCACGGAAAGAAGAATTTCGCATTCTTCCACATTGTTGTGGCCGACACCCGCGCACCTCGCGATGGTCGTTACATCGAGCAGATCGGCTCTTACAACCCTAACACGAACCCTGCGACAATCGTCCTCGATTTCGACAAGGCTCTCAACTGGGTCAAGGTCGGCGCGGAACTCACGCTCGTTACCCGCAGAATCCTCTCTTACCAGGGAGTGCTTCTCCGCAAGCATCTTGACGGCGGTGTTGCCAAGGGCGCACTCACCCAGGAGCAGGCAGACGCCAAGTTCGCAGCTTGGCAGACCGCTAAGGACGCCAAGGTAAACGCCAAGAAGGATGGTCTCGCAAAGGCTGCCGATGCAAAGGCAAAGGCTGCCGCAGAGGCTGAGGCAAAGGTAAATCAGGAGCGTGCCGCTGCTCTTGCAAAGAAGGCACAGGAAGCTGCAGAGGCTGCAAAAGCCGCTGAAGAGGCAAAGGCTGCAGAAGCTGCTGCCGCTGCTGCGGAGGCCGAAGCAGGCGAGGCGCCTGCCGAGGCTTAATCTTAAATGAGTTTCCATTGGAAAACCTGCTTAAGATAGCCAAGGCAAGCAAATCTGACGGAACTGACGGGGCTGTCGTTTTCAGTTTCCTGTCAATCGCACCCGAAGATTTGGAGATTTCGGAACCGGTGTTCGTCTATTTCGACGGACTTCCGGTTCCGTTTTTCATTGAATCATTCGTCCGCAAGGGAACAAGCAAAGCCGTTGTACGCCTGAACGACATACGCAGCTATGAAGACGCGGAAGAACTTGTCGGAAAGGACATCTACATTGAGGACGACGGCGAATATGAGGAAGAAATGGATTTCGTCGGATGGACGGTCATGACTGTGGCGTCGGCCGGTGATGACAACTCCGCCCGAACAGGAAAGGGGAAACGGGCCAAGTCCCCCGCAGCGACAATCCTCGGTAAAGTGACTGACTTTCTTGATATTCCGGGAAATCCATGCATAGAGGTGATGCCCAATGACAGCACGGGAGTCTCGGATGTCCATAAAGACGGCACAGGGGGCACCGGCACAAAAAAAGGAGCGGTGATTATCCCGCTCCATGAAGATTTCATCGTTTCAGCCGACTCGGAGACGCTCACGCTCGTGATGTCCCTGCCGGAAGGCTTATTATAATTATTGCTCCCCCCAATAAGCATTTCTAAGAAGTTTTCCACAAAGAATATATCTTCGAATTGAGGCGATTTTTTCAAAGATTGTTCTTGAGGTTCTGGTAGAACGCAGCCTCGGATGTCTGATAGTAAGGCAGGAACCAGAGGAAACCGATTCCGCCGGTAAGGCAGGCGAGGAGGAACCAGCCTATGAAGCTGAGCTGCAGCCAGAACAGATTGAACTTCTGTCCTACCATCATCTGCTGGCTTCGTCTGATAGCATCACGCACCGAAAGTTCAGGATTGTCGACGAGAATGTATGGAGTCATCGAGTAGGAATATGCCTTGATGATGCCCGGAACTATGAGCAGAAGTGTCCAGAGGAAAGTGAAAATCTGAACCAAGAGCACACCGCCTATTGCCCGCCAGTAAATCTTGAATCCATAGCCGAAAATGTTGGAGACGACATTCGAGTCTGAATAGGCATATAGAGCATTGAAGGCGTATGCGAAGCCGATTCCAAGCGGCCAGAGCAGGAATATGCTCAAAATCAGCGTACTTCCGCTGAGACCATACATTGCCGGAGGCACGGTGCCGAGCACGAAAGCGCCCGGATTGCACGACTGATAGAAAGTGGTCGAGCCCGAAATCGCAAGGGAAATGACGAAATAGACGAGGGTCGCGAGAACCGCCGGTGCCCAATTGCCTTTCAATGCGGCAAGAGCCGCATTCTTAAATTCCTGATTAGTTGTCATCATAATGGTTTGAGTATCTTTTTGGTCTATATTTTTTCTCATTGGTCACATATCCAATCAAGTCGCCAGAGTTTCTGAATTAGACATTGAGCATGCAAAAATAATGTTTTTGAGGGAAATATTCTACAATATGTCGATTTTTGCCACGAGAGTCGCCGGTCCAGTGAGCCAGACGTCCGTGAGAAACGGAGTGCCGGGGGATTGAGCGGCAGGAACGTGTGAAGGAGCAGAGGCATCTAGGGAGTGCGCAGAGGCTGCAGTGCCTTGGGATAAGGCTTCGCAGCCTTGAGTGGTCGATGTGGCGCGGAGGATGTCTTCGGGGCGAAAATGTGGAAGGAAATCAACGGAGAGGCGGTCGTTAAGGGCATCAACCTCGTAGTGCTGGGCTCCTGTCATGACATCACATGAGTCCGGCTCCACGCCATTCAACCAAGCTGCGACTGCAGAAGCTGTGATACCGGTCCCACAAGCACAGGTCTCCGCCTCGACACCTTTCTCGAATGTCCTCACTTTCAGAGGGTTGCCACCACAAACAAAATTAACATTAACTCCTGCCGGTGCGAACTCTGAAGCCCAGCGAAGGCATCGCCCTGCCTCCTCGACAAACTTTGCATCCACCGGAGCATCGACAAAACGGACGAAATGCCGTGTGCCGGTGTCGATGAACCACCCGGAAGCCGAATGATCGGCCGTCAGGGAGTCATAATGCTCAGCCACGAAGATGTCCTTCATCTTCAGTCGCACAATCCGCGCGTTTCCGCCGGCCAAACTCTTATCATCCCCCTCATTCTTAAGAACATACGCCTTATGCATCCCATCAGGTCCCGAGAATGTCCAACATCCGTCCACCGCGACAGGTCTGAGACCGAGAAAGTCGGCAAACGCGACTATGCACCGCCCTCCGTTTCCGCACATCATACCGCCCGAGCCGTCTGAGTTGTAATAGTCCATCGAAAAGTCGAAACCAGCGCGTCCGGCTCCGAGCAGCATCACGCCATCGGCACCCACGCCGTAGTGACGGTCGCATATTTCGGATATATACTTTTCCGTCAGATGAATACCTCCGCCACGGTTATCGGTGACAAGGAAATCGTTCCCGGCCCCGTTGTATTTATAAAACGTCATTTTCTTCATTTTTCTATTCCGTTCAAGTCCGCCGCAGGAAGTGCAACCCTCCCTCCATACTGTTTTCTCCCTTTAGAAGCGTGGGACGACCTTACCGCAGCAGTTCCTCAAGACAATGCGAGCCAGCTGGCGCTGCACGGAGTTCAAGGGACGATCTTACCTCAGTATCTCTTCAAGCTGTATGGAACCGGAGGTCTTGGCATCGCGGTACTTGACAATAACTGGACAATACAGATGAATCCCGGCCGCCGCACCTGGCCCATGAGTCACAGGGCGAGACCCGGCAACCACCACCGCGCCCTCCGGAATCACAATCTGACCAGTTCCATTGCGCCTAATCCACTCGCCTGTCGTCGCATCAAAAACCGCAGTAGAGGAATTGATTATCACCCCTGTTCCTATCACCGCACGCTCTTTAACAACCGTGCCCTCGTAAATGCCGCAATTGCCACCGATAAAAACATCGTCCTCGATGATGACCGGAAGCGCCCCGACAGGCTCAAGCACGCCCCCAAGTTGGGAGGCCGCCGAAAGATGCACTCGCTTCCCTACCTGTGCGCACGAACCCACAAGGGCATGGGAGTCAATCATCGTCCCTTCGTCAACGTATGCCCCGATGTTCACATACGCCGGCGGCATCACCACCACGCTCTTCGCCAGAAACGCTCCCCTTCGGACACCACTTCCGCCGGGCACTAAACGCACCCCGTCCGATGGAGAGAAATGCCTCGCTGGCACCGTGTCCTTGTCCACAAACTCCCCCATCTGCACTAGCGAGCCGACCCGGAAACCCTCCAGAATCATCTCCTTAACCTCAACATTCACGACCCATTCTCCAGCAACCTTCTCTGCCACACGAAGTTCGCCACCCTCAAGGTCATCGCAAAAATTCGAAAATTCCAGTTTTGTCATTGTCTTTTTTTATGTCACGGCACCCGCAAGAGGACATGCACGCAAATTTCCTAATTTCCCAATTCCGCTACCAGTTTTCTCATAAGCTCCATAGTGGAGGCCTGCGCTGAAACAAGAGGAAGCCTCAACTCATTGGCAATCAGCCCCATCTCAGAAAGCGCGGCCTTAACAGGAATAGGGTTACTCTCCACGAAGCAGGCAGAAAAAAGAGGACGGAGGCGATAGTAGAGGCGCTCGGCGGCAACCATATCCACATTGCCGGCTCCGAGTTCATCTCCGCAGACAGCCGGAGCACCGAGTGCCTCGACAAAATTTACCATCATTCCCGGAAGAATGTTGGATGCAACGCTTATAACGCCCTTCGCCCCCGCGGTCATGAACGCCATCGTGAAGTCATCGTCACCGCTCAGCACGGAGAATCCTTCAGGTGCGCCGGCTATTATATCCGCAACTTGAGAGTATTTGCCGGAAGCCTCCTTGACGGCAACTATATTAGGAGTCTCGCAGGCAAGCCTCAGACAAGTCTCCGCCTCCATATTTGCTCCAGTGCGCCCAGGAACATTGTAAATTACTATAGGCTTGTCCGTTGACTCTGCAACAGCCTTGAAATACTCATACTGACCGCGCTGGGTAGGCTTGTTGTAGTACGGAACAACAATAAGGAACGCATCTGCACCATGGGGAGAAAAAAACTCTATGTTCCGAATGGTCTGCTTCAGCGAATTCGTGCCGGCCCCGACAAGAAGTGGCGTCTTTTTCCCGCCTGCAAGTTCGTGAGCCCCTATAATTTCACGGCAACGCACAAGCAGTTGCAGTTTCTCGTCATTTTCGAGACACGGAGTCTCGCCTGTGGTGCCGAGTGGCACAAGGAAATGTATTCCGGCCTTAAGTTGTCTTAGAACAAGCTTCTCGAATGCATCGAAGTCAACATCACCATCTCTGAATGGGGTGACCAACGCGGTTCCGCAACCGGTAAAGGAAAATTTTTCTTCCATAGCGTAAAATTTACCAACGCGCAGGGCAAAACCTGCATATTATTTTTCAATATCGCACAGATCCGGCTTTCACGCTGTAATCAGGTCCCGGAATCTGTGCACGCCGGACAAAGTCTCCGTAAGCATCGCCGCATAAACCGCGCCCTGAGCGAATCCGGCACGGGAAAATGCCTCATGAGTTATGGTTATACGGTCATTTACCCCTTCATAGCCCACGGTATGTATCCCCGGAATCTCACCGCAGCGAACGGACTCTATCGCAACGTTCCCGCCCATCTCGGCATTCACGATTTCAGCAATGGACTTTGCTGTACCGCTCGGAGCATCAAGCTTGTGGATATGGTGTTTCTCAATTATATACGGCATATACCCGCCTATAGCTCCCAATTTCTTCGATAAGAGTTCGACGGCAGCATAAAGAACATTTACGCCTATCGAGAAATTTGAGGCATATATCATTGTAGTCCCGAATTTTCTGAAACAGTCGACTACATCATCCTCAATGTCGTCCCACCCAGTGGTTCCCACAACAACGGCTTTGAAATTCTCCGCCAGAAATCCATAATTCTCCCGAAATGCCGCAGGCGTCGTAAAGTCTATGCACACGCACTCGGAGGCAGTCTGCCTAGGGACAGAACGGATGTCATCAGTCGCAAGAACAATTTCTATCCCCTTGGATTTCAATTCATTCTCAACGATGTGCCCCATCTTTCCATATCCGCTGATTATTACTTTTATCATATTCCTTCTTCTTTATATCTATCGATTTAGCCCCCCACACAGCATCGAAATAATGGATTATTCTCTGCCGCTGCAGAAATCATTTCTCAAACAAGTAGCGATGGATCTCGCAGACAATCCCGTTCAGTCGATCGGCTGCAAGCACATAACTCACGTTCCCGTCATTCAACATTTTCCCGAAATTCTTCTTCAATTGCGGAACCGCCGCCTCCAATTTTGGGACGAGCGGCAGAAGACCACGACCTATTATGGTCATCTGGCTGTAGCCCGTCTTCAGAAGTATATCAGTCCGTCCGGCAACAAGACGTATGAAATTGCCGACATTGTAAGAAAAATCCACAGTAGCCATCATCTGGCGGCCGGACGCTGTCACAACATCGGGAGCAATCTTAGCTTCTTCAAGACAGTTTCTGAAATCGGAGTCTGCCCTCGGACTATAGCGGAAAAGATAAACATTCCTCTTAAAGGCGATCCCGCAGGGTCCCATCGGAGACTCTTCCGAAACCACCGCTGTTCCCTCGCACGAAGGGTTCAATGAATTAAGGACGAACACAGGTATATTTCGCGCCATAGCAGGGGCTATAGTCTTGGGGTGCAGCACCTTGGCACCAAAACGCGCCATTTCTGCAGCCTCCTCGCACGAAATTCGGGGAATACGCTTTGTGTCAGGGCAGACCCGGGGATCGGTGGTTCGGATTCCGTCAACGTCTGTCCAGATCTCGACCCTTGACGCATACAACGCAGAGGCTATTATCGAAGCAGACCAGTCGGATCCTCCACGCCCGAGCACCGTACCTGCACCCTGGCGGTTGGACGCGATAAATCCCTGGGTGATGACTGCATCATTCGGCCGGCCGTCCGTAGCCTTGCCCTCGTTTCCGAAAGCCGTGCCGCGGGCAAACGCCTCACCTATAACTGCAGGAACCCGCTCATTTATAATGTCGAACTGCGGTTCCCCGCACATATACTCCGAATCCGTCACAATCATTGTCCTCGCGTCAACAAATCCGGTACGTATCCCACGGGAATTCAGAGCATAGCAGATAATCGTGGATGAGAGCAGCTCTCCGTGGGAAATTATCACTGCCCGAATTCTGTCAGGCACGTCCCCGAGGGCGGTAACACTGCTTACCACAGCCGCGAGCGTGTCACAGATTCCATTTACCCTTGCTGAAGCCCTGTCGCAACCATCCGGATCGGCTGAAAGCAAAGAACGCACAAGCTTCAGATGACGAGAGCGCAGTTCATACATCCGCGACTCCAAGCTGGCAGAATCACCGCCGGCAGCAGCATCCGCAATTTCATAGAGAAGATCCGTGACCTTAGAAAGTGCGGAGACGCACACCACGGGGTGTTCCGACAGGCGCGACGCGATGATTTCCATCGTGCGCGAAACCGCATCGAACGTCCCCACCGACGTGCCTCCAAATTTCAGTACAACCGACATAAACTACCTTCCCATCAACTTTTCATACATCATCACATACTGCTCTGTGGCCCTCTCAAGTTCGCTCACACGGACGTGCTCATCCATGGTGTGAGCGAGAAGTATCGACCCGGGACCGCATAGGCAACGGTGCGCGAAGCCATCCAATTGTGGAGCATCGCTTCCGAAAGCCGCTGTAGTGGTCTCAAATCCGTCAAGCACAGTGTAATTCATGGGAGTGTCTCCTCCAAAGGCCTTGACGCCCACCCCCTCACGTCTGCCGAAGTTCTCCATAACCCTGCAAACCTCCGCATCTGATGCGAAAGTGGTGCGGAAATAGATTCTGAAGCCGAGGTTGGGACTCAATATATTCTGAGGATTGGCACTTGACAATTGCCCTATGTTCCACGTGGTCTCTCCAAGCAGTTTATCCTTAGGAAATTCGATCTTCCTCAATTCAGAAACAAAATCCACAAACATATCAACGGCAGACACCCCATACTGCGGATAGCCAGAATGGCAACTCTTCCCCGTCAAAGTGACCTCAAACGACTTAGTTCCCTTGCATGCTGACACCATTTTGTTCCCAGTAGGTTCACCGACAATCACATAATCAGCCGTCAAGCCCGTCTTTCTAAACGACTTGGCACCGAAGGATCCGGCCTCCTCCCCAGCAAGAAGCAAAAGGGCGAAATCGGAATATCCCCGCCTTTCAAGCACAAGGCAGGCATTGTACATAGAGATAATCTGCCCCTTGGCATCGCACGCTCCCCGGCTTTTCACTATAACATCCTCCTCGACACCGCTCCCCAAAGAACTGGTCCCGATCGGTGGAACCACGTCCACGACTGGAGGGAAATAGGGAGGAACCGTATCCAGATGGGTGCAGAACACAACTTTCGGCGTTCCCCAAGAAAACAGAAGATTCTCAGTCCCATCACCATCTGGATTTTCCATTGTAACCCCTACAGGAAATCGGTCAACCCGACATTTTTCCGTAAGGAAACGAGTTGCAAGAAAATCGGACAGACTCCTCTCTCGCGATGAGGAAGAATCCATAGACAATATCTCTAAAAACAAGTCAAGATTTTCCATATTTATATTTTTCGTCGTTTCGGTCATCTAAATGTGCGAAGTTAGTGAAATTTAAGAAATGACGATGTGAAAATGGGGACGAAGACGTGAAAAATTGTTGGCATCCCGGCACATATTGCGTAAATTCAGTAATTTGTGTAAATTCGCGGCTTTGTGCGCTGAGAGATTTGGTGATGGCTTATTCTTCACCTTCCGATAATTGAACAAAAACAGATTACAGGATATGGCAAAGGTTATTTTGACAGGCGACCGTCCTACCGGCAGACTCCACATCGGACACTATGTGGGCTCTCTACGCAGGAGAGTCGAACTCCAGAACAAGGGAGGATATGACGATATGTTCGTATTCATCGCTGATGCACAGGCACTTACGGACAATGCCGACAACCCTGAGAAGGTGCGTCAGAACATCATAGAGGTGGCTCTGGACTATCTTTCCGTGGGCCTCGACCCGTCAAAGGTTACCATATTCATCCAGTCACTCATCCCAGAGCTCTGTGAACTGACGTTCTATTACATGAACCTCGTCACCATAGCGCGTCTCCAGCGCAATCCGACTGTGAAAAGCGAAATCGAGATGCGCAAGTTCGAGGGTGAGAGTATCCCGGCCGGCTTCTTTACCTACCCCGTTAGCCAGACGGCTGACATCACGGCGTTCAAGGCCACGATTGTCCCAGCCGGCGAGGACCAGGAGCCGATGCTCGAACAGGCACGCGAGATTGTCCGCAAGTTCAACGGCACCTACAACTGCAACGTGCTCGTGGAGCCGGAAATCCTGCTGCCCGACAACGCTGCCTGCCTGCGACTTCCCGGCACCGACGGCCGCGCCAAGATGAGCAAGTCCCTCGGCAACTGCATCTATCTCTCGGATTCCGCCGATGAGGTCTGGAAGAAGGTCAAGGGAATGTTCACCGACCCGAACCACCTAAAGGTCACCGACCCAGGCAAGGTCGAGGGAAACACGGTCTTCACCTATCTCGATGCATTCTGCCGTCCGGAGCATTTCGGCCGCTATCTTCCTGAATACGAGAACCTAGACGCTCTCAAGGACCACTACCGCCGCGGAGGTCTCGGAGACATGAAGGTCAAGAAGTTCCTAGGTTCCGTTCTCGAAGAGGAACTCGCCCCTATCCGCGCCCGCCGCGCCGAGCTCGAAAAGGACATTCCGGCAATTTACGAGATTCTCCGCAAAGGAACCGAGAAGGCTCGCGCCGTCGCCGCACAGACTCTCCACGAGGTGCGCGAGGCCATGAGAATCAATTACTTTGATGATCCATCCTTAATCGAGGAACAGGCTCGTCGATTCGCAGAAAAACACGAATAATATGGTAAAACACATTATATTATGGACGCTCAAGGAAGAGCTGTCCGCGGAGGAAAAGACGGCGGTTAAGGCCGGAATAAAGGAAGGACTAGAATCTCTTGTTGGAGTGGTTCCGGGGCTCGTTGAAGTGACAGTTAACATCGAAGGCCGCCTCCCGAGTTCCACGGCCGATGTGATGCTCGACTGCACCCTCGAATCACCAGATGCCCTAAAGGCCTACGCCTCACACCCAGCTCACATCGCTGTAGCCAACACAAAGGTCCGCCCCTACACAGCCCTCCGTTCCTGCCTCGACTACGAGTTCTGAGGAAAAGTCACCTCTCGATTAGCCTATTCGCTGCGGGAGGTTTTGGCAGGGATAGCGAAGGCGTCAGCGGGAAGAGTGGCGGACTGGACGAAACCGGTCATCTTGTATTCGTTGACATTGCCGTTAAACTCTGTCAGTTTCATATATTGGAGGAGGCCATCGGATTTACGATAGCTGAGTTCTATGCGGAAGTAACCTCTGACTGCCTTTTTGCGGGCTGTGATGACCACATCGGTCGAACGGGCGAACTTCTGAACTTGGATGTCGGCGTCGTTCTCGTCGGCAACTTTATGTGTATCACCCTTTACGCAGTTGAGAAGTGTCGCGCTCATGCTTCGCATGGGGGCGTTTTTCGTGGTGTTGAAACGACGTTCACGACCATCCCTTCGGATATACACCGATGTGCCATCAATCACGATCAGATCCTTTGACGGGGCGGCGCTACGAATAGCGAGACTGCTGGGAGCGGCGTAATAAATCTTCCCCGAATCCTTTTCCGTGACACCGGCCGCGGTCCTTGTGTGGGTAAAATTTGCCTCAAGTCCTTTGACCTGAGCAGAAAGAGCCGTGGCACAGAAGAGCACGGCAAAAATGGATATTATCTTCTTCATAATGACCTTTTTACACGCAAAATGAGGTCGGACTCACAAATATACGAGCCCCTCCTCAAAAATCTGATCGGAATATCCCGCAAAAAATATTCCTCTCAAACATTTAGAAACGTGAAAAATATTAGCGTCAGCATTCCCCTGTCAATCGCCTCCGGTAGAACGGAATTCTCAGAACCTGGCGGAAGAGAAATGGTTCAATCGAGTAGGAGAGAAGAATTGAGGCGGACATTCCGATTATGGAACTGATGCCGATGCTGCGTATGGCAGGATGAACGGCGAACAGAAGCGAACCGGTCACAACGATTAGAATCATGGCTGAAAGGCCGATTGCCGTCTTGTGGTAGTTCAGTATCTCGCTTCCCTTGCCTGATGCGGCAGCAAGAAGACCCTGCATCACGAAAATGCTGTAATCCACACCGATACCGAAGATGAAGGAAGAGATGATGATGTTTATGAGATTGAATTTCAGGCCGAAGAGCCACATTATGCCCTGCACTACATACCAGCTTAGGGTCATCGGGAGGAAGGCAATGAGACTGACAGCGAAATTGCGGAACGAAAGAAGAAGCACCATGAAGACAAAGGCCATCGAAATCCAAAGAATCGTGTTGAAGTCGTTGTGGATGATTTCAACCATGTCACCGGTGTAGAAGAACGGATCCAAGACAAGCGATCCTTCAACCTTGGCCACAGACTTGTTCACTCTCGTCTTTTCTTGTTCAGACATAAGCGCAGAGGTAAAGACCATGTAGGTGCCGTCCTCGCCGCGCTCGACAAAGTTCGAGATGACGGACTCCGGAAGGACTCCGGAATCATAGAGAGATTCTGGAGCATAGTCAGCCTCACAGAGTGCCCGGAATGAATTGAACATTTCCGGTGACAAACCCTGTTCCTGTGCCGCGGCAGCAAGACGTGCCTCGGTCACTTGCAGGCGTGTCCTCCCTCCTCCGAGAGGCTTTTGCCAATACTCTGTCCACGCATAGATGCGTTCCTGCTGCTCCTCTTCAGGAACAAGCAATGCGGTGACATCGCTGTGTCGCTTTACAGCGCCCTCTCTCTGAAGCGAATCCAGAGCCGCAGAAAGCCTACGGCTGCAAATGATGGCGGAATCGAGGGTTGAGCCGGTAGCTGCATAGTACTGCGAGGACCATCCTCCATTATTCTCGACGTTATAGATGTTCATAGATTCCCTAACCTTCGGACTCATATAATTGATATCGCGGAGGTTGCTGTCAAATTCCGGAGACGGAAGAAACAGGCAGACAACCGCAATCGCTCCTATGGTTCCGAGAATCCACGGATTGCTATCAACCGGCAGAGAGTTTATCTTATCGAAGATTGCGAACGCCTTTTCGGACTTGCGATTGCGTTCCGGACGGAAAAATTGCGGGAGAAACACTAGCGCAAAAAGTGTGGTTCCTACCATGGCGAAGGATGCGAAAAGTCCGAAGTCTCGGAGAAGTTCGCTGCTTGTGAATAGCAATCCCGCAAATGCCCCTATCGTTGTCAGACAGCCGAGGAATACAGGTGTAGATTCATCCCGAAGAACACGTTCAGGATCATTTACATATTTGTAGTGAGTCAGGACATGAAGACAATAACTCAATGCCACACCAAGCACTACGGCACCTATACCTATGGCCATCAACGACATACTGCCCTTTATCCAATACATCATAGCAAGAGCTGCGAGCGTTCCGTAGATGACAGGAGAAAGCAGCAGGAGCAGCGAAGACTTATTCTTGAAGAAAAGGGAAATCAGAAGAATGATGAGAAAAAGGGATATGCCAACGGTCATCGCGAGGTCATCCTTTATTCGGCGCGAGTTGTTCGCGCTTATCGCCGGAGTCCCATGCATAAAAACATCGACCTCAGGATGCCGAGCCTCGAATGACTCGATTTCCGTCTCTATCATATCAACGAAATCTGTCGAAGCTTGCGAATCCATATAGTCGAATCCGGGAGCCACGAATGCCATCACGACATTCCCGTCCTTAGTGAAGAAATGCCGGTTTTTCATGGTCATTCCAGTCCCTCCCATCGCCTTTTTCAGCGAAGTGAGCATTCCGTAGCGAAGCCCCACCGGATCATATCCGACAAGCATGGTCATGTTTCCATCCTCGTCATTCTCAAGCATTTCAGCGTTTCTCGACATCTGCGAGCGTATGCTCTTCCACGTCAGCAGGCTGTCGAATGCAGAGTAGCACTCGGGAGCGATGAAAGTGGGAAACTCGGCAATGGCATAGTCCATCGCGCTCATCACGATGTCGTCATCAAGACAATAGAGCACACTCGCGATGTATTTCCCTCCGTCACGGGCCGTCAGCGAGTCAATGAACTCATCGCAGCAGTCCGACAATGTCTCCGCATCAAGCTCGGGCTTCGTCCCCACCTTTGCCACGGAAAATCCCCTAGGGGCAATCTGGATGAAGACCTTGTCCTTTACTTTGAGATTGCCGAACACAAGATCATAAGATGCTGAACTATCCGTTTGCGGCAAGAGTTTCAGGATGTTCTCCTCATAGTGGAGTCGCAGTCCAAAAATGGCAAAGACCGCGGTAGAACCGAGCAGCAACGCCCACATCAGCCATCGGTGTCCCTTGAGAAAACGATATATAAGAATGAATATCCGCTCCATCTTTCAGTTTTTCAAAACCCCGCGAAGTTACAAAATATTTTGCTTACACCTACAATGTATTCGGTCGACCTCAACACAACCGAAAAGCACCCCGAAGGTCATTTCCTCAGGGGTGCTTTTGTTATAATTCAAAACTCCATTCAATAAACTCCCCGAAGCGTTCAGTCTTCAGGCAGTTTTTTATTCAATGCGCTGAGAGTAAAAGTCGTATAACAAGGATGGGATGCAAGGCGGACGGCGCGAAGGAAAGCGCAGCAACCTTGATGGTTGTGAGCATTTCGTCAAGCCGTACAACGCCGCAGACTGCCTTTTAGGCGGCTTTTACTTTCTTATTGCGGCGATGCCAGGAAGTTCTATCCCTTCGAGGTACTCAAGCATAGCGCCGCCACCCGTTGAAACATAGCTTACCTTGTCGGCGAAGCCCATCTGAGTGACAGCAGCGACAGAGTCTCCACCGCCCACTAGAGTGAACGCTCCGTTCTCCGTTGCCTTTGCAAGCATCTCGGCAACCTTCATCGTGCCCTTTGCGAACGCAGGAATCTCGAACACTCCGACAGGGCCGTTCCAGAGGATGGTCTTTGACTTCATTATAACATTCTCCCATGTGGCGAGAGTGCTAGGAGCCGCGTCAACGCCCTCCCAACCATCAGGAATCTCGGTGTTGCGGCAAATCTTCGTGTGCGCATCATTTGAGAATGCGTCGGCGATGACAACCTCATCGGAAAGGTAGAGCTTCACGCCCTTTTTCTCGGCCTCCTTGATGATGTTGAGAGCCAGATCCATCTGGTCGTCCTCACAGAGGGAATTTCCAATGTGACCGCCCTGAGCCTTCTTGAAGGTATAGACCATTCCGCCTCCGATAATCATGTTGTCAACCACATCCAAGAGGTGCTCGATGATGCCAATCTTTGTAGAGACTTTCGCGCCGCCGATGATTGCAGTCACGGGGTGCTCAGGGGTCTTGAGGACGCGGTCAAGCGCCTTGATTTCGCCTTCCATCAGATAGCCAAACATCTTGTCGTTAGGGAAGTAGTCGGCGATGAGAGCCGTTGATGCGTGTGCGCGGTGAGCCGTTCCAAAAGCATCGTTGATATAGCAGTCAGCGTATGACGCGAGCTTCTCGACGAACTTCTTCTGACTTTCCTTGAGGGCAGCCTTAGCGGCCTTCTTCTCCTCGTCGGTAGCATCCTCGGCAAGTCCCCTCGGTTTGCCTTCTTCCTCCGCGTAGAAACGGAGGTTCTCAAGAAGGAGGACATCACCCGGTTTGAGGGCTGCAGCCTGCGCGTCTGCCTTCATGCAGTCATCTGCGAATTTCACCGGTCTTCCGAGAAGTTCCTCAAGATGAGGAAGAATGTGTTTGAGAGAATATTTTTCAGTCACGCCCTTCGGACGGCCAAGGTGGGACATGATAATGAGTGAACCGCCTTTCTCAAGAACTTTCTTGAGAGTTGGGATGGCGGCACGCATGCGGGTGTCGTCGGTAATCTCGAACTTATCGTTTAGCGGGACATTAAAATCCACGCGGACGATGGCTCTCTTACCTGCGAAATCATAAGTTGAAATGTTCTGTTGCATAGTTTTTATGATGAAATATACATATTCCGACATATCCTCTCCATCGAGGACACGGGCTGCAAATATAGCAATTTTTATGCTAATCAAATTTGGAAAAGTTTGGCAAATAGATATAAATTTGCAGGAAGAAAGACATCGGGACTATGCTGGAAAACGAGAAGGAGCTACTGAAATCGGTCACGGATGGCAGCGAAAGCGCATTCCGCGAAGTCTTCTCGTACTACTATCCGAAAGTTCTTGTCTTTCTGACCGAAATTCTCAAGGACAGGACAACCTCCGAGGACATTGCCCAGGACGTGTTCGCCAGAATATGGCTGCTGAGGGGCACTCTCCCGGAAATCCGTTCCTTCGGTTCCTATCTCTACACCATGACCCGCAATTCCGCGCTGCTTCACCTGAAGAAGCGCCGTCCGTCAGTGACCATAGAAGAATTCGACCTCGCCGTTGAGCAGACCATTGATTCCCACATGAACGCCGCCGAGAAGGCCGCGAGAATCCGTGAGGTTGTCGAAAATATGCCGGAGCGACGCCGGCTCGTGTTCACACTCAGCCGCAACGAGGGCAAGTCCAACGATGAGATTGCGGCGATTCTCGGAATAAAGAAAAAGACGGTCGAAAATCTGATGAACGCGGCTCTCAAGGACATCCG